>Ga0115003_10000236_pt1 | contig 46958 bp, 47 predicted proteins | sample ArcticOcean_MG_C_7_FD_88736 | JGI IMG/M metagenome (GOLD analysis project Ga0115003, IMG submission 88736) | Marine microbial communities from western Arctic Ocean - ArcticOcean_MG_CB11_88 | ecosystem: Environmental > Aquatic > Marine > Oceanic | place: Arctic Ocean: Canada Basin | collected...
GCTATGTTCAATGGGTCAGAGTTAGGCCCAATAAAAACAAAATCATTATACATAAATTCAATTCTTTCTGAGATATAGCCTTTACTTAAATAAATTTTCTCTAAATTAGGAGCATGCGTGATAGCAAGATCACCGTCACAATTTTTTATATTAGACAAAGCTTGTCCTGTGCCAACTGCAACCAAACGAATATCAATCTTAAATTCTGTTTCAAAAATTGGAAGTAAGTAGTTGTATAAGCCTGAGTCTCTAGTAGATGTAGTAGATTGCAGAGTGATAAATTTATTTGATGCGTAAGAATAGTTGAGAGTAATAAATATAAAAAAAAGAGTAATTATATAGTTAAATTTTTTCATCTATCGCGCCATCTTTAATGTTAAAAACTTGGTTAGCTAATCTCAGTATTTGATTATCATCATGGCTAATCATTATGATTTTAATTCCATTTTTAGAGATTTGGTTAATAATAAATTCTATCTTATCAATGTATAATTTATCAAGGTTTGAAAATGCCTCGTCTAAAAATATAACTTTGGGAGACACTATCAAAGCCCTGATAAAAGAGATTATTTGCTGTTCACCTCCAGAAAGACCCCGGGTTGATCTATAAAGAAGATGTGTAATTTTATATTCTTGAGCATTCTTATTAATGACTTCATCAGCTCTCTTCATTTTATTTTTAACTTTTAAAACATAAAGAAGATTATCATAAACAGTCCTGTCTAAAAAAATAGGCTTCTGAAAAATAAAGCTAAAATCATTATTTTTTAAATTTTCATTATTAAATATAATTGAGCCAGATGTGGGATTAATGATACCCGCAAGTATTTTTAGTAATAGTGTTTTACCTGTGCCATTATTTCCTGTTAAAACAGTTATTGGTGACTCTGAAATAACAAAATTTAAATTTTTGAATATTACATTTTGTTCAAAATTTAACTGTAAGTTTCTGATAGTACATGGGAATAATTTTTTAATTTTATTTTCCATCATTAATTTCTAGGTTTGATTTTAATGCATACAAAATTATATTAATTGTTATCGAAATAAATATAAGAATAATACCGACTGCAAGCGCTAATTTAAGATCACCACGAGATGTTTCCATTGCTATAGTCGTAGTCATCATTCTTGTTTGATGTGCAATATTTCCACCAACAATTATAACGGCACCAACCTCTGAAAGCCCTCTTCCTAAAGCAGCTAACGCATTGGTAATAAGGCTAAACCTAGTTTCCCACATTAAGGTTTTGATTTTTTGAAAAGTCGATGTTCCAAGCGATCTAAAATACTCGTCATATTTAACATATGACTCTTGAATGTTTTGTCTTGAAAGAGCAACAATAATAGGTGTAAGGATTATGAATTGAGCAATAATCATAGCACTTGGAGTGTATAAGAGTTCATATGCCGCTAGGATTCCGTTAGCAGAAATTAAGAGATATAGTCCTAATCCTACGACTACCGGTGGTAACGCCATCAATGAGTTAGATATAATAATGATAGCTGTTTTACCAAAAAAATTCTTGATTGTCAGTATTGCAGACAACGGTATAGAGAATAAGCAGGATAATATTACCGCCGATAATGTCACATATAGAGATAACAAGACTATTTCTAAAATATCTTTATCACCAGTTACAAGCAATAGTAGCGCTTCTAGAAATATTGAACCTGTATCATTTGACATTTTGTTACCCTCTGTATTTTGAGTAAATATTTTTAAAAATACGATTAGGAATTAATAATAAAAATATAAATAGAACCTGTATTTTAAACTTATATTTTATTGATTTAATATAGCAGTTGAATGCTAATTTATAATTACCATTTATATGACAATTTTTTGCACTGTTGAGCCATGCTTGGGATATACAACTATCTATCTTTGATCCAACGCTATCATCATGATGAAACTTTATTACATCAATTACCGCAATAGTATTTTTGATTATATTATGGCTTTCTGATGCACTATGAACTCTAAAAACTCCAAGCATATTGTCTATGTATTTAATATTATTCTTTGCTTTTGCTAATCTCGTCCATAATTCATAATCTTCTGCAGTTATGAATTTTTTATCTTCAGAAAATAAACCCACATTATTTAAAAAAATTTTAGGTAATACTACCGCAGAAAGAGACAGACAGTTTCCTCTTTCTAATAAAAATTTATAATCAAATATATGAGATTTACCATACATGCGATATGTTTCTTTACCATCTTCGTCTAGCCAATTCTCAGCATGACATAATCCTAAGTTTTTATTATTTAAAAAATATTTATTACATACTTCTAATTTTTTATTATTCCAGTAATCATCTGAATCTAGAAATGCAATATAGTTACCAGTACTCTTTGTAATCCCGAGGTTTCTTGATTTCGCAATATTACCAGAATTATTTATTTTGTATAATTTAATCTTATCATTACCAAAAGACTCAATGAGACTATCTGTGCAATCATTAGAATTATTATCTATAATTATTAGTTCCCAATTAGTATATGACTGATCAACGACTGAGTTAATAGAATCCCTCAGGTAAGAATCACCTCTGTTATAGGTTGGTAAAATTATAGAAAACTTATTATCAATCAAAATGTGTAATGCAGAAATCTATTAATCGATCAATTTCATTTTGATGATTCACTGTACTCTGCCCCAATATATTTGTTAGTTTACTATTATCATAGATATGCTTTTCTATGCTCATTAATTGATCTTCATTTATATTAATGTTGATTTTATTACCAGTCTTATGCTCCAGAATACTTTTAATCTTGCCAACAAAGGTAATTATTTTCAATGAATCACCAGTTGCCAGGTTGTATATACCTGTATCTATGTTTTTTATCATAATATTTTCAATTGACGAGCAAATATTTGTAATTGGTATAAAATCTTTATACCCTTCCCCATTAGAATTTAGAGTTATTTGCCCATTTTTTATTGCTTTTCTGCAGACATCCATCGCTAACAAATGCCAGCACTTTGAGTTTTTATCCACAGGAGACCCGTATCCGTTTGATATTCTTAGAATAATTGGACTAATTTTATTTGATATCTCTTTTTCTAATAAAAAATTTTCAATAGTCTTTTTTATTTGAATATATTTGTTTCCAGCTTCTGGAAGCTCCAGGTTTTCATGCAGTAGATTATTATTTAGCCCACTATATACCTGGGTTGAGGATAGAAATATAAAACGTCTAACACCTTCATTAATGGCTGCTTCCACTAGTTTTTTGCTTTCTTCTACATATCTTTTACTTATCTCTTCATTATTACAGTCTTCTGAATTTGGAGATGCTGCATGTATAATATAATCATATTTATCATTTATATATGAAGACATATTTATTCCATTTATAGATGTACAACTAATTTTTCTAGCACTCAAAGCTTCTTTTAATCTACCTGCTAGTAGTCCATTTTTGCCAGTTATAAGAACTTTCATTTTTCTCGGAGGTTAGTCCAGGGGACATCTTTAGATGTGTATAGTTTTTCTAATATCTCACGATCTCTTGCAGTATCCATACACTGCCAAAAACCATCATGCTTGTAAGCAAAGAGCTCTTTTTTGCTAGTAGCTATTTCAAGAGGTTCTCTTTCAAGCATGGTTTCATCTTTTTCAATCAAATCAAAAAATGATGGTTCAAAAACAAAGTAACCTCCGTTTATCCAGCCTTCTTGCATTTGAGGCTTTTCTTGAAAAGACAATACCTGGTCTCCATCGAGGTAAAGCTCACCAAATCTGGCTATAGGTCTAACCGCTGAAACAGTGGCAATCTTTTTATTTTTATCATGGAATTCGAGTAATTTAGCTATATTGATATTTGATACACCATCTCCATATGTTAAAAAGCATCTTTCATTACCAATGAGAGAGCTAATTTTTTTTGCTCTACCACCTGTCATGGTATCAAGGCCAGTATCTATAGCGTTAATATTCCAGTCTTTATACTCTCTTTGAAGTTCCTTCGCATACTCGATAAGTATTTCAGATTTATAACCTAAAGCTAAGTAAAAATCTTTATGTCCATAATGTGCATATAAATTCATGATATGCCAAATTATTGGCTTACCACCAATAGTAACCATTGGCTTTGGGATTCTTTCTGTCATTTCACCCAATCTAGTTCCATATCCACCTGCCAATATAATTACTTTCATCCTAATTAAACTCCAATTCCATTTTATTTTTTTCTGACACTTCTTTTGGATCATGAGGAATACTAGCGATATTAACAAGCATATTTTGATCAGCTAAACCTTTGAAGCCAAACCAGATAGATGGAGGAACCGTAAGCCTAACATAGTTATTTACTGATAAATTTATCTCCATTCTTTCATTAAAAGTTTGAGAGTCTTCTCGTAAATCAATAAAATTGAATCTAATTTCACCAATAGGAACAATTAAATTCATGGTCATCTTGATATGTTTTTTCCAACCTTTAAACGCACCTTCGTTAATAAAAGAGAAATAGGTTTCCCCAAATTTCTCAAAACCTATGTCAGTTGACTTGATTCCGTGAAATACAGAACCATCATCAGACTTAATTATATTCAGCTTTGTTGTTAAAATATCTTTTATCATTAATTTTGAAGTTACATATATAAATTTATATAATTTTTGATTTGATCTTCTGTTACTTTCATTGCAGCAGCTGGACCTGAGTTATAATAAGTATAATACCAGTCACTAGTCCATTGTGTAGTTTCACTGAAGCTTAGATTATGATTCCAATTTAATATATCTTTTGCTTTATCACAATTTAGTGCTAATAAACCAGCTTCATGGTGACTTGTATTTTTCTCAATTACTTCATATTTAGAACCTGGCCAAGACTTTGTCATCTCCCTGACTAAGCTTTCAACTGTTTGATTATCATTCATTGAGGGCCCAAAATTAAAAGACTCTCCGCTTATAGAAATATTATTGTATAAGTTAGCAGCTAAACTAATATAGCCAGAGATAGGCTCTAGTACATGTTGCCATGGTCTCGTAGAGCTTGGGCTTCTTATCTCCACAACCTCTCCTCTACTCCAAGATTTCATACAATCAGGGACAATTCTTCTATCAGCCCAATCTCCGCCCCCCATGACATTGCCAGCTCTTGCCGATGCAATTCTAAGATTCGAGTTTTGTTGTTTAAAATATGATTCATAGTAACTATGAAAAATAATCTCTGCCGCTCCTTTTGAAGCACTATAGGGATCTTTCCCGCCCAGCTGATCTGTCTCAACATAACCTTCAGTTTTTTCAATATTTTCATAACACTTGTCACTGGTAATCATTACAGCACAGCATTTATGATTTGATATTCTTAGGGCCTCCATTATGTTTAAAGAACCAATTGCATTGGTGTTAAAAGTTTTAAGAGGATTTTCATATGATTCTAAAACAATAGGTTGAGCTGCAAGATGAAAAATAAAATCTGGCTTCTCAGATACAATAAACTCTAAAACTTTCTCATAGTTATTTATGTCAATTCGACTATCTGAAATATAAAAATCAGAGTTAAGCTCATAATGAGACGGAGTTGTCGGAATATCTACTGACATGGCAACTACTTTAGAGTTAAGTGTGTTTAGCCAATAAGCTAACCAGGAACCCTTAAATCCTGTATGACCAGTAATTAATACTTTTTTATTAGCAAATATTTTATTAAAATCCATAATCAAAGCAAAAGTTTTATTTTCTATCAACTTTCGATGAAATATCAATCACATTATTATTATATGGCTCATAGCCCGTCACTGAGTCAAATAGTATTTTTTGTATATCAACAGTAGGAGTTGACGGAGTTAACTCTTTAAACTGATTAATGAAATCTAGGACATCCTGACAAGATAGTTTTTCTTCACTAGCTGTCATTATATGTTTATGCTTGGTTTTCTTGACATCATCCCCTATCAAAAGCTCTTCATACAATTTTTCACCAGGTCTTAAGCCTGTAAATTCAATTTCAATATCTCCATTTGGATTTTGACTATCTCTGATTTGTTTACCACTCAAAATAACAATTTGTTTAGCTAGATCTAATATATTAATAGGATCACCCATTTCTAAAAGAAAAACATCTCCTCCTTTACTCAGAGACCCAGCTTGAATAACAAGTTCCGTTGATTCCTTTATAGTCATGAAATATCTAATTACATTTGGATCCGTAACAGTTAGGGGCCCACCAGATGCAATTTGCTTCCTAAATAAAGGGACAACTGATCCAGATGTATCTAATACATTTCCAAATCTGACCATACAGAATTTTGTTGAATATTTCTTGTCATTATTAGCGTCAACTTCATCCTGCAAGGCTTGCAATATCAACTCTGAAAACCTTTTAGTTGCACCCATTATATTCGTTGGTCTAACAGCTTTGTCACTCGAGACTAGGACAAAATTCCCGACATTATGGTTATATGCAGCTTTTGCAACTACATGCGTTCCAAATATATTTGTTTTAATTGCAGAGAATGGATTGGCCTCAACAAGCGGAACATGTTTATTTGCGGCAGCATGATAAACAGTATTAATATCATTATTCAAAAATATATTTTCTATAAACTTTTCATCTGTTACCGATCCTAGGCAAGACTCTATCAATACGTCTAGATTATTGTTTTTAATGAAATCTTTCAACTCATGATCAATTTCATATAAGAAATATTCAGATTGCTCAATTAAAACCATCTTCTTAGGATTCAGAGTAATTATCTGCCTAGATAGCTCTGATCCGATTGATCCGCCACACCCAGTTATTAAAATTGTCTTGTCTTCAATACATGATCTCATTAAAAAATCATCTGGAGCAATAGTATCTCTTCCAAGTAGATCGTCTATGTCGATCTTCCTTACGTCGCTAACTTTTAATTTTCCCTGAGAAATTAAGTTTATATTCGGCAATATCCTTAAATTCAATTCATATGGACTGAGTTCTTTTGTTATAGATCTTAGCTGAGAGCTTGTAGGGTTTGGCATTGCTATTAGTATCTCTCTAACATTTTTTTTCTTAATAAATTTTTCTAACTTATTTATATAAATTACAGGCAAGTCAGCAACAAAAGTATTCCCCATATCTTTTTTATTAGATATAAACCCAACAGGTTTTATTATATTATCGCTTTTCAATAATTCTGCAATATCAAAAGCATATTTATCAGAGCCGTATACGAGCACACTATTTCTATTTATATTTAGATTGTCAATCAGCATATATCTGGCAATGAACCTTGAGGTATAAAAAAAAGATGTGGAAAAAATAAAGTAAAGCACATAAATAGATCTTGGAAGCATTATATTTGTATGAACAAATATAGTCCAAATAGATACAGAAACTAAAGAAACAATTGTAATTTTCTTATATGTCTCTTGGGTAATATACCTTGTTATAGATCGATATAGTCGAGAATAAATTAGTGCTGGAATAGTTACGATAACTGCAAATAATGATATTAACGTATAAACAGAGGTTGAAGTGTACGGAGTAGTATCCCCTACATATGGCATAAAAAGTATGTCCGCTCTAACAACAAATGCAAGCCAGACTGCAAAAAGTATACTTATAACATCGATAACTAGCAGCAATGCTCTTTTAGTTTCTCTATTAAGCGATAACAAGTAAGTCTTCATTAAGATTCTTTTCCAGTTTTATTTACGATACATACAATAGTATAGGGTAAACAGCTCATTACCAAATATAATTCATTAAAATTAGGATGCATTATTGAAAAATATGCCAAGGGGAAACACCATAAAATATTGTATGACATCAGCATCCCAACCACAGGCATATGTGATTTATATTTAATTGCCATTTTTTGATAATTATGAGTTTTATGAGGCTCGAATATATATGTAATTCTATTTTTTAATTCATAAAGCATGTTATGTGATAGGGCCTTCTTGGGATTAAGGAATTTATAAATCAAAACATATAATGTATCGACCAGAAAAATTGAATGTAATATAAAGAAGGTTATGATATTTATACTATCTAAAGATATAGCTATCACTACTATATAAATTCCTAGAAAATAACTTCCTGAATTGCCTAAAAATATTTTAGCAGGAGTTATGTTAAAATAAGAAAATATAATTAAGGAAAGCAGCATCAAAATGATGTTTCCATGCAGATATGCCAGGTCTTCGTTTATATCAACGTAAGATAAGAGCAGGAAAGATGAAAGGAGAAATAATGCATGTGATGTTGCAAGCATATTAATTCCATCCATAAAATTATAACTATTAATAATGAAGACTATGCCTATGGTTAAAAAAAATAATTCAGGAATCGTAAATGTAAATGTAGAAAGAATGAATATCGCAGATAAAAACTGAGCTGCAAATCTAGTTAGTTTAGATAAATCATATTTATCATCTAATATTCCTACGATTGAAATAATGCTAATTCCTGCAATATGATTAATATGCATATGATCACCTAATATTGAATATATTAAATATGCTGCTAGTAATGCTATTCCTCCAGAAGTTGCGATTATCTTATCATGAGAGCTTCTAGTATTAGGGGTATCATTAAAAATTTCTGTTTTTATAAGAAACAGAATCATTAAAAATGCAGCCAAAGATGGGAGTACATATATCATTTAGTTTCTAGACAGGTACCATTTGATAGTGTCATCCAACCCCTTCTCCAAAGATTTAGTGGGTTTCCATTTTAAATTTTTATTAATTTTTTTAAAAGAAGTATAATTGTTTCGCACATCACCAATTCTCTGTTCAACATTTTTTATTTTAAAATCTTTAATATTATATTTTATAAATAAATTTTTTAAGATTTTTATAAGTTTAATTAGAGATGTTTCTTTTCCTGTCCCAACATGATACGAGTTACAACCATTGGTCTTCTTAAGGCATTTTACTATTGCTGCAACAATATCTTCTACATGTATATAGTCTCTTGTATGCTCTCCATCTCCATTAATTATAATTTCTTTTCCAGAAATAATATTTCTGATATATTTATGAACAACACTATTTTTATGTTCAGAATATGATCCATATGCATTACTAAATCTTAAAACTGTAGTATCAATATTAAATACATTCGAATAAGACTCGCAGAATGTCTCGATTGTTAACTTAGATGATCCATATGGAGATATAGGTTTTCTGTATAAATCTTCGGTATGTGGTGGTGGCAAGTCTCCGAATACTGACCCACTAGATGAAAAGATAAACCCTTTTACATTGTTCAACCGTGAAGACTCTAAGTAATTGAAAGTACCGTCAACATTAACCTTAAATGCTCTTGATGGATTTGAAATTGAGATGTCAACTCCAGACTCAGCTGCTAAATGAACCACATAATCTATACCTTTTGTAATTTCTCCTGCAAATTTTTTATCACATATATTAGCTTTAATTATCTCTAGCCTTTGTTTTGACTTTTTATAATTTTTAGAATTCTGTAAACTAAAAGAAGTAAATTCTTTTAAGTATATTTTAGATGTAGAATAAAAGTTATCTACTATTATAATTTTTTTAATAGATTTTTTAGACAATAATTTTTTAACAAGATTTGTCCCTATAAAACCCATTCCGCCTGTTACTAATATATTCATTTCCAATTCACTCTAGGTCTTATTATTTTTTTACTAATTTTATTTTTATTTTTCATGACATATTTTGCTATTTCAATTATAACATTTTCATCTAATAGCTCAGCTTCCAAGCCAAGTTTTTTTAAGCCAGCATTTTTAGCATTATAATAATGCTTTTCTTTTTCTATTCTCGGGTTTGGAATTTTCTTCATTTGTACATCTATCTCGAGAGTCTTAAATGCTTTGATAATTTTTTTAGCAATATTAATTACAGAATATTGTTCTGTAAACTGATTGAAAATAGAGAGCTTGCCCTTTCCAGAAGGGTTTTCCAACGCAATATTCATGCACTTTAAACTATCTTTTAGATTTATATATCCTCTAATCTGGCTACCTGAACCATATATTGTTAATGGCATTCCAGCTACTGCTTGCACAATAAACCTATTAATTATAGTTCCAAACATATCGTCATAAGCGAAGGCTGTTTCAAGATTATTCTCAGTCGCATAATCGTTAACATAAATTCCATAAACCGGACCTTGCATCAAGTCAGTGACTCGTAAATTATAGTTTCTTACATAAAACCAGAGTAAATCTGTATCCATTATTTTTGAAGTATGATAAATGCTTGATCCTTGCCTTGGATATAAAAATTTTTGTTTGCGTTTATTGTGATTAACATTTAACCATCCTTCCTCAATATCTATATTTGGTGTTCCATATTCGCCCATCGTTCCAAGTTTAACTATATGACAATCAGGGTTTATACTTTTAACGCAATCGATTAAATTAAATGTTGTTTGTAAGTTATTATTTAACGTATTCCATCCCTCTTTTGGTCCAGCCATTGAGTATGGTGCAGAAGGTAGTTCTGCATAATGTATAACAGCATCAGGAGAGAATTTTTTAAATAGTTTTTTAAAAGCAATTGGATCTGAGCAATCTGTATCATGAAACTGAGACTTTTTATTTAAGTTTTTAATAAATTTAATTTTCTTGTCTAGTTTTGGAGAATTAACCAATGCTTTACGCTTGTACTGAGTCATTAACTTTCTTTTGATATAATTATCAACCATGCATATCGTATGACCTTTTGACGCAAGATCTATGGAGGTTGGCCACCCCATATATCCGTCTGCTCCTAATATCATTATTTTCATTTTAATCCTTTGATGTAATTTCAGATAAATTATTTTTTGCAGTTTCTAACTCAGCAAGTGTGTTAATTGTAATATGTACGCCGTCATGTTTAAAACACTTTAATTTTTTTAATCGTATAAATTCCTGCAATAAACTAACTATATCTTGCCCTTTGTTAATATTTTTAAAGCTTGATTTTGGAAAGTAATAATAGCCAATATTCATTTCTGCACCTAATATAGGTTTTTCTTTAAATGATGAAACATTATCTGATTGATCTACTTCCATTATTCCGAAAGGTAGTTTTACCTTGTATGATGAAATAATAATGTCCTCGGGGTGTTTTTCATGGAAAGAAACCAGATCATCAATATTTATATCAGATATCGTATCTCCATAACATAAAATAAAATCGTTATTAAAATTCTTAATCGCATCTTTGATTCTAGACAAAATATCTACATCTCCAGAATTTATAGTTTTATAGTTTATTAGCTCTGAATAACTTTTCATGAAAGAATCAATTTTTTCTGATTTATATCCAGTCGTAATCATAAAATTGTTTATTTCATAACTTTTCAGATGATCAATAATTATGCCCAACATTGGAGTCTTATTGATCGGGATAAGTGGTTTAGGTATATCATTAGTTAAAGGTCTTAACCTTAAGCCTTTTCCGCCGCATAAAATGATTGCTGTTAAGTTAGTATTTTTCATTTTTATCAGTATATAGGTAAAACTTAAATATGCTAAATGCTATATATATAAAACATACTTTTGTGGTATGGATTGGGTAATGGATAGTTGAAAAAGCAAATGACATTAGTATATAAGCATCAAATTGGTTGGTTTTATTTATTCTATATAAAGGAATTATTAAAAATACAGATGACAATAGTAATAAGCCAACTATCCCATATTCATAAAAATACGATAAGAAATAAAAATCACTCGTGAGAAATGCAAATTGATTAATATAATCTGAGTTAAGATTTATTAAGAACCCTTCATTAAAATATGAAGGACCTGTGCCTAGTAATAACTCTAAAGGATTGTTTTTAAAATACTGAGTGACTATCTCGAATGGACCATCATTTACATAATGATATGTAGTTGGATCTATAGTATTGTTAAATGATAAAAAAAATCCATAGACACTTTCAAGTGCTCGGTCCAGCCTAGTATAATCATAATCATTTACATATAAAGTTATATACTCATATCTTATGACGCCTGCCACAATCATAGATAGTCCTGTTAATACAAATAGTGAGAGCAAAAGGTATTGTTTATTATAGAATAAATAAATTGTCGCTAATATTGAAAATACTAAATATGCAGTAAAAGATGTAGTTAAGATCGAAGCCAGAACACTTAATGCTGCCCAAATTAGTTGCTTGTATTTGATCATGTAAATTGTAGATATTACATGGAGAACCCCCAGTATTTGAGTACCTCCCGTTAACCCTAAAGGTCTCCAAAAACCAAACCTAGTCCCTCTTCCACCAACACTTCCATCAGGCTCAGTATGAAATGATAAACTATAATTATTTAGCCATTCATATATAAATCTGAAGCCTAAATGTGAAATTATAAATTCAATAATTGTATATACGATCGATATTTTCAATAATAGTAATAAGAGAAGCTCAATTTCATTAACTTTTTTTGCACATGGTATAAAAATTAGAGCTAAGAAATAAACTACTATAGATAGCTGTAATTCATAGAAATGCAAAAATAATATATTATAAAATTCTAAATCAGTAGAATTTACTCTTATTATATAAGTAGATATAAAATGTAATGCAAGATAGGTAATAAATAATATAAATATATATGATTGACTATTGAATATCTTTTCTTTATATGAAATTGAACTGATATAGATTAAGGCCAATGTTAACAGATATCCCCATAATGTGATCTCAAATAAAGCAACTGGCATTTGTCCAAATGCGCGCAAATTAATACTAATTAACGTAAACCATAAAAATAGTTTTAATGCAGGAAAATAATTAAGTTCGTATTTGATAGTAGTCATAGTATCCTTTAATTTTTTTATCAAGACTTTTAATTGAGTCTGAACTTATAATTTCTATCCTCTTCAATAGGTAGTCGTTAGTTTCGATGGTATTAATGCCCTTAATACTAGAAGCTGCATACCTATACCCAGTCTTTTTGACAAGCTCTAATGTATCTGAATTATAACTTCCATGCGGATAAGATACACAATCAATTTTAGAATTAATTAAAGATTCTAATATTTTTTTGCTTTCACTCAGCTCATCTAACTGCTTCTCATAATCTAGAGTACTTAAGCGAGTATGAGTGTGTCCATGCGTTCCTATTTCAGAGTTGCCCATTAAAGATATATTCTTAACGTCATCACTTGACAAGTATTTCTCTGTATTAAGAAAAACAGGAGAAATAAAAAGTGTAAATGGTATATTATATTTTGACAAAATATCTATTGCATCAATATTATCTTTATATCCATCGTCTATTGTTACTGATACAGTATTTTCATGCATATGCTTAGAGTCATAGATATTTATGATTTTATAATGATCGGATATATGCCTAATATGATCTTCAAATTTTTTTATATCTATACTAATTCCATATGTGTCATGCTTTAATTTGCTTCCAAACGCATGATATATCAATGTTCTATTGCCGATAACTCTAGAAAATTTTTTGAAGCTGTTGTAGTAAATCTCAGCCATTAACTCTTTAATTATTTTTTTCATATATCAGTTCATTGTAACTTTAAAATAGCAGTATGATTAACAGGAAATAAAAGTACATTCCTTAGGATAGACTTATTATCATGATATTTATGATTATCAGGAAAATTTGGCCAATTGATTACTGTAATATTATTTTTAGAACCCCAGTCAAGCCAGTATTTAACTGCTTCCCTATTTTTTGCTATACATGGAAATCCATATGGACTTAAACCTTCTTTATTTGGAAGATTATCAAAAAATATTAAACCTTTTTCTTTTAAATATACTTCCCATTTTTGATAATTAATTAGTCTTTTGGACGAATTTGAATAAATAATATAATTGGAATTACAGTATATGGCAGCTGAAATATAATCCATAAAGATATTTTTTTTATCATAAACCAAGTCATTATTTTTTGTATTGAGTCCAACAGATTTCTTTAAGAAAGAAAGCCATCTTATTGAATATAATAATTCTCCAAAAGAAGGAAATTGATATTTTTTATTATGATTTATTTTAACTTGCAAATTATTTTTTTTCAAAACTGAACCGCTAAGCAAAGGCAATACTTTTCTCAAGCTATTAAATGAAATATCTCCATAACAACCAAGCGTTTGATGATCATGAGTATTATCCTCTATAGTAAATAATTTATATTTATCCTTGAGCTTGTTGATGCTTACCCAATCAGCAGGAAAACCAAAGTAATTTACACCCATCACGATTGTTTTATTTGGTATAATTTTTGACTCTAAGCTTCTAAAATCTATTGTCAGGTCGTTTTTAATCAGATAGTAATCATACTCAATCCCCGACTCATCTATCGCAGGAATAATATCATTGCATATAAAAGAAGGGATTAGTATTTTTTCACATTCATGTTCTGCTTTTAGACTTATTATTGCTTCAAATAAAGAAGTTCGGCCATTTTTATATAAGATGTCATTTGATCGAATGCTTTTATAAAAATTTTTAAAGTAACTTGTATATGAAAAATATGGTTGTAATGTATATTTAGACATTTTTATTTATGTAATCTAAAAACCTTTCTGAAGAGCTTTGATTCATCTTGCCCAAGTACTTTAATTGTAGATCCTTAATGCTCTTTGAGTGATTTTTTTCATATAACTCATTAGATTCAAGATATAATAATATTGATGAACAAAGATCATTGTATGACTCTATGATCTTGCCTGGTAATAACTTTTTGATGTCTTCTATAAATCCTTTACTAGAGAGCACTTCATGATAGTCAGGTATGACAAATAGCTGCGGCTTTTTTAGGATAGTATAATCAGTCGACAATGTGCTGTAATCCCCAATCATCATATCTGATTCCATAATTAGCTCTAAATTATCAAATAATGGAAACATATCGTTTGAAATTATTTTTATATTGCTACAATTTTTTAATTCGGCATTAAAATTGCTCATCAAATGCAGGCTATATATAAATAATATATTATTTTTGACCAAGAAATCATCGAATTCCTTAAGATTGAAACCCTTTAATAGCATTATAGGTATGATGCTAGACTTGCTTCTCCACGTAGGACAATAATAAATTATTTTTTGAGAGTTATAAGCTTTAGAAAATAGTATTTTAGTCCACTTTTTAGCATTATAAGTTTCGGTTGAAAGCTTGTGGTTGTTCAATATGTCATGCTTGGGCTGGCCAAATATATATGTTTTTTCAGGACTTAATTGAAACTGTTCAAAACCTATTTTCTTCTTAGAATATTCTGAGCAAAAGCTGACACAGTCAAATCTAGATATACTTCTAATCTCTGCCATTTTATTGGCATCGTCTGGTATTGTTAGTTTTGGCCCCGAGCCATGCATTGTAGAAATTTTTTTAATAGTGTTTGATCTTGATACTAAATAGAAAATATCATAAAAACCACTTCCAGAATCAATAACAACTTTACACTGCAGAGTCATATAGATTTTAAATAATATATTTTTATTTGTCAGATACTTCAAACCTTTGAGCTCTAGATAATTTATAATTTCTTGTGATTCTGTGAGCCAATAGCATTGGTAATTGCTATTTTTATGAAGATATTCAAAAAGATATTTTACATTTCCAGCATATCTTGTCCTGTTTGGGCCACCAATAATAATTATATTACTTTTTTTAAAAAATAATCCTGTTATTGATAAAACTATATATGCTATATTTTTTAAAATATTCTTCATTATGAAATTTTCAAAACTGGCGGAGGATAAATTTATATAAATTTTTGATATTGGATTCTAGACTCGATGGTTTATCAGTATTAATCATATAATCAGGATTTACCGGTATCTCATATGGCGAGTCACTTGAATACCCAATTAAGTTCTTAATCTCGCCACGATCAGCTTTTTCATATAGCCCTTTAACGTCTCTTTTTTTTAAAACAGCTATAGATGATTCCATATATACAAGACTATAGTTAGGTGACAATATTTCCCGTATATGTGATCTTGTTTGTTCATAAGGACTGATGACCGAAACCATTGTTAGATCATAACTGCCTCTTTCTTCATTACAATGATTTGCAATTGATAAATTATTTTGAATAATATCTTTTTTATCAAAGCTCAATTTTTTTTTGTCAGTTGCCCTCTTCTTATCTCCATCGATAATCTGACTACTGTATCCGTCAATATCAAGCAAACATTTTACAGCTTTTGTTAGTGTTGTTTTACCACTACCAGACATACCGCTAAACCACATAATGTGACCCTTCAATTGATGTTTTTTATATGACATTATATTTCGTCTAATATAGTGTTTTCATCCCACTCATTAAACTGATTAATTAGTAGTTTAATCATTTCTGCAGATTTCACCGGGTATTTACCTATAGCTGTTTCTGCGGCTAATACTAGACCATTTGCACCCATTTGAAGAGTACTTATAACATCGTTGACCTCTGCTCGATTCGGCTGGATAGACGAGACCATAGATTCTAATAAATTAGTTGCTACAAAAACAGGTGTATTACTCTCATTAGCCATGCTTATTATTTTTCTCTGTATTAACGGGATCATTTCTATTTTTATTTCTCTAGAAAGATCACCTCGATCAATTAGTATTTGATCGGCTTCTTGCATGATGCTCTTTAAATTTAAAACACCTTTTTTACTTTCAATTTTAGATATTATGTTTTTGTCTCCAATTATATTCCTTAGTTTTTTTACATCATTTCCTGTATTAGTAAAAGACAGAGAATAATCTTTTATGTTATTTTTAATTCCAATTTCAAATGCAAGAAGGTCTTTGTCAGTAAATACATTCAACTCTATATCCCTCATTAAATTGGCTGCCTTATTGCTACCAACGATTCCACTTGACAAAATCTCTGCTAGAAAATAACTAGGATGCTTCTCAATTACTTTCATTGATACTGAATTAAAATCTATATTAATAATATCTCCTATTATAAATTTTTGAGCTATATTTTTAGGTGAAAACGAAATCTCATTTTTCGTTGCAAGAGTTTTTTCAAATAAAATTTTAACGGTGTCACCTTTTTCATATAAAACCTTATTATTCTCTGCATCATCATTTCGTATTTGAGCTCCTTCAGTGTCAATACAAATTGGTGTTTTAGAAAATGACCTAATTAATTCAATAATGCTTTCTAACTCATTAATCTTTACATGGGACATATTTAATCGAAATAAATCTATATTGAGATTTGTTAGATTATTAATAACTTTTTTATTTAATGAGGATGGACCTAAAGTTGTGAGAATTTTTTGACTATTCATTTCTTCTTATTAATTGATTTCTTTAAAAAATCATTATTTTCACTTAATGTAACGTCTCCTTTTTCAAGGGTTAACATCCCATCATTTCTTATTAACTTATCTAAAGAGTCGTTTATAGCTTTCTGTGCTGCAAATAAACATGGTGTAGAATAATTAACTATATTAACCCCATGATTATGCAATTCGCTTAATTTAATAGGATCTGTTTTTCCACCAGCTATCAGATTAACAACTATTGCCACATTTGAAGGCACGGATGCTCTTATTATCGGTATTTGATCGTGACTTATCAGACCTTCTACCAATACTGCATCTGCTCCAAGCTCAGCATATTCGGATACTCTTTGAAGAGCATCATCAAAATCACCTGAGTCAGTTCTAGCAATCACATAAAGGTCTTTCTTTGCCTCTATTACAGCTATAAGCCTTTCTTTATACTCGCTAATATCAAGTATTTCCTTGCCCTGCAGATGACCACACTTTTTTGGCCTACGCTGATCTTCTAATATTACAGCTGATGCGCCTACTTGCTCTAATCTTTTTGTCACAATTGAGGCAATCGTATGATCACCATATCCGTCATCTATATCAACTATAATATGAGTATCATCAAGAGTTGCTCTTAATCTTTCTACATACGACAACATATCTGTCCAGGTAATAAAGCCTTCGTCAGGAAGCCCATAAAAACTTGCAGAAAACCCATAGCCACTACAAAAAATAGCTTCATATTTTTCTGCAACAAGAGACGCAGAGAAGACATCGTAGACACCTATCATTGGCAAGATCTCCTTACTATCTATTCTTGATTTTAATAACTGACCATATATTTTTTTATTTATATTATTCGTCATACACAACCTCTATTAAATAATTTATTAATGCTATTAACATCACTGATATCAATAATTTCTTCTGTAGTCAAATTCCTTTCTAATTTTTCTTCTATTGCTAAAACTATCTTGATATGACTTAAGCTATCCCATTCTGGAAGATTATTTATATCAGAGTTATTTTGTATTTCGCTTACATCTAAGTCAAGAGATAATGCTAAGATTTCTATACCAATATTATTTTCCATTCCACTCTTCCTTGGACATAGAGTAATTAATAAAATCTACTTCTTTGCCATCAATAATCTTCCATTTCTTATCTATCCTATACATTTCCCAGTTTTGTCTCTTGAAATTATATATTGCAGGGAAGTTTTGTGAAAATGCTCCTGCAATCATTTGCTTAGCATCAAAATATTTAAAAAACCAATCCAAAATAGCTGACCTAGATTCCAAAGGAACTCCTTTCCCCCAGTAATTAACGTCGCCAATCATTACCCCGAGCTCTCCAGTTCTTGTTTCTGCATTATATACTAGAGCATGAGTACCTATTAATTTATCTTTTTTTGTATAGATGCCAAAAATAAATTTATTAACATTGTCTCGATTTTTAATATATTTCATTATGCTATCTTTTGTATGCCGATAATTTACATCTACATCTAAAAATTTAGTTATGGCAGGTGTATTAAGCCATTCGATATAAGACAAATCTATATTATTTTCATCAAGAGTTCTGATGACATAATTTTTAGACTCTATTTTAATATTTTTTTTCATTTCCAAATTTTTCCTTCGTTTTAATTAATAAATAAAAATTAGTGATTTATTTAGATTTTAATCTTCACCTATACATTTTTTAGCTGTGAATAATCGATCAACTTTGCCTCGATCATTTTTAGGTATTTCATCAACTATGTACCATTTGGCTGGTATTTTTTCTGCTATTATTTTATCAATACACCAGGCTTTAAGTTCTTTCATCAAAATATCACTATTAAGCTTAATTGCTATACCAGCTACTTCTCCAAATATATCATCTTGTACAGCAAACGCGCATGCCTCGTCTACAGACTCATGATTTTCAAGTAAGATATCAAGATCTTCTGGATTAATTTTCATTCCTGCTCTATTTATTTCAAATTTTTCTCTGCCAGTTATTCTTATAATGCCTGACTCGTCTATTGTTCCAATATCACCAGTATTAAATAATCCATTGTTAATGGCTATATTTGTAGCTTCTTCCAGCTGGTAGTATCCTTTCATTAGTGATGGCGTATCTAGCAGTATTACTCCTGTTCCCGAGACTTTAATATCTCCTACATCATCTAATATATATGCCTTGCCTCCCCACATTTTACCAATTAATCCATTCTCAGGTCTAAACTCATTTGAAGATGCACCTGCTACCCAGTTTGCGGTTTCTGTGATCCCATACATATTTATAACGTTTTTCACAGCAGACCATTCTATGATTTCAGTCCATACTTTCTCAGATAGTGGTGCCGATCCAACATGAATTCTTTTTAAAGAATTATTTTTTGGAGGCTCACTAATTTTAAATATTAATTTCCATATAGATGGGACTGAACTCATAAAGGTTATCTTGTTAGTATCAATAATGGATCCAATTTTAGATATATTTTTGATATCATTACCGCTTGTAATAAATAAGTTTTGACCAGCCGCTATAGGAGTCAAGCAATTACCAATCAATCCATGCCCAAAATGCATTGGGAGCAAACATAATGTATTTTTTAAGTCGCTGATAGAAATATGCTCTAAATTATATTTTAGTCTTAAGCTTAAACTTTTATATGTATGCACTACACCTTTTGGTATCCCTGTTGTACCAGATGTGAATAATATAAGTGCCTCGTCATTCTGATTACAGGCAGACTTATAAGAGTGATTATGTTTATTTTTTTCAATCGACAAGTTTAATATCTTGCAAGATTTACTAAAATCAGTCAGGGTGTTTTTTAGAAGAAGTATTACAGAAGGGTTTACAAAATCACAAATGTTTTCTAATTCACTAATAGTAGTTTTAGGATTCAAGCATATGGCACATGCCCCAATTTCCCATATGGCAAATAAATCAGCAAAAAATTCAGGTTCACCTCCATGGAATATAATCACCTTATCTTGACTAGTTATACCATTCTCTAATAAAACTTGAACTCTATGATCGACTTCTGATTGCATTTTAGAGGAATCCCAGAAATTCCCAGATAAGAGGGATTTGATTATCCCAATATTTTTATAATCAATTATCATAAATATTCACCAAATATATTTTTTAAATTGGCACCATTCAATATTTTATCTGAAGATAATGAGACTGAATTATGATTTATAATATTAGAACTCAATGAATTTATATCACGTGCAAAATATTCTTTATTAACAAATGAGCTTGAGATACTCTTAGAGCTTAAACCATTATAGTATGGTTCATATAAATAATATGGTATATCTGATAAAGAAGATTCGATTGTTCCAGTACCAAGCGTTCCAATTACAATTTTACATTGATTTGCAATATCATGAAAATGTCCGCTGATAATATCTTTTTGTGAATAGCTTTTAATAGAATTTACTTCCATCTTATCTCTTCCTGTCTTGACTTTAATTGCTATTGATTTAATTGATAATTCTTCAAGCAACATTTCAACTTCATGAATAAATCTATGTCTTGAGTCCCATAACCCATTAATACTACTCAACCATGGATAAGGCATCATAATTAGTGCGTCATATTTTTTCTTAACATTGTGTTTATATTTATTGTGATGAGATAATGGGGTACTAATATTTTGAAGATGAACAGACTCACTATACTTAGATAAAATATCAATATTATAATCACCCATTGCCGCATACTCATCTACTATATATTTTTTTCCAGAGTGATCTTTTTGAAAATAGTTATCTTCATCAAAAGTTAGATAGCCATCTATCACGACAATTGTTTTTATATGTTTTTTTCTTGCTACCTGCAAGACCATTGAATGCCAGCAATATATCATATTCGGTAAGATTACACGACATGGTTTATAATTATCAAATAAATCAACTATTGTATAATAAATTTGAAATAGAATATTTTTAGACTTATTGTATTCTTTTAGAATCATATCAACAAATAATATCACGAGATTATTTTTATCATCGTCATTAACATTAGAGCCTTTTATTATTGCGTTAACTCTGTGCTTTATTAATGAAATAATTTCTTCATTAAGCTCAATAGGATTTATTTGAGTATCTGTTTTTTTAAAATAAAAACCTTTTTTTGGATTCTTGCTGTTTAAGACTAAAAAATTACCAGGTATAACTGAGTCATAGGTCCAGTCTGGGAAACATAGGACTCTGTTCTGCTTATCTATATTCAAAATATCTTGAAATAAATATAACATTGCCGATCTCTTCTTGGTTGGAATAGGTTTTATATGAGCTCTTCCTTTAAAATACAGATTAACATTTGAATTACGAGACTTACCTTTTAGGTATATTGACGGGATAGCCTTATCGAGACTTATTTTCCCTTTAAATATTTTTGCTATTTCATAAATAATTTCTGGCATATTAGGTTCAAGAATAATTTGGTCATATTCTTCAGCCCAATGTTTGAATGCCATGTAATATTTTATTATATTTGCACCCAAAAACCTTACCCTTCTATCTATGGATACCCCTATCGAAAAATCATTTTCTATAAAATCTTTGCCTTCCTCGTTTCTATACCAGTTTGCAGCAATCTTGATCGGTAATGCTTCCATATCACTATTATTTATATGAACAAAGAAGTATTGGCCTGGTTGTCCAGATAACGTAGCATCATAATCTAACATCAAATAATCAACATTTGGGTTTATTTTTTCCATGTCAGAATGTATTATATATGCAACTTTATTATTATTTATCATAATCATACATAGTATTCATTTGAGCTTTTTTAAAGTCTTCAGGTGACCCTATATCTATCCATGACTCATATAAGGGATATGCAATTACATTTCCTTCACTGATATAGTTATCGAGTAGCTCAACCATGCTTATTGCGATATTTTTTTTCATATTTTTAATAATTTCTGGATTAATCACATATATGCCTGCGTTTATATGATGTTTTATAGTTGGTTTCTCAATAATTTCAGATATCACGCCATCTTTTGAGTTTATGGAACCGAATGGGATAGATATTTTGTATTCTGATGCGCAAATAGTTATGGGTTTATTGTGATTATTATGGAATTTTAAAAGCTCATCATAGTTAACATTTGTGATAATATCTCCATTTTTTACTATAACCGGCTCTTTTAATTCTTTTTTACTAATTAATGATAGCGAGCCCGCAGTATCCAGCGGTTTATCTTCGTTAATATAAGTTATATATTTAGATAATAATTTATTACTATTAAAATAGTTAATTAACTTTTCTGATTTATACCCAACAGATAGAATAATATCTTCGAATCCATTTTTAATGAAAGCTTCTATTGTATATTCAACAATAGGCTTATCATTTATAGTGAGTAGTGGTTTTGGAGTATTCTGAGTTAAAGGCATTAACCTTTTACCTTTTCCTCCTGCCATAATCACCACTTTATTTGTTTTAATAATCTTCGATGTATAGGTGTCATTATGATCAATAGATATCACAACTTTGTTTTTATCTACTATGACCGGAACTAATTGTTTTTTAATTAATATTTTATTGATATTGTTTAAATCACCTACATATGCAAAGTTAGGTCTCTTATTCATGATGCAAGAACATTTGTCATCTAATGTGTATCCATTCAGCAGCCCTCTTCTTATATCACCATCCGTTATAGTCCCGAGAAGTTTCCCTTGATTGCAAATAATAATGACAATCTTGATTGGGTTTTTTTGAAGAATTTTAATTGCTTCAGATATTTTAGATTCTTGCTTCGCTAAATATTTTTTTATATTCAAACTATTTTTCATCGAGGAACCTCTTCATAATATTTAAACCATTTAGACCACTCTTCTCTGGATGAAACTGACAACCATAACTATTATTATGGCGTATCATTGCAGGCATGAGTATTTCATTATAATCAGTACTAGCGATAATATTATTTTGATCATCACAGTTTGCATAATAAGAATGAACAAAATACATATATTTTTTATCTAATAAACCAGAATATATGCTATTAACGTTTTTATTTTGTATTAATTTATTCCAACCTATATGAGGGATTTTAAAATTTGAAGCATCAAGTTGTTTAGATTTAATGCTGATAACATTACCTTTAATAATACCTAGGCCATCAATTTCACCAAACTCATAACTCTTTTCTAACATTAACTGCATTCCAAGACATATGCCTAAAAATGGTTTTTCTCCTAAAATATGATCTTTGATTGCTTCTACCATATTTTTACTTATGAGTTGCTCCATTGCATACTTAAATGCACCAACTCCTGGTAAGACTAAATAATCTGATTCCTCAATCTCGTTATAAGTTGTAATAACTTTTCCATCTCCACCACAGTGATCAATTGCAGCTAAAACATTAGAGATATTTCCAATACCATAATCTATAACAGATATTTTCTTACTAATACTTTCTAACATTGATATCTTTTTCTATTAGTTTATCTCTAATCTCTGACACCGATAGTTCCCCATAATGCAAAACATTAGCAATTGCGATTGCATCAGCATTAGCATCTTTTATTACACTCACCGCATGATCTATGTTGCCCATGCCTCCAGATGCTATTACTGGGATAGAAACATTTTTTGAAATCACATCTATCAGGTTATTATCAAACCCTTTTAGGGTACCTTCGTTATCAATAGATGTAAGTAATATTTCGCCAGCACCAAGATCATCAACTTTACGCGCCCAATCCAGAACATCTATACCTGTTTTTTCTCTACCATTCTCTGTATATACTTCCCATTTACTATTAGCAATTTTTTTCGCCTCAATCGACACAACTATACTCTGGGATCCGAATCTTTTTATAATCTGTCTAATTAAACTAGGATTTTTAGTAACAGCGGTATTAATGGCAACTTTTTCAGCTCCGCACTTAAGTATTTGTCTGACATCCTCTATGGATCTTATTCCTCCACCTACTGTTATAGGAACATAAACATCTTTTACCGTAGATTTTATTATTTCCTCTAGATTATTTCGACCATATAAACTAGCAACAACATCTATATATAAAATTTCATCAATACCATCTTTATAGTATTTTTTAGCAAAGACATTTGGGTTACCAATCTTTTTAAGGCCTTCTAAATGAATGCCTTTGATTAGATAGGATCCTTTTATATCTAATCTTGAGATTAATCTTATATTGCTAGTCATTATTAATTAAGAAATAGTCTTTCTTAGTTTCCAAGTGCCATCTTCATATTTCCAAATATGCGGTGACCTAAAATTATCACAAAGAGTATCAAAGTATTCTCGTGAAAATTTTGGTGATTCAAAAGATTTATATGCGATAGGATATTCTTTTTCATTTAAAGATAAATAGTTAAAAATTTCTTGACTGAATCTTTCTGGATATTCATGATCAAATTTTTTAACTAATATAACTCCTTCTTCTCTGTCTATGTCTCCAGCGCGAATTTCTTGAGATGCCTCGTATGTAGCCCGCCCTAATCCAAACTTAATACCTGTAGTGTAATAATGAAAATCATCAATTTTATCATCTATACTATTATACTTGCTATAAGTGCCAGGTGTTCTCTCAGGTGATGCTTCAAAGCCTCCATTTTCATGCGCAAAATAATAGCAGGCTTGAGGATTCCATTTTAAATAGTAACCTAAGTCATGAAACTCTAATGAAGATTTTTCAATTTTTTCTAAATCTTCAGGTAAATATATAGATAGGTCTTCTCTTGTAATTCCAAAGTTTTTTTCCAGATCATTCAATTCTAATCCACCAAAAAATAATTGTTCAGATTTTTTAGATGAAAATTTTAAATCTCTTTTAGGAGTATCAAATCTTTCTTTAGGTCCAGTCCCATACTCGGCATCTGACTCACCATAGAATACAAGCGGAATATTTAATCTGACAGCCATTTTAGGTGCAAAAGATTTCTGTCCAACGATAAAATTCTGAAATGGATGTAATAGATTATCTATTGATAATCTGGTTAATAATCGATGAACTCTTTTATTAGGAGTGATCAGATGATTATCAAAACCTGAGCCTATCCAGCGTTGAAAGTTTCTCCATCCCCAGTCAGTATAAATATTTGGAGCCCATGTTACTGTTAATGGATTCATTCCATATTTGTATTTGAGCATATACGAAGTATAGAAACTGTCTTTGCCGCCTGATCCAGGAACTAGGCAATCATATGATCCATTGTTACTCTTATATTTTTTACATAGCTCTTTGAGCTCTGCTTCTCTTTTATCCCAATCTACGTCACGATTCTTTTTCTCTTCCGTTGTATGGCATGCCGCACATTTTCCATCTTCATGTAAATCAATTGTTTTCTTTTTTGTATCCTTGTTATGAGTATGTTCAACTTCCGATTTTGGTAATTGATTAGTCATAACACATGCGCTACAAAATTTTAAATTTTCAGGCAAACCATATTTTGTCACTGAAGAATGATTTTTTTTATATTCTTGTTTATCAACAATACTAGGATAATTTATTATTATTTTAGACATTTAGATTTCCTTATTCTGTTATTACCAACCACTTAATCCACCATCCACAAATATGTTTTGACCGGTTACATAGCTCGAAGCATCAGATGCTAAATATAATATAGCCCCCACCATTTCCTCCTTATTCGCCATTCTATTCATAGGCACTCTAGCAGAGTAATTTTTAACAAAAGCTGAATTTTGCCCACTAAAGACACCGCCTGGTGACAAGGTATTTACTCTCACTTTATTTTTTGCCCAGTATGAGGCTAAATGTAGTGATAAACCTACAACTCCAGCTTTTGACGCAGCATAAACTGCAGGTGTATTTATTTCTTTGCCAAGATATCTTGATCCTTTATAAATCCTTTGATCAGATGCCATGATTGAGCTATAGATTGATGCGGTTTGGATTATTGATCCACTCTTTCTTTTTGCCATTTTAGAGCCAATTTCTTTAGCGACAATATACATTCCAGTCAAATTTACATCTATGACTTCTTTCCATATATCGATATTATAATTTTCTAATGACTTAAAGTACTCGTCTAGTGAACTGCTTTTTGATGCAGCATTATTTAATAGAATATCGATAGGCCCCAAATATTCTTCTACAGATTTGACCATATCTTTTACATCTTTAGCGTTACTAACATCACAATTAATCCCAATACTTTTAACGCCAAACTTTTTTGTTAACCTATTAGAAAAACTAGTAACTTTTTTTAAATCAAGATCAATGATTGCAACCTTGCATCCATATTCAGCTAGCGCCAAAGAAAATTCTTTTCCAAGCATTCCTGTAGCTCCTGTAATAACTGCTACTCTATTCTTTAAATCAAATATTTTTTTATACTTCATAATTAGTTATGCTTTCTAAAGACAGGTTTTATTGCATCTCCAACGAGGTAATTCTTTATGTCGCCATCCAAGGCATTCTTGATAATAGGCAATACTTTTTTTAAAGCTTTTTCTGTTTTCTTTAATTCTTTTGGACCATGTCGGTAACATAATGTAATCCAAGGCATCAACACTCTATTCTTTATCATTTCTTGCGAAAATAAAGTTCTTAGTGGTAAAGAAATATTTCCACTATTATCTCTAATTGTGTAAACAGGTGAGCAAGACGGTCCTTCAACAATTATATTTTTTCCAAGATTAAACTCATCAGCTAAATTATTCATTAATTTTTTTAGAGCATATCCATATTTCCACATATGTTCTATAACAGAGTTATCTTTCATAAACTTAACAGTTTCCACAAATGCGCCAAGTCCACACATTTCAGCTCCATGAGTTGTAGATAACAAGAATGTTCTTTCTTGTCCCAACTTTTCAATTGATCCAAGTTCCATGATTTTCCTTTTACCAGCAACACATGATACAGAAAAACCATTAGCCATGGCTTTTCCAAATGTGCTTAAATCTGGATCTACTCCATATAAGTATTGAGCACCTTTTATATGCCATCTAAAACCAGTTATCATTTCATCTAAAATAAAAACTATGCCATGTTTTTTGCATAACTTTTGCACTTGCATAAGATAATTATTTTTTGAGAATCTGAAAGATCTATCACATTTTACTTTGCCACAACAATCTTGTTTTGATTTATTTGTTGACGGACAAATATGAGTGGCAGGCTCAAGAACAACGCATGCAATCTTCTTAGGATAAAGTTTGATTAATTTTTCTAGTGAACCGATGTCATTATAACTAAAATTTTTTGTGAGTTTTTGTATGTTTTTTGGAATACCTCTTTTTACATCAGTAGACCCAATAAACCAATCATCGTAAGAAAAAAATGGGTGTTGTGAGCATCTAGCAATCATGTCTCTCCCCGTATATGATCTTGCTAATTTAACAGCAGCTGAAACCGCTGTTGATCCATTTTTTGTAAATTTAACCATATCTACAGAATCAATTTCTTTTATCACTAATTCCGCCGCTTCTAATTCTATGTTTGATGGTCTCGTTAAATTATTTCCCAATTTAATCTGTTTAATCGCCGCTTCATTAATAATTTTTTCTGAGTATCCAATGTTGACTGCACGTAGAGCCATTCCGTAATCCAAATACTTGTTATCATTATTATCATATACATATGAGCCTTTCCCTTTTTGTAATACTTCAGGTGCGTTATAAGGAAATTGATCATATCCTCTCGAGTAAGTATGAGCACCGCCCGGTATTGCCTTTAAAAGCCTTTCTTGTAATTTCTTTTTTTTCATTGTTTTATTGATTTAATTTTTTCTATATTAGTCATGATAGCCTCTATGCATAAGAAATCCAAATATGTATCAATTTCAAATGATTTCCAGTATGGAACTATAAATGGCAAAGTTTTTTCATGATAAAAAGATTTCTTAGATAAAAAGGTAGTAATCTTAGATATATATAAACTCCCATCAAGAAAGTATGTGTCCCGAACATCTTGTCTTCGTGGAATATCATCAGGGAATTTACCAGTGACAGGTTCAATCATACCTTCGTTATTAATATTCAAACTAAATTCTGGATTACTTGATTCTGTTTTTGCCACACTAATTATTGAATTATATTTGAGAATATTTGCCTCTAACTTTTCAAATGCTAAATCAATATCACTAGATGTTGTTAATGGTGAGGTTGGTTCTAATAGAATTAAGTATTCATAATTTATTTGATCCTGGTCAATCTTTGTCAATACATCGATAATGACATCTGAGGATGGTGTATTATCTTCCGCTAAATTCTTATCGCGTAAAAAAGGAACCTCTGCCCCTGCTTTTACTGAAGCAGCCGCAATATCCTTATCATCAGTACTCACAAGTACTTTATCTATATATTTTGACTGGAGAGCAGCTCCAATTGGCCAGGCAACGAGTGGTTTACCATGAAGGTTTAATATATTCTTATCCTTTAAACCTTTGCTACCTGATCTTGCTGTGATGATTGCAATTATTTTTTTATTATTTATCATTATTTTGATTAAATGGTCATTTTTTTTGTTAATAATTTATCATTAAACTCTACATTTGAAAGATGATTTGCAATTTTTTCCCCTGCTCCCCCAAGCCCATAAGGATTTACGGATGTGGCACAAATAGCTTTAAACGCATCATCGTCTAAACATTTTTTAATTGCCATATAAATTTGCTCATCATTATAGTCACAATCAATAATATTTGTACTTCTAAGTCTTCCCTTTTGTCTTGTTCCAATATTAATGGTTGGACAGCTAAATGTTGCAGTTTCTTTGATTCCCGAGGATGAATTACCTATACATATAATATTTTTCCTAGGATCTTTTGATAAATTTAATAATCCCCAATAAAGTTTCCTGCCTAGAGATTCTCTAACAATTGAGTTTTTAATATTTTTTGTATGACTATTAATTGTCTCAAAAATTTCTATACCTCCAGCATCATTATTTGGATAAGTAAAAATACACTGAATATCTCTTTCTTTGGAAATTTTTTTAATTCCCTCTATAGATGATATTAACTGTTCTTTTGCCGATTGAAATTTATTTGTTACAGAGTGTTGAGTAAAGATCAAAATTGGCTTGTTAATATCAACATCTATGTAATTACAAATATCTTCTTCAGATATAAATTCATTATTTTCAATTAAGTCTATTGCTGGATAACCAGCTAACTGAATTCTCCAGTCTTCTTCTCCCATGGCTTTTACACGATTGTATGAGTCTTTATTGGTTACATAATGAAGATGACTAAGTTTAGTCATCGCATGTCTCACATTATCATCTAAGGCGCCTCCCTCGGTGACATCGCCCCCCTCAACATGTGCCGTAACAGTATTTGTCTGAGAAGAAGCTATCGTAGCAGCAAAACTTTCGAATCTATCTGCATATACTAAAAATATGTCTGGTTTGCATTTCTTTATTACTTTAGTTAATTTAATTATAGCATTACCAATGATTTCTGCTGTTGACAGTAAATCAGCGCCACCATTCCCAATATCAATTTTCTCATGAATTATAAAGCCATCATTTTCAATCTCTTTTACGGTTAATCCGAAGGCAGGGTCTAAATGCGCTCCCGATACTATCAAATAATATTCTAAGTCAGGATGATCGTTAATTGCCCTGAGAATTGGAACTTGAAGCCCATACTCTGCTCTATTTCCTGTAAAAAGCGCTATTTTTTTCTTTAATTTTTTATCCATTTATATATTCCATTTTCTATATTTATATTTGATGTCCAGTCATACTCTTTCTTAAATAAATCAGTATTTAAAATATTTTTTATAGGAGTATCCTCTTCAGAGGATATCTTTAATTTACTAAAATCTTTATTTAAATTTCTACATATTACTTCTACTAGCTTAATAGATTTTTCACCTATACCTGAACCAAGGTTTATGATTGTATTTTTTAGAGGCTTTTCTAAAATAATATTTATAGCATCACAAAAATCATCAATATATAGATAATCCTTGATTACATTTATATTTCTTAATTTCAAATAAGAACTCTTATTATTAATCTGATTATAAATATCATAAAATAATTTATTTTGTGACATTCCTTTACCATAAACATTAGATAACCTGAGAATTAATCCTTTATTATTAAAAACAACTTCTTCTGATAGAATCTTCGATTTAGCATAATCATTGCTATCATTTAGTATCATGCTTTCAGAAACTTTCTCGTCATTATAGGATCCATAAACACTAGAGCTAGAGATAAATATCATATTATTTTTATAAACATCTGACAATTCGGAAATTATCTTTTGCTCGCTAACATCCATATTTGTATTATTACCAGCTAAATTGATTAGAATGTTATTTTTTTTATAAGATGAAATTAATTCTTTATAATTATCTACAACGCAATCAACCATTGATCCATCTCGTCGTGAAAAACCAATGTAATCAATATTTTTCTTTTTAAGCGATTGACATAAATGTGATCCAAGAAATCCAGATGCACCTGTTACTAATACTCTCTTTTTAAAAATCAATATTTTTTTCTAAATCCTTGTATGAAATTTGATTATCACTATCAATATTACGACAAGCTTTTGTTCCGATAACTTTTTCAAATTTATCTGATAGCAAATCTCCATTTCCTGGTCGTTTTACCCAAATATTTTCATGAGAAAACGTATCACCTTTTTTAATATTTTTAATAGATACTATTGATGCGTATGCAAAGTCAATTACTGGTTTTTCTTCTTCCAGAATTGATTTGTTGCCACCTCTGCATTCCCAAATAATTCTTGAATCATTTATCAATGCCTTTAATTCTATTGGTTCTATAGAGATTCCGGTGTCAGGACCAGGCCATGTTCGACTAACAGTATAGTGTTTTTCAATTACACAGGAGCCAAGAGCAACTGATCCAAGCGCGCTTGCAATCCCCAATGAATGATCTGATAACCCTATAGGAATATCAGGATATAAGTTTTTAAGCTCTGTAATAGCTCCAAGTCGTACTTTATTATAAGGTGTTGGATACATGCTAGTGCAGTGCATTATAATAAGAGGGCAATTCTGAGACTGAATAATAGAAACACTCTTTTGAATACTCTTAATATCATTCATTCCTGTTGATAAAATAATAGCTTTCTTTTTAGATGCAATATGACTTATTAAAGGATAATTATTACATTCTCCTGAACCAATTTTAAAAGCTTCCGCTCCTAGCCTTACTAGGCGGTCACATGCTTCTCTAGAAAAAGGGGTAGATAAAAAAATAACTTTTCTTTCTTTACAATATTTAACAATTGATGCTTCTTCTTTTTCTGTTAATTCGCACCTTTTAATAATATCCCATAGTGTTTCATCTGAAATATCACCGGGTTTCATGTCAGTTTCTAACATCTCATGTTCTGTGATATGACATTGAAACTTAACAACTTCAGCCCCTGCCTCGATAGCAGAATCTATCAGCATTATAGCTTTATCATAATCTCCCTCATGATTGATCCCTATTTCAGGAATTATCAAAGGCGGATAATCTTCGCCAACTAATCTATTATTAATACTTACTGATATGGACATATTATTTATTATATATTGATGATTTATAAAGCTTAAGGTTTTTACTATCTGAAAACCAATCAATAGTTTTCTTTAATCCATCAGATAGACCTTTTTTCCCCTTATATTCAGGTGTCCAACCAATAGTATCTTTGGCTTTTTTCACATTTGCTTTCAATCTAAATACTTCGCCATCTTTAGGTCTTGCTCTACTTTGCTCTAATTTAATCTTTAGATCAGTTCCCATTATGGATTGAATTAAACTAGTTAAATCATTAATTGCTATTTCATAACCAGAACCTATGTTAATAACTTCTCCTACACTCTTTTTATTTTTTGCAATTTCGATGAACCCGTTAACTGTATCATCGATATATGTGAAATCTCTAGTAGGATATAAACTTCCCAGTTTAATAGATTTATCGTTTAATAATTGAGTGATTATGGTAGGTATTATCGCTCTATTCGACTGCCTAGGGCCATAAGTATTGAACGGTCTTATTATTGAGACTGGCAAACCAAAAGTACTATAATATGAATAAGCGAGTTGATCAGCCGCAATTTTTGTTGCCGCATAAGGAGATCTAGCTATATTCTTATTTTTTTCACTGATAGGAACACTGTCATATTCGCCATATACTTCACTTGTCGAAGTATGTATTAATTTTTCTACATTATTATTAAGGCTAGATTCTAGAATATTTAAAGCACCTAATGCATTAGTTTCGAGATATGCATATGGGGAATTATAAGAATGTGGAATTGCTATTAATGAGGCTAAATGAAAAATATAATCAATATTCTTACATGCTAAATCTACTGATTTCCTATCTCTCATATCACCAGAATGAATCTCAATGTTCTTTAGAATTGAACTATCCAGAGTATCAAGCCAACCCCATGTATTAAATGAATTATACATAACCATTGCACGCACTACGCAGCCTTCCTTAACAAGTCTCTCAACCAAGTGGGAGCCAATAAATCCGTCTGCTCCTGTCACTAGAATACGTTTATTTTTAAAACTAGATTTTGTAGATTTATTTTTTTTCATTTTTTTTAAGTACTTCTTCGGTTAATTGATCTGTTAAATCAACATTATTAATTTTTTTATTCTCTAATAGATATATTTTATCACATAATTTCAAAGATTCTTTTCTGTGAGTAATAAAAACTAAACTCATATCATTGAAGTAATTTTTTATATTATTGAAAATATTTAGTTCTGTCGAATGGTCAATTGAATTAGTTCCCTCGTCAAGGATGAGTATTTTTGGTTTTTTATAAAGCGCTCTAGCTATTCCTAGTCTCTGTCGCTGACCACCGCTCATCTTTAATCCACTTTCACCAATCTGGTAGTGTCCAGTTTTTTCAGATATTAAATCATCAATGCATACGATTTTTATTAATTCATCAATATACTTATAATCTATATCACTTTTTTCTTTTCCAAAAGCAATATTTTCATATATATTTGTATCCAGAAGAGCTATTTCTTGCGGAACATAACCCACTATTGATCTAAATGATTTTAAGTTTGTGAAGTCAATATTGTGATTATTTATTCTTATTTCTCCTTCTGACTGTTTTAAAAATCCTAATAAAATATCAATAAGAGTACTTTTGCCTACTCCGCTACTGCCTATCAAGCCATAGATGCTACCTTTCTCTAGTCTTAAACTAATCTTATCGAGAATTTTATTATTAGGCTTGTAAGTAAAAGATATCTTATCTAGCTCTAAGAATTTATATTTTTCTTCGGGAAGACTAACCTCCATGTGAGTGTCTTCTATTATTGACTCCTTGTACACTTTATTAACATTACTTAATACTGGCATGTTAAATTTTAACAAAACAAGATTTGAATAAATCTGCTGTAATAAGGGAAGAGCTCGATAAGCTGCTATTAAAAATAAACTAAGTTGAGGAAGTTTATTTGCTCCAAGGTGATTAAATTCAATCAAAAATGCAATACCCAAAAATACTCCACTCATTGCGACTATCTCTATAATATATCTTGGCAAGACAGAAAATAAAGTATTTTTTGCTGTTAAAATTGAGAAGTCTTTTTGTGGCTTATTAAAATTATTTAAGAAAAAATTTTCAGAATAATTAAATTTAATTTCTTTAATACTTTTAAATGTATCATTAATTACTTTATATCTTTCTTGGTTAGCTGTGATTTTTTGCAAACCATATGCTGTCATTCTTCTTTTAATGGTGAAGTATATTATAGAATAGATAATCATTAATGAAAGAATAGAAATGATAAATACTTGATAATTGATAACTGCTAAAAATATTGATATAAATATAATTATTATAGATTTTGAAAATACTTGTAATATAGGCAATATAATCTGATCAGACACGACTCCAGCTTCATGCAATATATCCTTAGATGCCTCTGAAGAATTAGAGTTAATATGGTCTATATATTTTTTATGTAAGTAATGCTCCATAAGTCTATTTGCAATTTTATGATGTTGAATGGCAGAAAAATAAACACTCTTCCATAAGGTATAAGCTATTAATAAATTACTTAACACAAAGAATACGATTACAAAGAATCCAATAAATAATGTCATATTATTAGGTATATAACCTATTATATTAAATATATTCAAGAGATAAGGGTTTGCAGAAATATATTCACTATCACTTAGCAATCCTATAAGCGGGGCAATTGAAGCAATGCCTAAAACCTCAATGAAACCAGATGCCAAGACTAATAATGATAAACGCAGTAATGCTAGTTTGTCGCTATTATTTAGCTTCTCAATAAATTGAGTAATGGGGTTATTAAACATTGAAAATTATTAAGATCTTATGGTTTTTTTAAGAATAAAGCTAGAAATTAAAATATAGAAAAATATGATTACAAAGCCTAAAAAAGTTGAAGTTAAGACTACTAATTTTCTATTAGGAGAAAATCTCATAACAGGTGGATATGCTGCCTGAGCAATCTCTGCCACTCTTACATCATCTGAATTCACATAAGTATTCGCCAATGCTTCTAAGTCAGCTTCATAGTATCTTATATTTGGAATAAATGGATCCTCAGATTTACGATTTTTTAATGCAATTATTTGAGCTTTTATTGCATCAGAACCTAGAAGATAAATTGGCATTTGCTCGCCATCACTAGAAGCAGCAGTTCCTTTATCTCTAATAGAAATTGACTGATTAGTATAGCTTGTACTGCTAATATCTTTTATTCCAAGATTGTTTGCAATTAATAAAGCCTCCTCTAGAACAATAATCCTATCCTTTGTACGATTTTTTGCCAGCTTCCTTTTACTGTTGAGATCAGCTTGTATTGTATCCTTATATACCGTAATCGATCTATTTACGCCATCAGTTAAATTTCTTGCTGTTTCCCTTTCTACCATCTCGATATAATTATTTAAAAACTTAGCTGCTAAGTCTGGATTATTCAAAACAAATGATACAGTAAAAAAGGTTTGCTCTCTTATATCTCTCGAAACCACTTTTGCCTCAAGGATAAAATTTATATCCTTTATAAATTTTTTTTCAAATATACTTTCTTGGATAAATATATCTGAGGTAGGAATATCCAAATAGTAATTGTAAATCTGATTATCAAAAAAATATTTCCTCAGATATTTCCGAGACTGCATATTTTTTAAAAACGAATGATACACATCTTGAGACTTTATGTTTAATAAAGAATCTTTGGCAATATTTTGAGAATAGAGATTCAGAGGCTGTATATATTTATCTTGTGCTGGAATGACATAGATATAACTTTTAAATTTTTCTTCTAAAGTGTATGAGTAAATAATAGAACCAAAAAAGAATAAGGCTAGTATCAATAATATAGTTGCTTTTTTTTCATTAACAATATCAAGTATATTGGTAACATTTACATTATCATTCATGTTTTATTTTACCCTCATCAATATTAGAGTTCATCTTTTCTACTTCTTCACGCAAGACCTTTAATTCTTCGTTAAGTTTATCATATTCAGCAGTTTTTCTCTTGAAAAAGTTTATTGTTAATTTTGCCTTTTCCTCGATACCTTTTGGGGTCAAGAAATAGGCGTAAGCCCTTTTATTCTTATTATTCTTAAAATTCCTAACCTTGATAATACCTTTATCAGCCAAAGCTTTCAAAATAAAGTTCACCTTACCCAGGCTTATGCCTAGATTAGAAGACAGTTCTCTTTGCGACATTTTTTCCTTATCCTTTAGAATTCTTAATAGTTCTAAGTCAATATCTTGTTGTTCATTCATATTTTTCATTGTCATTTTATGTTCATCCATATAGATAATTGCTTATCAGTCTTAATTGAATTTGGAGAACTTGGGTCGCTAATAGATAAATAAGGATCATCTAAATTGAAGGGGGGCTTCGTTAAGTTATACGGTCTCCACCTATCCCCCATTATTTTGTCAATATTTTCTTTGGCATGAGGGTAATTTGTTACTGCAATATATTTAAATTTATGTCTTCTGAGATTATTTAAACAATTCTCTATATCCTTAATCTTCAAATGGAAAAATAAATCTCGAATAATTATTAAATCGGTATCAGTCAAACTATCTTTCTTTAAATCTTTCACTTCAAATCTTATATTTTCAGAAAGTTTGTTTTTATTATTACTTTCTATAATTTCTGGAACAACGTCATAGCCATAATATTTGATATTATTTAAATCTAACTTATGTATCCAGTTAAAGTCCCCACATGGTATATCTGTTATAGATTTAATACCATGAGATTTAATAAATTTATCCAAGCCTTCAGATAAAACCTTTGTCGTTAAAACATCAGATCCTGTTCCGGATAAAGAACCACCCTTTATTCCTCTCCAATATTTAATTTTATAAATATATTTAAACTTTAAATTATCATTCATTACGGATATTACTAAAAAATGAATTTTATCTAACACCATCAGGAATAGTCTTTTAATCTTAATTATCATTTATTATCCAAAAAAAATAATGAGTAGCCAGCTATTCTTGCGCCATCAATTATAATACCAGCCATGATAGTATTAATGAGTAATTTTGGCTTAAGAATTTCTATCCAAGACGCTGATTTAAATATTGGCAACAAAAATCCTCTGGTTATAATATATAAAGAGAAAAATAATGATAATAAACTGAGATAATAAAATAGTGCTGACAAAATAATAAAGGCTGCATAATAATAATGTTTCTTATATCCAGATGTTCTCCATCCTGTAAGAGAGTATGAGAATATTTTTTTAAAACCTAATGTATAAGTATTGGCAAAATTTATGCCTGAATAACTCATGACAATGTCATGATTAATGATCCTTTTGTAATCTAATTTTTTACATTTATCCATAAAATCAATGTCAAAAGTTGCCCTAGTGTCTTCTATAAAATAATTTAATCTTTCAACTATACTTTTTTTCATAAGTGATCCAGTCAGACATGCGGTACTCGAATCTCTTCCATAAAGCTGAGCTATAAATGACTGATCTACTATATTACTTCCTTTTGTTGTGATTATAGCTGAGACATAATCTGCGGAAGAAGCAGTTAATGTTTCATATTGTTTTTCAAGCCAATTATCTGGGAATATCTTCCCAACATCCATATATGCTATTAGTTTATTCTTTGACTTTTTTATGCTGTAATTTAATGACGAGCCAGGACTCATCTTTCCCGAATAATTAATAGCATACTCAAAACTTATATTGCTTTCCTTTATTATATTGACCGTATGATCGTCTGATCCTGAATCTGTAAAAAATATTTCATCTGCTAGTACTGTCTGACTTTTTAAACATTTGATTGTAGACGCTATCCTTTTAGCTTCATTATAAAATGGGATAATAAGAGTAACTGGTATTAACTTTGTTGTCATTATATTAAAATTTGGCACGCTACCGCCCTATTGAATGATATTCAATTTTTTTTACAATAGTAATATTTTATATTACTTTCTGTAGTTCTAAATTATTTACAGAAATTTCTCTGTATTTATTAAGTATTTTAGTAAATAATTTTGCTCGGTTTTTCCCACATGGCTCTTTATAAATGCCATTCATTACAGATAGCGAACCTTTTGTGTAAACTACCTTATCTCCACTCTTTAAGTCAGTATCTAGTAAATTATTTCCTATATCACTAATTATGCTGTTATCAATTACATGTGGCAAACCTGAAGATCTATCCACTAATAGTTTAGAAACACCATAAGTATTATTAATTTTTGAAATATTTTTATAATCTTTAGTGATTTTAACAAAGATATAAGATGTAAACATGACCTCAGATCGATCAATCCATTGATTATTTTTAAAGTACTTACGAAGAATTTTTGGTAAAAAGCACCTAAATTCTTGATTTTCAAGGTTTTTATGAGCTTTATCTTCTTGCCCAGACTTTGTCTTTATTACTATCCACACTATGTTCACCCCTTGAACATATGATACCGGAGACTATGACAAATACAAGTCAAACAGTTAAGAGGCAGGCTCACCAATTCCTATCCCAAAGTAATCAATCTTATTTTGAGCCATTTTGGAGGGCTGATAGAGGTTCCTGCCATCAAATATGGCTGCTTTTTTCATATTATCTATAAATACTTTAGGGTTAATAGACCAAAATTCCTTCCATTCTGTACAAATAATGAGTGCATCAGCATTTTGGAGACTAGATTGCGAAGAATTTAGCTCGGTATAAGCAGATTTAAATTTAATAGGTAATTTTTTACTGATGCTGGCGATAGGGTCGTATGCTTGAACTTTACATCCTTTGCTAAGTAATTTATTAATTATATCAATGCTAGGAGCATATCTAGTGTCATCAGTGTTTGGTTTAAAGGCAAGACCCCAAATTGCAACAACTTTATCCTTCAACCTACCCTTGTAATACTTATTCAGTTTATTAAAGGGAACAAGTTTTTGTTCATTATTCAAATCATCTACAGCCTTAATAACTCCAGCAGTATATGAATTAGCTTTTGATACAGATATTAATGAATTTAGGTCTTTAGGGAAGCAAGATCCTCCGTACCCACACCCGGGGTATAAAAAATCATAGCCTATTCTTTTATCTGCTCCGATTCCTTTTCTAACTAATTCAATGTCTGCTCCAAATATATCTGCTATGTTAGCAATTTCATTAATAAAACTAATTTTAGTTGCAAGCATTGCATTGGCAGCATATTTAGTAAGTTCAGCAGATTTTATATCCATAAATTGTATCTTATTAGTGCGCCTATTAAACGGTGAATATATTTGAGAAAAAATATTTCTAATATTTTCATCGTCAGTACCAATAATAATTCTATCTGGTTTCATGAAATCATCTACAGCACAGCCTTCTTTAAGAAATTCTGGATTAGAGACAATTTTAGTCTTAACGCCAAGCTTTGATAACTTCTTAGTAAAGAAAGACTTTAATTTTGCAGATGTCCCAACTGGTACTGTTGACTTCTGGACTATAATCAAATCATTTTTAGCAAATTCACATATGCTAGCACAAGCTTTTTTAATGGAGCTTAAGTTAGCCATACCATTTTGCATTGGAGGAGTATCTACTGCTAGAAATATTATATTAGAATGTTCAACGGCAACTTTATAAGAAGTAGTAAATCGTATCCTTTTTTCTTGAAGATTTTTTAACAATAGATCTTGAAGCTTATCTTCATGAATAGTAAGCTTACCTTTGCTTAACTTTTTAATCTTAGATTCATCTCTATCAAGACATACAACATCATGTCCTACCGCAGAAAAACATAGGCCGGAAACCAATCCAACATAGCCAGTACCAATAATAGTTAATTTCATTTACTTTCCTCTGTATGAGAATTATTAACAGTTATTCCAGCAAAAACAAATAATATAATTATCATAAATAATGTAGACTGCTGATGAGACAGAATAGCATGGAACAACATATTCGAAGAAAACATTATAACTAATAAAGACCCAATTATAGCACCATAGCTACAATCAAAATTACCTGAGTCCCTATGTCTCTTAAAATAATAATAAAAAATAAATAGAAGAGCAACAAGTATTAAAAATCCAATAAATCCAGTTTTAGCAAAAATATCCAAATATTGGTTATGTGCATGATTAATTCCTGCGCTTGGATCAACAAATCTAGGTTTAATTGGTGCAATATTTCTAGAGATAATTTGCCCAAGTATTGCCTCATTAAAGTTTGATAGACCAATGCCATTAACTGGGTTTTCTGAGATGATATTAATTGCCCCTCTCCAGATTAAAAACCTAGGAACAAAACTATCTTTATGCGTCCAATGATGCTCACCATCATTAAAGACATAATTATATGTAGAGTTATAACTATTTACAAACCTATCATACGTATTGGAATTAAAAAATATAAGTCCTATAAAAAATAAAAATATTAAGACTTTCTTATAAGAAAAGTAAAGGACCAGGTATCTATTTTCTCTAAATAGTAAAAAGATCAGTGAAAACAACAATGTTATTAAAGAACCTCTAGTTCCGGTTAAAACCCAAGCAAATAATACCAAGACTAAGCCACTTAAGCATAGTATTTGATATTTTCTATAGTTCTTGAAATAGGAAATTGATATTAACGATATCATTGCATAAATCAAAGATACGTTTCCAAAAATTGTTGCAGAGCTTGTAAAGCCACGAACTCTAACCTCACCCATTATAAAATAAGTATAGATAGCAAATATGCCAATTAATATTGATGAGATATTCATTATTAAAAGCAATTCTTTGAGAGATATTTTTATCTCTCTGAACATATAAAAAACAGGGATTAACATAAAAAATCGAGAATAATTATCTAATTCTTTTATCGGAGTATTAAATTCTAAAGATGTAAATAAAGGATAAAAAAAGAACAAGAAAAGCATAAAAACAAGTGATAGCTCTATGCCTGACAAAGGTTTTCTTTTATAGTAAATAAAATAATATATAGACGATATTAATAAAAGTAAGGCGACTATATTATAAATATTGTCAGTTGTTAAGAATGTTGAGAAAAATATTAATAATAAAAACTTAACGAGGTTAGGGAAAAATTTTGGCAAATGTCTATCTTTATTCAGAGAAAATCTCTCTATCATGATGAGGCATATAATAGAGAATCCAAATACTGTAATTCTCAATAATGTATCCGGTAATCTAAAATAATCGTCATTCGTAATGAAGTAATACTTTATTAGACTGAAATCAAAGCTTAGTATGACAGGATAAATCGCTGATTCTTTTGATCCCAGTGCTGACACTATTGCCAATAATACAAAAGACATAAAAAAAAATAAACGAATATTAAGAAGTTCCTTCAAAACATGCTCTTAACTAGAACAATCCAATAATATTGCCATTTTCATCAAGATCTATTTTTTCAGCAGCTGGCACTTTAGGTAAGCCTGGCATTGTCATTATATCCCCGCATACCATTACGATAAATTCAGCTCCCGCAGCCAATCTAACTTCCCTTATAGTAATCACATGATTAGAAGGTGCGCCTCTCAAGGTGGGATCTGTAGAAAATGAATATTGAGTTTTAGCTACACAAACAGGATATTTTCCATAACCATTTTCCTGTAATTCCTCAATTTGTTTTTTAATTTTTGCTGGTGCTGAAATACCACTAGCTCCATAAATCTTTTGCGCAATGGTCTCCATTTTAGACCATAAATCAAGATCGTCTTCATACAGATATTTAAAATTATTTTTAGATTCATCAATGACTTTAACTACAGTTTCTGCGAGTTCTCTGGCACCTTCTCCTCCATTCGCATGATGCGTTGAAGATATTATAGGTACACCCAACTCATCTGACTTGTCTTGTAATATTTTTCTTTCAGCTTCAGTATCTGATGCAAAACCATTTATTCCCACAACAACTGGTAAGCCGTAATGTTCTTTTAAATTTTTTACATGTCTTTCAAGATTGACAAGTCCTTTTTTAAGGTACTCGCAACCCTCTTTACTAAATTCTTCTTTAGGGCATCCTCCATGATATTTTAGAGCTCTTATTGTGGCTACCAAAACAACAACAGATGGTGTTAAATTTGCTTTTCTACATTTTATATCTAAAAATTTTTCAGCCCCTAAATCCGCACCAAAACCTGCTTCTGTAACTACATAGTCTGCAAGTTTAAGAGAAGCTTTTGTTGCAATAACAGAATTACAACCATGCGCAATATTGGCAAAAGGACCACCATGTATTATGGCAGGGTTATTTTCTAACGTTTGAACAAGATTAGGCATCATCGCATCTTTAAGCAAGACCGTCATTGCTCCATGAGCATTTATATCTCTTGCGAGTATTGGTTTTTTTTCTCTTGTATATGCGACTACTATATCCCCTAGCCTTTCCTTTAAATCAGAAAGTGATATTGCTAAACAAAATATTGCCATTACTTCTGATGCAACTACGATATCGAATCCATCTTCTCTGGGGTATCCATTACCAATCGATCCAAGAGAGCACACAGTTTTTCTAAGAGCTCTGTCGTTCATATCCAAAACTCTTTTCCAGGCAATCCTTCTTACATCAATATTTAATGCATTGCCGTGATGTATATGATTATCCATCATGGCAGCTAAAAGGTTGTTAGCTAGCTGAATAGCATTAAAATCACCAGTAAAATGGAGATTAATATCCTCCATTGGAATTACTTGAGCCATTCCTCCACCTGCCGCACCACCTTTCATTCCGAAAACTGGTCCCAACGAAGGTTCCCTGATAGTTACGAGAGCTTTTTTACCAATTAAATTTAATGCGTCTCCTAGCCCTACAGAGGTAGTTGTTTTGCCTTCTCCTGCGGGAGTTGGGCTAATTGCGGTAACTAGTATAAGTTTTCCATCTTTTTTATCCTCAAGACGATCAAGAAAATCAAGGGAGATTTTAGCTTTATAATGTCCATATGGCTCTAGTGAGTCTTCAGGTATATTAATTTTTTTTGCAATGATGGATATTTTTTCTAATTTTGCTGCTTGCGCGATATCTATGTCTGTTTTCATAATTTGAACTCCCCAACTTTGTCACTAAAATGAATAATAACTATAATCCTAATTTAGCTGAGATTCAAGAAGACTTAGGGGTGAAATTAGAATTTTTTCTTGCATAGTCACATGTTTATTCTAATAATAATGTTTCGTATTAATGTAAAAAGTTATATTAAAACTTCTTAACATCTAATAACTTACATTGACCAGAAACCGGATCTTTCCCACTTTCTGTGATTATTAGAGAACCAGAAACCCTGTTAATCAATATTTCTTCTGCTGCATTTGAGCCAAGAATATGCGTTGTTGAAAACTTAATGTCTTCAAATTTTTGTTCATTTACACCAATTGATTCAACAAACATATTTTTACTTTCATTGAAATAAAATGTCCGCTGAATTTGAGGGGTTTCACACAATATATAAACATTGTTCTTATTAAGCACTACTGGATCTGATTTTTTATCTAAATCTATAGTATCCATTTCATCAATTTTTATTTCTTCAGGTTGATCGGGAATTTCATTCAGAAAGATACTATCCGATATTTTTCTATCAACGCAAAGTTCAAATGGAATTTTTAACAGTCCACTATCAAAAAGATGGAGATCAACTTCAGAGTTTTTAATTATAAATATATGTGTTTTATATCCAGTATAAATAGATTTCTTATTCTTTGAATTAATGGATAAACACAGCCTGTATCCACTGTGATCACTCCCCATCTGACTAAGTGAGAACTTGCTTGGTTTGTTTATAAATTCTACTTTAGCACTTTCATGATTTATCAGATTTTGTTGGAGAAAGTCTTTCAGTATTTTTTGATAATTCTCCGGATACTCTCCGTAACTTTCTTCTGAGACCCTTTCGTTATTACGTTCTGGCATAACTAAGCCAGTCATAGGGATAAGGCCTTTAGAACAGCCTGAAACAATTAATGCCAAAGATAAAAGAAATATTTTATTCATAAATTCTGCCCAGGGCCGGAGTCGAACCGGCACGAGGTTGCCCTCGAGGGATTTTAAGTCCCTTGCGTCTACCAATTCCGCCACCCGGGCTAGTAGAATTACAATAAAGATAGCATATAGTTATTCTTATTCACAATCAAAGTTTTATAAATAATCCCTAGTTCTTCGATATTAGATAAATATTATTATATTTAACGCAAAACTATAAAAGATATTGTATAATTCACTAACTATTTACTAAAAAATTATAATGAAAAAAACGATATTAATAACTGGTGGAACTGGCTATCTGGGGAAAAATCTTGGTTTAAAACTAAAGAAAAAATACAATGTCATACTGACTGGAAGAAATAATAAGCAAAATTTTATTGCTAAAAAAGAAACTGGTTGTGAAACTGCTCCCCTTGATGTAACAAATATAGACTCTATAAGAGATATCGTTAATACTTATAAGCCCAATATAATTATACATGCGGCAGCTACTAAGTTTGTTGATTTATCAGAAAAATTTCCATTTGAATGTGTTGACTGCAATGTTCTCGGATCTACAAATATTGCAAGAGTTGCAATTGATAAAAAAATTGAGACTGTCATAGGCATTTCTACTGATAAAGCTTCTCCGCCAGTTAAAAATATTTACGGCTTAAGCAAGACGTTAATGGAAAAATTATTTGTATCTGCGAACTCTCAATCTAAGACTAATTTTATGTGTGTGAGATATGGAAATGTTGTATGGTCAACTGGATCTGTCTTAACGATTTGGAAAACAATGCATGAAAAAAAAGAGGCTATCTTGACCACGGGTCCAAATATGAGAAGATATTTTTTTACTGTAGACGAAGCTGCAAATCTTGTTTTAACTGGTTTAAAAAATATTTCAAAATTTAAAGGAAAAATTTTAAGCAGAGAAATGAAGGCAGCTAAAATGATTGATATATTAAAGGTTTGGGTTAAATATTATGGTGGCAAATATAAAGTCGCTAAATGGGAAAGAGATGGTGACAGAGTTGATGAGTATCTAATTGGAGAAGCAGAAAAAGAGTTTACTACTAAAATTGCTATAGATAGCATTAATCATTATGTAATTGATTTTAATAAAAAAGTAAAAAAACCATTGAGAGATATAGTGTCGTCTGCGACTGCCAAAAAACTTAGCGAAAAGGATATTAAGAAATTACTTGATTATGGTTTTTAATAAAACTATCTGAGGCTAAGGTCGGAATCGAACCGGCGTTGACGGCTTTGCAGGCCGCTGCATTACCACTCTGCCACTTAGCCGAATATTTAATAGAGCTAATACCCTACGTAATTGTGAAATATCTTATCATTATATATATATAAAATATATATATAATTGCCAAATATGTTCTACTATAAACATATTAACTTATTGTTATGTAATATTATTGAGAGAATTTGATGGGTAATAAAAATATATCAATTGTTTCTAATAACTTTTGGACAATTTATAAATTTAGATTTGATGTTGTCAGGATGCTGATAAAAGAAGGTTATCATATCAATCTTATTGCGGGAGATGATTCCTATATAGATAAATTTGATCATCCCCAAATAACTAAAATATCTATCCCCATGAATGAAAGAGGGATGAATTTATTTCAAGAGTTTAATACATTTATAGAAATGTATAAGAGTCATAAGCTCACTAAACCAAGTCTAGTGTTTAATTTTACATTGAAGGCAAACATATATAGTGGAATTATATGCAGGTTTTTAAATATAAAGTATATTTCCATGATTACAGGTTTAGGTCATATATTTATAGGAAAAAAAATTGTAGTTAAATATATAATAACGATTTTTTTGTCATTTGCATTAAAGAAATCATTAGAAATTTGGTTTACAAATAATTTTGACAAAATTTATTACAAGAAAAATAAAATAAGTACTTCTCAGGTAACAAAAATAGTACCAGGAGCTGGTGCTGATTTTAAAATCAATAAAATAATGAACATAAAAAATAATAAAGAAATTTCTTTTATCATGGTAGCTAGGCTTCTCAAAGAAAAAGGTGTTGAGGAGTATATAAATACTGCGATTCATTTTAAGGATTATAAAGATTTAAAATTTATATTATTAGGATCTCATAAGAATGAAAAAAGTTATGTGTCAAAAACAATTTTAGAAAAGTCAATTAATAATAAAATAATTGAGTATTATACTCATAAGGAAGATATCATGCCTTTTATGGAAAAATCATCATGTGTTATATTACCCTCATATAGAGAAGGTATGTCTACAATTTTGTTAGAAGCCGCAACACTAAGAATGCCGATAATTACAACAAAAGTACCTGGATGCATTGACATAGTTCCAGATGATTCTTATGGAACTCTCTGTGAAGCCTGTAGTACAAGATCACTGATAGAAGCGGTAAGTAAATATATAACGCTTAATGAAGATGAGCTGAAAGAGCAAACTTTAAAAACCTATAATCATGTTAAGGATAATTATAGCAGAGCTAAAGTTTTAGACATATATAGAGAAAGTTTAAGACATATTAACTAAATCTGAGCGAGAAACGGGGCTCAAACCCGCGACCTCAACCTTGGCAAGGTTGCGCTCTATCAACTGAGCTATTCTCGCATAATTTACTATTATGAATTATTTAATGATAACACTCCATGACTTTTTCGCATAATAAAAAAAAGATATTAATGTTAATAAAGATGCTATTTGTAATAAATATATTCCTAACTGATAAATATCAACACCAAGAAAAGAGAATTTATACAATAAGAGTAAAAGTGATATTAGCTGGATTGCTGTTTTAATTTTTGATATCAACAATACACTTAATTTTATGTTCTCTCCTACTTCCGCTAATCGTTGTCTTATTGCTATGACTAAAAACTCTCTGGTAATAATAATTAAAACCGGTACAAGGAAAAAAATATCTTGGTTTTCTGTAACAAGGAGTATTAAAGTGATAATTACAAGTAGCTTGTCCGCAACAGGGTCAAGAAATTCACCAAAGCTAGTTACCTGCTTCATATAACGTGCAAAAAAACCATCGAGATAATCAGTTATAGTTGCTAATAAAAATAGAGAAAATATGACAATTCTATAACTCTCTTCATTTGATAAAAATAAATATACTATTAAAGGGATTAGCAATATCCTCGTTAACGTCAATGAATTAGGGATATTAAATTTCATTATCATGCAAGTGATTATAAATTATGTCAGCTAAATGCATACTAATGCCCGAAACATTAGTTAAATCTTCGACTGATGATTTTAGAACTCCTTGAATCCCTCCAAAATATTTTAATAATTCTATTTTTTTAATTTTACCTA
>Ga0115003_10000237_pt1 | contig 46832 bp, 47 predicted proteins | sample ArcticOcean_MG_C_7_FD_88736 | JGI IMG/M metagenome (GOLD analysis project Ga0115003, IMG submission 88736) | Marine microbial communities from western Arctic Ocean - ArcticOcean_MG_CB11_88 | ecosystem: Environmental > Aquatic > Marine > Oceanic | place: Arctic Ocean: Canada Basin | collected...
ACTGGGTTGGAAAAGCCCCGTCGCTTTTGAACGCAAGGTGGCTTAAACGAGCACTTGGGGCGGCTCTAAAGCGCGACAGGACCACTTCAATCGTTATCAGCGCACCCGACCTCTCGTTACCAATTCGGGTCATTGCCGATACTCCGGCTCTAGCTTGTCAAGAATACCTTGCAGGGCCTCAAAGTGCTGGTTCCATCCCTCACCGGGATAATCCTCCCATTCTTGGGCTGTTTTCTCGGCAATGTCGTCATCCAGAACCTTTAAAGGGCAACCTGATCCAGCGGCTTTCAGAAACGTCGCGCAGGCCCGTTCAAAGTAATAGAGTTCGTCAAATGCACGGGCGACGCTGTCAGCCGCTGCCATGACGCCGTGGTTGCCCATCACAAGAATCCGGTGGGGGCCCAGGGTGTGCGATAATCGTTCCCCTTCGCTTTCGAAACCCATGCCTTTGTAGCCATCATCGTAGGCATATCGCTTGAAAAACCGGGCCGTGTTTTGGTCGATCGGCGGCAGCGGCGTGTCCTGCAAACAGGCAAACACGGTCGCGTTTAACGCGTGGACATGCAGACAGGCCCGTGCATCAGGTCGGTTGCGATGAAACGCGCTGTGGATGCTCCAGGCTGTCGGGTCGGGCGCATTGTCCCGGGCCAGTGTCGTTTGAGGATCATTGGCATCGCACAGCAAAAGATCAGATGCCTTGATCTGGGAAAAGTGAAGGCCCGCCGGGTTGATCAGAAACAAGCTGCCGTCGTCGGAGACGGACAGACTAAAGTGGTTCGCGACCGCCTCAGTCCAGCCTTCGCGATGTGCTAGGCGGAACGCGGCAGCGAGCGAACACCTTTCTTGATAGAAACGATCGTTTGCATGTGAGGTCGGGGTGTTTGTCTGTATGTCCATGAAGTCGACAAGACGATGGAGACCGTTTTCAGTCAAACAACGAAAAACATGGCTTTGCCCCTATTTTCGTTATAGATCACTTGGCCATGAGATCGCCTATACCCCATCTGCCCTGGCTACGAGCATTCGAGGCAACCGCGCGTCACTTAAACTTCACAAATGCCGCGCAAGAACTCGGTTTGACCCAAGCCGCCGTTTCGAAACAGGTAAAGTTGTTGGAAGACCACTTGGGTGCGCTACTGTTTGTACGTCGTCCCCGCAGTCTTGAGATCACGCGCATCGGCCAATCGTACCTGCCACATGTTGCTGAGGCTTTCGACGGTTTGGCTGCTGGCACAAACCAATTGTTCCCAAAGGGGGAACGCGATGTGCTGACTGTCCGGACATCTATTGGTTTTGGTGCGCTTTGGCTTGCTCAACGCATTCCAGATTTCCGCACGCGCCATCCCAATGTCGGTTTGCGCATCATTTCGAATGTCTGGAATGAGAATGGTGTCGAAGGTCATTGTGACTTGGATATTCGTTACGGTTGCGGCGACTGGCCCGACCGAGATTGCACACAGCTTACGCGGGACGTGCTGTTCCCTGTTTGTCACCCTCAAATGATTGAAGCGGGGCATTTGAAGGTGCCAGCAGACCTTATCCACCACACTCTCATAGATGTCATTGGCTATGCGGAAGGTTGGTCAGATTGGTTGAAAGCTGCTGGTATGTCCTTTCAAAGAAAAACAACCATGCTCGGAGTTGATACCACAAACATGGCTTTCGCAATGCTCCGCCCGGATTTCGGCGTCACGCTGACACGTCGATCTCTTGCGCAGGATCGGTTAGAAAATGGGCAGCTTGCCCAGCCCTTCGCTTGCGAAGTTTCCGCCAAAGAGAACGTCTATTTGACGCTCCCCAATACAACCCCAATCCACCCTGACGCCGCTGCTTTCAAGTGTTGGATTGTGGGACATGCATGAGGATAGATGCCATTCTCAGGTCCTCATCAGCTCGTATGGAGGGAAATTTCGCTGATCTGACACCAAAACGGTGTTTTTCAACAGAATTTGCCCATTCAAGTCATTGTTAGCTTGGCAGCTCTTTGCATATGCTGCACGCCGCGAACGGCGTTAAGCTGTCATACGAGACATGTCCAACGCAGAGCCACGCTACGGGAAATGCCTACGTACAAACCTTCCGATTGAGCCTATAGCGAAAAGCGGGGCAAAGGGGTCGAATTCGTTGTTTGATCGCGCACTGCTTTTCCTTTTGAGTGAGCGCAGCCAGTTGAGAGGGGCCTCATGTTCACTGTATTTCCAAACGCGCGCATCGCGCCTTCGCCGTTCTATGATTCCTGTGTCGCCGAAGGCATGGTTTCGGCATCAATCTATAACAGCATGGTTATGCCGTCGTCATTCGGAGACAAAGACGCAGAGTATTGGCGGATCATCGAGGGCGTGTCGCAGTGGGATGTCAGTGTTCAGCGTCAGGTTCAGCTGAAGGGTCCGGATGCCGCCAAGCTGGCGCAGATTATTTCGGCGCGTGATTTGTCTGCATGCCAAGTTGGGCAGGGCAAATACACTCCGATCTGCAACTATAAAGGGATGGTGATCAACGACCCAATTGTGATGAAGCTCGCGGAAAACTTGTTCTGGCTTTCCATCGCGGACAGCGACATCTGGCTTTGGTCGACAGCTATCGCGGCAGAGCGTGGCCTGAACGTCGAGGTGAGCGATCCGGGTGTCTCTCCGATGGCATTGCAAGGGCCCAAAGCAGAACGGGTTGTCGCCAGTGTCCTTGGGGACTGGGTTCATGACCTTAAGTACTTTTGGTTCTGTGAAACCGAAGTGCAGGGCATTCCCGTGATCGTGCAGCGCGCCGGGTATTCCAAGCAAGGTGGCTTTGAGATTTATCTTCGCGATGAAACAAAGGGGTCCGAACTATGGAACATTTTCAAAGAAGCTGGCCAACCCTTTGGCATTGGCCCAGGAAGCCCGCAAACGGCTGAACGGACTGAGAGTGGCCTGTTGTCCGTCGGCAGCGACACGGATGCCACAACCAACCCTTTCGAGGTCCGGCTGGGCAAATTCACGAGCCTTGGGATGGAAGAAAATGTCGTGGGTCTGCCCGCATTGCGCCAGATTGCGGAAATTGGGCCGAAGCGGCAGCAACTGGGCATAATTCTCGAAGGCGACATACCCCATCCACTGGGGTTCACATGGGACGAAATCCAAGTGAATGGCCTCAAAGTCGGTGACATGACCAACTGTATCTGGTCGCCGCGCATGAAGGTAAATATCGGCTATGCGCTGGTATCAATTGATCTGGACGTCGGCCAAGAAGTCGTGGTGATCCGCGATGGAAAATCCGTCGCCGGAGAATTGGCAACATTGCCGTTCCTCTAAAAAGCCAAAGTGATGGGATAGATCATGCCAAAAGACGCTGTTAATTTTTCAGACATCGATCTCGCTGACAAGTACAACCTTGATGCGTCCCGCGCATATATGACAGGCACGCAAGCGCTTGTCAGGCTGTGCCTCATGCAGGCGGCTGTGGACAAAGCTGCCGGTCTGAATACCAAAGGATTTGTCACAGGGTATCGGGGCTCTCCTTTAGGTGCCGTAGATCAGCAGTTCGCCGGCGCTGCCAAATTTTTGGAAACGTCGGGCGTTGTTTTTCAGGAAGGCCTTAAGGAAGATCTGGCCGCCACCGCGGTTTGGGGAACGCAACAGGGAAACCTGCGTGGCGAAGGGGCTTGCGACGACGTCTTTGCGCTGTGGTACGGCAAAGGCCCCGGCGTCGACCGATCGGGTGATGTTTTCCGTCATGGCAACCTTGCAGGAACGGCCCGGTACGGCGGTGTACTGGCATTGCTAGGTGACGACCACACCTGCGAAAGCTCAACCACCTGCCATCAGAGCGAATATGCTCTCGTTGACGCGATGATGCCGATCCTGAACCCAGCCAATATCGAAGAGATATTGAGCTTTGGTATGCACGGCTGGGCGCTCAGCCGGTTTGCCGGGCTTTGGGCTTGGGCGACGCAAGCGCCTGCCGCAAATCAGCAAGGATGTCGCCCGCGTCCTCAAGCCCGACCGAAAGGCGGACCATCTCGTCTAGTACACCAACCTGATGCGCACGTGGGTGCGTTTTGTCGCCAGAGCGAAGGCTTGCGGGATGGGTCATCAAGGAGTGCGTATCGCCTAGACTGACCGCACGCGATATCAAACGCAGTTTGTCCATCAATTGACGTGCGCCGTCAAAACCGTCACTTACGCCAAACGAGATTACACCGCCCCCGCTCTGCATCTGGCGGCGCGCAAGATTGTGATGCGGATGCGATTCAAGGAATGGATATCTCACCCAGCTGATTCCAGGGTGGCGCTCAAGTTCTTGGGCAATTGTCAGCGCGGACTTGCTGTGACGTTCCATGCGCAATGTCAGTGTTTGAAGGGACCGCATTACCATGGAAGCCGCCGCAGGACTAAGTGTTGCGCCTGTGATGTGATTGAAGGCGCCGTGTCGAAGAAAATTGATGTCATGGCAGCTACCTAGAATTGCACCGGCCATGACATCACCATGTCCATTGATGTATTTCGTAAGTGAGTGAACAACCATATCCGCGCCAAACTTAAGCGGACAGCTTAGAACGGGCGTTGAAAATGTGGAGTCCACAATGACCTTAATGCCGCCAGCCTTTTGCGCCTTGTCGGCAATGGCTGAAATGTCGATCAAGTCTAGCAACGGATTGACCGGTGTTTCAAAAAAGATAGCTCGTGTTTTTGGTGTGATCAGATCATCCAGACAATCCGGGTCCGTCAGGTCAGCCGCGATTGTCTTGATCCCAAAGCGTGCGAGTTCGCCAAAAAGTTTGCCCGCGCAGATGTATAGAGTGTTGTGGTGGATAATCTCGTCACCCGCCGAAAGCAGACCTAATAATGCGGTACCAATTGCGCCCATCCCGGAAGCTGTCACAAGACAGGCTTCGCTGCCTTCAAGGTTGGCCAGTTTCTTTTCTAACAGAGCAGTGGTCGGGTTATGAGGGCGAGAATAGAGACTTCCTGTACCCGAGGCTCGCTCAAACCCATCTATGTCTTCGAAGGCATATGTTACGTTGGTATGAACTGGGGGAACGAGTGCACCTTGGTTATCTGCAGGATCGTAGCCGTGATGGATCGTGCGGGTGGCCAACCCATGGTCAGTGCGAATCGTCATAGTGTTCGGGTGCCCTATTTCAGTGGTTCAGGATTTGGCTTAGGAAAAGCTTGGTACGTTCATGCTTAGGGTTTTCAAAGAAGTTCTCAGCCTTGCCTTCTTCAACGATTTGCCCGGCATCCATGAAAATTATCCGGTCTGCCACGGCACGGGCAAATCCCATTTCATGTGTGACGCAAACCATGGTCATGCCGTCTTTCGCGAGGCCCGTCATGGTATCAAGCACTTCGGACACCATTTCGGGGTCCAAAGCCGATGTCGGTTCGTCAAACAGCATGACATCCGGTTGCATGCACAAGGATCGCGCAATTGCGACACGTTGCTGTTGTCCGCCTGACAGTTGGATGGGATATTTATCGGCCTGTTCAGGGATGCGCACCCTATCAAGATATTCCATCGCAATTTTCTTTGCTGCTGCAGGTGTCTCGCCTTTGATCCACATTGGGCCGACCATGCAGTTCATCAGAACGGTCATATGTGGAAACAGATTGAAGTGCTGAAACACCATGCCGACCCGCGTGCGGACTTCGGCGACGTTTCGCATCTTTGGGTGAAGTCGGACCCCGTTGACAATGATGTCGCCGCCCTGATGTGCCTCGAGCCGGTTAAAACAGCGGATCAGCGTCGACTTTCCCGATCCTGAGGGGCCGCAAACGACGATGCGCTCGCCCTTAGAAACAGTGAGGTTTATGTTGGTCAGCGCCTGAAAGCTACCGTACCATTTAGAGACACTTTTAGCTTCAATAATACTTGTATTGCTCACCTGATCTTACTCCTTGCGTAGTGCCGCTCAATCCGGGATTGGATAAACTCTAGGATGATCGACAGCATCCAATAAAGAAGCGCCACCGCAATCAGCATCTCCATGTGCTGAAACGTTTTTTGACCAAGTGTCCGCGCCAGAAACATCAATTCCCAAACCCCGATCACAGACACCAATGAGCTGTCTTTTAGCATCGAGATAAATTGATTTCCTGTCGGCGGGATGATCACCGGCAATGCCTGTGGCAAGATGATCCTGCGCATGGTCAGCCCGAAACCAAAGCCAATAGAACGGGCCCCCTCCCATTGCCCGCGGTCGATGCTTTGGATACCCGCTCTGAATATCTCAGTCATGTAAGCGCCATAGCAAAGCGAAAGCGCGATGATGCCTGCAGGAACCGCATCTACGATAATGCCCAACTGCGGCAGCCCTAGATAAATTAGATACACCTGCATCAAGAGCGGGAGACCACGGAAGAAGGAAGTGTAAAAGCTCGCAATAGCAAAGACGAAGCCATTGCCTGACAGCTTTGCAACGGCCCCAAAAACGGCGATCACTGTCGCGATCATGATTGATATTGCCGATATGTAAACGGTTGTCAGAAGCCCTTGTGTAATAAGAAAGGGCAGCTTTTCGAGGATAAAGGGTAGGCTCAGATCGAACGTTTCAAAGAAGATCAAAAGCAGCACTAACAGTTCAAGCCAAACAGCAAGGACCTGTGCGCGCATGGGTAGAAAAGCGATGACCACCAAATTAGCGCAGAACAGCAACGCCAAAACACCGGAAACGGCAACACGGCCAAACCATCCGCTTTCGGAGGGTTCACCGATGACTGGGCGCATAAGTTCACCCAACCCGCTCGCGGGCAAATTGAACATCAGTAAAATTAGAAAAACCACACAAAATGCCCCTGCGATGAAACGCGGCTTGTGGACCAAAATTTCTGCGTCGACTGTTTCGGCATAGAGCATGCGGTATCCTTTCACGAAATTGGGTTGCGGCCCCGACAACAGGGCCGCAAGAAAGACCGCTTATTCTGCGAGACTGTAATCCACGCCATACCACTTGACCGACAAGGCGCTTAGCGTGCCGTCTGCCTTCATCTCTTCGATGGCACCGGCGATCATGTCAGTTAACTCGGGGTCCCCAAGTTCAATCGCAACGGCAAGTGGTTCGTAAAATATAGGGTCGCCAAGCTGGACAAGCGGATAGCCGGCCTCAATTGCGTTGAGCAGGCTTGGCAATGACGAAATCACACCATCCAGACGGACACCCGCACCCAAACGCAAATCGTCGAGCGCAGTCGACGTATTGGCGAAGGATTTGACTTCGCCGGGCTGGAATTCATAGGTTAAACCTGGCGCGTCGACGACGTCTAGCGTCAGATCCTGATTGGCATAAGCTTCAAACGTCGAAGCAGTGGTTACCCCAACCGCTTTACCATTCAATTCTGAGAGTGCCGTAACGCTGCTATCCTCGTGGACGACGACTGCGGCAGGTGTATAATAATAGATGGCCGGAAACGAGAATACCTCCGCGCGCGCGTTGGTAGGTGTCATTGAACCGACGTGCATGTCCCAACGACCTTGCCAGTTACCGGCAGTAATAATGTCCCAACCCGGAGTGATGAAATTCACCTCCCAACCTAGGCGCTTGCCGATTTCCTTGCCAACATCGACGTCAAAACCATCCATCTCGTTCTGTTCATTCAAAAAAGACTGAGGTGCCCAGTTTGCATCGGTGGCGATAGTGAGCGTTTTTGCGGCCTCGATTCGATCAAGCGCCTCTCCCGCAAAAGCAGGAAGGGCAGAAAACCCAATTAGGACCGACGCCGCGAGAGCGGAAAACCCAGATTTATTCATGTGACAGATACCTCTCCGTTACTAAGTTGCTTTTTGTTGTGCAGGTGGGACAATAGAATCCCCTCTGCAATCAGATTGCGCCTTGACATGTACTACTGTCTTCCTGCGAAGCACAGGATTTTTGGCCAAAATTTCGTGCGTTATGGAGGATGAGGAGGAGTCTCTTTTAAGAGCCAGCGACATGTACGATTGACCACCGAAATTACGGCGAATCAAACGGACTTTGTCAACTTGTGCAATTGGATTGCCAGTTCCGCAGCAAAACGCTTTTCGGGAGTATCAACGTTAACGCCAAAAAGATCACGCATACGATCCAGACGATAGCGCAGAGTGGATACATGCAAGCCCATCGCATTGGCTGAAGCTTGCGCGCGGCATCCCTCACGTAAATAGGCTGCCAATGTGTCGGCATAACCAGTTTTGTGTTCCTGGTCATGGCGCGCCATTCCGCCGATGCTTTCCTCGACATAAGCGCGCACTTCACTGCTATCAAGCGCGCCGACCAACATCGTGAGCGGCCCGAAATCCTGAACAGACAGCGCGCCGCTGAGACCAAAGGAGCGGCCAATCCGGATCATTCGGTCACATTCTTCCGATACGACCGCATAACTTTCAAGGTTGAGACATATGCCGCCGATAGCAATTATGAGCGTATCGCCCAAAACTCGCCCCAGTTCTGTAGCTAATTGGTGAATGAGTTTGGAGCGTTGATTCCTTTGCTCGCCGGTGTCACCACTGAAGAAGCAGATGGTGCGCCCGTCCTTAGTAAGGCTAGTGTAGGAGGTGCGGTAGCGCTTGGAAACACGGGCCAATGAGCGCTGCACGTCAGCCGCAGCACTGCGCATTGTTGCGGGATTTCTTGCATAATCCAGAACAACCATTTGTTGCGGCTCGCGCAGATCCATTCCTATACTCAAAGCGCGCTGGCGTATTTCCGTTTCGTTTTGCCAACGCCCTTCGACCAAATCTAGTAATATTTCTGTCGATACGTGCGATGCAGACGCAAAACGGATATGATTTCGCATGACTTGAACGCTTAACGCCAATCGCGCGCTCTCAAGAAGAAGATTGTCAAGATCGCTGAATTCGGACGTCTTTGGAAAAACAATGACAGCGCCCAGAATTTGCTTTTCAACAATCATTGGCTGAATGCGTACAGGAAACCTATGGTGTTCACCTCCATCATCTATGGTCAAATGGTCCGGATCTGTAAGCCGCCCGGCAACACTGTCATGTACCACTTTCATGATTTGTTGTGAATACACGCCAGACACTGCCGCCTGCCACGCCTCATCGGTCTTGAAATCACGGTCCGGAGATCGACCCGCGATAAGTTGATTGTCGGTCAGGTCCACGACAACAAGCGGATCAGATAATATCTCTCGCACCAGATCAGACAAGGACACCGCCGATCCGTCACTCAAGACATGCTCTAGCAACAAGGTATGGGCAGTGAAAACCTGTTTTAACCGATCTGCGGCAAGCGTCTGGATTGCGAGACGATGCTCACGTTCGACAGCGATGGACCCAAGGTGAATGATCGTGCCAAGAAAGACCTCATCTATGTTTGCCAGTTCCTTGATCGTGCGGGAAATTAAACTCAGCGCCATCGGATTCCCGTTCGCATCTGTGCAGTTCATTGGCATAACCATCACTGTGGTATACTCGCGTTGGAGTGCGTCTTCGCGATAGCCGGGAAACTGTGTGGATTCGCGTGCATCCCGAATATAGACTGGCTCGTTGCGCTTCAGCGCCACGAGTGATGGGCTCGTTGAGAGTTTCCATCTCCCAGGCAATTGTGCACCGATAACTGAGGGGTCGTGCCTTGCGATGACGTGCCCATAGCCCTGCGCGGCGTCGACCGCCATTATCGAGCCCATTTTCCAGTCTGTGTACTTGCAAGCCGCAGCAATAAGGTTCCCGAGGATGGTCTCAAGGCTTTCACCGGTGTTCGTCTGGCTGAAAACTTCACGGAGCGACAATATTTTTGAAATTTCGTCCAAGAGGTTTTTCCTTTCGAAGCGGCAAAAGTGCGACTCTCTAATTCAAAGAAGTGGGCATACGTGCATCGCCCTACCGTCAGGCCTTCTGATTAGTGTCGCTAGACTGTCAAGCAAGTTGATCATGCACAAATAGCTCCATTTTGACAATTTTTTTTTCCACCCGCATTGATTTGCGCGATATCTGAACCGCGACTCTTGTTAGTCTCAGGGTAGGGTGCTCATCGCATTTCCTCCATCATCTTTTCGCGGAACACCTCGGCGGGTGTTTTCCAGCCCAAGCATTTTCGGGGCGTGTTGTTGAGCCGGTCACAGATCTCTTTCATGTCTTGATCCGTCATTGAACGGATGTCTCGTTTGCGCGGCAGCCAGCGTCTGGCGCGACGGTTGGTGTTCTCAACGGTTCCCTTCTGCCAAGGGGAGGAGGGATCGCAGAACCAGGTTTGGGTGCCAAAGTCAGCCTGAAGGTGCGGCCAGTCCATAAACTCTGATCCACGATCAAAGGTGATCGATCGACCTGCCTGATGGCGCAGGTCTTTGATTGCTTTGATGATCTTTCCCATCACGGGTTTCGTACGCTTGTTGGGGTTTTCAGGATCACTGTGAACCGGCTGACACGCTCGACTAGCGAGGTGACGTTGGACTGGCCAAGTTTCTGTTTAAACAGCATCAAATCGCCTTCCCATGTGTGGATGCCCCGTTTGATGCAAGAGATATTTTCAACAGTTTGAACATGTGATCGGGTACGGTCATGTGTTAGGCCTCAGATTGCGGCGTTTCACATGCCGCGGGCCGGTATGGCGATGCGAACGTCAGGTCCATATCAGTGGCGCGAGCGATAAGCTCTCTGGGAAGGCCTGGTTTTCCTAACCTCGATCTAGTCGATCATTTTGTCCTTACTGTCTCAATGTCCTTCTCACATCATACCGAGCGTTGCAGTGGACCTGTCACGCTTTCGTGCCGCCCCCAGTGCTCTTTTAAGCCACCTTGCGTTCAAAAGCGACGGGACTTTTCCAGCCCAGTGCTGAGTGGCGGCGACGTGGGTTGTAGAAGCCGTTGATGTATTCGAAGATCGCCATCTCAGCGTGTCTGCGTGTATTCCATGTGTCCCGCCAGATCAGCTCCGCCTTGATGGTTTTGAAGAACGTTTCGACGGCAGCATTATCATAGCAATTTCCCTTGCCGCTCATCGATGCCTTGAACCCGTACTGACGCAGGATCTTCTGATAGTCGTGCGAACAATATTGGCTGCCGCGGTCCGTATGATGGAGACAGCCCTTGGGTGGTGCCCGGAACGCGATGGCCATCTTCAACGCCCTGATTGCCGGGTCTCGTTTCATCCTATTGCTAACCGCCCAGCCGATCATGCGCCGGGAATGCAGGTCGAGGATGACAGCAATATACAGCCAGCCCTCACGCGTCCAGATATAGGTAATATCCCCCGCCGATTTCTGGTTTGGAGCATCCGCTGCAAAGTTCCGATCCAGCAGATTGGGCGCAATGTTAAACTTGTGGTTACTGTCCGTCGTCACCTTGTGTTTGCGGGTTCTGACCACCGATATGCCGTTCTGACGCATCAAGCGCCCCACGCGGCGGTGACCAACATTCAGGCCAATCTCCTTCAGCTCTTCTGTCATTCGCGGGCGGCCATAGCTGCCAAGACTGAGACGCGATTGTTCTTTAATGTGCGCCAGCGTGACCAGATCAGATCGCTGCCGACGGCTGGCAGGGCGGCTGCGGAAAGCACGCAAGCCGCGCGTGCTGACACCAACGGCATGGCAAAGTCGCTTGGTTGGGAAACTGCATCTGTGTTCTTCGATAAACCTAAATCTCATTGCTTTAGGCCCGCGAAGAACTGGGTGGCCTTTTTTAGGATGTCCCGCTCCTCCTTGAGGATGCGGTTCTCGCGCCGAAGCCGATTATCCTCGTGGGCGAGGCTCAAATCCTCTTTCGACACCACATCCGTATCTCGGTGTGCTGTGATCCACTTATTCAGCGTCGACATTCCAACACCTAAATCATCAGCAACCTGCTTGCGATTTAACCCGCTGGTCAGTGCTATCCGCACCGCATCCTTGCGAAATTCGTCCGTCCGTTTCAATCCCATAATAAATCTCCTTTGTTGCAGTAAATGCTATCAAAGGAGCGGCATCAAACCGTGACAGGTCCACACCTACCCAACTCATTTGATGTTTGGGATATGGCGACCATGTGACAGCTCGCTTGCGGAACTGACCAACGCGTCGGCGTCGATATGAAAGTGCCTGTATAGATCAGCGATAGATCCCGTTTGACCGAAGTGCTCGACCCCGTGCGAAATCATTTGATGCCCCCAAATGCCGCCGAGCCAAGACAGCGTCGCGGGGTGGCCGTCGATGACGGTAATGAGAACGCAGTTTCGCGGCAAGCTTTGCAGCAGGGTTTCGATATGCGACGCCGCTGCCTTTTTACCGTTTGCCCGCGCTCGTTGTGCGGCCATCCAGCCTGCGTTCAAACGGTCTGCAGATGTCACGGCGAGGACACCGACATCGCGGCGGCCTTGGCTGATCATGCCCGCTGCTTTGATGGCCTCTGGGGCAACCGCGCCTTGGTATGCAATGACCACTTCGCAGTTGGGTCCGGGTTCGCGTAGCCAGTACGCGCCGTCGATTGCTCCCTGTTTAAAAGCGTCATCTCCACGCTTGCCGGGTTGTTCAATCGGATTGGTTGTCAGGCGTAAATAGACCGATCCTCCGGTTTCGTCCCGCAGCCATGTGCGTTCATCTGGGTCGCTTTCGCCGTCCTTTTGCAGATGACTGAACGACCATTCCATGATCACGGCCAACTCGTCGGCAAAGGCAGGTTCGAACGCGGCAAGGCCGTCTTGGGACATTCCAATCAACGGAGACGCTATGGATTGGTGCGCGCCGCCCTCATATGACAGCGTGACGCCCGACGGCGTGCCGACGATCATAAATCGCGCGTCTTGATAGCAGGCATAGTTCAGGGCGTCCAAACCGCGAGACACGAACGGATCATAGACGGTGCCAATGGGAATAAGCCGTTTGCCAAACACCGAATGCGACAGGCCCGCCGCCGCCAGAAGCAAGAACAGGTTCATCTCTGCGATGCCCAGTTCGATATGTTGGCCCTCTGGCGTGAACTCCCATTTCGCGGTCGACGGGATGTTTTCGTTTTTGAACGTGTCTTCTTGGTGGTCGCGCGCGAACAGTTTTCGGCGGTTCACCCACGGGCCAAGGTTGGTCGTGCCGGTCACGTCAGGTGATGTTGTAACGATGCGTTCAGCGAGTGTGCTGTCACCTTTGGACAGGTTATCGAGGATCTTACCGAACGCCATCTGCGTCGAGATTTCGCGATCAGAAGACAACGCAATCGTTGGCACATCAATGACATCATCATGGTAACGACGCGGCCCTTTGGCGAAGAACGGTGTCTTTTTCAGTTCGGCTTCAAACGCGGCTGGGTCAGCAATGGTCGCGAATTTGTCCCATTCTTGGCCTTGCGGCACGCCCATGTGATCTTGCCAGTCTCCCATCTGGGTTCTGTTCATCAAACCACCGTGGTTGTCTTTGTGACCTGCAATCGGAGTTCCCCATCCTTTGATGGTATAGGCTAGAAAACAAACGGGGCGGTCATGGTCGATCGCGGCGAATGTATCGGCCATCGTCTGCACGCAGTTGCCGCCCAAATTTTCCATCAATTCGGCAAGCTCCGCATCGCTTCGCCGTTCTATCAACGCGGTGACATCGCCCTGATCACCAAGGGCATCCATGAGGCGTTCACGCCAAACGGCACCGCCCATGAAGGTCAGCGCAGAGTACAATTGGTTTGGACAGCCATCGATCCATTGGCGCAGTCTATCGCCACCAGTTTCCTCGAAGGCCGCACGTTGCAAATGGCCGTATTTGACACGGACAACATCCCAACCGAAGGCATCAAAAATTTGCTCAACCCGCTTGAATAGACCCTCGCGCACGACGCCATCAAGCGACTGGCGGTTGTAATCAATGATCCACCAGCAATTGCGAAGGTCGTTCTTCCAGCCCTCTTGCAGAGCTTCGTAGATGTTGCCTTCGTCCAGCTCTGCATCGCCCACAAGCGCGATCATCCGGCCCATTTTCTGATTAGCGCCCCAAGATTTGGCTTGGATGTAGTCCTGCACGATTGACGCGAACGACGTGACCGCGACGCCGAGACCAACCGAGCCTGTCGAAAAATCCACATCGTCGATATCTTTGGTGCGCGACGGGTAGCTCTGTACACCGCCGTAACCGCGAAAGTTCTCCATCTTCTCACGTGTTTGATTGCCCATCAAATACTGGATCGCATGGAAAACCGGCGAGGCGTGGGGTTTAACTGCGACGCGATCTTCGGGCCGCAACGTCTGGAAATACAACGCTGTCATGATCGACACCATCGACGCAGATGACGCCTGATGTCCGCCCACCTTGATGCCATCCGCCTTGGGGCGAATGTGGTTGGCGTTGTGGATCATCCAATGGGACAACCACAACAGCCGCTGTTCAATGGTCTTCAGGGTTTGGGCATTCAGAGACATGGGCATCATTCCTTTTGAGCTTTAGTAACACGGAACAAGAAGCGTTTCCTTGCGTTATCAGCGCAATATTATAGATATTGAGTGAATTACGGCAAAATTGGGTATAATTTAGTGAATACCACTAACCTTGACGACATAGACATTCGAATTCTGCGCTTCTTGCAGAAGGACGGGCGGCTATCGATCAACGATTTGAGCGAAGCCGTAGGTTTGAGTGCGACCCCGGTGGCTCGGCGCGTAAAACGGCTTGAACAAACAGGTGTTATTGCCGGATACTGCGCGTTGTTGGATGAAGAAAAGCTGGGATTTGACGTCTCTGTCTTTGTATCCGTCCAACTTGATAAGCAGGTTGATAATGCTCTGGCCGCATTTGAAAAAGCGATCCAAACAATGCCGGAAGTGGTGGATTGTTGGTTGATGACGGGCAATCGCGACTACTTGTTAAAGGTCGTAACGTCGGGGCTGAAGGGGTTTGAGCAATTCCTAGTTGGTCGCCTGACCAAAATAGACGGCGTTTCGTCCATCGAGTCGTCCATCCCGCTGCGCAACGTAAAGACTGGAATATCGAGAGCGCCGTGAAACGCGCTCGATTTTGGTCATCCGACGGCCCTAGATACGTCTGCACCAAGGTCTTCCTTTAGGCTGCGGTTCGGATCGGCACTTGAGGCAAGGCCTGTGCGAGATCGGCAAGAATATCGTCCACACCCTCAAGGCCAATCGACAGCCGGACGAGGCTTTGGCTGATCCCATGCTCGGCCAATTCTTCAGTGGAATAGGTCGAATGCGTCATGCTGGCAGGGTGCTGCACCAAGGTCTCGGCATCGCCCAAAGAAACGGCACGTGAAATCAATCCCAGCCTGTTCATCATCTCGATGCCAGCTTGTTTGCCACCCGTCAATTCAAAGGCAATCATACCGCCAAACTGTGACATTTGTTGTTGTGCTAGATCGTGCTGTTCAAAATTCTCCAACCCTGGGTACCATACTTTTTGTACGGCAGAGGATTCCTCTAGCATTAACGCAACCGTTGCCGCACTGCCGCAATGGCGATCCATGCGCAACTCAAGCGTTTTAAGTCCGCGCAGGATCAGCATCGCATTGAACGGAGCAATCACCGCGCCGGTCATGTCCTTCATTCCTTGAAGTCGGATGTCTGCGACCAATTCCGTAGATCCCACCAAGAGACCCGCTACGACGTCGCCGTGCCCGCCAAGATATTTCGTCGCAGAATGCAAAACAATGTCAGCCCCGTGTTTGATCGGCTGCGTCAGATACGGTGTGGCATAGGTGTTGTCGACGACGACATGTGCGCCGCCCGCGTGGGCAATGTCGGCAACAGCAGCAATATCAACCAAACGCATGTTCGGGTTGGCGGGCGTTTCAAAATAGACAACTTTGGTCCTGTCAGACATCGCCGCTTTTAGGTTTTCTGTCTGCGTCAAATCAACATGCGTAACTGTGACGCCAAACTTGGCCAATCCGTGGTGCATGAACGAAAACGTGCATCCATACAGCGTTTTGTCCAAGATGAATTCATCCCCCGGCGCGAGGAGCGTCCACAAAGTTGCGGTGATCGCCCCCATACCAGACGCCAACGCAAGCCCTGCTTCGGCACCTTCCAACATGGCGATGCGACGTTCCAAAAGATCATTCGTCGGGTTCGAGATACGCGAATATATGTGCCCTGCTTGCTCTCCTGCGAACATGTTGCCACCTGCTTCTGCCTTTTCAAAGACGAACGTGGATGTCAGATGCAATGGCGGCGTCAAAGCCCCTTCATTGTCCATCGGGTTATACCCGTGATGAATTGCCATCGTTGAAAAGCTGTTGGAATGATTGCGCATGTCGGGTCTCCGGTGGTATTGCCAAGTTGTTGGCGGTCGATTGTGAAGCATAGGCAAAGGCAGTTTCATGCCGTCATTTCAGCGGTATAGTCGGCCCAGAGGTTGAACGCATCGTTGCGGGCGTGACGGTATGAGGTTGCGGTGAGTTTATAGCGGCGCGGTCGGAATATCAGGTTGATCTGATCATGCGCGGATAGAAATCTCTGAGCCTGCCTGTGAGTTTTAAACCGGCCAAATATTTTCTCTCGTTTGCGGGTCGGTCGATGCGACACTTCGATCGCGTTGTTGAGGCCTTTGTGGGCGCGGTGGTCAGTGTCCGGGGCCAGTGTTTTGATGGGTTTGATATAGCCGCGCAACTTGTCAGTGATCACGACCTCGTCCATATGCCACTTGTCGTTCGGTCGCGGTCGATCCCGACGGATGCAATCTGCGAAATGCCGACCGAAACGATTGACCCACAGCCGGACCGTTTCTCGCGTAACGATGACACCACGTTCTGCCAGGAGATCTTCGACATCCGCCGTACTCAGGGCAAACCGGTGATACGCCCAGACCGCAAAGGCAATCACATCACGTGGATAGCGAAAACCCTTTAGGCGCGACAAACGCGGAATTTGGCCTATAATCGTAGGGGCAATCCAAGCGGGCGTCATTGCCAGTTTAACTGTAACTTTGGCGTATGGCTTCAACCGTAAGCCCAGATACTTTTGTCACTTTGGGAAGGTGGGGTTTTCCTACAGTTATCGTAATAGGACGCTTTGCGCGGTAAGCACAAATGTGACAGATTTCTTCACATCTAGGCGCACCTCGCTACGCCTAGATGTCGAAACGCTCATTGTTCACGTCCATTGCCAATGCCAGAATTTCAGCCAAGACCGAAACGACAAGTGTTCCGGCGTCGCGCGCCGAAGCGATCAGCCCGACAGGACCGTGCAACCTTTCGATATTGGCGGCGCTAACGTTCATGGATTGTAGCGTCGCGATCCGCGCATCGCGCGCCCGCTGACTGCCCTGCGATCCAATATAGAAAGCATCAGTTTTCAACGCGCCCTGCAGGATGGGCGGTTCCCATTCATGGTCGTGAAAGAACAAGATGATGGCTGTTCGGTCGTCGATTTGCAAACCTGTCGGAAAGCTTTGTTGCGTCAGATGATGCGTCAAACAACCTGACGCTTCACTTGCCTCAAGTGTTTCAGCGTCCGGTGACAATAGCAGGTTCGGATAACCGGCAGATTGTACAAGAGCGGCGAACGTACTTGCCTCGGGTCCTTTGCCGAAGATCACAAAGTGGATGGCAGGATCAAAACAGACGGTCAGTGTTTGACCGCTTCTTCCGGTTGGGCCGGTGTGATGCACCGCCATTTCCCCCGTATCCATGTTTATGAAAAGGCTGCATCGCTGCCGCTGCGCCTGTCGCCCAGCGAGGTCGTTAAGGACTGTCTTGTCAGGAATTGGAAGCAGCAAGATATCCAGCCCCCCACCACAGGGCAGTTCTATATCCACATATGGTGATCCCTTCCCATATCGGATCAGGCGTGGTGTCCCTGCTGACAGTGCTTGTGCGGCATGCAGCGCGATGTCAGCTTCAATGCACCCTGACAAAAGGGTGCCCCGCCGCGTGCCATCAGCCAAGACCGCCATCATTGCGCCCATCGGTCGGCAAGACGGGCCTTCGATACCGGCGATAATCGCAAGGACACCACCGCCAGGTGCATCAAGCAGCGCGTGGATTGGATCTGCCCCAGCAGATCGTTGTGAACTCAAGTTAGGATGCGACATTTCTTTATCCTAGTTTCCTTGGTGCTTCGGCGGATACCTCAGTCGGCGCCTGAGCACATGCATGCAACCGGCGAGTATTCTATTTCTGATCTCGCTGAGCTCTTTCCTGTCTCAAGGCCAACAGTCTATCGAATGCTAGAGCGCCTGAGACGGAAGACGGCCCCTTGGCGTACTATTCTGCCCCCTACCCGAGCAGACCCCAAACAGCATTCAAACTTGCTGATTATCTTGACGGGACAGCAACGGCACCTCGATAATCATAAAATCCCCGGCCAGTCTTTCGGCCTAACCATCCTGCATCGACGTACTTTTGAAGAAGAGGGCATGGTCGGTATTTTGTGTCCGATAGACCTTCATGAAGAACATTCATGATCGATAGACAAGTATCGAGGCCAATAAAATCAGCCAACTGTAAAGGCCCCATCGGATGGTTGGCGCCAAGACGTAGCGATGCGTCGATAGATTCAACTGTACCGACCCCTTCTAAGAGAACATAGGCCGCCTCATTAATCATTGGAACCAGAATGCGGTTTACGATGAATGCAGGGTAATCCTCTGAGACAGATGCCGTCTTGCCAAGCGACATCGTAAAATCTGATATTTTGTCAAACGTATCGCCGTCAGTTACAATTCCACGAATGAGCTCGACGAGGGCCATCACTGGAACAGGGTTCATAAAATGAAGGCCCATGAAGCGTTCCGGCCGGTCGGTGCCGGATGCCAATCGCGTCACTGAAATCGAAGACGTATTGGTTGTCAGCAACGTATGGTCTTGGATATGTGGCTCAAGAGCTGCGAAGATCTTCCGTTTCAGATCTTCGATTTCTGTGGCGGCTTCGATGACTAAATCTACTGCGCCAGCCTTCGCCAACGAAGTGGTAAAATCAATTCTGTCTAAGGCGTCTTTTTGACGATCTTCTTCCAGAAGCCCTTTGGCGTCCAATCGTTCCAATCCCTCTTGGATTTTGCGCCGAGCCGTTTCTAGCGCTTCTTCTGAGACATCATTCAGAACAACATCAAAGCCGTTCATCGCGCAGACCTGAGCAATGCCCGAACCCATCTGTCCGGCGCCAATAATCGAAACAATTTGTATCTTCGACGAATTCATCAGGACATTTCCAATTTTTTTACCCGACGTTGTTGGGTTCGCCTCATAACTTCGAGGTTAGCTCAGGTACGGCGTCAAAGAGATCAGCGACCAAACCAAAGTCCGCAACTTGGAAGATCGGAGCTTCTTCATCTTTATTGATAGCGACGATGATTTTTGAATCCTTCATACCGGCCAAGTGCTGGATCGCACCCGAAATGCCAACTGCGACGTATAAACCAGGTGCAACCACCTTGCCCGTTTGGCCAACCTGCCAATCATTCGGCGCGTATCCTGAATCGACAGCTGCACGAGATGCGCCAATGGCTGCATTCAGCTTATCTGCCAACGCTTCGATGATTGCGAAATTCTCTTCAGATCCAATGCCACGGCCACCAGAAACAACAACACCAGCTGATGTCAATTCGGGCCGATCAGACGTTGCTGTCTCGTCCCCAACCCATGATGATAAGTCATTGTTAACGATTGAATTGACCTTTTCGATAGCGGCTAATTCACCATTTGGTGCAGCGTCAAAACCAGCTGTTCTAATAGTCATGATCTTGGTTGCGTCAGATGATCTCACCGTTTGGATCGCGTTGCCTGCATAGATGGGACGCTGGAATGTTTCGGCATCGACCACGGCTGTGACTTCGGAGATCACCATAACGTCCAACAACGCTGCTACGCGGGGCAGGATGTTTTTGGAAGCAGATGTGGATGGTGCCACGATGTGTGAATAATCGCTGGCAAGTGAGACGATCATGTCAGCCACGGGCTCGGCCAAATCGTGGCCATAAGCCTCGTCCAAGCAGCACAGAACTTTGGACACGCCGTTTAGTCTTGCGGCGGCTTCTGCTGCACCTTCGCAATCGGATGAAGCGCACAAGATTGTCACGTCACCCAAGGAACTGACCGCAGATAGTGCTTTTGCAGTGGCGTCGGAATTAAGTGTACCGCCGTTCACTTCGGCAACGAGTAATACGGCCATTATACAGCCCCCACTTCTTTGAGTTTTTCGATCAATTCATCGACAGATCTGACAATGATACCAGCCGCGCGCGTTTCAGGTTCCTCGGTAGACACAACGCTGAGGCGTGGTGACACGTCGACGCCGTAATCGGCGGGTGACTTTTCATCCATCGGCTTTTTCTTGGCCTTCATGATATTGGGTAAAGAGGCGTAACGCGGCTCGTTCAGGCGTAGATCGACGGTGACGATCGTTGGCATTTTGACAGCAATGGTCTGTAATCCGCCGTCAACTTCGCGGGTCACCTTCGCTGTCTCGCCAGTGATGTCGAGCTTGGATGCGAAGGTGCCTTGTGACCAACCCAGTAAAGCGGACAACATTTGGCCCGTCGCATTCATGTCGTTGTCGATGGCTTGCTTACCGCACAACACGAGGCCCGGCTGTTCTTCATCGACGATGCCTTTGAGGATCTTGGCGACAGCCAGAGGCTCGATATCGGTGTGAACATCTTCGGCTGCAATCACGAGGATTGCACGGTCTGCGCCCATAGCAAGTGCAGTGCGCAATGTTTCCTGACTTTGCTTTACGCCGATAGACACGGCGATAACCTCGCTAGCCTTACCTGCTTCGCGCAAGCGGATTGCTTCTTCGACAGCGATTTCGTCAAAAGGGTTCATCGACATTTTGACGTTCGCCAAATCGACACCGCTTTTGTCCGCTTTGACACGAACCTTTACATTATAATCAATCACGCGTTTGACCGGTACAAGAACCTTCATCAGCATTCTCCTTTTGAGTTATCAATCAATCCGTCTCGTAGACGGTTTTGATTGTCGTATAGAATTCAACGGCATTGCTACCCTGCTCGCGCGCGCCAAGAGATGATCCTTTGGTGCCACCAAAAGGCACATGGTAATCAACACCGGCTGTGGGCAAGTTCACCATAACCATCCCCGCCTTTGACCCTTTTTTGAAGGCGCGCGCGTGACGCAGGCTTTGGGTGCAGATACCAGCTGAAAGACCAAAGGGTGTGTCATTTGCCACGGCCAATGCCTCGTCAAATGTCGAAACTTTGATCACGGATGCGCAGGGACCAAAGATTTCCTCTTGGCAGATACGCATCTCATTTTTCGCATCAAGGAACAGTGCGGGCTCCTGGAAATACCCATCGGTTTCAGCTTGAACCAGCGCGCCGCCGATCACGGTTGCACCCTCTGATTTCGCAAGTTCGACATATGCGAGGTTGCTGTCCAACTGCTTGCGCGACACCACGGGGCCGATCTGGATCTCCGGATCAAGCGGGTTCCCAACACGCAGCGCTTGCATCTCGCGTGTTAAACGCGCGGTGAATGCATCATAGATACCATCCTGCACAATGATCCGAGACGTCGCAGTACAACGTTGGCCCGTTGAAAAAAACGCGCTGTTAAGTGTCGCATTGATTGCCGTGTCCAGATCAGCGTCGTCAAGAACAACCATCGGGTTTTTACCACCCATCTCAAGCTGGATTTTTTTCATGCCTTGTGCGGCTTGAACGGCCAGCTGGCGGCCAACCGGAACGGACCCCGTAAATGAAATCGCCGCCGTTTTAGCATGATTGACGATCGCATCGCCAACAACCGACCCGCGCCCCATAACCAAATTGATGACGCCCGCGGGTGCGCCCGCCGCGTGGATGATTTCGACCAGTGCATAGGCTGACGCAGGCGTTAAATCCGCAGGCTTGAACACCACCGTGTTCCCGTAAGCCAACGCAGGTGCAATTTTCCAAGCAGGGATTGCTATGGGAAAATTCCATGGTGTGATGATACCGACAACGCCAACGGGTTCCCTCAGAACTTGCACATCAACGCCCGGGCGTACTGACGCGAGTGAATCGCCAGTGACACGCAGTGCCTCACCACTAAAGAAGCGGAAAAGCTGCGCGGCACGCGTGACTTCTCCAGTTGCTTCGACAAAGGTTTTTCCCTCTTCGCGCGCCAGCAGTTCACCTAGCTCACCAGCCTTGGCAAACAAGGCTTGGGCCGTTGCCTCAAGTAAATCTGAACGCACTTGCGGTGATGCCGCGGCCCATTCGTGACCAGCACTAACCGCGGCTTCGATCGCTTCATTGACCCGATTTGCATCAGCTCTTGCAAAGTGGCCAATGACATCGCGGCTGTTAGATGGGTTCAGGTTTTCAGTCTGCTCATCACCGCCAACCCATACACCTTTAATCAGGTTTTGTTTTTGATGGCCCATCATCCAAACGCCTGCAAACCGGTCTGGGCGCGCCCCAAAATCAAGGCATGAACGTCGTGCGTGCCCTCATAGGTGTTGACGGTTTCCAGATTGACCATGTGGCGCATGACTTGGAATTCTTGGCTAATCCCGTTGCCGCCGTGCATGTCGCGCGCATGACGCGCGATTTCCAACGCTTTACCGCAATTGTTGCGCTTGATCATTGAAATCATTTCCGGTGCGGCTGACGCCTCGTCCATCAATCGACCAACCCGCAACGCGGCTTGTAGTCCAAGCGTTATTTCAGTCTGCATATTTGCGAGCTTTAGTTGGAATAGCTGCGTCGCAGCCAAAGGCTTATTGAATTGCTTGCGGTCCAGACCGTATTGGCGCGAGCGGAACCAGCAATCTTCAGCAGCGCCCATGACGCCCCACGCAATTCCAAAACGCGCACGGTTCAAGCAACCGAAAGGTCCCTTAAGACCGGATACATTTGGCAAGAGTGCGTCTTCGCCAACTTCGACATCTTCCATAACAATCTCACCTGTCACGGATGCGCGAAGTGACAGCTTACCCTCAATCTTCGGCGCAGATAGACCCTTCATGCCCTTCTCAAGCACAAATCCTTTAATCTTACCGTCGTGTGCATCTGACTTGGCCCAAACAACGAAAACATCCGCGATTGGTGCATTGGATATCCACATCTTAGCGCCGTTCAGCACATATCCGCCGTCCACTTTTTTGGCCGTGGTTTTCATGCCGCCCGGATCGGACCCTGCATCAGGTTCTGTCAGACCAAAACACCCAATTGATGTGCCAGCAGCCAAGTCAGGCAGGTATTTCTTGCGCTGTTCTTCGGTCCCGTAGGCGTAAATCGGGTACATAACCAAGCTGGATTGCACTGACATCATGGATCGATAGCCGCTGTCCACGCGTTCCACTTCGCGCGCCACAAGGCCGTACGCCACGTAGCCTGCCGCAAGGCCGCCGTATTCTTCGGGGATCGTTGTGCCTAGCAAACCCATCTCGCCCATCTCGGCAAAAATTTGGGGGTCAGTTTGTTCAGACGCGAATGCATCCATCACGCGGGGCTGTAGTTTTTCCTGCGCATAGGCATTCGCGCTGTCGCGGATCATGCGTTCGTCATCTGATAATTGGGTTTCGATCAGAAACGGATCTTCCCAGTTGAACGATGAAAGTTCGGGGCGGCTTTGCGGGCTAAGGTCTTGTGACACGGTGGTTCTCCTAATCAACGAATGCACGTTCGACGACGAACGTGTCTGGGCGGCTGTTTGACCCTTCGGTCAATCCAAACCCTTCCAATGCGGTTTTTGTGTCGCGTAACATTTCCATTGATCCGCAGATCATGCCGCGGTCGGTCCCAGGTGAAATCGGCGCGACCCCAAGATCATCAAAGACCTTGCCGGATGCCATTAAATCGGTGATCCGACCCATGAATGGATAATCCTCGCGGGTCGTTGTGCAATACAGCTTAAGGCCCTGCGCAAGCTCGCCGACAAGTGGATCTTCCTTAATGGCGGCGACCAATTCTTGGCCATACGTCAGTTCGCCAACCTCGCGGCAGGTGAAGGTCAGGATGACCTCTTCGAATTTTTCGTAGGTTTCGGGATCGCGGATCAGGCTGGCAAATGGCGCGATGCCCGTGCCTGTTGAAAACATCCACAGACGTTTGCCAGGCAACAGCGCGTCGTTCACCAAAGTGCCCGTCGGCTTTTTGCGCAAAAGAACCGTGTCACCAACTTTAATTTTCTGCAAATGCTCGGTCAGCGGGCCGTCTGGAACCTTGATCGAATAAAACTCCAGCTCGTCATCCCAGCTGGGCGAGGCAACTGAATAGGCGCGATAAACCGGCTTTTCCGCGTTCGGCAAGCCGATCATCATGAATTCGCCCGACCGGAACCGCAAAGATGCGGGACGCGTGATACGGAACTTGAACAAGCGGTCGGTGTAGTGGTGAACCGACGTGACGGTTTGGGCAAAGACCCCCGCAGGAATGGGGAAATCGGTTTCATTTTGCGCAGCGACTACAGACATCATTCACCTCGTTTTATTGTTGAGCTGGGTTTTTTTGTTGAGCAGGATTTTCGGAAAGTTGGGCAAGCTTGTCTGGTGTATCAGCCCAGTCATCAGCGTCCGCTGGCGGGTCGCCTTTTTCCGCAATATTGGGCCAAATTTTGGCATACTTTTGGTTCAGCGCGACCCACTTTTCGGCATCTGGTATGGTGTCAGGCTTTATCGCTTCTACGGGACACTCGGGTTCGCACACGCCGCAGTCGATACATTCTTCGGTGTTGATAACGACCATGTTCTCGCCTTCGTAAAAGCAATCCACAGGACATACCTCGATGCAATCTTGGTATTTGCACTTGATACAAGCATCGATCACAACGTATGTCATTCTTCACCTTTTCATTTGTATGCTAATGACTATTTGCATGATCTCCTCCTGTCAAGCCTCTGGTTTTTATACTGCGGATTGACGTTATGGGCTTGACGCAGGCCCGTAAAGATATTCGTATACAAACGACAATTGACGGAAATCCAGGGGAATGCTGTGAAAAAGCTTGTTATCAAGAATATTGGTCAAATTATCTCGGGCAAGTTGGAAGAACCTCTTTTCGATGGCGATTGCATGATCGCGATTGACGGAAGAATCACAGAATGGGGTTATGAAAAAGACCTCGATTGCGAAGGCGCAACAACCCTTGTTGATGCCCATGGCGTGACCGTGATGCCCGGCTTAATCGACAGCCACATCCACCCCGTGATTGGTGACTATACCCCCCGCCAACAACAACTTAACTGGATCGACTCCACGCTGCATGGCGGTGTGACGACGCTCATTTCGGCTGGTGAAGTCCATATGCCCGGTCGGCCCAAAGACATTGTTGGCCTCAAGGCCATGGCGATCGCAGCACAGCGTTGGTACGAAAATTTTCGCCCCTCTGGCGTCAAAGTTCACGCGGGTGCGCCTGTCATTGAACACGGTATGGTCGAGCAAGACTTTAAGGATTTGGCAGATGCCGGCGTTACGCTTTTGGGTGAAGTCGGCCTTGGAACTGTCAAAGACGGCAAGACTGCGCAACAGATGGTCGGTTGGGCGCGTAAATACGGAATTCAAAGTACGATCCACACGGGCGGTCCTTCCATTCCGGGATCGGGCTTGATCGATGCTGATATGGTCATGGAAACAGGCACGGACGTGATTGGGCACATCAACGGCGGCCACTCTGCGCTGCCCGATGATCAGATCATTTGTTTGTGTGAAAACTGCTCTGCAGCGTTTGAAATCGTTCACAACGGCAACGAACGCGCTGCTGTGCTAACCATCAACACGGCCCGTGAATTGGGCAAGCTCGATCAGGTCATTCTTGGCACAGACGGCCCTGCCGGTTCTGGCGTTCAACCACTTGGCATCATGCGCATGGTCGCGATGCTGTCGGCCTTTGGTAATGTTCCTGCCGCCGAAGCATTCTGTTTTGGCCACGGAAATACATCGCGCCAACGCAATCTGGACACGGGCCTGATCGAAGCTGGCTTTGCCGCCGATTTTGTCCTTTTGGACAAAGCGCAACACGCACCCGGAAAAACGATGTTTGAATCGGTTCAGCTAGGGAATTTACCCGGTGTCGGAATGACGATTATTGACGGCGAAGTCACCTCTGGCCGGTCGCGCAATACCCCGCCAGCTGATCGCCTGCCCGAACACATCCAATGAGCGCGCCCCTTACCGGATTAAAAGTCATTGAGCTTGCCCGCATCCTTGCGGGCCCTTGGATTGGTCAAACGCTGGCTGATTTGGGTGCCGAGGTGATCAAAGTGGAAAGCCCGCAAGGCGACGACACCCGCACGTGGGGGCCGCCATTTATTGATCGTGGCGACGACCATTCGGCGGCCTATTTCCATTGTGCCAATCGGGGCAAAGACAGTATCAAGGTCGACTTTAAGAACGACGCTGATCTTGAAAGGCTAAAGCGCCTTATTACTGACGCCGACGTTCTAATCGAGAACTTTAAAGTCGGCGGGCTTAAGAAGTTCGGCTTGGATTATGAAACCCTTCAGGTCGAAAACCCCAAGCTTGTCTATTGTTCTGTCACCGGTTTTGGTCAAGACGGACCTTATGCAAAACGTGCAGGTTATGACTTTCTGATCCAAGGGATGTCTGGGATCATGAGCTTAACGGGCGAACCCGATGGATCGCCTCAAAAGATCGGTGTGGCCTTCGCCGATGTATTTTCAGGTCTGTACGGTGTCATTGGCATCCAAGCGGCCCTTGCAGAACGCCACATCAGCGGGCTGGGTCAACGCATTGATATCTCGCTTCTTGATTGCATGACGGGCGTATTGGCTAACCAAGCGATGAACTATCTCGCCTCTGGAAACACACCTACGCGACTGGGGAATGCGCATCCCAATATTGCGCCCTACCAGACATTTGCGACCAGTGATGGCGATATCATTGTGGCGTGCGGGAATGATCGACAGTTCAGGGCCCTTTGCGGCGTGCTGGCACTTGATGAAGCCTGGATTGATCCGCAGTTCGCCACCAACCCCGAACGGGTTCGAAACCGCGCGGCTTTGACATCCTTGCTGAGTGCACAAATCCAAAAGTGGACCAAGCATGACATTCTACAAGCGCTGGAAACCGCTGTGGTTCCGGCCGGCCCAATCAACACTGTCGCAGAAGCGTTAAGTGATCCGCAGATAATACACCGTGGCCTGCAGATCAGTCCCGAAGGCATACCAGGGCTTCGGACACCATTGACGTTTTCACGTTCAACGCTGTCCTTGCACCGTGCCGCGCCGAAATTACTATGAGATTTTCATCAGCAAACTGATAAGCGTCTTGCGTTCCGAATGGCGCAAGGGCGCTAGCGTATTCTCGGAGATCCGCGCGCCGTCTTCTTTCAGCGTTTCAATCAATTCTGAACCCTTGGGGGTCAGTGAAATAAGCGAACGCCGTTTGTCATCCGCGTCGCTGCGCGACTGCACCAATTCTTTCGCCTTCAGGCGATCAACCACACCTTTCACCGTTGCAACGTCCATCGACGCCAAGCGGCCCAAATGGTTTTGCGACAGCTCGCGACCCTCGGAAATACGCATCAACGTTGCGAATTGCGTTGGCGTCAAATTCTCGGATATTTGCTCAAGAAAAATCGCCGCGTGCCGTTGGCTGGCTAAGCGCAAAAGATAACCAACCTGCTCATCAAGGCTATATGTTTGTTTTTCAACAGTGTTTTCGTCTAAATTTGTCATTCCACAATTTAACTGTGAAATGACGGATGAGCAACTGCGGCAATGAGGCCCTAGTTTTATTTCAAACCGTCGTTTCCAACAGCATCGCCGTGGGTCAAACCGCCCACACGTGGCAACGGACGCCCGCTGTCAGTCACCGCGACGGCGACCATGATTTCGTTGGCACGCGGGGCGTCGTTCAAACGCACCTCAATGCCATCAAAATGGCTGCGCACATACGCCGCATCCTTATGGCCCAATGGCACGTCTAGAACTTGACCGGGGCTTCCCATCTTTTTCGATGAAGCCACCAATGCAGCACCCTTTTCGACTTCGGCTCGCAGCGGCGCGCCAAGTTTGGGATGCAGGATCGCGGCGGCATGTTCCAGCTCGCCATTTTCGCCGACCATCGCAGATTTACCGTAGCTTTGCGCCTGTGCGGGCGTAATCCCGAGGGCCTCAACGCACTTGCGCCCCAGTAGTGTTCCCAGTTCAGCGCCAATATCCATAAGCACGGTCAGGTCTTCTTCATAACGGCCCGCAAACGGATTTTCGATAACAGCAACCGCAACAGCCTTGCGCGTCGCAGGCGATATTTCACGCCCGATTTCGCGGTGCGTTTCCTCGATGTTTACGGCGATTTTTCTGATCTTTAAGGTCATCTCAGGCCGTCCTTTCCAGCAATGTCTTGCGCTGCCAATCCACCGGCACGGTTGTGAACTCGCGCGCCGGTGCTCATCACCAAGATCAACGCCATCTCGTTGGCTTTTGGTGCGTCGTTCAACCCGACTTCCATCGAGTCGAAATGGCTGCGCACGTAGGATGCGTTGATATGCGTGATAGGCACATCAAGGCGTGATCCAACGCCGCTAACCTTCTTGGAGGACGGCACAATCGCACTGGAATCATTCAACAATTCACGCATCGCATAGCCACCCGGGGCATGCCACAGCGCGCCATGCTCCAGCTCACCCGCTTCACCAACCAGCGATCCTTTGCCGTATCCTTCAATCTGATCCGCCCCACCAAGCATCTCAACAAGTCGCGTCGCGAGCTTTAGCCCGAGCGGTTTTAGGTCCTCCATAAAACCTTGAATATCGGCCTCATAGCGCCCTGCAAACGGGTTTTCGATGATCGCAATCGCTGCCGCACGGCGCGGCGGATTTGATGAAATCGGCCCACCTTCATGGAAAATCTCTTCAATTGAAAACGCGGTTTTTCGGAGAATGACGTCAGGCATATTCTTGGGTCCTCGAATGGGATGAGAGCAGTTTTGTATCCGTCGCCAAGGCATCGCCCTGCAGAAACAATGCCGCTGCGTGAATTAAGTTTTGATTTACCATAGTTAAGGCGCATCCAAGTCCGGCTTTCAATGCGATGTCACGATCTGGCGCGCCGAGTGGGCCACAGCCAACAACGACCGGACGCGCGCCGAGGTCGCTGTCATCGACCACACCATTAGCGGGACGTCGTGTGATTTCTGGGTGGTCTGGCAGATCAACGGCGTTGGCAATTAGGGTCGCGGCAACATCGGCGTTGGCGGCACTCGATGCCAGCACAGTCACACTGTCGCCAATGCCACGACTAAGGCTGCGCCCGTGCCGCCCACTTGTCGCGATACCGCCGACATTGTCGGTTGAATGGATCACGATCTCGCCGAGGTCGCCACCATCATGGCTGGCCATTGCGGACACGAACTGTTCGTCGTCTTGAAGATGAAGCGCAATGTCACCGCCATTGTTCACATAGGCGCGGCGCAGGTCCGCGCCCTCAGTCATCGCGGTCAAAATCGTATCCGCGACGGACCCAGCGACCGCCGCCATTCGTGTAAGAAAACCATAGCCCGAAAACGTCACCGCCGCGCTGTGCATGCGTTGTGCAACTGCCCCAGTCGGGGCCGCGATGTTTGGGCTCATTGGCTGTTTCAATGCCTCTAACTCGGCCACAAGTTCGGTCAAAACCGTCTGAAAACGTGCGTTGGCGGCCTCAAACGCACGCATGCGTTGACCGTCGGCACCGATGACCAAATCAATCGGGCCGTGCTGCAGGTGCAACCTTGTCCCGCAGGGTAATATGACCGCCGATGCGTTCATTATGCTTGGCTATCCTTGTCCCAACGATAATTGGCATGCGCCATCGGATCATGCGCGTGGCGGTCGTACTGAACGGTTCTGGGGTCGCCAGATGTCACTTCATCAACCGGTTTTATATGGTCCATATGGCCACCCAACGTGCGGTAATCGCTGACCCGCAACGTGAATTCAATCGGGGCCACCAACGCGGGCGTCGGCACATAGCCAAACGATTGCGTCGGCATATCCAAGATATCGACCATGACGGTAATGCCACCGCCCGGCCAAACATACGCCTCGGCACCGCCGCAAGACACATGCGTCAACGACTCTTTCACTGACCGTGTCAGCCGTACTGGGTTCTCGGTTACGCCAGCGCGTAGGCTGCCACCTGCCCCGCCCATGAACAAAACGGAACAAACCGATGGTTCGCAGTTTTCCGCAATCAAGTCTGCTGACGCCATAAGCGTGGCAGGGATCGGTTTGGGTTGAGGAACGAGGTCTGCGTCCAGCTCGTAATAGCCATATTGCTCACCCGTTGTGGACACCATCAAAAGACGCAGACCTTCCCATGCAACTTTTGGGTTGAATGGCTTGAGGATCTTCAAAGGGTCTTCAATATCTGTTCCGCCCCAGCCCGTCCCAGGTTCAGCGACCTGAAAGTAGCGCCCCGGGGTCGATCTGCGGCCCGCAATCTTGATCCCAGTTGGCGGCACATCCAATTGCTTGCCAGCCTCGTGTTCGGACAAAATACCGGTGATGTGATCGTCCACAACTACCACTTCGTCCACATGGCCTAGCCATTGCATTGCGAACATTCCGATGGTCGCCGAGCCACAGCCGACGCGCATCAACTTTTCTTCAACACCGTTGACGATAGGGGCTTTGCCCGCCTCGACAATAAGCTCAATCTGATGATCACCCTCGCCAATTTGCATGGTCACAGGTTCACGGTTGCACAGATGCAAGAGCGCATCACAGGTCACGCGGCCTTCTTTTTTAGACCCACCCGTCAAGTGTTCGACACCGCCTAGCGACAGCATTTTTGATCCGTATTCTGACGTCATGACGTGGCCGATTGGTTCCCCGTCAACGTAAACGATATCACGTTCGTGCCCAAGATGGCGGTCCGTGTCGATTTTCACCTTCACACCACAATAGCTAAAGATGCCTTCGGTCACGACCGTCACCATATCGACGCCGTTGTTGGTTTGGCTTACAATAAAGGGGGCTGGCTTATAGTCGGGATAAGTCGTGCCCGCGCCAACTGCTGTCACAAAGGGCCGTTCGCCTTTGATGATGTCGCCATCCCAATTATCCGCCTCTCCGCCTTTCATAAAGGGAACCAGTTTTTGGTCCGTACCCTGAATAATCGTCAGCGGATCAAGCCGAACCAATTCACCGTCATGGTTCGCATAGCGATCACAGGCACCTGATTTTCCCTCAGCCATGAAGCACATCACTGGGCAGGCATCACACCTGATTTTCTCTGGCTTTACATCGACGGTCATGTCGCATCTCCAATAATCAACGATCGCATGCGCGCGGGCGTTGCAGGGACTTGCCGCACACGGACACCGGTCGCATCCGCAATCGCATTCAGGATAGCAGGGGCCGTTGGAATAAGCACATGTTCGCCCAATCCCTTAGCACCGTATGGACCATGGCCATCGGGCTCTTCGATAATGATCGTCTCGATTGGCGGGATGTCCCCTATGGTCGGGATCAAATAATCATGCAGGTTTTCGGTGCGCCCCGGAATGTATTCTTCCATCAACGCCATGCCTAAACCTTGGGCAATGCCACCTTGGACCTGACCTTCAACCAGCAGCGGGTTGATTGCCTGCCCGACATCATGCGCGGCTACAAATTGCAGCGGCTTCACCGTGCCAAGGGCTGTATCAACTTCGACCACGACCAAATGCGCAGCATAGCCAAATTGCGCATAAGGTTCGCCTTGGCCGTTGGAATCCAGCGGTTTGGTTGGTGGGTCGTATGTTTCTTGCGCGCGCAGCACATAGCCCTCTGCGTCAGCATCAAGTGTTGCCAGTGAAAACACATGTTCGCCAGCTTTATCGTTTGCCTGAATTGTCCCAGCATCAATCACAAGACGCGCATCAGATGCAACATTCAGATGTTCCAAGATACGTGCACGCAATGCGGTACCGGACAAACGTGCGGCATTGCCTGACACGTATGTCTGACGTGACGCCGACGTTTTGCCAGCATCGGGCGTAACATCTGTGTCTGCGCCAATCAATTCTATCGTATCAACAGGCACGCCCAAGGCAGTCGCGAAAATCTGGGCAATGACCGTATTGGCACCCTGCCCGATGTCCATAGCACCCTGATGCAAGACAATAGTCCCATCGGTGCGAATACCTGACTTGATCGTGGATGGATTTGGCAACGACGTGTTGCCACACCCATACCAACCAGCAGCCAGTCCAACGCCGCGCTTTATGGCAGGGCTCGTAGCGTTGAAGGTCGCGCAATTTTTGTTCTCTTTCAGCCATGCAGGACGCAAAGCTGTCAAGCATTCGGTGATGCCGACGCCTTGTGAAAAGACTTGGCCGCACACCGTTGGGACATTGTTTTTTAAAGCATTGATGATGCGGAATTCAAGTTGGTCGATGCCCAACTTCACTGCCAGTTCATCAAATAGGCATTCCTGTGCGATCGCAGATTGCGGCACACCAAATCCACGAAACGCACCCGCCGGTGGATTGTTTGTATGGATACCCTTCGATTCAGCACGGTAATCAGGGATTTCATATGGCCCCGATGCGTGAACGGGCACGCGGTTGGCAACCGTTGGCCCCCAACTTGCGTAAGCGCCCGTGTCAAATTCGCCGTAGAAATTGAAGCCCGTAATTTTGCCCTCAACCGTCGCACCAATCTTAAGCTGGATGTCAGATGGATGCCGTTTGGTCGAACTTTGCATTGATTCAGTGCGCGAATAACAAAGCCGCACAGGCTTGCCCGTCTTCATTGCACCAAGCGCAAGAAACGGCTGCACCGAAATATCGAGTTTTGATCCGAAACCACCGCCAACAGCCGTGGGCACAATACGGGTCATCGCGCGATCAACTCCCAAAATAATCGTCAGGCTATCAAGGTCCATCACAGGCGCTTGCGTACAGGCATGTACCTCAACCCGTCCATTTACCATCTGCGCAAAACCAGCCTCAGGTTCAATATACGCGTGTTCAACAAAACCGCTGTTGAAGTGGCCTTCAACCGTGACATCCGCCCGTGCAAGCGCCGCCTTCGCGTCACCGGAACTGACGAAACCACCGCACATCACGTTCAACTTACGCCCTTCGTGCAGCTGGATCGCTGTCGATTTCTGCGCAGATACGATGTCATTAACGGCCGGTAGCTCGGTCCATGACACTGGGAAAGTCTCAGGATTAAATTTTGCAATTGCCTCAGGTGTGCCGATGACGGCAGCGACGGCTTCACCACGAAAACGCGTTTCCGTTTCGGCGAAAACGGGCTGATCCATGAATTGCGGGATGACGCCAAAGACATTGCGCCCGCCGATATCCTCAGCCGTCAAGAACGCCTCGATGCCTTGCGAATTGGACACGAATTCGTCCAGATCACCAAGCGAAAATGACGCACGGTGGAACGGTGAACGGATCACAAAAATCTCAAGCGTCCCAGCCGGTGCTACATCATCCCCAAATGCTTCGCGTCCTGCGACCTTGCCTTCGCCATCTACTTTTCGGATCGTTTCGCCAACTTGGCCGTCAATATTTCCGATATTGGCAGGCAGTCCGATTACGGCGTCAATGATCTTGCGGTAACCCGTGCAGCGACACAAAACACCGCCAAGCGCATTTTGAACCTCTTCGACATTTGGCGTTGGGTTTTCACGTAACAAGGCAACGGCAGACACCATCATGCCCGGCGTGCAAATGCCACACTGTGCGGCACCATGATCCTGAAAACGCTCAGCCAGATCTTTGGCATGGTCATCAGTTTGATAAAGCCCGCTGATGGTTTCAACTGAACGGCCAGCGGCCTGATGTGCGGGCATTAGACACGCGCAAACCGGATTGCTGTCGACCAAGACGGTACAAGCACCGCAATCCCCCGCGTTGCAGCCGACTTTCACATCACGCGCGCCAAATTCTTCGCGTAAAATCTGGGACAGCCGCACACCAGTTTCTGGATGCGCAGTGACCGATTTTCCATTCAGCTGGAACGCGGTTGTGTTTGTGTTTACGTGATCATCCATTTGTGGCCGCCTTTTGAATGGCCCTACGGCACTGTTCACGAACAATATCCAAGCGATAGCTGCCAGAGCCACGCACGTCATCAATCGGTGACAACATGCTAAGGTGCGCTGTGTCTATTTCAACCTCGACCGGTTTCTTGCCGATCAGGTCAGCTTCTAAGTGCGTCAGTCGTTGCGCCACGGGCGAACATGCGCCGACGGCGACGCGCGCATGGGTTATCGCGCCCTGTGCGTCGCATTTAATGACGGCTGCGGTCATCGTGATTGAAATGACCAAATATTTGCGGCTACCCAACTTTTCGAACGCCGATCCCGCACCTTCTGGTGGGGTTGGAATGTGAATCGCTGTCACCATTTCATCTACAGCGAGTGCAGTGTTGCGCACCCCAAGGATGAAGTCCTGTAACGGTACCATACGCGCACCACGGGCCGCACTTGCCAGCTCGACCACCGCATCCAACGTCAACAACGGCGGCACACCATCAGCGGCCGGCGATGCATTGCAAAGGTTTCCAGCGATTGTTCCGGCGTTTTGAATTTGCAGGCTGCCGACTTCCCGCGCAGATTGTTTCAGACCGTCAAAGGACGCTGGCAAATCAGCCTTAACAATCTCGCTCCACGTAACGGCTGCACCGATGCGCAGACCCGTTTGTGTCGTCGAAATCCCTGAAAGTTCCTTGATGCGTGTGACATCTAAGAAGCTAGCTGGCGTTTGACCTTGCTTGAGAGCGGGATAAACGTCCGTGCCGCCAGCCACGATTTTGTTGCCCGCCTTGGCAAGCGACGTAAGGGCTGAATTCAACTCGGTCGGGATAAGGTACGTCAACAAGTTGATCCTTAATTTGTTTGTATGCTAACGATATTGTGCAGAGCGAATATTTGCAACAAAATTCGTATCGCCCTGCCCTGCGGGTCTTGATTAGATCAACTGAACACCTGCATTGCGCAGCTGGGTCAGTGCCGCATCCAATGAGCCCGCGTTATCAATAGCGCGGCAGGCGTCCGTCTGGATTTTAACTTCAAACCCATTGGCCACCGCATCCAAAGCGGAATAGGCAACACAAAAATCCGTCGCCAATCCGACAAGCAGCAAGGATTCCACTTTGCGCTCGCGCAGATACCCTAACAAACCGGTTGGCGTTTTGCGGTCATTCTCGAAAAATGTGGAATAGCTATCGATAGCAGGGTTCATACCTTTGCGAATAATCGCGTCAGCACGATCTGCGTTCAGCCGTTTATGAAACTGCGCCCCTGACGTCCCTTGCACGCAATGGTTTGGCCATAACATCTGTGGGCCATAGGGCATTTCGAATTGCGAAAACGGGGCCAGACCCGCGTGATTTTCCGCAAAAGATGCGTGATCTAGCGGGTGCCAATCCTGCGAAAGAACGGCAATCGCGGCGGTGTCCAGCAAGGCATTGATCGGATCAATTATCTCGTCCCCACCAGCTACCGCGAGGGACCCACCGGGGCAAAAATCATTTTGAACATCAATGACAAGCAGTGCAACGGTCATATTTAAACGCCCAAATATTTCGTTACTTTTTCAGGCGCGAGGGCAAGTTCAGCCGGCGTCGCTGTATCGACGGTCTTTCCATTTTCAATGAAAACGGCGCGATCCGCGATTGAAAGGACCGTGTCCACCCGTTGCTCGACCAGCACAATCGCAAAGCCCTCGGCCTTCATTTTGACAATCACATCGATGATCAAGTCAATCATGGATGGCTGTAAGCCTTCGGTCGGTTCATCAAGCAACAAAACTTTGGGACGCAGGCACAGCGCACGCGCCGTGGCCAACATCTGTTGTTCGCCCCCCGACAGTGTTCCCGCCGCCTGTTTTAAACGTTCGCGCAAACGCGGGAACAATTCTAACACCCATTCACGGGTGTCAGCGCCCTCGCCTCGGGTCATGAGGCCGATTTCGATATTCTCTTCAACCGACAGCTCTGGGAACAGTCGGCGACCTTGCGGGATATAGCCGATACCTTCGCGCGGGATCAGATGCGTCTGCATCTTCGTCAGCTCTTTGCCTTCCAACGTCACGGTTCCCGCAGACAAGGGCAACAGCCCCATGATCGATTTCATGGTCGTGGTTTTACCCGCACCATTGCGCCCGACAAGACACACGATTTCGCCTGCGTTTGCGATAAACGAAACACCGCGCAGGGTTTGTACTTTGCCGTAAGCTGCGTGAACGCCATTCAACTCAAGCATTGGATTTCCCCAGATATGCGGCCTGAACAGCCGAATTTTTGCTGATCTCAGCAGGCGTTCCAGCGGCGAGGATTTGGCCGTGATCCAACACGGTAATAAAATCGGCGGCTTCCATCACAACCTTCATATTATGTTCGATCAAAAGGATGGTGGTTTCGCCCGCCAATGACATAATCAGTGCAATGAAATTCACAATTTCGGACTCGGCTAGGCCTTGGGTCGGTTCATCAAGGATGAAGACCTTGGGGTCTTGCGCCAATCCCATCGCGATTTCCAAAAGCCGTTGATGACCATAAGCGAGATCACCCGCAATCTGATTGGCGCGATCTGCAATATCAACGCGGGTAAGTGCGGCCTGTACTTTGGCATCAAGTGCGGATGCGTCGCCCTTGAACGTGCGCCGCGCCGCAAGGGCGACGTTTTCATGCACCGTGAGGCCCGCAAAAACCGATGTGATCTGGAACGTGTATGCGATCCCAAGTTGAATGCGCTTATGGGCGGGCAAATGGCTAACGTCTTTGCCTTCAAATAAAACGCGCCCGCGCGTGGCTTGGGTGCGCCCACTGACCATGCCGACAAAGGTTGATTTGCCCGCACCATTGGGGCCAATCAGCGCCGTGATTTTCCCAGCAGGCAACGTAAAGTCGACGTCAGTGTTGGCAAAAATTTCGCCGTACTGTTTGGTCAGACCCGTGGTTTCAAGGATATTTACGGCAACCATGGGAAGACCCTCCGTCGTAATTCACCGCACAAACCTTTGGGCGCGAACATTGTAAGCAAGACCAAAACGACGCCCACAACTAGTAGGTATGCCGTGGTGACCGAGCTTGAGAAATCAATCAGGTAGAACATGAAAAAGACGCCAATCAATGGCCCGACCGTTGTGCCTGCACCGCCCAAAAGAACCCAAAGCAATGGCAGGATCGAATATTGCACGGTCGCGAAGGTTGCGCCGACATAGCCAAACAACATCGCATATGCAGCACCTGCCACGCCCGCAACCACGCCAGAAATGATGATGGCCTTTAGTTTGTGGATTGTGGTGTCGTAGCCAAGCATGCGGGCACGTTCTTCGTTCTCGCCGATCGCGATCAATGTTTTTCCGAATGGCGTTTGCACCAAATGGGCAAGGCCAAGGAAGCAGATCGAGAACAGGATCAACGCGGTCACATAGCGCCCCGTTTCGGATGTAAGGTCAAAACCTGCAAATGTCCGCTGCGCTTGTTGGATGACAAACCCCTCATCGCCTCGGGTGTATTTGCCAAAGTACAGCACGATCAAATAAGCGGTCTGCGCGAACATCAGCGTTACAATCATGAAAGCTACACCCACGGTGCGCAACGCAAGCGCACCGACGACGGCGGCCAAGACACCAGCGGACACAACACCAATGATAAAGGCGATCGGAAGCGGCACCCCGCCAAGGTTCGTCGCCAATCCGAAACCGTACATACCAGCGGCAAAGAACATCGCGTGACCAAGACTAAGGAGGCCCGTGTAACCGAACAGGATATTGTATCCCATCGCGTAAATCGTCAGCACCATGATGCGTGACAAATTGCCGGCGTGATATGGCGGCAGCACGAAGAACAGCGCGACAAGGGCGATCAAAACGCCGATGTGTAGCACATTTGGCTTAGAAAAATGGGTCATCGTAGCACCTTTCCGAACAGACCTTGGGGACGCCAGATCAGGATCATTGTCACAAACAAAGTCGCGATTATTTTAGCAACCGTTGGTGAAAAGAAGACCGAGATAATACCGTCGCTCATGCCGATAAGAACGGCCGCGACGACAGTGCCAGGTAAGCTGCCCAAGCCACCGATAATCACGACGATGAACGCCAACAGTAGGGGATCGCCGCCCATCAGATAATGTGCCTGCTGGATCGGTACGACCAACACAGCACCAAGGGCCGCAAGGGCGGCACCCAAACCAAAGACCAGTGAATAAACCCGACCAACAGGAATACCGAACGCTTGCGCCGTCTCGCTGTCTTGCTGTGTTGCGCGCATGATCAGGCCAATTTTGGTCCGCGTGAGAAATAGCCAAAGCCCGATTAGAACGAATACTGCAGCCGCAATTACAAAGAGTTTGTAGCTTGTCGTGCTCAACCCCCACGGCCAGAACATCTGGAATCCGCTGTCACCCATCTCGAACCAAGGCAAAGCCAGACGTTGATTGAACGGGGCCTCGACGGGGCGGGCATCAGGGCCAAACGTCATCAACGTACCTTGTTGGAAAATATATAGCAGCCCGATGGTCGCGACGATTGTGCGGTCGGGATCGTATTTAATGTGTTTCAAAATGAGTGCGTCGGACGCCGCTGCAAGGATACCGACCAATAAAGGTACGATGAACAATGCAGCGACGAAACCGAGTGCAGGGTGACCACCAATCGTGGTGGTCACAAACCATGCAAGAACAGCGCCCAGCATATAGAATTCGCCATGCGCGACATTAACGACGCGCATAACGCCAAATACAATACTTAGGCCCATAGCTGTAAGCGCAAGAACTGCTGCGATGACTGCCCCCTCCAGGGAGGCGAGCATCAGATGTGGTCCAAATTCCATGGGCTCTATTCTACTTTCTTAAATGGTTTTTACGATTAGAAAGACTGCGTGGTGTAATCCACCTCGTCCTCATAAAGTCCATCTTCAATAGACGCCGTATGCTCAACAACAAGGCTGCCGTCTGTCACCTTAGAGATGTACTGCGAACCAAACACTTGGTGTGTTTTGCCGTTAAACAGCTTGGCACCTTGTGGGTGATCATCCGAATGCGGCATGTCCGTCATCGCTTCAACAGCTTCGATCAGATTCTGGCGATCCGCTGGACCTTGGTAACCTGATGTTTCCATACCAGCCTTGATAACGTTCAGCGTTTCCCAGCAACCAAACATGTGCGCATAGGTCGACACATCATTGCTATCGGCAAGCGACGCACCGCGATCATCAACGCCAACAGCGGCACGGAAGTTCGTGTCGAATTCTGAGTTGTTGGCTTGGGCGTGACGTGGATTTCCTTCCCAGAAGTAAGTACCTTCAAGGAACTCAAGACCCGGGCTCTTGATGTCGACGGCTTCTAGGCTGTCGATGAAACCAAAGATCTCCGGACGGCTTGGGCCAAAGAATTCACCAAGCTCTTTGACGAATGTCAAAACTGCTGGGCCAACCATGACGTGATAAACAACGTCAGTGTCGCGTGGAATCTGTGGGAAATACTTGGTGAAGGATGTCTCGGCCGGTGGAACAGCGATCTGTGCGATCACTTCGCCGCCCTGCGCTGCAATAGCCGCAGAAAAGAAGTCGCGGTGATCGTGACCAAACGCAAAGTCAGGGTAGATCATCGTTACTTTTTTGCCCAAGTTATTCGCAACGAATGGCGCCATGGACTGAACTTGGCTTTTCACATCTGTGATACCAGGCTGCAGCGTATATCGGTTCAACATACCACTTGCGACGTGGTGACCTTCTGAAACAACAAAGTATGGCAACTTAAGTTCGGCTGCGCGTGGTGCAGATCCGATTACAACGTGGCTAAACAGCGTACCGAATGCGACATCACATTCATGCTGGGTCGCGAATTTCTCAAGAACTTCGGCACCGCGGCTTGGGTCTGTGCCGTCATCTTCGGTTACGATCTCAACAGGGCGGCCATTGATGCCACCCATGTCATTGATGCGTGTTACAGCAGCTTGTGTCGTCGCATCATACCAGCGCCCATAGGCGGACCCGATACCAGTCGCATGCTTTTGGAAACCGATCTTGATCGGAGCAGATGTTTGCGCTTGGGCATAGCCCATTGTGCCAGGCAAAAGACCCGTTGCCGCGAGCGTACCTACGCCAGCGCCAATTCCTTTTAACGCCGTACGGCGTGTGACATTCGGTTTAGTTGTTTTGTTGATATTCACGTTCGTCTCCCTTGTTGTTGATCGTACACCTTTGCGGCGCTTTTCAATTTATATTGTTCGCGCACAAATGAATTGTCCAGTAATTTTTACGCCACGTCATCACGGCGCGCCCGTTCAGGCCCCCCGCGGCGTGGACAAAAGCCAGAGCCCAAAGATCGTATAGATAATCATCAGCACGCTTAAGCCACATTGAATGAGAAGTATGTTTTTTCGGGTCCGACAGAACATCCCTGCAAGCCGATGCGCCATGATGACGGACAAAATATGTGATAAAACAACGGCCGCGACATTGCTCAACAGGATCGGGCGTACAGAGTCCATTGTGTTCAAAAAGCCGATTTTGACAGTCAGGCGGCCTAGGCCAAACATGTTCCAACCTTTCGCCAAAGGGTCACCAATCGTTGCGGCCAAGTACTGAACCTGCACCAGAAATGAGACCAGATAATGCGCGAAATGATAGCCCAAGGCGATGGGCAGGATCGCTATCGCAAACGTATTGAAGGCGTTTTTGAACCTGATTTCCTGCTCGCCACCGAACCACCGCACAAGTGCAAGACCAGCCCAAATAGATGCGCCATAGATGAGCACACCTCCAAAAATTGCCCCCAAAAGGCCAATCGAGGTCGACCATACCACAGCCGAGCGCCCGGGGAATTCAAGCGGATTGATTCCAATCATGCCAAGCCACCAAAAGGTTTCATGCAACCCATCAAAGCTGCCTGAGATAAGGATCATGATGCAAAAAACGACCCTGCCTGTATCGAGCGGCGCGGCTGCAATGCTTGCCCAGCCCGGCAAGCCAATGCGGTAACTTTCACCTGACTGCACAGCACGCAACGTCCCGATTAATCGGAATAACACGGTGAAACATTCGACCCTGCTGAGCCATTGGTCTGCGCCAAACACCACGATTCCCGCAAATGTGAACAGCCAGTACCCAAGCGCGAACGTCGCCAATCGGTCAGGATCGTTGGGTGCAATGTCGGCCAGCAGGAAAAGTTGAAAGCAAAGGAAAACAAGCACCGCGGGCCAATGCCCAAGCCGTTCAGGAATTTTCAAAGCGCCCGCTGAATTTCCTAACACTAAACGCGCGAGTCCGGCCCAAGGGTTGACTAGCCGCCAAATGTCAAAAACAAACCCTTGGATGACAAACGCGCCAATCCACCATCCCGTCCAGATAAACAGCGGCAACAGGTTGCTTTGCGGATCATTCGGGCCGGTAAGCCCCACAAGGATTAGTCCAAAGAACACCACTGACGCGAGGATCGAGGACGGTGTTTCCATCAGCTTGAAACGTTGCCCGCCGCCCAGCATGCGATTTCCAAATAACCCGTCCAGTCGTTTGATGGGCAAAAAACCCATCAGCAGGATCGATGCGCCAACCGCGAGTGTCCCGCCGAGCGTGTACAGCGCAGTTGGTAGCAGCATCACCAGACCTTGCTCTGACGCATGCGCGAAGGCCGAGCTGGGTTGGCTCACCATGTAAAAGGCCACCAAAAGGGTCTTTAACTTGTCAAACATTTCATTAGTATACACATTAAATTCCAAGCTGGAGTAAAATTAAATGAAGCGTTTGGGAATACTGTTCTGCCTCGTTTTGATAGGTATTGCCGCGTACCTGTTGAACGGCAAGCAGGCCAATACCATTTCGTTATTTGACGCCAATGCGGTTCAATCGCCGGGAAACGCCAACATGTTTATGGTGGCCCTTAGCATTGAAAACAACGGCGAACCTGATCGATTAATAAGCGCGTCATCGCCGTCTGCCCTGAACGTGTCCATCATGAACCCGAGCGCGGACGGATCAGCCATCATAATTCCGAAAAATGGCCGCGGCATACTTGCCATGGACGGCGCACACATCATGCTTATGGCGATGCCCGGTACGTTTGAGCAAGGCGCTTTCCTGCCCTTGAATTTAACATTCGAAAATGCTGGTGCCGTGTCTGTTCGAGTTCAAAATACTGGCACTGCGGTGATGAACCATGGGTTGGCTAATGGCATTTCAGAAACTCCGACGCCAGAGCTCGAATTAACATGGACGATCGCGCCGGGCGCCAATGGTGCTGAGGTGAAACTGAACACAGAAGACTTCACCTTCATCAACGTGGAAGATGGAACAGCCCATGCCCCAAATCATGGCCATGCACACGTCTATTTAAATGGGCTAAAACTTGGGCGCCTGTATTCTGATACCTATCAGATCGGCGCGCTTTCAGCTGGAAATTACACGCTATCAGTCGCGTTAAACAGCAACGATCATCGCCCATATGTAACCGATAATGGTCCAGTCATGGATACCCTAGTATTCGAGATCCCAAATTAAACGTCGACAGGATGTCACGGCGACTTTTCGACGAACCAAACGTCCATTGTCGTAGGGTGGGCCTAACGTTGTAACTTGCATTGGGTGGCTCCTCCGCTGAGCAGTTTCTGACAACTGCAGTATGGCGCAGGAGCCATCCATCACATCTGCACTGTGTGAGTTCATGAACAGCGCAGCGCAGGTCTGGTTCGGCCTTGGTGCAGCGAAATAGCATCTCAGCCCCCTACCCATCCGCGCCTACAGCTTCGCTTGTTGCAAATATCATGCAGACCGTGTGAAAACTTCTTGGGCTTTAGGGTGCACCGGGGATTCACAGAATTCCGTCTTGGTGGTACGCTTTCCTATGTCACATATTTCAGGAATATCGCGATCCCAGCTTCTGCTTTTGCCCGAGGCTGTGGATGACTATGTCGGTCCGGAAAACCCAGTCCGGTTCATAGAAGCCTTTGTAGATGGTCTAGATATTGCGGATTTTGGTTTTCAACGCGCGCAACCAAAATCGACAGGTCGGCCGGGATATGATCCAAAGGATCTCCTGAAGCTCTACATCTACGGATATTTGAACCGGGTTCGCTCGAGTCGACGCCTTGAAGTGGAAACGCATCGCAACATCGAAGTCATTTGGCTGATGCGCCAGCTCAAACCAGACTTCAAAACAATCGCTGACTTTCGACGGGTAAACTGCAACGCCTTTCGAAAAGTCTTCCGCCAATTTGTTGTTTTGTGTCGTGACCTTGACTTGTACGGTCGCGAATTGCTGGCTGTTGACGGAACTCGGATCAAGGCCGTGAACAACAAAAACCGCAACTTTACTCAAAGATCTTTGGCAAAACTCATCGGGCAAAGTGACGAACGTCTTGCGCGATACCTGAAGGAGCTGGATCAGACAGATTGTGCAGACAGCGCCACGACTGGCGGCACTAAGTTGGGCGATCTACGGGGTAAGATCGATGCGATCAAAGGCAAGCGAGACCGTTTGCTAGGGCATCTTCAAACCCTAGAGCAAAGCGGTGACACTCAAATATCACTGACTGATCCCGATAGCAGAGCGATGGCCCGCATGACGAAGGTTGGCGTGGGCTACAACATTCAAATTGCTGTCGATACCAAGCACAAATTGATCGCCGAACAACAGGTTCACAATCGGGCTCTTGACTATGGCTTTCTCGCCGAAACAACGGCTGCGGCAATGGAGAACTTGGATGTCGAAGAGATCAAGGTCGTTGCCGACAAGGGCTACTTCCAGATTGAGGACATCACAGAATGCGACGCTCAAGGAATTGAGGCGTATGTCCCCAAACCTCTGCGCGGCTCAGCAGTGGCAGCTGGTCTTATCTCAAGAGAAGAATTTACCTACAATCCCGACAAAGACGTTTATGTTTGCCCAGAGGGGAAAGAACTAAAGCTTCGGCGACGCTCACTTGTGCGCACGAACGTCAAGCTGGACTATTGCGACGTCAAAGCCTGTGCAGGATGCCCGATGCTTTCAAAATGCACCAAGGGTACCTACCGAACGGTGACGCGATATGAAGGAGACGCGGTTCTTGAGCAGATGGCAAAACGGCTCCGCGAAAATCCAGAAATACTGACCGAACGGCGCAACACCGTCGAACATCCCTTTGGCACAATAAAGCAATCCATGAACCAGGGTGCGTTCCTGATGCGTCGTTTAGAAAACGTTCGCGGCGAGTTCAGTTTGACCGCGCTCGCTTACAACATCCGACGTGCGTTGAATCTGGTGGGTGTGAAGGGTTTGATCGCCGCAACCGGCTAACTTCGTCGAAATAGGGCCAATCCCCCAGCAAAAACTGCTTTTAGATCGCCTGAAACCGTCCAAAGGTGGCCTTTGGGCCTCCGTCCGGTGCGAGTAGTCGCAAGAATGGGAAATCCCAAGCTACAGGTAGAACTTCGGCCACTGGTCAGAGTTTTCACACAGTCTGCATGATTTTCGCTCCACACCACCAATAGCGATTGTTGACGGCCAGCCAACTGTGACTGATGGGCCTGTCATAAAGAGTGCTACCTACAGAACTAAATCGTCCCCGTAGAGATCGAGCACCCAATTGGGAAGCTGCGGCAAGGCAAAGGCGAGGGTTCCGTTTGTGAATGACAACGCCCGCACCGAGGGCTGGTTCAACTGGGAGTTGTCAAAGACATGACCGATGTCACTGCTCAGAATCGCTTGGCGGATCAGGGGGCCGGAGCGATTATATCGGTTTCTGATTTTCTCTTCAGGTACGGGATGACCACCCTCAATGACCCTTTCATCGACGCGAGCGACGGATAGGTCGGGATGCGCTACCGAGATATGAAACGTCATAACGCGATACCCTAGGGCTTTGGCTTGGGTAATAAGGTCAAGCTTAGAAGGATGAGAGAACACGGTTTCCGTGGCAAAGCTTTTACGATCCGCCATCAAGGACGTGCGGCGCTCGGTGGCGATTTGTGCCGCCTCGTACGCTGCATTGACATCACCGTCTTTGAGCTCATCACGCTGGATGACGTCGGCGTTGATAAAGGGCACGGCAAATTTTGGCGCGATCCGCGTCTCGTAAAGCGTGGATTTGCCTGATCCGTTCGGACCTGCCAGCATCACGAGTATTGGACGCGGGACAGGGGCCATGCTCAGGCTGCGGCCTCAGGGTAGACCAACTCGCCTTTGTCATTCAGCCCAACACCACGGCCCAGCTGACGACGCTGTGCAAAGAAGGCCCCTTCTTGATCAGACGGCGCAGTCATATCTTCACCAAACTGCGCAAACCAGACTTCTTGCTCTTCAGCGCTCAGTTCGTCGGGGGAAAGCTCCCCTGCAAGGGCGGCATTGATGTGTTGATAGTCAAACGCGCTCGATTGCTCGATCGCGCGACCGATGTTGATCCAATGGGTGATTTGCCCGGCAACGGACCGGCTTTGCAAACCAGACTCGCGGCGGACAACTGACATGACATCATCAGACAGCTTGATAGATTGGGCCATAACAACTCCATGCTTGGAAAAGGTAGCAAAATGCCACCTACACCTCATATATGGCGATAAATCTGTAAATGTCCAGTTAATAGACTGTCCTGACCATCAGGTTTCACCCTTTAAAGTCGGAAAGCAGCCGTTCGTGCAAACCGCAGCGAACGGGTAGAAAGATGAAGATTTTCTGATGCGGGCCATGGTGCACGGTTTCGGCTTGGCCTGAGTGTGGCCCGCGTTGGAAAATCTCTCAGGGAGGAAGCCGCGGGGGCTGGGTAGTGTCTATGGGGAAAGAGCGCTGTTTGTTGGGCTTGTGACTGCTGCGGATGCGTTGTTGGTCAAATTGAAGACGGCTTTTTTTACGTTTTGCCCACACGTTTGCCTAAGATCGCAGCTTGGCCGTTGCCAGTGTGCACCTTTTACGTGACTTGCTGGATCGCAGCGCACAAGTGATTTTGGCCGGCATTGCAGAAGCAACCGGTTTGCATTGGGTGGTGTGAACGGATGATCGTTCATGCGGCCTGTTTCCTTGGTGGAGCGCGGGATCGGGGAACTTGGCCGCGCTTGAACGTTTCGATGATCAGCATTGTGCCGCCGCAACAGGGGCACGGTTCCCGCAATGTGAATGGTGTGGGATCATCCTCGGATGGTGGTTCTTGCTCTGGCGGGCTCGCCCCAATCAGGGCTCGGACCTTTGCAATATTGGTTTTACGTTGCGCGGACGCCAGCAGGCCATAGTGCCGGATCCGGTGGAACCCGTCGGGGAGAACATGCATCAGGAAACGGCGGATGAACTCGTCCGTTGTCAGGCGCATCACCTTTTGCCGGTCACCACTCTTGATGCGATAGTCCTTCCATCGGAACGCGACGGTGTTTGCATCGGCGCTGACGAGGCGCTGGTTCGAGATCGCCACCCGGTGCGTGTAACGACTGAGGTAGGCTAGAACTGCCTCGGGTCCGCCGAACGGTGGTTTGGCATAGACTACCCATTCGGTTTTGCGGAACGGGGCCAACCAGTTTGCAAATGCACCGGTCTCAGCCAGCCCTTTGAGGTCACTATAAAACGCCAGATCACCCGAGCGATGCAACGCCATCAGTCCTTCGATGAACAGGCGGCGGAACAGCCGCGCCAAAACACGCACATGCAGGAAGAACCCCGGTCTGCAGGCGATCCACCTCGTGCCATCGGGTGACAGGCCGCCGCCCGGTACGATCATGTGGATGTGTGGATGGTGGGTCAGCGCAGACCCCCATGTGTGCAACACGCTGGTCATGCCAACGCGTGCGCCGAGGCGCTTGGGATCAGCGGCGATGGTCGTCACGGTCTTGGCGGACGCCCGGAACAGCAGGCCGTAAATGGCGCGCTTGTTCCAGAGGGCGATCCTGGCAATCTCGGCTGGTAGCGTGAAGACGACATGGAAATACGCGACGTGTCAAACGCAGAGCAATAAGGGACCTAATACGCGGGGTGAAAAGGGGCCACTGCGTTTGGTGTTTTGCGGGAGCATATGGAGCAGGTGTGGTGATAAATTTTGTTTGGATAAAATATCAATGAACAAAGCCCGCGCATTTAACCCGTTTTTGTGTGCAAAGACCGATAACCTCAAGGCGCTCATCGCAGAAGCACCCTGTGATCTTCCCGCTGATAACCTCAGGGATAGG
>Ga0115003_10000240_pt1 | contig 46606 bp, 52 predicted proteins | sample ArcticOcean_MG_C_7_FD_88736 | JGI IMG/M metagenome (GOLD analysis project Ga0115003, IMG submission 88736) | Marine microbial communities from western Arctic Ocean - ArcticOcean_MG_CB11_88 | ecosystem: Environmental > Aquatic > Marine > Oceanic | place: Arctic Ocean: Canada Basin | collected...
GCAATTAATTTCTGGAATTAAAAAACATAAATGATTTGAGGCATGGCCAGGAGTGTGAATAGCTTCAATAGAATATTCGCTTGTTTCTATGGTGTCGCCGTCGCTCATAACAATATCCGGGATAAAAGTTTCATCCTCCCAAGGTGATTTGCCATCAACAAGTCTCCCATACATCGGAACATTAAGAATTTTAGAAATTGGGAGTGCTGCAGGAGAATGGTCTTTATGAGTATGGGTTACTAAAATCCTTTTAATTTTTCCGTCTGCAATTTTTATTATATTGTCGATATGCTCTTCAATAGCTGGCCCAGGATCAACTAAAGTAAGGTCTTTTTTTCCAATCAAATAGGCATTAGTTCCACCGCCAGTAAACACACCTGGGTTGGGAGCTGTTATTTTATTTAAAAGGTCCATGTCCATAAAGTTATATTAATGGTTTTTGTAGTCTGGGTCATCAGGCAATAGGCCAACCCAGTTACCATCTTTCTTAAAAAATTTAGGTAGTATTGCCGGTATATCTTCGCTTGTAAGTTTTTTTTGATCTTCTAAAAGCTTAGAGGCAGAATTATAATTCTCACATTGCTGAAGATTTTTAATAGTTGGCATAATCATTTGGATATCTCCATTAAATGCTTTTTTAAGCGCTTCTTTTGGATTAATCCATAAACTATCGGTTAATTCGCTGCCGTCATGCTCCCCTGTCTGGTTATCTGGAAGGCATGCTATAAAAAACCTTGTATCAAACCTTCTTTCTTCTATTTCCGGAGTAATCCAATGAGAGAATGGAGCTAAGTTATCCGTAGTTAAGATAAGTCCTTCTGTTTCACATATTTGATAAAGGCTAATTTCATTTTTTAGAAGCATTTCTCTGTAGCTTGTGTATTTTTCTTTTTCAACACCGTTTAAATCTAAAAGGCTTCCATCTCTTTTTTTAGCTAAAAGAATACCGACTTCTTCAAAACATTCTCTTACACAAGCAACCCAGTAAGCCAATCCTCCTGAGCTTATTCCAAGACTCGCCGAAGCTTGCACATCATCCAACCCTTCACATAAATCTGCGATATTTTTTTTAGAGTCATCTTGATCGATTTTTCCTCCAGGGAAAACATATAGATTACCAAAAGGAGGCCTTTTAGATCTCTTAACAAGAAAAACTTCCATGCATTTATTTGTATCTCTTAGAACTAATACGGTTGCAGCTGGTATGAGATTAATTTTTTTCATATATATATTTGATATGCCTTAGAATACTGTTTATGGAAATAACTAACAATCTTCAAGACGATATTATTAATGCTCCCTCTTGGTTCAAAGAAGCTATAGGCATATTGCCTAGTGGTCATATTTTAGAAAATATATTAGGTAATATTTCCTATTCCAAATGGAATTCTGAAGAGAGTAATAAAAATTTAATTCTTCTTATTCATGGGACTGGGGCTCATAAGAAATGGTGGGATCCCATAGCGCCTCAGTTAACTCAAAAATCAAATGTCATAGCAGTAGACCTTCCGGGTATGGGGGAGTCAGAGTTTAGAGAAAAATACAGCATTAAAGATTTTGGTGATGCTATTGTTAGTATTATTGAAAAGGAGCAAGCTGAACAAGGCTTCGAGAATATATATCTTGTTGGGCACTCATTAGGCGGACAAGTTGCTGGGTATGTTGCCTCAGAGAACAAAGATTTAATTACCAGCTTGATACTTATTGATACGTTTATAAGGCCTCCTGGTTACGACTATGAAAGTGGTACTGGCGGTGGCGGGCCATTAAGAATGATTAAGTACTACCCTGACAAGATAGCCATCTTAAACAGATTCAGATTAATGCCTAAACAAGATTGTACTAATCATTGGTTTATGAGATATATAGCTGAACACTCCGTCAAAGAAACTTCTGAAGGGTGGAGATGGAGATTTGATGACCTGATGTTCAAAGCTCTTGAAAGATTATTTGGCTACAAATTCTCTTTTACCTGCCCTGCTTTATTTGTTCATGGTGAAGAAAGCTTATTAACTTCTGGAAAAATTCTTGATCATATAATTAATACTTACTCTCATAGCATGGACTTTATTGGGGTTCCTGATGCCGCTCATCATGTACCTCTGGATAAACCATTAGAGATAGTTGCTATAATAAAAAAACGTTTATTCTAGTACCTGCAATATGAACTATTTCTATTTTTTCTTTTTTCTTTTTTTAGCGCTAATTATCTTAATTAAGCCCTTGATGATTTTGGTATCTGACAGAATTATGAGGGCAAGTGAACTCAAGATTCTAGGCATCATTACTTTTGTTATCGGAATTTTCTGCATAGCTGTATCAGCAAAAGATTCTATGTGGTTTGAAACTACATGGAAGCTAGTAACTTTTATTCTTGGTGTAATGTTGGTCATAAGAGGCTTGGTTGTAATATTTTATTTCGAAAAAATAAAAAAAATTATCCCTCTTTTTCTAAAAAACTATTATAAATTTGCTATAAGTATTTCATTAATATTTATTTATTTAGCTTTTTTAATTGTCTCTAATGATTACCTTGGGCCTCAAAAAGATATTAGTAAGTGTGAGTCAGATGAAAGTATGACAGTAATTTGTGGATTCCAAAACCCAGAGGATATTGCGCTTACCCCGGATGAAAAATTTTTATTTATCTCTGAGTTTGGGGGTATAGGGCCATACGGTGAGACAGCTTCTGGCTCCTTTGCTCTCTTGGACCTTAGCAATAATCAAAAAATTATTCCAAAAATAATTATGGATAAAAATATATGGGGTCAGGCGTCTTGCTCTAGAGGTAAAACCGAAGCCTATGGCCCTCATGGGATTGATATAGTCCAAAGAGATGACGGCAGATATCAAGTAGGTGTTATAAATCACTTCCCCAGTGAATCGGTAGAAATGTTTGAGTTATCTAAAAATATTGAGTCCTGGGATCTTGTGTGGAAGGGCTGTATTAAAGTTCCTCAAGAGTTATATTTTAATGATATTGGTCTAAAGGCTGATGGAAGTTTTTATGCTTCACATATGTATGAAAGAGATATAACCATGGGTCAATGGTTGATGAATTCTTTATTTAAGAGTAATTCTGGACACGTTGTAATTTGGAAAGATGGAGATTTTAAAAAAGTTCCTAATACAGATGGCAGTGGTCCCAATGGAATAGTGTTAGATGAAGATGCAGATCTGCTTTACATAAGTTACAACCAAGGAGATCAAATTTCAATTTTTGATCTAGAGAGTAATTCCGAGAGGTCGAATTACTTTATTCAGTCTCCTGATAATATATATATTGAGAATAACTCTGTTTGGATAACTTCATTAGACTTTCAAGTAAATGATGCTGGTGATTGCATGAATAGGCCTGCTTGCTCTCTTCCATTCTCAGTTCATGAGCTTGATAGAGAGACTCTAGAATTAAAAAATAAGTTCTCTTTTAATAAAACTGTTTTTGGGCTCCCAACTATTGCAGTCCCAATTAGCAAAAAAATCTACCTAGGATCTTTTCATTCAGACCGATTGGGTTATTTTATTAAAGAATAACTTTATGACAAAAATAATCTTACAAAATGATGATGCAACCAATAATCTTGGAAGGGATATTGCTAAAAAAATAATTGCCAGTAAAAATAATTCTATAGAAATTCACCTCCAAGGGGACCTGGGCGCAGGTAAAACATTTCTTACAAGATCTATTATCCAAAATAGTGGCTGGCAAGATATTGTAAAAAGTCCCACATATACACTTTGCGAGGAATATGAATTAAAGGGTTTGCTATTCCTTCATATAGATTTATATAGAACAAATGAAGCCCAAGATATTGATATCTTTGATTTAGAAAGGTCTGTTGATTCTAAAAAAATTATAATTATTGAATGGCCAGAAAGACTTCAGATTAAAAGAGAATATGATTTAAAAATTATCTTTAAGCATATTGCAGATGGAAGGGAAATATCCATTATTTCAAACAATAATAATTTTAAGGAATGGAATGAAGATTATACGTAAATTTTTAATAGGCTTATTACTGGTATCTTCCGTTGATGGTAATGAGTTAGCACTTAAAGAAATAAAAGACGTAGGCGATAATAGCATCAGGATTACCTTTAAATTAGACAAAGTCTCTTATCTAAATTCATACGCGCTAAATAATCCTTCTAGAATTGTTATTGAAGTTAATCAATCAGAATTAAAAAATATTATAGATGAGCCATATAACTATCCAATTAAAAAAGTAAGAGCATCAATGGAAGGAGACGTTTCGACAATAGTTGTCGACCTATACGAATCCGTTTACTGGAAAAAACCATGGCAGGTTCAAACAAAAGATGGGGTACTCGTTAACTTAGAAATCAAGAAAGATAGAAACATAGAGAAAAATATTAGAGATATTATTGTCGCAATAGATGCTGGGCATGGGGGCAAGGACCCAGGAGCAGTAGGAAAAAATAATATTTTAGAAAAAGATATAACCTTATTGATAGCGAGAGAACTTGAAAGAACTTTAAGAGATACCAAAGGCTATAGGCCGGTGATGATAAGAAAAAACGATACTTTTGTAGATCTAAATGATAGATATCAAGATGCTCGAAAAGTTGGGGCTGATATATTTGTTTCAATTCATGCTGACGCTTTTAGGTTAGAGGCAGTTAAAGGGGCCTCTGTTTTTATTTGGTCTGAAGAGGCCTCAAGCATTACAGCTAAAAATCTTTCCAAAGAAGAGCTTAGGAACAACCCATCTGTAAAATCAAAAATTGGTAAATTAGATGTAGCTGATTTTGATGAAGACGCTGCAAGAACTCTCTATCAAATTGTTTATGAAGCTAAAATAAAAAATAGTAAAATTCTTGGAGATAAAGTTTTAGAACAATTAAAAAGAGACCCATTTACAAAGATTCACAAGAAACAGGTTGAATATGCTGATTTTAGGGTTCTAAAATCAATTGATATACCATCCATCCTTGTGGAATCTGGCTTTATATCTAACCCAGATGACGCAAAAAGGCTGAAAGGGAAAGCTGGAAGAAGAATGATATCTAGATCAATTTTTCTTGGTATTCACAATTACTTTAAAGAGAAACCAAAGCCAAATACTTTCATGGAGAGCATGCCTGACCATGTGGTTTATGAAATTCAAAAGGGCGATGTTTTATCGGAAATAGCTATTAGATTTGGTGTTACTGTTGAGGTCATCAGCAATACGAATAATTTAAAAAATAAGCCAATCTATCCAGGTCAATTACTAAAGTTATATATTTAATTTATATCTATAGGGTCTATATCAAATGACCATTTTACTTTTTTAGATTCTGGCCATTTCTTAAATTCAACAACTAAAAATTTTAAAACCTTATTAAGAAAAGCTTTTTTAGATGTTTGTATATAAATATGATGTCTGTAATTTCCTTTTGCTTTTGATACCAAGGAAGGTAAAGGCCCTATTGCGCTAACATTTGGTTTGTTGGCTAGAGTCTTGACAGCCTTTTCTAGAAAAATTGAATTGCTTTTTTGAGTTGGAGATGAGCATCTGAGCAAGCAAATACTAGAATATGGCGGATGGTTTATTTTAAAATTCTTATCCAGGCATTGAGATGCAAAGTTTAAATAATCGCCAGTTTTAATCTCATTCAAATTAATATCATCTGGATATCTAGTTTGAATAATAACTTTTGCAAGATTGTTATTTCTTCCTGCTCTTCCAGAGACTTGAATGAGTAGTTGTGATATTTTTTCAAGAGCATTAATTTCTGGACTGATTAATCCGTTGTCGGCATTTAAAATTACACTAAGAGTTACTTTTGGAAAATCATGCCCTTTGGCCAACATCTGGGTCCCAACAAGTATTGCAGAATTAGAAGAGTGAATTTTTTTAACTATTGCCTCCATGGCACCTACTCTTTTTGTTGAATCTTGGTCTACCCTAATGATAGGAGTATCTTCAAATATGCTTTCAAGAACTTCTTCAACCCTTTCGGTCCCAGCTCCATGCATATGAAGCTCTCTAGATGCGCATTTTGGACAATTAGATGTAACTTTATATGCTGACTCGCACCTGTGACAAATCAACCTATTTCTAGACTGATGAAAGACTAGATTTGTGTCGCATGCATGACAATCAGCGACCCATCCACAAGCACCACACTCAAAGAGAGGGGCAAAGCCTCTTCTATTGATAAAGACTAAAACCTGATTTCCCTTTTTAATTGTTGCTTCTATTGCATCTATAGTTTCTAAAGCCATGCCTCCGGTTAAGGGACTGTTATTTATATCTAAAGTTATTAGCTTTGGGGGCTTTCTTCCATCTACTCTGCTCAATATATCCACTTGCGTAAATTTTTTCTCTCTAACCAGCTTTAATGTCTGCAAAGATGGCGTTGCAGAGCCTAGAATAATTGGAATATTTTCAAGCTGTGATCTTTTGATTGCAAGGTCTCTTGCGGAGAATTTAAAACCCTCAGACTGTCTAAAAGATTGATCGTGCTCTTCATCTATAATTATCAATCCAATATTCTTTAGGGGCATTAGTACAGATGATCTAGTTCCAATAATAATTTTTATTTCCCCAAACTTTGCTTTAAGCCAAGTTTTTAATCTTCGAACTGATGTCTGTCTTGAATGATATAAGCCTATCTCTCCTGTAAACCTATCCTCAAATCTTGAGAATAGTTGAGGGGTTAGATTAATTTCTGGAACGAGGATGAGCACAGATTTTTTTTCTTTAATGCACTGCTCAGCCAGCCTAAGATAAACTTCAGTTTTTCCAGAACCAGTTACACCATAAAGAAGAGATGGTAAAAAAGTTTTAACTTTAGAAAGTTTTTTTACTGCATTTTCTTGCTCGGGTGTTAATTCAAACTTCTTGTCTGATTCTTTAATTATATAGTCTGAATGATCACCAATAGACTCAATAGTTTTTTTATCTACCTTTCTTAATTCAGTTGGAATGAAAGTATTAAAAACTTCCCCTATTGGATGTTGGTAATATTCTGATGCCCATAATATTGAATTAAATAAAGATTTTTCAAAGATCGGCTCACTGTCTTGAACATTTAAGATGCTTTTTATAGTGCCTTTGCTCTCCAATGCATCAGGTTTTTGAATATTCCTTATGATCACTCCAACTAATACTCTTTTTCCAAAAGGGATAGCAACTCTGGTTCCTTTTTTTATTTTTGTGTTGAATTTATAAGTAAAGCATTGCCTTAAGGGTATTGAGACAGCTACATCATAGTAAAAAATATTCATTTTTTCATTGTAAAGAAGGGTTTTTTTGTTATAGTTCTCACCCAAATTTTGATTTTATTATGAAAAAAGATATACATCCTCAATATTCTGAAACTAAAACTACTTGTAGTTGTGGAAACAACTTCACTGTGATGAGTACCATGACTGAAGATTTGTCTTTAGATATATGTTCAGCATGTCACCCTTTCTATACTGGAAAGCAAAAAATTATTGATACAGGCGGAAGAGTTCAAAAATTTGAAGAAAGATTCGGTAAAAAGAAATAAATTAATCAATTTATACCGGAACTTCCAAAGCCCTTTTCCCCTCTTTGAGTTTTATCAAACTCATCTACTATATTAAATTTAGCCTGAACAACAGGAACAATAATCATTTGAGCTATTCTGTCCCCAGGGCAAATCTCAAAATCATTACTAGATCTATTCCAGGCTGGAACCATAAGCTCTCCCTGATAGTCTGAATCAATCAAGCCTACTAAGTTACCTAAAACAATCCCATGCTTTGATCCTAGTCCTGATCTAGGAATTACTAGAGCTGCCAGCTCTTGGTCTTCTAGATACATTGCAAACCCTATAGGTATTAATTGGGATACGCCTGCCTTAAGCACTATTCTATCGGCTATGCATGCCCTAAGATCTAGTCCAGCTGAGCCAGGGGTCTCATATTCAGGCAAGGGAATTGAAGATCCCATTAAAGGATTAATAATTTTAATTTTTATATCTTTCAAGATTTAAGCTCCCTAGGTTTAATAAATGATTTTAACTTACATTTTTTTAAAGATAAGTCTTTCCATGAATTTTCTATATTAATTTCTGCCAAAGAACATGTTGAAAATTTTTTAATGGTTTTCTTGGTTAATTTTTCCAATAAAAGATGCAAGGTTGGATTATGGCCAACGATTAAAATTGACGACAGGGATTCAGCCTGGCATTGAATTAGATTTATGATTTGGTCACACTCGCCAAAATATAGGTCTTCTAAATAGGTTGCATTCTCTATTTTAAAATTAAAGCCATCCGAGCAAATATCAAAGGTTTGCTTTGCTCTCTCCGCACTACTGCAAAAAACCCTGCTTATTAAATAATGCTTTTCCTTGATATATTGAGATAGTAAATTAGCGTCTTCAATGCCTCTTTTTGCTAGGGGTCTATCAAAATCTTGCTGGCTAAGATTGTTCCAATCTGACTTAGCATGCCTAAGTAAAAAAATTTGTTTCATAATAGTGTTGATAAGTCGGGCAGGGTTCTATAAAATCGCGGGACTATGAGTAAAATATGTCAAGTAACAGGTAAGATACCACAGTCTGGGAACAATGTTTCTCACGCCAATAACAGAACAAAACGAAAGTTTTTTCCTAACCTGCACACGCACAAATTCTGGGTTGAATCAGAAAATAGGTTTGTAAATCTAAAGGTTTCTGCTAAAGGCATGAGAATCATAGATAAAAAGGGTATTAGCGAAGTTCTTAAAGAAATAAGAGCTAAAGGCCAAAAAGTTTAATTTAAATTCTATTAAATCCCGAGGCATGTTTAATAAAAAATGCCTTGATGAACTTCGTCTTATTAACTGAATTCAAGCCCCAATTCCTCAAAAGTCTTAGATAAAGATTTTGACTATTAAAAATATTAATAAAGAAATCCATAGATTTGAGCATTAATAAATTTATTCCCTTTCTTCTTATTTCATATCTTTTTAATACTGTCTTCTCATTTATTGAAATACCTTTTTTATAAGCTTTTATAATTTCTTCACAAAAAATATCAGCGTCTGCAAGGCCTATATTAATTCCTTGGCCTGCCAGCGGGTGAATGGAGTGAGCAGCATCACCAATCAGGACAACTGGGCCGCTAATATAATTTTCGAAATGATGATTTGATAATCCAAACTGTAATATCTCTGATTCGAGAGTAAGATTTACCTTAAGTTTTGATTCAAAATAAGATAAATTATCTTTGATATATTCCATAGCTCCCTGATCATTTAATTCAGAATTTTGTATAGACCAGACAACGGTATATCTATTTTTAATCGAATCTTTTTTTGGCATTGGCATGAGAGCAAATATTCCTCGCTCAGAAAAAACTTGATAAGCAGTCTTCTTATCTGCGCCTTTTACATCCACTACAAACGTTAAAGCTGTTTGCATGTATTCGCTGTAACGATTTGGTAAAGATACAATTTTGGCAACATTAGAATTTCTTCCATCGCATCCAGCAACGACTTTTGTTTTGATGCTTATGCCATCTTTTAAAATAACCTCAGGATCTGACTCGCTGTTTAAGTTTTGTATTGATTGAATTTCATTGCTAAAAATAGTTTCATCTCTACACATAGAAAGTAGTTCATTTCTTAAATCATTAAATAGCACAACATGGGATAGGTTCTCTTCATCTATGTCTTCGCATGAGAAATGAATATTTCCTGTGCCCTCGCCATCTAAGACTTCAATTCTATCAACAGTTGCAGCATCTATGCTTAGGCCTACAGCATTTAGCATTGCCATTGAGTGATTATTTAGGGTTAGTGTTCTTATGCCCTCTGGGAGGGTCTGTGGGTCTTCTGATTTCTCTATGATAAGAGATTCTATATTGCTCTTTTTTAATCTTAGGGAAATATAATTACCTATAATTCCGCCGCCAGAAATAGTTATCGGAGCATTCATAAATTTATGCCATTAAAGCTTCTATCTCTTGAGGATTTGATGGAACTTTAGCTGTTAAATTAAGATTACCGGACTCAGTTACCAATATATCATCCTCTATTCTTATGCCTATACCCTTCCATTTATCGTCTACATCCATTGAACTACTAATATATATACCAGGCTCAATAGTTGTGACCATTCCGGGTTTAAATTTTATATAGTCACCCTCTTCCATATAATCTCCAACATCATGCACATCCATGCCCAGCCAATGTCCTATCTTGTGCATATAAAAAATTTTGAAAGCACCTTCTTTATGAAGCGTATCAACGTCACCGGAAAGAATGCCCAGCTCTACCAGTCCTTCAGTTATAACTTTTTCAGAGATTATCTGAGGCTCCATAATGCTAGTGCCTGTTTTAACGGCATCTATCGCTGCAAGGTTTGCTTTTAAAACTATATTGTAAATATCTAATTGCTCTTTTGAGAACTTGCCACCAACTGGGAATGTTCTAGTTATATCTGAGGCATACATTTGATACTCACAACCAGCGTCTACTAGAATAAGATCTGACCCTTTTAAGTCTTTATCATTTTCAATGTAGTGGAGAACGCAGGCACTTTCACCTCCAGCAACTATTGGCGTGTAAGCTGGGAAACGGCCGCCTCTTTTAGCAAATTCATATAGAAATAATGCCTCCACGCCCTGCTCATTATCACCGGGCTTAATAGATTTCATTACATCAATATAGGCTTCAGCAGATATTTCACAGGCCTTCTTCATAATATTAATTTCATGCTCATCTTTGATGAGCCTCATATTACCAATCAGAGAAGAGCCATCTATAATATCTATGGACTTACTGTGTCTATCTTTAGAGTTAGCTGCACAAGTCCAATCAATAACCATTTGGTCAAAACCACTTTTTTTACCAATGGGATAAAAAACTTTCTCTAGCCCCCGAAGGACTTCAGGCATAAGCTCATTAATTTTATTATTTTCAAAAGCCTGATCAAAAAGGAAGTCATCTATAGCGCCCTCAGGTCCAGCTCTATATCCATCCCATATTTCTTTAAGCTTATCCTTTTCTGGAACAAAAATTAAGGATTCTATTTTTTCACCGGTATTTAATAACACCATGACTGAGGCAGGCTCAGAAAAGCCTGATAAGTAATAAAAACTGCTTTCTTGCCTAAGCGCATAAGATGAATCTGCATTTCTATATTGGAGGTCTGCTCCAGGAATAATTAATGCAGAATTCTTCGGCAGTTTGTTTTTTAAAGAATTTCTTCGATTTTTATATATATTTTTATCCATAGTTTATTTTACTCTTTTATTAAAGAAACTTTCCAATTGATTGATGTGCAATTAAACTTATAGGATGTCGGATAACACTAGTTTAAATATAGATATTCTTAAAGAGAAGATAGATCTTTTAATAAATCGCTTTGATGAGCAAAAAGGTATTATTAAATCTTATGTTGGAAGAGAAAGAGATTGGAAGAAAAATAAAATTATTCAAAGCAAAGAAATTACTGAGCTAAAAAATCAAATAGAATTATTGACCTCAAAGGCATCTGATGACTGAAATGGAAACACTATCGCTAAGAATCTTCGGAAGAGACCTAACTCTTTCGTGTCCAGCTGAAGAAAAGAATCAGCTCATTGAGGCAGCAAATTTTCTTAACAATGAACTTGATGCTATTAGCGATAAAAATAATGCTCTTGTAATTGTTGGATTGAGTCTTGCAAATAAAGTTTTATCAAACCCAACTTTATCTGCATCATCAGATTTTGGTGACTTATTGCCCTTAATAAGCAAAATAGAATCTATTTTAGAAAAATAAACTTCCACTTGTAATACAACTATTCTATAATTTTATTACATTCTGGTTCATTCGCTAATGTGTTTATAAAATTTGAACCGATAATATAAAATAGGTGATATTCCTCTATCATTGTTGTGCAGTACCTAATTAGGGAAGCCTGATTTGATATGAAATTCGCCACCTGACCTTTCGGTTCAGGTATGGCACATGGCGGTGATTTGGTTTGTTAGCCTCGGCATAATTTATGGTGAAAAATAAAATACGAAAAACCCTATTTGAGAAGGGCCGGTCTTTATCCATTGAATATAAAACTAAGACAAACAGACTTATTCAGCTATCAGTTATAAAGGAAATCAATCTTAAGTCAAAGAATACAGTTCTTCTATACTCACCCTTTAGGAATGAAATCTCATTAGATTTAGTTACAAGCGAACTTAAAAAATATTCTAAAAATCTCTATCTACCAAAAGTTATTGACACAAAAACTATTAAATTCAATCAAATTGAAGATTCATCTTTAGTAATAAAAAATACTTATGGTATTGCTGAAGTAGTTAATGATAAGTATTTGGACCCTCTTTTATTTGATGTAATGTTTATTCCCTTTATCGGTGTTGATTCTCAAGGATGCCGGCTTGGTTATGGCTCAGGGTATTTTGATAGGGCTCTGGGGTCATTTAAAACAATAAATAAAAAGCCTTTGGTGGTTGGACTGGGATACGATTTTCAAATACATGATGAAGAATTTGGTGAAGCGCATGACCTAATGTATGACATTGTTATTTCTGAAAAACGTGTAATTTATTATGATTAATAACTAAGATAATTTTTATTCGATATGTAACCTTTACTTCTCATACATAAGATGATAAGTTTGCGTTACATTTTTTTCAAAAGGAGTAATTATGGAAAGTGTATTAGCGATGGGAATTGGATATGTAGCGGTTTTGATGCCGGTTTTACTTATTGGTGTTATTTTCTTTTTTAATACTAAAAGTGAAAAAAATAAATATGATGCGATGGTTGAAATCGCTAAAAATATTGAAAATCCATCTGATATTAGAGGTTTATTAGAAGAGCTTAGTGAGAGAAAAGATCCAATTGATTATAGAAGAAATGGGGTGATTACTGTATTTATTGGAATTGGCTTGTTTCTCCTTGGTTGCAAGATGATGCTAAGCGTCCCTCAGGGTGTTGGTCTTTTAGTTGCTGCAATTGGTACTGGCTCCATTATTGCAGGATATCTTTATCCAAATACTGGGGAAGAGCTTACTAATGCAGTCGAAAAATATGAAGAGAAATGATAGGTGGGAAAGCATCACATAAATCTTTTAAACAATCTTGAAGAGCTAAGAAAATCTGCAGGCTTAACTCAGCAAGAGCTTTCTAAGAGTGCTGAGGTTTCTAGAAAAAGTATCAATGCGATCGAAAATGGAATTTATGTTCCTTCGACAGTTCTTGCATTAAAGATTGCTAGAACTCTTGACTGTTCTGTTGAAGAGTTATTTAAACTATCATAGCGCTCATGAAAAAATTCTCTCCATTTATTTTTCTTATATTCTCAATTTCCTTGGCCTCTGAAGCAATATTGATTGATGGCAATTTAAATGAGCCTGAATGGCAAGATGCACATTCCATTAATCAGTTTTATGAAGTTAGGCCATACACCCTTAAGGAATCTAAAGAACAAACTACAACACTTATATTTTCTAATAAAGATGGTATTTATGTAGGTTTTAAAAATTATCAAGAGACTGACTCTATGTTATCTGGACGGACCATGAGAGATGACTTAAGTTTGATTGCAGAGTCAAACTCAATAAATATAGATTTTGATGGCGATGGCTCTAAAGCTTATATTTTTGTAGTCTCGCTAGGAGGATCATTGTTTGATGCAATTAAATTACAAGCTGGTGATTTCAAAAGAGACTGGGATGGGGATTGGATAGCTAAAACTAAAAAATACGATGGGTATTGGGTTTCTGAGTTTTACCTCCCATGGGATGTTGTTTTAATGAATCAGCCCTCTGGGAAGAAAAGAACAATAAACTATACAGCTCTTAGGTTCATTGCCAAAGATCAATCTTGGATAAGTAGCGCAGGTACAATGCAAGGCCAAGCAAATTATTTTCAGGAATTAGATCCTCTGGAATTGGATAGTTTTACCAAAGCCAAATTAGACTTTTTTCCATACCTCTCCTTGAACAGCAATACGGTAACCGATATAGAAGAAAGCAAGATTGGGGCTGAAATTTTTTACAGCAAGGGCGACGGCAGTCAAGTTAACTTGGCAATCAATCCAGATTTTGGTCAGGCTGAAAGCGATGATGTTGTAATTAATTTTTCTGCAGAAGAGACATTCTATTCTGAACGAAGGGCTTTTTTTACAGAAAACCAATCTTTATTTAATGTAAGTAATTACAACAGGTATTCGGTGATTAATACCAGAAGAATTGGCTCTGCCCCAAGCTATGACTGCTCTTCAGAAGATAACAGAACTGCCTGCGAAGACTCACAAAAAAATTATTCAGACATCGATTTTGCCTTGAGGTATACCCAGAAAAAAAATAATAATGAGTTTGGTTTTTTTACGGCAAAAGAAGCGGACGAGGCATTTTCCTTAGGTAGGGAATATTATGCTTTGAGGGGAAGGACTAAAAAAGAAAATAAAACATACGGCTATATGACGACCCATGTTGTTGATAGTTTCTCTAATTCAAAAAGTACAGTAAATGTTTTTGATTATATTAATATTAAATCTGACAAGCTCTCTATTTACAATGATCTGCTTTCATCAAAGAAAGAAAATAAATCAGGCTTAGGTTTTAGATCGCAGTTTTTATATCAACCAACTAAATTATCAGGCATGGCAGGAAGTATTCTTTATTTTGAAGATGATTTTGAATTAAATGATTTTGGGTATCTCCAAAGAAGGGACTGGTTTCATATAGGCTTTATGACACAATCTAAAAAGGTAGATTTCCATGAATCATCACCTTTCAACTCAATAGACTCGGGAATTGATGTGAATTATGACTCTGATACTTACGGGAATTCAAATCCTATATCAATATATCAAAAGAATTTTATAGAGTTTAAAGATACTTCATCTTTACAAATATTCTTTTTTTATGGGTCTTCTGGAAAAAATACTACTATTACTAGAAAAGATAAAATTTATCCCTTTGTAAAAGTACAAAAAATAATGGGTGTTGGTGCAGATTATGAAGCCAAGAATTATAAATTCTGGACTTATGATTGGAGAGTAGGTTTTGATAGTGGTGATAAATATGATGACTGGGATTCTAAGGGTTATAGGAAAAGTTTTATCAAGATTGCTGGCTCTATTTTTCCTAATGACTATCTAAGAATTAATACTCAATTTAGAATTAAAGAAGAAGGTGAATGGCTTAACTGGATTGATAATAATAATCTAGCAACATTTGATTTATCTCAAAAAACTATCTCTATTGATCTCAACTGGATCAAGGGAGATAAGCATGAGATTAGACTAAAGAGTCAGTTTGTAGCGCTTCATGGCGACAACCCAAGAAGTCTTGTATCAAATACGAATGGCTATCTCTCTCAAGGCTCGCAAGAAATTAAAAGTTTTACAAATGGAGTTGCCTCATTTCAATTAAGGTATAAGTATGAAATAGCGCCGCTATCCTATCTATATTTAGTTTATTCAAAAGGCGGACAGGACTACGATGAAGATAATGACAGAGATACTTCGGAAATCTTTAAGAGGCCTTGGGAAGATCCTAGTGATGAGCTATTTTCTATCAAATTCAGACTAAAATACTAAATAGCTATTTAAGGAAATCTTTGTAAGCCTTATTTGAAGTCTCTTCTGTAAAAGTTGTTCCAGATTTATCTAAATGCTTTATCAGCTTAGACTTATCTTTTTCTTGATCCTCAATACCAATTAATATTTTTGCAAATGCTGACCCAAGATTTCTATAATGGAAAAGTGAGATATTTCTTTTACTACCAAAGTTCTCTAAAAATGCAAGCAATGCTCGGGGCTTTTCAGGAAATTCGCCCCTAAAAATTCTTTCGTTATTACCTGCTCCCAATTCATTATTACTTCTTCCTCCAACCATATGCCTCAAATGATCATTTGAAATCTCATTTCTTGTAAAATCAGTGAAAGTAAATTCTGATTTCTTTAATTTTTGTTTAAGCATATTAAAAGATTTTTCTGTTTTAGTCCTTATCCCCACCAATACAAATGCATCTTTTAAATTAGATTTTCTATAATTAAATTCTGTGATCTGCGCATTAGAAAACATTCTGCATAGAATTAAAAAGCTACCGGCTTTTTCTGGAATTTTAATACTTAGTATTTTTTCCCTATTTTCACCAAGCTCAGATCTGTCAACAATAAAGCTCATACGCTGAAAATTAACATTCGCACCAGAACTAACTGCAATCAAGGATTTATTTTTTACTTTCTTTGAATAGACTTTTAATCCGGCTAAAGCTAACGCACCCGCAGGCTCGGAAAGCACTCTTGTATCTTCAAAGATGTCTTTAACAGCTGCGCATACCTCATCTACGCTTACTGTAATAACCTCATCAACACATTCTCTAGCTACATCAAAATTATTTTTTCCGATTTGAGCAACAGCAACTCCATCAGCAAAAAGGCCAACCTCTTTTAGAGTTACTCTTTTATTTGCTTTAACAGCCTCCATAAAACAGGCAGAATCTTCAACTTCCACGCCTATAACTTTTACTTTTTTTGAGTTCTGAGCAATCCATGCAGAAACTCCAGCTAGAATGCCCCCTCCTCCAACAGGAACAAAAACTACATCAAAATTATTGCTATCTTCTAAAATTTCTTTACCAATCGTTCCTTGGCCCGCAATAGTTAACGGGTCATCAAAAGGATGTACGAAGGCTAATTTCTTTTTCTTTGACAGGCTTAAGGCCTCTTTAACAGCTTGATCATAATTATCTCCATGCAAAATTATTTTTGCACCAAACCTTTTTACAGCTTTTATTTTTATTTCAGGCGTCGTGACCGGCATGACTATTAAACATGTAATCTTTAATTTCTTACATGCACTAGCAACTCCCTGAGCATGATTTCCGGCAGAAGCAGCTATAACGCCTTTATCTTTTTGTAATTTTGTTAAATTAACTATCTTGTTGTAAGCGCCTCTATTTTTGAAAGAGAAGACGGGTTGAAGGTCTTCACGTTTAAGAAAAATCTTATTATTTTCTTTCGAGGAAATATTAGGTGCAAAAGTAATAGGCGTATTTATTGCTACGTCATAAACAGATGTATTATTGATTAGTTCTAGGTATTTTTTAGAATGCTTAAAAGTACCAGTTTTTTTTATTTTTAATCTCAATTTATATAACTATTATTATTTTCAAGTATTATAACTCCATGAGTGGCTCAAAGATAAATGTTGCTAAGCAAGCAATAGATTATATTAAAGATAAATTACATCCTGAAATGATTCTTGGCATAGGTACAGGCTCAACTGTGAATTTTTTTATTGAGGAGCTGAAAGATTTAAAAAACAATTTTGCTGGTGCGGTTTCAAGTTCTGAAGCTTCATCAAGGCTGCTAAGTGAGAATGGCATAGAGGTATTTAACTTGAATGATGTTAGTGAAATAGCTTTTTATATTGACGGCGCTGATGAGGTTGCTCCCGATAAAGAGCTAATCAAAGGCGGAGGTGGAGCTCATACAAGAGAAAAGATAGTAGCCTCGGCTGCAAAAGAATTTATATGCATAGTTGATGATTCAAAAATGGTCTCAAAACTTGGAGCTTTCCCTCTACCTGTTGAGGTAATCCCAGAAAGCAGAAGCCTGGTTGCTAGAAAGATAGTTTCTATGGGAGGAGTCCCTGAATATAGATCTGGATTTATTACAGATCAAGGAAATCAAATTCTTGATATTAAAGGGATTGATATATCAGATCCCAAAGAGCTAGAAAGATTGCTTAATAACATACCAGGGGTGGTTGATAACGGTATATTTGCTTTTAATAAACCAAGTGTTGTTTTGGTGTCTAAGTAACCCTATAAAAGTTTTTCAATATCTGCAATTAACTCAGGGGCATTAGGCTCAACATCTTTTCCGTATGTTGAAACAATGCTGCCATCTTTAGAAATTAGGTACTTATTGAAGTTCCATGATGGCTGAACTCCAGATTCTTTTCTTAGTTTTTTATAGAAAGGATGTGCTTTTTTGCCTCTTACCTTTGTAGTTGCAAACATTGGGAATGTCACGCCATATTCTGTTGAACAAAATTCTTTAACATCACCCTCATCAGCTAGCTCTTGTTTAAGAAAATCTCTTGAAGGGACCCCAATTACTACAAAATCTTGATCTTCATATTTCTTATATAGGTTCTGTAGCTCTTCATATTGGTATGTATAGCCGCATCTACTAGCAACATTAACAACTAACATTGCCTTGCCTTCATATTCGCATAAGTTTTTAGTTTCAGCAGAATCTAAAATCCTCATCTCGGTATCAAGAAGATCTGAACAGGCTGATGAATAGAACGGGGTAAAGCAAAGTATAAGAAGTAATTTTTTCATATACCCATTATATAGGATAAACAACCTTACATGCCCTATGTAATTGGAGTAATAGCAACAAGTGAAAAAATAAAAATGCCTAGAAGGGCTATTATTTCCATAGAATCTCTATAATTTTTCATAAAAAACCTTTTTATTAAAAATGGAGGATATAAAACCCTCCATATAATTTAAGAATATCGACAAATTCTTATAGGGGGAGAGGAGTGCCGATAGCATTATTATATATACTTATAACTAATTATCAATATAAATGATAAAAAGAATAAAAATATTAGAATCCCCCCCCTTCTGGATAATCGCTATTAACTAAAATAATCTTATGTGTATAATTCACTTCTAAAAAAAATTAGGAGTTTCAATTGAAAGGTACAGTTTTATATGAAGTAAGGGATGGAGTTGCTCTATTAACCGTTGACAACCCACCTGTAAACCCCTTAAGTGATGGCGTTAGAGCTGGCTTATATGAAGGCATTGCAAAGGCTGAAGCTGATAGCTCTGTAGTAGGCGTTGTTCTTACTGGAAATGGGCGTGCTTTTATAGCAGGAGCTGATATTTCGGAGTTTGGCGGTTCTGGTGAAGGTCACGGGCTTCATGAGGTATTTAAAAAATTAGAATACTGTTCAAAACCAGTAGTAGCTGCTATTAATGGGCTTGCCTTAGGAGGCGGTCTAGAGACTGCTTTATGCTGCAACTATAGAATTGCTTCAAATCAAGCATTTGTAGGCTTACCAGAAGTAAATTTAGGCCTTTTGCCTGGAGCTGGGGGAACTCAGAGATTGCCAAGACTTGTAGGGCCTTCAGAAGCATTGAAAATAATGCTCTCTGGATCTCATGTAACAGCTAAGAAAGCCCTTTCTTTGGGTATTGTTGACTCTTTGTCAGATAATGTAGTTGAAGATTCAATTAAATTTATTAAAGAAAAGGCTGTTAGTTCAGATTCCCACCCATTAGTTAGAGACCTTAATGACAAAATTATTGAAGCCAGAGGTAATGATAATATTCTAGTTGAAGCTCAAGCAATGACTGCAAAATCAAGAAAAGGGCAATTTGCTCCAGGTCAAATCATTAAATGTGTAGAAGCTGCCATTAATCTTGATGATTTTGATGAGGGCTTGAAGAAAGAAGCTGAATATTTTCTAGAGTGCTTAGTCCATCCCCAACGCGAAGCTATGATTCATATTTTCTTTGGAGAAAGAGCTGCATCTAAAGTTTCAGATGTGCCAAAAGATACACCCATTATGGATATCAAAAAGGCAGGTATTATTGGTTCGGGAACTATGGGCGGAGGAATAGCAATGTGTTTTGCTAATGCTGGTATACCCGTTCATATAATTGATCAAGATGCTGATAATCTCAAAAGAGGGATCTCAGTTATAGAAAATAATTATCAATTTATGGTTGATAGAGGAAGAATGACTGCTGAACAAAAGAATTTTGTTTTCGCGTTAGTGACTTCTAGTCTTGACTATAATGACGTTCATGATTGCGACATTGTCATAGAGGCTGTTTATGAAAATCTTGATTTAAAAACAAAGATTTTTAAATCTCTTGATGAGGCTGTTAAGCCAGGCGCAATTCTTGCGAGTAATACTTCTGGTCTTGATATAGATTCAATAGCTAATGCAACAAGAAGACCTGAGCTGGTAGTGGGTACTCACTTTTTTAGCCCAGCTAATATAATGAAATTACTTGAAGTTGTCAGAGGGTCTCAAACTTCTAATGAAACATTAGCAACTGTAATGTCGGTTAGTAAGAAACTTAAAAAGGCGGCGGTAGTTTCTTTAAATGCTCCTGGATTTATTGGAAACAGGATGTTATTTGGTTATACGGCACAAGCAAATATGCTTCTTCTTGAGGGCGCTCTGCCCCATCAAGTAGACCAAGCAATGGAATCTTTTGGCTTAAATATGGGTCCATTTAGAATGATGGATTTAGTTGGTCTTGACTTAGGATGGAGAGCAAGAAAGCTTGGGGGGATGGAATCACCATTGCATGCAAAAATTGGTGATGAGCTATGTGACCAAGATAGGTTCGGTCAAAAAAATCAGAAAGGTTACTATAATTATTCTGAGGGCTCTAGGGCTCCAAACCCTGCTCCGGAAAATGAATCAACGTATGAAAGAATATCATCTGAAAATGGATTCACTAGAAGGGATATATCAGATCAAGAAATTGTAGATAGATGTACTCTTGCTTTAATTAATGAAGGTGCTGATATTTTATCTGAAGGAGTGGCTCAAAGGGCTGCTGATATAGATGTTGTTTATATTAATGGTTATGGCTTCCCTATTTGGAGAGGTGGCCCAATGCACCATGCCAATGCCATGGGTCTTGATGTTGTATTAGAAAAACTAGCTAAATACAAGGAACTTACTGGTAGTGATGTTTTTAATGCAAGTAAATTACTAATTGAATTAGCAGAAAGTGGTAAAAAACTAACTGATGCACCATCTTTGGAAGGCAGAAAAGAAAGATTAAGCTTTGGGAAGTCTTCTGTAGCTAATAATTTCTAAAGAATCTATATAAAAAAGGGGGCCTAAGTTTTTATTAAAACTTTTGTCCCTTTTTTTACGACACTATAAAGCTCTATAACATCTGAATTAAACATTCTTATACACCCATGAGAGGCTTTAAGACCTATTAAGCCCTCTTCATGGGTTCCATGAATATAAATATACCTGCTAAAGGAGTCTATCCCCTTCCCTTTATTAATGCCTAGATCAGCTCCATCAAGCCACATAATCCTTGAAGTTACGTAATCATCCTCCAAGTCAGCTGGATCCTTGATAATATCTGCCTGTCGAGAGGTATTTATTCTTGATTTAAATATAGTATTGATTTTAGCGCCTTCGCCAATCATTTCTTTAATTACATGATTTCCTAGAGGGGTTTTGAATGAATTTACAATGCTTCCCTCCCCATACTCAGAAGATGAAATTGGGTAACTTGATATAACAGAGTTATCTAATATCACATAAAGTCTTTGCTCAGATACGTCTATCTCTAGAATAACCTCTGAAGAGAAAAGATTTAATGAAATAGTGAGAATTAATGCGAGGAAGGTCTTTTGATGCATAAATTTATTATAGCTGATAGAAACGTTAATATTAAAGCCAATACGTAGGGAATAAAGTAACCTCCTGATGAATATGCAGTTGGTGCTGTATAACGTGTACTTATTCTGCTATTCATAACTCCAGATATACCTTTCTCCATTTTATCAACAATTACCCCTTTATTGGATATAACAGCAGAAAAACCGTCATTAGTTGCTCGAATTAGCCACTTATTATTCTCTATGGCTCTAACTCGTGCTATATCCAGGTGATGGTAGGGTCCAATAGAATTTCCAAACCAGGTATCATTGCTGATATTAATAATAAAATTAGAACTTTTGTTACTTTTTCTTACGGTATTGCCAAAAGCTATGTCATAACAAATTAAGGGGGAAATAGTAAAAGCTTGATCGTTATTAGTAAAATTCATAGTTCCTTGATTGTTAGCCCCATGACTTACATTGGACATTGGCATGTCAAAGAAAGATATCAGTCCACGTAAAGATGGAATAAATGGAATATATTCGCCAAATGGAACTAAATGTTGTTTGTTATATATCTGGCCCGTATCAAGATTAACCATTGAATTAAATAAATTACTGCCTTCAAAATGCCATGATCCTGTAATAATAGTTTTTGAATTTACGAGCCTCTCTTTAAACAAAGAAAACTCAATACTTTCATATGCATAAGGTAGCTCAGCTTCAGGGAAAATTACTAAATCTGTTTCAGTATTAATTTCCTTACTAAGCCTTAAAAGATTTTCTTCAATTTTATCTTTGTAGTTGTTTTCATATTTTAGGAACGGGTTAGTAGAGGGCTGGACTATGGAAATATTTAACAGGTTGTTTTTGTCTATCTCTTCTTCAGATCTGGGTATTAATAATATTAAAATAACAGCCAATACAACTACTGAAATTATTTTATTTTTTTTCCATGACAATCCCAGAATAGCTGCCAATAAATAAATAATATATGACCCTCCAGCAACTCCTAAAATACGAAAGAGGGATTGACTAATTGTATCTAAAAATATGACTCCAGGTATCAACCAAGGAACTCCATTTAATAAAAAATACATAGACCATTCATTTAGTATGAACATGCTGCCTACATATAAAATAGTATAGAAATTTGCATACTTTATATTATTAAATAACTTTATTTTTAATAGTAATAATGGAGCAGAAAATACCAATGTAAGAATTGCAATTAATAATATAAATATTACTAAAGCTAATAATATATGGGTATTTCCGTAATAGTAAACGCTTACTATTAACCAGGACATTCCAAATCCCCAGTGACCAAAAGACCAGCAAATTAATTTTATTATAGATTCTTTATTATTCTTTAATAACCCATTAATAAGATAGGCATAGGATAGAAAAATTAGTGGCTTAATAGAGAAGGGCGCAAACGAAAGTATACCAATTAACCCAAAAATAAATGGGACTAAATACCTCTTTATTTTCATTAAGTTTTGGTTATCGAGACCTTGTCGATTTTTCTCTTATCTGCATGAGTGACTTCAATATTTAAGTTCTCAACTTTAACTTTATCTCCTACGCTTGGAAGTATCCCAAATTGGCTAATAATAAATCCCCCAAGAGTTTCAGCATCTATGCCCATTGGATCAAGTTTCAATTCAAAGAACTCAATAAATTCTTCAATCTCAACTTTGGCATCAGCGGAATAAACGCCTTCAGAGATTTTAATTATTTCTTCCTCGTCGACATCATGCTCATCCTCAATCTCACCTACTAGTTCTTCTAAAATATCCTCAATAGTAACTAAGCCTGATATTGATCCGTATTCATCTATAACAACTGCCAAATGAGATTTATCTTTTTTAAATTCCTCTAACAATGAATCTGCTTTTTTTGTTTCTGGGACAATATTTGGCTCTCTAAGCATTTCCAGTAAATTAAAATTATTATTTCCCTCTACTATCTTTGGAAGAATATCTTTTGCAAGAAGAATTCCTTTAACTTCATCCCTTTCATCTCCTAAAACAGGATACCTTGAATGACCTGATTCAATAATCCTGTCTATAATAACGCTGGTCTTCTCCTCTATGCTTATAGTCACCATATCTACCTTTGGTACCATTATTTCTTTAATTGTTGTTTTGCCAAGTCTGATTGCTTTGTTGGCTATTGACTCAGCTTCTTTATCGATAATATTTAGATCAACTGCATCTTTTAAAAAATCTGTTATTTCAGATACAGATTGAGTTTTTATAAAAAATGGATTTCTAAAATATTTCTTTACTTTGGTTAAAATTCCCGACGGGGGGTGACTATCTTCGTTATCTGCTTTTTTATTCATTTCTCAATTGTATGGGTTGTTAATATGTAATTTACCTAGCGTGCTTATTTCTTTAGCTTCCATAATGCTAGCTGAGGCTTCATCTTGGTGATCATAACCTAATATATGATATACACCATGCGCCAGCATGTGAATTAGGTGGTCTTCAAAAGTTTTCTTCTCTACTTTAGCTTCATTCAAAACAAAGTCATAACTAATTGCTATATCTCCAATATTTTTAGTTTTCTCTAGAGAGATATCATTATTGACGAAAGATAGCACATTGGTTGTTTTATCTTTATCTCTAAATTGCTTATTCAGTTCCTGCATTTCTGTGTTGCCTAGAATTCTTAAATTAATAGAGCTTTCCTTTACTCCCTCTTCAGTAAATATAAGTTGAGTTGTATCTTCAAGTTTTATTAAAAGACTGTTATTTATTGAAAACCCGTCCTGAAAAGAGATTACTAAATTCACTTGGCTATTTTTTCTTCAAACGCTATGTAGGCATCTATTATTTTTCTTACTAATGGGTGCCTGACAACATCTTTAGATGAGAATTCAGTAAAGCCTATTCCCTTCGTTTCCTCTAGGACTTGCATGACATGGTCTAACCCTGATGTGATGTGTTTTGGTAAGTCTGTTTGCGTAAGATCCCCGTTAATTACGGCGTAGGATCCGAAGCCCATCCTAGTTAAAACCATTTTCATCTGGTCAACTGTTGTATTTTGGCTTTCATCCATAATAATAAATGAATTATTTAAGGTTCTTCCTCTTAAGTATGCCAAAGGCGCCACTTCAATGGCCTCTTTTTCAATTAACTTACTTACCCTATCAGCCCCTACCATTTCATACAAAGCATCGTATAAAGGCCTCAAATATGGGTCTACTTTTTGTGACATGTCACCTGGAAGGAAGCCTAGCTTCTCCCCAGCCTCAACAGCAGGTCTAATTAAAATTATTCTTTGAACCTTATCAGTCAACAATGCGTCCACTGCGGCTGCAACAGCTATATAAGTCTTTCCAGTTCCAGCGGGGCCAATTCCAAAATTTAATTCATATTTTGAAATTCTTCTCATGTAATCTTGTTGATTCTTACCTCTTGCTCTAATAATTTTTTTTGGTGTTTGTATTGTTATTTCAGTTTTTTGAATATCTTCCTTGGTGTGCCTTGCAAGGCTTAAATTTAAATGAGATTGAATGGTTAAATGCACTGCTTCTTTGGTGAGCTCTATATTTTTTTTTGTTAAATTATATAAATCTAAAATAGCGTCTGAGGCATGTTTAATATTTTGGTTGCTGCCTGTAATATTAATTTGATTACCTTTGTGAAATACTTTTACTGAGAATGTTTTTTCAATGAGCTTTAGATTTCCATTAAGTTCGCCCACAAAAATCGCAATTCTGTCAGCGCTTGATGGTTTTAAAGAAATATTTTTAAGAGCGGTTTGTGTTTCTTGCATTAAAAGTTAATTTTGTCCTATTGAGTTATGCAATGTGCCTAGTAATGAATAAGAAAAAGTCTCATCAATACTTATATCTACTAATTTACCTATAAAACCAATGTTTTGGAAGTCAAAATTAACAACTCTATTACATTCTGTTCTTGCTTGGAGCTGATGAGCGCTTTTCTTTGACAGACCTGTCACTAAACATCTTTGTATAGAGCCTATCATGCTCATACTATGCTCTTTATGATGCTTGTTTAATTGTGCTTGAAGAATATTAAGTCTTTCTTTTTTTTCAGCCGTAGGAGTGCTATCTTCTAGTTTTGATGCGGGGGTGCCAGGTCTTTTAGAGTATATAAAGCTATAAGATGAATCAAATTTAATTTGATTTACTAAGTCCATGGTTTCATTGAAGTCTTTTTCTGTCTCGCCTGGAAACCCTACTATAAAATCAGATGATACCCTGAGATCTGGTCTATGAGATCTAATTCTCTCAAGTGCGTCAGTAAAAACATCAACCGTATAATTTCTTTTCATCTTTTCTAAAATTTTATTAGACCCAGATTGAACGGGGAGATGGAGCTGACTAACAAGCTGGGGAACATATTGATAAACATCAATAAGATCATCGGTCATGTCAAGAGGGTGAGATGTCGTGAACCTAATTCGCTCTACTCCGTCTATATGACTAATTATTTCTATAAGGTCTGAAAGTCTTAGAATTCTATCTTTATAAGGCATCTTGTAAGAATTAACATTCTGGCCAATAAATGTAATTTCTGAAACACCTTGCTCGGCCAACCTGGCTACCTCATCAAAAATCTGATCAGGCTTTCTACTTACCTCATCTCCTCTGGTATATGGAACAACGCAAAAAGAGCAATATTTAGAACATCCTTCCATTATAGCGACAAAACTTGAAGGTCCTGCTGAGGTTGGAGAGGGCAGTGAGTCAAACTTCTCTTCTATTGGAAAAGTAATATCTATTGCCTTTATGCCCTTGCTTTGGTCTATGTCCAAGAGATCTGAAACTCTATGAAGAGTTTGCGGTCCGTATATTAAGTCCACATAAGGTGCTCTTTTTTTAATATTAAGCCCTTCTTGTGTTGCAACACAGCCTCCAACTCCTATTTTCAGATTTGGGTTTTTTTTCTTAAGTTTGTTTAGCCTACCAAGCTCTGAGAATACCTTTGCTTCAGCTTTATCTCTTATTGAGCATGTATTTAATAGGATGATATCTGCATCTTCTATATTATTTGTTACCTCTACGCCTCTTTTCTCTTTAAGTATATCAACTGTCTTTTCGGAGTCATACTCGTTCATTTGACATCCGTAAGTTTTAATATAAAGTTTTGTTCCCATATAATTAAGTATTATGAAAATAAAGAGCGTTTACAAGATAATTTTTATGCAGCTTGGTGAAATCTATGAGGTTTTTGCTAATCAAATATATCAAAGTGACATGTACGGTTTTATTGAAGTTGAGGATTATATATTTAACAAAGATAAACAGCTAGTTGTTGACCCTGCTGCTGAAAAACTTAAAAATGAATTTGCAAAAGTTGAAAGAAGCTATATTCCTATTAATTCAATAATAAGAATAGATGAAGTGCGGGAATCTGGCGAGGCAAAGATAAAAGAAAATAAAGGCCAAGTTAGCCCTTTCCCTCTAAATATTCACCCTATAAATAACTCAGACTAATTACCCTTCTGGTAAAAATAACTTTTTGTAGAATTTAAGTTCGCCTACTGAATCCTTAATATCTCCCATAGCCCTATGAGATCCTTGCTTCTCGTAGACTTGAGCCTCATTCATCCACCTAACAGCAACTTCTTTAAATGAAGAAACATCTATATGCCTATAATTAAAATAAGATTCTAGACGGGGCATATACTTAATTAAAAAACGCCTATCATGGGAAACTGTATTACCGCACATAGGTGATTGATTGTGGCCAACATATTTTGATATAAATTCAAGAGTTTCAATTTCAGCCATTTGCTCTGTTACTGCGCTCTTGTTTACAGAATCAATTAGCCCAGAAGATCCATGTTGGTTTTGATTCCAGTCATCCATTCCCTCAAGAAGAGATTTGGGCTGACTAACAATAATATTTGGACCTTCGGCTAAAATATTTAATTGAGAATCGGTAATTAAAGTCGCTATTTCGATGATTCTTTCTTTTTCAGGATCTAATCCCGTCATCTCTAAATCTATCCAAATTAAGTTTTGTCTTGATTGTTGGCTCTTCATAACTTTTTATATTCCTTCCTTTAGTGTATTTTGTGCTTTATATGGAAAAATTTCAAACTGGTTTGGTAATAGAATTCTACTCTAATAGCTGCTTGGTGCGAACCAAAGAGGCAGATATTATCTGTATTGCCATAAAAGATGTTGTGGTAGGGGATATTGTAAATATTGAAATTATTCAGGATAGTAAAAAAATAAAAGGATTAATTCTTTCAAGAGAACAAAGATTTTCTATTCTGGAGAAAAAAGAAGTCTTAAAATCTAAGGTTGTTGCGGCAAACGTTACCCATGTAGGAATCCTTGTTACCCAGGAACCCAAAACAAGTGCTGACTTTATTGATAAATGGGTTCTAACTGCCAATCTATCAAATATCACACCATTTATTATTAATAATAAAATTGACTTAGTACAAGATGAGCAATATCTAGCTAAATTAGAAATTTATAAAAATTTGAATATTGATTATATGGAGATTTCAGCAAAGACTAGCCAAAACTTAGACCAGGTTTCTAGTTATTTAAAAGGTAAGTGTGTTGTTTTTGTAGGGAATTCTGGAGCTGGAAAGTCAACCCTTACCACATCACTTACTGGAAAGGATATTAAAACAAATGTCCTCTCTAATAATCAAGGTGTGCACACTACTTCGATTTCTACACTTTATGAAATTGATAATGATACAAAAATTATTGATTCGCCTGGTGTTAGAGATTTATATATAACAGGATGGGGTGATAAGGAAATTATTAAAGGTTTCTCAGAAATTTATGAATTTTCAAGACAGTGTAAATTTAACGATTGCAATCACATTAATAATGAAGGCTGTCATGTGATTGGTAAACTAATGAATGGAGAAATAAACGAAAGCAGATACAATAATTTCATAAAATTTAGAGATAGAGAAGAAGATGAATAAAAAAACTCATTTTGGATTCACAGAAGTAGATGAAAAAGACAAGAGCGAGCATGTTGGCAAGGTCTTTAGCTCAGTAGCTGGCAACTACGACATTATGAATGATGCTATGTCTATGGGGATGCACAGGTTGTGGAAAAAAATTCTTGTTGAACTAGCTGGGGTTTCTGACAATGATATTGTTCTTGATATTGCGAGTGGAACGGGAGATATCGCCAAGTTAATTGCCAAAGAATACCCTAGTACCGAAATCTATATGTCAGATATTAATATGGATATGTTAACTGAAGGTAGAAATAGGGCTATAAATGAGGGCTTTTCTTCCAATACCCACTTTTGCCAATTAAGCGGGGAAACAATTCCCTTTGCAGATAATACTTTTAATTTAATTACGATAGGCTTTGGTTTAAGAAATTTTACTAATAAAGATAAAGGTCTCAAAGAGATGAAAAGATGTCTTAAAGATGATGGTAGATTGCTTATTTTAGAATTTTCAAAACCTATCAATCCATTATTTTCAAAAGTTTATGACTGGTATTCATTTAATATCCTGCCAAAACTAGGGGCGATGTTGGCCAATGACTCAGAGAGTTATAAATACCTAGCAGAGTCTATTAGGATGCACCCCAACCAAGAAAGTCTTCAAGAAATGGTTATTGAGGCTGGATTCAAAAAATGTAAATTTTATAATTTGCTTAATGGTATCGTAGCTATTCATGTTGCATATGGAAAATAATCTTAAAGAGGCTTTATCTAATTTTTTGAATGATATTGAAGAGGCCTCCCCTAATTCAAAAAGCTCACTTTATAGTATTTACCCAATTAGTTTTTCTTTAGAAATAAAGGGGCATAAAAAAATCTATATTCAGCTTAATAAAGAATATAAAAAGATTTCTTTTAAAGAGTCAATTTCATCAGATTTTGAAATACAAACTAATATTGCTGAGATTTTTCAACTTATTTTTACAAAGAAAATAAAAAGGAGCATGTTATCAGGAGATGTTGAACTAGCGATGGTTATGATGAATATTATAATAAAAGCTGATGTTAATTTTATCTTTCTAGTTGATAAATATTTTGGGAATATTCCTGCCGTTACGGCTCATCTAGTTAAAGAAAAATTATTTACTAAAGAAAGAAGTGATTTAAATCATGGGAATCCTCTTCAAGCTAAATTAAGAGACCTTGCAATAAGAGTTGATAGATTAGAGGCTATAAATAGCTTATGAATATAGTCGTTCTTATTTACCAGGGTCTTAAAATGTCCTTTTTAGGATTGAGATTTGGTATCTTTAGAAATTCAGATGGTAGAAATTTAGCTCATTTTCTAGAATCTCTAGGGCCTATTTTTATAAAATTTGGTCAGTTACTTTCTACTCGCACAGATATTCTAGATATTGAAACAGCAAAAAATTTACAAGGGCTTACGGACAGCTGCAAACCATTCCCTGTTTCCACTTTAAGAAAAATTGTTGAAAAAGAGCTTGGGGAATCTATAGAGGATCTTTTTGATGACTTTAATGATAAGCCCCTTGCAGCAGCTTCTCTTGCTCAAGTTCATTCTGCAAAACTAAAAAATGGTCGCGAGGTAGTTATTAAAGTACTAAGGCCTAATATAGAAAAAGAAGTTAGGAAAAACTTGAGACTTCTTAAAGCAGCAGCAAAATTTTGTACCTATGTTTACTCCCAAAGTCATAGACTAAAACCACTTGAAGTTGTCAGGGATTACGAAAGCACCATCCTTAGAGAATTAGATTTAAAGCTTGAAGCAGCGAATACGAATCTTACTAGAAAAAACTTTGCCAATTCTGAAGAGCTATACATACCAGAAGTATTTTGGGAAATGACAACTAATAAAGTAATGGTTCTTGAAAGAATAGATGGCATACCTTGTACAGATATTGAACAAATAGAAAAGCATGGGATCAATAAGCAAAGGCTTGCTGAAAATGGGGTCATGATATTTCTTAATCAAGTCTTTAGAGATAACTTCTTTCATGCCGATATGCACCCTGGTAATATTTTTGTATCTAAAAAACACCCTGAAACCCCAGGCTATATAGCAATTGACTGCGCAATAACTGGCTCTTTATCAAATGAAGAAAGGTACATGCTAGCAAGAATGCTTCAAGCAGTTCTGAAACAAAAATATAAATCTTTAGCTCAGTTATTTATAGGCTCTGGATGGGTTAATACTGATACCAATATTAATGAACTTGAAAATACTTTAAGAGCTTGTTGCGAGCCTATTTTTGAAAAGCCCTTGTCTGAAATTGAATTTGGTAAATTACTCTTATATCTTTTTCAAAGCACTCGACCATATGGCCTATCCCTTCAGCCATCTTTAGTGCTTCTTCAAAAAACATTAATTCATATTGAGGGTATGGGCAGACAGATTTACCCTGAATTAAACTTCTGGGGCATAGCTGAGCCTTACCTTGATAACTGGCTTAAAGAGCAATTTAGCCCACTTAAACTTAAAGATTTTATTATTGAAAATAAAGAAGATCTTTTCCTTAAAGCATCGGAGATGCCTGGCTTTATATACGAGGCTCTTGACGAGCTTAAGGGCTATTCAAATAATAGAAAATCAAATGACGAAAAGCTCCACAAGATGGAAATGCAGCTACAAAAACAAAAATACATCCTATGGTTCTTTGGAATTGGTATAATTATTATATGGGGTATCTTTGTAATACTTTCATAGGAGATTCATATGGGCTTTGGTGGAATAAGTGTATGGCAACTACTAATAATTTTAGTCGTAGTTCTTTTAATTTTTGGAAGCGGTAAATTAAAATCTTTAGGCTCTGATCTTGGAGCAAGTCTTAAGGGTTTTAAAAAAGCTGTGAAAGACGAAGAAAAAGAAAAAGACGAATAACAATTGTTTCAAATAGGCTTTCTAGAAATTGCGGTTATCCTTATCCTAGGACTCATCATTGTTGGTCCGACCAGACTTCCTGAGCTCATAAAAACTTGGCTAAAATATTATAAAAAAATTCAAAGACAAATTTCTAATTTTCAAAAAGATATTGAAATAGAGATTGGTACTGATGAAATTAAGAAAGACGTATTTAATGAGATGCGAATGGAAGAGTTAGATCTTTCAGGAGAATCTAAAGAAGATGAATAAAGAATCTATTTCAAGTCACCTTCTAGAGCTTCGAACCAGACTTATTAGAATACTAATATGCCTAGGTATTCTTTCAGTTGCTGGGATTCCTTTTGCATCTGAGATATATGCCTTTATAGCGTCTCCACTTCTAGATATCTTGCCAGCTGGCAGCTCTATGATTGCCACTCAAGTAACATCGCCTTTTATGGCACCGCTAAAACTAGTTCTTTTTTCTGCATTATTACTAACTATGCCTTATCTCTTTTACGAGCTATGGATGTTTATATCTCCAGGGCTTTATAAAAATGAAAAGTCATTTGTAGCACCATTAATGATTTCGACTATTTTCTTATTTTCAGCAGGCGTGGCTTTTGCATACCTTGTAGTTCTTCCAATAATATTTACATTTTTTATTGGGGTTGCTCCTGAATCTATTCAGGTAATGACAGATATCAACCAGTATCTAAGTTTTGTAATTAAGCTTATTTTTGCATTTGGAATAGCATTTGAAATTCCAGTAGCGACCTTCCTTCTTATAAGAACAGGTATCGTAAAAAAAGAATCCTTAATTAAGGCTAGGCCTTATTTAATTATTCTGTTCTTTGTTATTGGAATGCTTTTGACACCACCTGATATCTTCTCTCAACTTTTTCTAGCTATACCAATGTGGTTATTATTTGAAGTTGGCCTTGTAATTTCAAAGAAAAACTAGATTAAAGTCCCAACCTATTAGTCCAATCACTATCAGATGGCCTTGTGTTATTAACAATCCTTTCAAGCAAATCTTCACAAGAATCAGAAATGATTAAATCATTAAAGTTTGCCTCAGATATAAATCCTTCCTCAACTGCTTTTTGCATCCAGGCAATCAGGTGGTCATAGTATCCAGCGGTGTTTAAGAGTCCTATTGGTTTATTTATTAAACCTAACTGGTTACTCGCCATTATTTCAGCAAGCTCGTCCAGGGAGCCTATGCCTCCAGAAAGTACTATAAAAGCATCAGACCTTTCCATGAAAATATCTTTTCTATCAAGAAGCGTATCGGTAATAATAAGTTCTTTTACCTTTGGGTTAACTAATTCAAGTTCGATCAGTGACTTTAAAGATATCGCAATAGCCTCTACCCCATTATCAATGGCAGCAGCAGAAACAATACCCATCAACCCGACATTTCCACCACCAAAAACAACATTAATTCCTTTTTGGGCAATCAGCTCTCCCATTTTTTTTGCTTCTTCAGCAAAAATTGGATTTTTACCTGAGTGAGCTCCACAGAAAACAGAAATATTTTTCATATTAATCCTCTAACCCCTCATTCCATTGTCCTAGCGCTGCCAATTTATTCATCTTAGCTCTGTGAGATAGGGCGTCTTGGGCAATAAACACATTCTCTGGTTTTCCCATCCAAGCTTTAAGGGTTGGCGCTTGAAGCGCTCTTCCGTATGAAAAACTTAACTTCCAGTTAAAGCCACCAATTTTATTCATAGCATCTAAGTGGGCAGTAGCCAGAAGCTCTGATTGCCCGCCTGATAGGAAAGTTATTGCTGGGAGTTCCGATGGAACATTTGCCTTTAGACAATCTAAAGTTCTTTGAGCTACCTCATTTATACTTGCTTGGTGAGAGCAAGTTGCTCCTGCCGTAACCATATTAGGTTTTAATATAGTCCCTTTTATATTTACTTCATTTTTATTTAAATGATGAAATAAAGATTTTAAAGATCTATCTGTTACTTCGAAGCAGTCATCAATAGAATGACTTCCTTCCATTAAAACTTCGGGCTCAACCATTGGAACCATGCCATTGTCTTGAACAATCTTTGCATAATCAGCCAAGGCTTTCATGTTGGCATCAATACAATGATCAGTGGGCATATTATTGCCTATTTTTATAACAGCTCTCCATTTAGTAAATTTAGCTCCTAGTTCGAAATACTCTTTAAGTCTTTCATCCAAGCCGTCTAAGCCGACCGTAACTGTTTCTTCTGATTCTCCAATAGGCTGAAGTCCTTTATCTACTTTTATTCCTGGTAATGCTCCATGAGAATTCATAATCTCTACTAAGGAAGTTCCATCTTTTGCATGCTGCCTTATCGTTTCATCAAAAAGAATTACCCCTCCAATATTGTCTTGTAATGCACCTGATGTAAAAAGCATCTCTCTATAATCTCTTCTGCTTTCTTCTGTTGATTCAACTCCAATAGTATTAAACCTTTTCGTGCAAGTTGGATTACTCTCATCTGCAGCAAGAATACCCTTACCATCGGAAACTATATAGGATGCTATTTCTTCTAAACTATTTAATGACATTTTTTCTCCTCTCTAATTCTTTAACTTTAAGGCGGTTATTGAAGGCAAGTCTTTGCCCTCCATGAACTCTAAAAAAGCTCCTCCGCCTGTCGAGCAATATGATACATCATCTGAATTGATAAATTTATTAATAGCGGAGATAGTTTCGCCGCCTCCTGCGATAGAAAAAGCTTTTGATTGTGCGATTGCTATTGAAAGTTCTTTAGTGCCTTTTTCAAATAGCGAATTTTCGAACACGCCCAGAGGGCCATTCCATAATATAGTTTTTGAAGAATTAATTACATTTAACATTTGGTCAGTAAGAGGTTGATCTAAAATCATTTCATTTTTTGCTACTTCATTAATTTTTTTTTCTTCTATCTGACTGCCTTCAAAAGTAGTCGAAGTAATAACGCTTTCTGGCAAAATTATCTTACCTCCATCTAGAAGATCTTTAGCTATATTTAGCATGGATTCCTCATATAAAGAAATTCCTACCTCATGACCAGCAGCTTTTATGAAAGTATTGGCAATGCCACCCCCAACAATTATATGACCCGCCTTGGTGTTAATATTTTTTATAAGCTCAAGTTTTGTTGATACTTTTGAGCCGCCTATAATAGCTGTATAAGGATTTTCATACTCATTTAAAGCTTTAGTTAAAGAAGCAATTTCTTGCTGCAGTAAAATTCCGGCACAAGCTATTTTTGAATGCTTAATTGCAGAATGTGTAGAGGCATGTTCACGGTGTGAAGTACCAAAAGCATCAAAAACATAAATATCACATATGGAGCCAAGAAGCTTTCCTAATGGATCACTGTTTGATCGCTCTCCATCAAAAAATCTTATATTTTCAAGAACCTGTATTCTTGCTTTGCTATTAAATATGGATGAGTCATTCAGATTACTTATTAGTTCTACCTCTTCTTGAGCAATATTCATCAGTGATTCTACAACCGGCCTTAAAGATAATTTTTCATCAAATATACCTTCTTTAGGCCTTCCTAGATGGGAGACTAAAAGAATTTTAGCGCCTTGCTCTAAAGCATGATTGATAGTTGGCATCGATGCTAATATTCTAGAATTGTCATAAACAACGCCATCTTTAATGGGCACGTTCATATCAACTCTAATAGCAAGATTTTTATCTTTTAGATTTAGATCAAAAAGATTATTCATCTAATAATGATTTTGCCATTTCAATAACATTTTCAGTAGTAAAGCCAAAATGGTCTAGCAAAATATTAGCAGGTGCCGATTCACCAAAAGTCTCTATACCTAAAACCTTGTCAGTTTTATTTAATAATTTATACCAAGAGTTTGGGTGTGCTAACTCTGCAACCAATATTGGAAGATCTTTTTTTATTATTGAGGATTGGTATTCTTCGGAACTAGACAAGAAAATATCTAAGCAAGGCATAGATATGACATTAGAGGCAATGCCTTGTTTATCAAGATCTTCCGAAGCATCTAGCATCATCTGCAATTCACTTCCAGAGGCCATCAAGGTTATCTGAGCATCTGAATTTTCTTTAACAAGATATCCGCCTTTTTTAATATCGGAAATCTGGTTAGCATTTCTTGTTATTGGAGATGTGTTTTGTCTGCTAAAAATTAAACATGTAGGTGTTTTAGTTGAAGTAACCGCATTCTCCCAAGCAACAGCTGTCTCAACTAAATCTGCAGGCCTCCAATTATTAAGATTAGGTGTTGATCTCAAGGTAACCAGATGCTCTACAGGCTGATGGGTTGGACCATCTTCACCAAGAGCTATTGAGTCATGAGTGTATACAAAAATATTTGGTATTCCCATAAGAGCAGAAAGCCTGATAGCATTTCTTGCATAATCAGTAAATACTAAAAATGTAGCCCCATAAGGCTTGATTCCACCATGCAGAACCATTCCATTCATAATGGCTGACATCCCAAACTCTCTCACGCCATAGTTAATATGATTACCAGTAGGGTTTTCATTTGAGAATGTAGTACTTGATTTTGAAAAAGTATTATTTGAAGGAGTTAAATCAGCAGAACCTCCGACAAGTTCTGGTATTTCTTTTACAAAGAAATCTAAGCAAACTTGAGAGGCTTTTCTTGTTGCCATTGATGCATTCTCTTTGTCGCAATGCTCAAGGAATTCAGTATATTTTTTTGAGAAATCTTCTGGTAAATTACCGGATATTCTTCTTGTTAATTCTGTATACTTTTCTAAATCTTCTGCTTTTAGCAAAGTCATAACAGAATCCCATTCCTTGTTTTTGCTTTCACCATCTGAAACTGCATTCCAAGATTCATAAACAGCATCTGGAATATCAAAGGGTACATGTGTCCAGCCAAGAAGTTCTCTTGTTTTTAATATCTCTTCGTCGCCCAAGGGAGAGCCATGTACATCAGAGGTCCCGGACTTATTTGGAGATCCAAACCCTATGGTTGTTTTACAAAAAATCATGGTAGGCATTTTGTTTTCTTCTTTTGCCAACTCAATAGCAGCACTTATAGCATCTGCATTATGGCCATCTACACATATTGTTTGCCAGCCATAACTATCAAACCTTTTTACTGTATCGTCTGTAAACCAGTTCTCAATCTCTCCATCAATTGAAATTCCATTCTGGTCATAAAAACAAATTAATTTTCCAAGCTGATGGGTTCCAGCAAATGAGCAAGCTTCGTGGGATATGCCTTCCATTAAGCACCCATCTCCTAAGAAGGTATATGTATAGTGATCTATTGGCTTAAGATTTGGTGAATTAAACTCTGCAGCAAGCATCTTCTCAGAAATAGCCATGCCAACCGCATTAGCAATACCTTGACCCAAAGGCCCAGTAGTTGTTTCTATGCCATGATCCAGGTCAAACTCTGGATGGCCGGGTGTTTTAGATTTAAGTTGTCTAAAGTTTTTTAAATCATCTATGGAGATATCGTAGCCCGTTAAATGTAACAAGCTATATAAAAGCATAGAGCCATGTCCATTAGACAAGACAAATCTATCTCTATTAAACCAATGTGGATTAGACGGGTTGTGATTTAAATGAGTTTTCCATAAAGCAGTGGCAATATCTGCCATTCCCATAGGCATTCCAGGATGTCCACAATTAGCTTTTTGAACACCATCTACTGAGAGAAACCTTAAAGCATTTGTTTGATCTGAGTTATTCAATTTTTTTTCCTTGGATTTGCTTGGTTTGAATAGATAATAATAATATTTTAATCATCATAAATATAGGTGTATTAAAGGTTAATATAATATAAAATGCCATAAATGTGATTTTCTAATTTTTTGCATACATTTAAACTGCTAAAAAATAAATATTTTAAATTACTTACATAAAAATTCTAGGAGAGAGAATGAGTTATATATTTACATCTGAATCAGTTTCTGGAGGTCATCCTGACAAAGTCTGTGACCAAGTATCTGATGCCGTTCTTGATGCATATTTAGCAGAAGATCCAAATAGCAGAGTGGCTTGTGAAACAATGATTAAAAATAATATGGTCTTTATTGCCGGGGAGATAACATCTCTAGGTAATCCAGATTTAGAGCCAATTGTAAGAAAAACAATTAATGATATTGGCTATAACACTGATGAATATGGATTTAATGGCGATACGTGTGAGTTTACGAACCTTGTTTTTCAACAGTCTCCTGATATTGCTCAAGGGGTTAATGAAGGTGAGGGTGAGGATTTAGAACAAGGAGCTGGAGATCAAGGTCTTATGTTTGGTTATGCCTGTAAAGAGACTAAATCTTTAATGCCCCTGCCTATAGACTTATCACACAAGCTTGTTAAGAGACAGGCTGATGCTATGAAGAGTGGTGAAATTTCATGGCTCAGACCAGATGCAAAAAGCCAAGTTAGTGTTATATATTCCGATGATGGCAAAACAATTGAAGGCCTTTCTGCAGTAGTTCTTTCAACACAGCATGACGAAGATGTGTCTCAAGAAGAAATAAAAGCTGAAATAATGGATAAAATTATCAAGCCAATAGTCCCTGAGGAATGGATTTTAGATTCAACCAAGATCTATATAAATCCAACTGGGAAGTTCGTTATAGGTGGTCCAGTTGGTGATTGCGGGCTTACTGGAAGAAAAATTATTGTTGATACTTATGGAGGTATGGCGCGCCATGGCGGCGGTGCTTTTTCTGGCAAAGACCCTTCAAAAGTAGATAGATCTGCAGCTTACGCGTGTAGATATGTAGCAAAGAATATTGTTGCAGCAGGGCTAGCAGACTATTGTGAAATTCAAGTATCCTATGCAATTGGTGTTGCAACACCAACATCCATAAATGTTAATACTTTTAATAGCGAAAAAATCTCAAAAACTGCTATTGAAAAAATAGTTGAAGAGCACTTTGATCTTAGGCCTAAAAATCTTATCAATATGCTAGATCTTAAGAGGCCTATATACCTTCCAACTGCTGCATATGGACACTTTGGAAGAACTGATATTGATCTTACTTGGGAAAAAACTGATAAAGTTTCAGATATCTCACAATAAAAATAAACTTAGGAAAAAAAATGGAAAATGATTATAAAGTAGCTGATATGTCTCTTGCTGAGTTTGGTAGAAGAGAGATATCTCTTGCTGAAAATGAAATGCCTGCACTTATGGCCTTAAGAGATAAGTATAGAGCTGAACAGCCTTTAGCTGGAGCTAAAATTATGGGCTGTATTCATATGACAATTCAAACGGCAGTTCTAATGGAAACCCTAATTGATCTTGGTGCTGAATTAAGATGGTCATCATGTAATATTTTTTCAACACAAGACCACGCGGCTGCAGCAATGGCCGCTGTTGGAATTCCAACTTTTGCATGGAAGGGCGAGACTGAAGAAGAATTTGTATGGTGTATTGAGCAAACTATTTTAAAAGATGGAACTCCATGGGATGCAAATATGATCCTTGATGATGGTAGTGATCTTACTGCAATGGTTCATGAAAAATTTCCAGAGATGCTAGAGACTATTCATGGTGTATCTGAAGAAACTACAACTGGCATTCATAGATTAAAAGATATGCTTTTAAAGGGTGAATTAAAAATACCTGCTATTAATGTTAATGACTCTGTAACGAAAGCAAAAAATGATAATAAGTACGGATGCAGGCACAGTCTTAATGATGCCCTTAAAAGAGGTACTGACATGCTCCTATCAGGCAAAAGAGGCTTGGTGATTGGGTATGGAGATGTTGGCAAGGGATCTGCTGCTAGTCTCGCTCAAGAAGGCATGATAGTTAGCGTAGTAGAATCTGATCCAATATGTGCAATGCAAGCATGCATGGATGGTTTTGCTGTTGTGTCCTGTTATAAAAATGGAGTTGTAACCAGAAAAGAAGCTGATATTGATATGCAGGTCATGGGAACAACTGATTTAGTGGTTACAACAACTGGAAATGTGAATGTTTGTGATTCAGCCATGTTGAATACACTTAAAAATGCTGCCGTGGTCTGTAATATTGGCCATTTTGACAATGAAATTGACACTGCATTTATGAGAGATGCCTTCTATTGGGATGAGATTAAACCTCAAGTTCATAGAATTTTTAGAGATACTAAACCAGAAGGAACTCCCAATCTTTCGAGTAAAAACTATCTTATTCTTTTGTCTGAGGGAAGACTAGTAAACCTAGGAAATGCCACAGGACATCCAAGTAGAATTATGGATGGTTCGTTTGCTAACCAAGTACTTGCTCAAATTCATTTATACAAACAAGGGTTTGCTAATATCAATGATGCTGATACAAAAGCTGAGATGATTACTGTAGAGGTTTTACCTAAAAAACTAGATGAAGAGGTAGCTGCATTAATGGTTGCAGGTTTTGGAGGGGTTATAACTCAACTTACTCAAGAACAAGCAGAATATATTAATGTTCCTCAAGAAGGCCCTTTCAAAGAAGACGCCTACAAATATTAGCCAAACATTGTGCAATTATGAGCTTTATTGCTCATAATATGCATTATGAAAATAGTCCGAATCATTGTTTGTATATTTGCTACTGCATCTCTAGTTGGATGCGGAGTAAAGGGTCCTATTATTAATTCAATAACCCATATCGTGTAAATGGATTTTTTTAACTATAAAGATGGAAAGTTATTTTGTGAAGATGTAGATCTTTCACTCATATCAGACGCTTTTAATACTCCTGCTTATGTATATTCAAAAAAGACTCTTGAAAGGCATGCGGATGCTTATTTAAAGTCGTTCTCATCTAGTAACAATTTAGTTTGCTTTGCTGTCAAATCATTAAGTAATATTTCTATTCTAAAAATACTTAAAGATAGAGGGTGTGGCTTTGATATTGTCTCAGGCGGAGAATTACATAGAGTTTTACTAGCAGGAGCTGATCCTAAAAAAATAATATTTTCTGGTGTTGGGAAAACTAAAGAAGAAATAGCCTCAGGAATTAAAAATGATGTCTTATCTTTTAATATTGAGTCGCCCTCTGAGCTTTACAGAATTGAGAGAGTTGCTAAAGACTTGGATAGAGTTGCTCCCATATCAATTAGATTCAATCCTGATGTAGATTCAGGAGGCCATGATTACATCACAACAGGCAGAAAGGGAGACAAGTTCGGGATCTCCTCAATAGAGGATATTTTAGAACTAAGCAGTTATATCTCTAGCTCTAAAAATTTAAAAATTGTTGGCGTTGCTTGTCACATTGGATCTCAAATTCTTGGACTAGACAGTTATAAGGCTGCTGCACGCAAAACCATTGAACTGGCTGATATGCTTCTTGAGATGGGTATTGAGCTTGATTTTCTAGACCTAGGCGGAGGCCTCGGGGTTCCATACAACGGAGAGACACCACCGTCTCCCAGTGAATTAGTTGCTTGTCTTGAAAATGAATTATCCGAAAGAAAAGAAAGAATTATTATAGAGCCAGGAAGAAGTATATCTGCCAATGCGGGGGTTCTTCTTACTAAGGTTGAGTACATCAAAGATAAATTTTTAATAGTTGATGCCGCAATGAATGACCTTTTAAGGCCCGCTCTATACAAAGCTGAGCATGATGTATGGAATCTAGAAAAAGATAGTACTCAAGAAGCTAAAGTATGGAATATTGTTGGTCCAATTTGTGAATCTTCTGATTTCTTAGCAAGAAATATAAGTATTCCTGCAAAAGAGGATGACGTGTTGGCAATAAAATCAGCTGGAGCGTATGGGTTTGTTATGTCTTCAAATTATAATTCTAGACCAAAATCTGCTGAGATTCTTGTAGATGGAAGCGAATTCAAACTAATAAGAAAAAGGGAGAATTTCGATGACCTTGTTCAATCTGAGATAAGCCTAGATGATTAGTTTTGATAAGATGCATGGGAATGGTAATGATTTTATTGTTATGAATTCTATTGAGCAAGATTTTATACCGTCGATGAAATTTATAAAAAAAAATGCTGATAGACAGACTGGGATAGGCTTTGATCAATTAATCTTAATAGGCCTCCCTATTAAAGAAAATTCAGATTTTATGATCAAATTTTACAATGCAGATGGTGGTGAGGCAGACATGTGCCTGAATGGTATAAGGTGTGCTGTGGCTTATATTTGGAAGCATAGTTTTGCTGCTAAAAGATCTTTAGTTCTTGAAACTAATAAAAAAATAATAATCTGCAAGCCCGCTGGAAAAAGCATTCAAGCATCTTTTGATATGCCATTAGTAAATACTGATACAAAGCTCTATTCATCACTTCAAAAGTCTCTAAAAAATGAGGCATTTTTTATAGTAGACGCTGGGAACAAGCATTTGTGTCTTAAAAAAAGAAGCATTAAGAATGAAGATTTAGATGCATTGTATTCAAAATTAAAAAAAATAATTAGGCCGCATAATATTAATTTATCAATCTTTAAGCATACTAAAGAACTGATCGAAATAAGAACATATGAGAATGGTGTTGGGGAGACGCTTTCCTGTGGTTCAGCGTCTGCATCAGTTGCCTCCTTATATCTTAATAGTAAGATAAATAAAGTGACTGTTAGATCTTCGGGTGGCGAGATAAAATTTTCTAAGTCAAAAAATGGCATTTTAATGACGGGACCTTCAGCTCATATATTCTCAGGAGATATTAATGACTAAAAAACTAGATCCAAAAGACGTTGAGTTATTTCTTTTAGACAATATTAATTTTTTTGAATCAAGGGAATCTCTTGTTGGAGAACTTAAATTTAGACACTCATCAAGCTCTGCATCTTCTTTATTAGAGCGTCAGATTATGAAATTAAGAGATGAGCAGAAAGATCTTATGGACCTGCTTTCTTCATTTATAAAGACAGCTTCACTTAACGAAGATTTATTTAATAAATCAAAAAATTTGACTCTTTCAATATTGGGATCCTCCTCTAAAGAAGAGGTTATAAGCAATGTTCAAGATGATTTTATAAAAAACTTTGGTGTTGATAGCTGCATCCTTGATTTTATTGAAAACGAAAAAATGGATCAGCTAGAAAGTAATACAGGAATGTCCTTTCATAAAGGAGCAATTTATTGCGGGTCTTATTCTAACGAAAAAATGGAACTTCTCTTCGGTGATAACAAGGTTGCATCTATTGCCGTAGCAGTAATAGCTGGGCATAAAGACATTGGTTTGCTGAAATTAGGAAGCTATGAGCGTACTAGATATCTTGGAGATGAAGATACTACTTTCATAGAATACATTAGGGATATTTTAGAAAAGAAATTTTCATCGTTTGATGTCTAGCGACTATTTTATCTCAAAGGATGTAAAACTTTACATCGATTATATTTCTGAGATTAAAAATCTCTCTACCAATACAAGCTCTTCTTACAAAAGAGACCTTGATAAACTGGTTAAATATTTTCATTCTATAGGCATTGCTGACTATGAAGATATAAATGATGAGATATGCTCTGGATGGATTGGTAGCCTTTATTCTTTAGATATTAATCCTAGAAGTATTCAAAGACATTTATCCTCTGGAAAGGGGTTTTTTAGATTCCTAAAAAAGAATCATAGAGTTACAGGCTCCCCTTTTGAGCTTGTAAAAGCACCCAAAACACCAAGCTATCTGCCTGAAGTTCTTTCTCCTGAAAGCGTTGAGCAATTGCTTAATTTTAAACCAGATGGTTCTCTTGAGATTAGAGACCTGGCCATTGTTGAGCTCATGTACTCATCAGGTCTGAGAGTATCAGAAACAGCCGGGGTTGATCTAGATCATTTTGAAGAAGAAATGTCATTCCTAAGAATTTTAGGTAAGGGCTCAAAGACAAGGATTGTACCTCTTGGAAGGTATGCAATAAATGCTATTAAAAATTGGATTCATGAAAGATCTAAGTATTCTGAAGAATCAACAGCTCTTTTTATAAACCTAAAGGGCACTAGGCTTTCTGTAAGAAGCATTCAGCTTAGATTAAAACGATTGGCAACTAAACAAGGACTCCCACCAATACACCCTCATATGCTTCGTCATAGCTTTGCAACTCATATGCTTGAGTCAAGTGGTGACCTTAGAACAATTCAGGAGCTATTAGGTCATAGCTCACTTTCAACAACCCAAATTTATACCAAATTAGATTACCAACACTTAGTAAAGATTTACGATAAGGCCCATCCTAGAGCAAAAAAAAATGAATAATATTAAATTGATAACCTTTGATCTTGATGATACTTTTTGGGATATAGAGACTGTTATTATTAAGGCTGAAATGGAAACAAGAAACTGGCTTGAAAAAAAGGTTGGTAGTATTGAATGGGGTTCCATGAGAGATCTTCTAGACTATAGAAAAGTCTTAATTACTAAGACTCCTTCACTGGAGTGGGATATTAGCCTCCTTAGAAAAGAGATGTATAGAGCTAAGTTAAAAAATATTATTAAAGATGATTTAAAAAGAGAGAGAATAATCGAAGAGGCCTATAAAATTTTTATAGATAAAAGACATGAAGTATCTTTCTATGATGGCGTTTTTGATGCTATTAAAAAATTATCTAAAGAATATTCTTTAGGTATATTAACTAATGGTAATGCTGATATCTATAAATATGAAATAGGAAAATATTTTAAATTTTCTATACATTCCTCGGACGTGCAAGGAAATAAGCCTGATGAAGGGCATTTCTATAAAGCATTAGAAAGCTATAAAAAAGATATCTCTTTTGATCAAGTTATTCATATTGGAGATCACCAGGTTAATGATATCTTTGGCGCTAATAGGCTTGGAATTAATGCTTTATGGTTTAATAATAAAAATGCCGAATGGTATCAAGAGTTTGATAAGCCACTAGAGTTTAGCAGTTGGGATACATGCATAGATGCAATAGAGAGAATAAAAAATGGATCAAAGTGAAGTTACTAAAGCTGTTTTAAAAATACTAAAAAAGGAAATTGGCGCGGTTAGTAAACTAATTCCGTTAGATATTTTTAAAGCTATAGAAGAAAAAGTTGGGCCTGAGATAGATATAATTATTGAAAAAAGTGGTTATGTAAAAAAAGAAAAGTATGAACGCTTGAAAAAAATTACAGACAATCTAGAGAAAAGAATTACAGACCTAGAAAAAGACTTATAAAGTAACTATATATTTTGAAAGCTCTTTAATGTCTTTCTCTGACAGAGCTGCGGCTTGAGCATACATCAAGGCACTTTGCGGACCTCTTTCTTCCTTGTTCTTATACTGGGTTAGTGCAGCGGCTATATATTCACTTTTTGATCCTTTAAAAGATGGGCCAATACCTCCCTCTCCTTTAGCTCCGTGACATGCAATACATCCAGCATATAACTTAGTAGCTCCTGAAGCCGATCCTGATGAAGCCTGAGCAGTTGATGCAGAAGTACCACAATCTTGACCTTCTACACAAATATTAACTTGAAGACTAAGTCTCTCTATGACTGAATCATCATACTTCTTCCCATTAAATAGAAAGAGTACGCATAAAGGTAAAATATATAGGTAGTATTTATTTTTCATTTTTTTCCTAAGAGTTTGGTCTTTGTAATTCAACTAGATGATCGACAACCTTCAACATGTCGCTAAAGCTTCCCTTTGCTTCAACTATATATGTGCCATCAACTACAATCATTGGCACGGATGAAATCTTAAGCTGCCTTGCATATTTAATGCCTCTGTTAACTTTTTGTTTAACTGTAAAGGACTCTAGATATTGAGCTGTTACTTCGGGAGCAACTCCAAATTTAGATAAGAAATCTTGAATAGCTTTTGGGCTTTGAAGGAAATTACCTTCCTTGTGAATAGTTACAAAAACTGCTGAGTGAGTTGATGCATCTAACTTTAATGCCTCTATAGTAAAAAATAATGCTGCATGAAGTTGGTGAATTGGTCCCCATGTTATTGGCATTTTTGTTAATTTAGTGTCGTCTGATTGCTTAGATTCCCATGAATTGATTGCTGGCTCAAAAGAATAGCAATGAGCACAGCCATACCAAAAAGATTCAGTTACCTCTACTATTCCATCTCTTTTAACTGGAAGAGGGTTATCAACCAATCGATAATCTTTCCCTAGTTTATATTCTGCGTTTATTGATACTGCAAAGACAGCCAATAAAAGCAATTTAGAAAAGTTTGTTAAATATATTTTCATTTGTATAGTCCGTGCATGTAGTTTGCAAGAGCATCAATCTCTTCATCGCTTAAATTCTGAGCAATTGATTGCATTACAAGCGCTTGCTCGCCTGCGTTTCTTTCCTTAGACCTATATTCTTTAAGTGTGGAGACAAGATAGCCAACTTGCTGACCTGCTAATGATGGGAAGCCTGCTAGACTGTTGCCATCTCCATATACTGAATGGCAAGCAGTACATGCGGGAATAGCTTTTTTCATATCACCTGATCTGTATAAGCTTGCACCAAGAGCAAGAAGCTCTTCGTCATCTTTAGCCTTACCAACTGTTGATTTTTTTGAAGAATAAAAAGCAGCAATATCAAGTAAATCATCATCTTTTAAGGATTGAAGATACGGGATAACTGCCATCATTAAGACGTTATTTCTTTCTCCATCTTTAAAGTATTGAAGTTGCTCATAAATATATCTTTGATTCTGACCTGCTAGCTTTGGCCAGTCTGAATTCATGCTGTTTCCATCACCTCCATGACATGCTGCACATGATGCAACAAGCTCACTTCCTTTATCTACATTCCCTGATTTAAAACCATGAGGCATATCCTCTGCATGGGATGAATTTTCAACAGCATTAATATTAAATATTAAAGTGAAAGATGTAATGAATACTAGAAATAATTTCATATGTTTTTTAATTAAGTATGTCTAAGTGATGTGTATTATAAACATAGGTTGGTATGATATAAACGTTTAAATGAAAAACCTTTTTAAAGAATCCGAATTTATGCTTGGTGTGACCAAGTTCAAAAATCTTCCCGAAGACGAAGGTGTGGAAATATTATTGGCTGGAAGATCTAATGCTGGTAAATCTAGCGCTCTAAATGCACTTACTGAAAACCCTAAACTTGCAAGAATAAGCAAGACTCCAGGAAGAACAACTGAGATAAATTATTTTAGAGTTAATGAAACTTTAAAATTTGTTGATTTGCCTGGTTACGGATTTGCTAAATCAAGCTTCTATAAAAGGAAGGACTGGGCTCCTCTTTTGGAAGAATATTTTGCAAAGAGGCAATCCTTTAAGGCTGTAGTTATTTTTATGGATATAAGACACCCACTTAAAGATAGTGACAGAGATTTAATTGATTTATGTAATAATTCAGACGTCGCTTTTATCCCCGTACTAACAAAAAGTGACAAGCTATCAAACAATCAAAAAGCCAAAGCAGTTGCTGCAGTTAATAGACAAATGCAGGATTGTGAAGCTATTGCTGTTTCTTCTAAAGATATTGTGGGCTTTGACAAGTTAACAAGGGCTATATTAGAATTCTGTTGATGCTTGAATATCAAAAACAGGACTGCGGCCTAACTATAGCTGAAGGTCTAGAGTGCTATTACAACTCATTTCCCAAATCTAA
>Ga0115003_10000241_pt1 | contig 46502 bp, 26 predicted proteins | sample ArcticOcean_MG_C_7_FD_88736 | JGI IMG/M metagenome (GOLD analysis project Ga0115003, IMG submission 88736) | Marine microbial communities from western Arctic Ocean - ArcticOcean_MG_CB11_88 | ecosystem: Environmental > Aquatic > Marine > Oceanic | place: Arctic Ocean: Canada Basin | collected...
AGTCCGTCCTTATCCCAAGTAGTCCTTATCCCATGGGCCGTCATCCCTGACCCTGTTTCCCCCCCTTTCAAACCACCCTCCCAGGCCGCGGTGCTTTGCGTCGCCGTGGCGTGCGTGTGGCTCGCGGTGATGGCGTACAAGACCTGGGGCGGCGACCTGCCAAGGCCGCTGAACTGGAGTTTCAACTCGCCGAGCGCCAGATCGACGTCCGCGCCGGTGGCGTCCGAGGACGGCGACGATAGGCACGTGGTCAAGTCCGCGTTCGTTGATACGTTCGATCCCGATCGCAAGGAGCTTCCCAAAGCCACTTCGCCGCCCCCCGCCGCGCCCGCCGTGGCGCAGTCTGTTGAAAACCAAGCGCGCATGGATGACGCGATCGCGAAGCGCGCGACGGCTACGCACGCGCGGGACGACCTGCTGAACGCCATCGACGACCCGGTCGTGAAGCGCAAGACACGTATTGCATCCGACGCCGCGATCGCGGGGGTTGCGGTGAAGACAGTCGAGGCGGATATCGCCGCCGCGAGCGAACAAGACGCGTGCGCGCAGTTCTTTCTCAAGATGCACGTCGACGCCGCCCTCGCGACGTGCGAAGTCGCCGTCGCGGAGAGCAACGAGGGGGGGAAGTCGTACGTCACGGAGCTTGAGCCAACGGAGGCGCGGATGGCGAAAGCAGACGCGGAGGAGGCGGACGTTGGCGTTAAGGAAGACGCAGCCGGCGCCGATGACGCTGTTGAGTTTGAACTTTCGGCGGCGGCGCCGAAACAAGCGTCTTCGGCGCCCGTCGCGAAAGCGGTGCCCACGAAGGCGTCCGTCGCGCAGCGGCAGAAGGACAAGGAACTTGATGAGACGAAGAAGCAGCTTGAGAAACTTAAGCTGCAGCTTGAGGCGAGGGAAACCAACGAGCGCGGGCACAGTGAAGCCGCTTCTTACGAGGACGAGCTCGAGCACAAAGCGGCGCGCGCGATTCACGCGCCCGCAATCGACGAAGGAGCCTCTCCTGGAACCATGTCTTACGAAGACAAACTCGCGTCGTCCGTGGAAACCGGGGAGGACCCGGAGACACGCACGGATGGTTTGCCGACGGAAATGGAGAAAGCCGCGATGCGCGCGGAGATGGAGGCGCTGAAACAGGATTTGTTCTTCGACAAATCAGCGGGCGCGACGGCGGCGACCACGAAGTCGGCGGCGGCGCGCGCGCGACTCGGAGGCCACGCCACGAAGCTTGAGGTCAAGGAAACGAAGGGTGTCGATAACGCCACGAAGGTTCCGGTCAAGGTTGACGCCAAGGTTGTCGCCAATGCCACGAAGAGTGAGGTCGAGGTTGACGCCGAGGTTGCCGCCAACGCCACGACGGTTGTCAAAAAGACCGCCGGCGCTCCTGCAGTTGACGACACACCTGACGCGGAGGCGCCCTCGAATGACCACGAGTCTTCCAAACATGCATCTTCCAAACATTCGTCTTCCAAACCCTCCTTTGCCGCGGAGGCTCCGTCCGCGGAGGATGACGAGGCGCGCAAATTTCTCGACGCGTACGAAGACGAGCTGCGCGAGAGCGTTTCCGTGGAGGACGAGAAACCCGCGACGGTGGCGTCCACGGACAACGCGGACGTGTACGTCGATTTTGTCGTTTCCGTCACGCTCACGCCCACCGATTTCCCCGAAGGCGTGCTGGACGCGGCGGTGGCGTCGCTCGTCGCGGCCGGCGTGCCGTGCGAAGCCACGGATACGAAGCCAGGGGACGTTTTGGCAAAAATGGACAAGCTCATCGACAACGACAAGCTGCAAACCCTGTTGAAGGACGCCACGGAAGCGGCGGACGCGGAGAGTGCGATTCTGTACCCGCCGCCCCCGTCGCCCTACCCGCCCCCGCCCGCGCCGTTCTACCCAACCGCGCACGCTCCGCCCGCGGCACCGTGGCCCCCCGAGCCGCCCTCGGCGCCCAAGTCGCCGCCGCCCACGCCTCGCCCGCCGCCGCCGCCGCCGCCGATCGACGCGGGCGTCGCGATGGCCGCTATGTTCGGACACGCGCCTCCTCCGCCGCTGGACGACGCGAAGGCGCGCTCCGCTTTGTTCGCGGTGACTGGTGACGACGATGCGAGTGAGAAAAAGGAGAAGCAGGAGGTTGAGACGAAGCAGACGAAGATGGACGACGAGGTCGAGGACGAGGCGTACTCGGAAATGGACAACGTCGATACCGAGGAAGAGGCCGAGGAGGAGGCGGAGGAGGAGGACACCGAGGTGGACTCGGCGATGGATGATGCCGTCGAGGAGGAGGCGGAGGAGGAGGATACTGAAACGGACTCGACGTACTCTGACATGGACGACGTGGAGGATGCGTTTTTGGAAGAAGAGGATGCCGAGGAGGACGCGGTTTTGGACGAAGCCGAGGATGAAGCCGAGGAGTTCCAGACTCTGGCCGAGGATGAAACCGAGGAGTTCCAGACGCTGGCCGAGGAGGAAAAGGAGGCGAAGGGTGAGGGTGAGGACCAGCTATGGTGGTACAAGCAGCAAGGCAATGGTGTTAAAAACGCCAAAACGCCGGCGGAACGGCCCTCCGCGAAGGCGTTTTCTGTGAAAAAGAACGAGGAGACGCGCGACTCGTCGGCTACCGAAAAAAACACCCCCAAAGCGTGGTGGGACGTGGAGGCGTCTTCCACGGAGACGGAGGTGACAGCACCAAAAAAGGCGTCGGAAAAAAAGACCAAGGCAACCGACGCGGAGGATAGCGCGTTTGAAAAGCTGTTCGCGGCGAACCCGTCGCTCGTGGGCGACGGGGGCGAGAAAGCCGCGGAGACGACGGGGGAGACGGAGAAGACGAAAAAGCAGGAAGGATATTTAAAAAGGAAGCAGGGTGTTGTTTCTAAAGGACATGTTTCCGCGGAGAAGCAGGATCAAGCCGTCGACAAAGAGGAGGACTACGCGTACGACGCTTTGGACCCGGCTACGCACGCCCGCGAACGAGCGGAAGCCGCGGGTGAGGCAAAGCACGACTTGTCGTCTTCTGCTGCTAAGGGACATCACGTGATGAACAGTGCGTCTTCGGCACGGTCGTCGTCCCACCGTAGTTCCACTGCGAATACGACGGTCGCGGAAACAGGCGCGGCGCGGAGGACGTCCGGGCGGAAGTCGTCGTCCGGTTCGCCGCGAAGAAACGAACGAAAGAAGGACAGACACGGCAAAAAGCAATCCTCAAACTTCGCCACGTCCTCCGGCGTGACCTACGACGTGTACGAGTCCGCGAACGCGCTTCACGTGAGCAAGCACCCGGCGCCGCCGATGCTGTACCCGTCCCCGCCCCCGCCCGAGCCCCCGGATTACTCGGACGTGTACGAAGCCGCGACGCTGGCGATGACGAGCGGCGTGGGGGTCAAAACGGAGGGCGACGCAGCGATGAAACGCATCGCGAATGAAATTTTGCTGATGGAAAACGAAATCGGCGTGAACAAGTTCAACCACCTGTTCGAGGCGTACTCGCAACCCGCGGTGCCTGGGGCGACGAGTGGGAAGGATGGGAAGGATTCGTTTGGTGTTGTGGGTGACACGCAGGAGAAGGGTGGGAAGGGTTCTTCATACAAGTCGGAGACGCAGAGTGCGACGGAAAAGGCGTCGACGAAAAAAACATCGAAGGCAAACGCGACGACCGGCAAGTCCCCGCGACGCGCCGGCGCAGGGACCGCGGCGTAGAGGTTTTAGGGTAAGCACACTACATACTAATTTAAATACTAAACTAGTTACACCGATATCTGGGGTATATACGCCCCCCCCATACCTACACCAACTCGTCGTCACGCAAGTGCGCTAAGTGCCCCAGCGATTGAAAAACCGCGTCTCGCCCCGCGTGTTTCCCCATCTTCAAAACCTCCGGAGTGACGCAGAGGGACCCGACGCCTTTTTTCGGAAGGGATTTTTTTGTTGGCGACACGGAATACACAAACGGCTGGTTAGGGAAGTTGGATTCGATTTCGGGGTGGTTTTTCGCGGAAAGCAGCGACTCATCAAGAGGTACCCTCCCGGCTCGCATGGCGTCGTGCGTTTCCCAGGCGTCACGCATGTGCCGCGGCGACAGAAGCGCGCCGCGCACGGCGCGCTGCACCAAAGCGCCGAAGGTTTTGGAAAAGCGCTTTTCCCCCGGCTTTGCTTCTTCTTTTTTAACTCTCTCCTCCTCGGGGTGCGTTTTTCTTGCTTTCGCGCCGAAGGCGGATTTGTCCACAACGCCGTCAGACCCAGGTGTTTTGCCAGCAGTTTCCTCCCGTGCGCCATCCCGCGCCGCGCCGCCCGTGCCAAATTTCTCCTCCTCCGTCTCCTCCAGCACCCTGGTCAACAACACCAAGACGTGCGTGCACCCGTCCGCCCCGGCCGCGAAAACCGGCACCGGCTCCATCACCGCCGCGTCCACCAACCTCTGGCCGCGGTGTTTCACCGGCCTCGGCCCCGCGAAAAGAGGCACCGCGGCGGATGCTTTCTGAGATTGTAAAAAGAAAAGTCAGTATTGTATGGGCAATCAGTCGGCGGAATGTGTTAAATGGGAAATACTTACCAGGCTTCTTTTTAAATCGAACTTGCTGTGAAATGGCGAGCCCAGCATCACCGGGGTCAGGGTATCCAGTGACGTGGCGACGATTTGGAACGTTAGGGGCGAGGCGATGACGGCTTGAAAGTCCAACCCCCGCCCCGTCTGCCCGGCGTCCATCACGGCGTCCACCAGAAAGTTAACGTCCATCGCGGGCGCCCGGCCGTACTTGCTCCCCACCAGCCTTCGTTGCGTCTTCGTGGTGGGCAGCCGTCTTACGTCAAGAAACCGGCCGTCCACCAGGTCGTCTTCGTAGCAATCAACTCCCTCGGGTTGCTTGGCCAGAAAGTATGTCAGGTTCATTGCACCCGCGGAACTGCCGTACACGGCGTCGAACGCGTCGTACAAACCAAGCTCCAAAAGACCGCCAAGCGCGCCCGCGCTGATCACGCCCTTCATCCCGCCGCCTTCCACCGCGAGTCCGATTTTCATGCCGTCGTGTCGTGACCCGGGCTTCGTGTTGTCCCTGACGCGTCTCGCCAAAGCGACAAGCACGGGGTGCGTTTTTGTGGAGTGTTTTGTGTTTGCGTCGACGCGAACGTGTTCAGAGGTGTTGTTTTGTTTTGTCGACATCGCAACAGCACCGCTGATCGCATCGTGCCTCAGTGTTTTCCAACACTGAGGCACGGGCGTCACCCCTGCTGGTGGTTTGCCGTTACGCGCGCAACGCGCGGTGCCTCCTTTGCGAAACGAGGTGTCACGCAACAAACAGATCCACGGCGGTGTCGCGGTTTCGGCCAACACCGGTTCGTCACCGGGGGTGGTGGTGAGGTACGCGAAGTCGAACAAAACAGGAGCCTGTTTTTCGATGGCGCGCGGTCTTCTCATCACCCGACAAGACTCGCGTTTTCGTGGAACAGAGGGACACCAAACACGTCTCGATGCCTGGTTTGGGCCTCGGCGACGGTGCGTATCCACGCCCACCAATCCCACATCCGCAATCGACGCCACTGCCGCGCGCATCGCGGGCCGTGCGCCGCCGAATGACTCAGCACGTCATAGCTTCTTTTTTCGAACGCGATTTCTGTCGACCCGAACGAGGTGCCGACGGAGCCGCCCCCTGCCGTTACGCGTTCGTTTCTTCCAACTCTGCGATTGAACCGAAAAAGCGTCAGTCTTGTAAGGGCAAACAGTGTTTGGATTTGGGAAATACAAACGCGTCCAAGAAACAAAAAACCGTGAAAACGCGTTGGTCGCTTTTTTTCGCTTGACGAACCGCTCACGCTCGTGCGCGTGCCATACCCGCATACGCACCGCCCTTTCCTCGAGCTTCGGCTCGGATGATGGAAGTTATGACCGACTCGCCCCGCGACGTCCCGTCGTTCTTCAACGGCAACGGCACGTGTGGCACCACCACGGAGTTGTCCACGCATGCCTCGTTCACGATGATCGATGGGTCCGGGGGTTCCGAAAACAAACGCGTGGTTTCCGTGTCAGACCACATCTCTGAGCTCGCGCCTGAAACGAGTACCCTGGAGGTGCGTTCGGAGGGAAACTGGGAAGGGTTCGCGCCCGCGGCGGACACCACCACGGCGGTGGGAACAATCACCGTGCCCCCCACGGTGGCGGAGGATGACCTGAGCACCTCGTTCGCGGTGGCCCCGAGTTTGCCAAAGGTTGATTATTTCGTGGGCCTGCCCGGGGTGACCAAAGGGTACCCCGGAAGCGGGGTTGTTTGTCCTGTTTCCACCACGCCCAATCAGGACTTCATGCCGGTCCCGAGGTTCACCCCTGGGGAGCATTTGGTGCACAAGACGATTTTCTGCCGGCTCCTCGCGAAGCGGGTGGCGCACCGTACCGCTACGCGAGTGTTGCCCAAAGCCGTGCTTGACGTGGTGACGAAAAACGTGTGCGAGTGCGCCGGGCGGTTCTTGCCGTCCGTTTACCGGGTGGAGAACGAAGCCTTCGAGATGATGATGTTACGACGAGTACAGAAGTACGTCACGCAACACGTGGACGTGCCGCATTGGGTGGAGCGGTACATGGGCGCGGGGAAGTGCGTGTGGCCGGTGCGGGATTTTGAAACGGAAAACGCGATGCGGCAGATTGGTTTCCCCGGCGCGCCCACCTGCGACGTGCGTTTGGTGTCCGGGTTCCAGGAACACGTCACCACCGTGGAACGCGTCGTGGCGAGTGCGAAGTTCTCCATTTCAATCACCACGTGCTACCTGAAGTGCGACGAGGCGCACTTCACGCGGTTGCTTTGCGAACTGCTTCCGGCGGCGGCGAAGCGGGGGGTACGCGTGCGGCTTCTTCTGGACGGAACCGTTGCGAGGGCCGCGATCGCGAGGTCGAACGGCTGGGGCCCTCTTTCGAAGTATGCCTCGCAATCAAACGCACGCAGCGCTTTCCTGGCGTTCTACGACGAAACGTTGGCGAAAACAATCGCGGCGTGCCCACCCGGGAGCTTCAAGGTTGGTTTTTTCCAAGCCGCCGAGCCCGTCGCGGGGTACGAAGTTAAGTCACACGTCAAGCTGTTCGTCGCGGACGGTACGTTCGCCATCACGGGCGGTAGCAACCTGTACCCCACGGAGCTGACGCAGAAAAGCGACTGCGACATCGCGGTCAACGGCGCCGCCGCCACCGCGATCGACGACATGTTCAACGAAATGTGGAAGGAGCAAGTCGGCGAGACGCTCGCGACGCAACCGGATACGCAAAAAACGTTCCAGGAAGTGGAACCGGAGGGCCGGCCGTCGCGACGCAGCCTGGAGACTTCTTTGGGGGACATCTCCGTCCTCGTCGCGGGAATGGTCCCGTCGCCCGCGGTGAAACGGGTGAACATGATGTCTCCTCTTGGGTGGCACGCGCACGGCGTGCGGTTTAACCCCACGATGTCCCGGCCGGACCGCCACGGCGAAGACGCCGTGCTTCGGGCGGTGATCGGGCTGGCGGACAAAGCCAAAGAAGAGCTGTTGCTTTGCTTCGGGTTCGCAGCACCGCACGCACCTCTGATTGACGCGCTGCGGCGGTGTGTGTTGCGGGGCGTGCGCGTGCGTGTGCTTCTGAACAGCCAGTACAGCGCGGATCTTCAAACCCCGATGGGGGACCTGGCGCTCGGAGCGCGGGCGTTGCTCGTAGCGGCGCCCGGCATAGAGCTGTGGGTTACGGGCCCCACAAAATCGCAAAACGCACAAGTGGGGAAAGGCGTGTACGCGTTCCAGCACGGCAAGTTCTGTGTCGCGGACAGACAGCTGTGTTCCGTGGGTTCGTGGAACGCGTGGGCGCGGAGCGCGTTCCACGAAATGGAGCTGAACATGTTTTTCGACGCCCCGGATTTAGCGGAAAAACTCGCGGAAAAATGGCTCTCAGCCGCGCAAGAGTGCGCGCGCGTGGACGACCCGAACGACCTGGTACCCGGAGTAGGGAGGTTCGCCCCGCGGGGTTGTGAGATGTGCTTGCCTTTCGGGAAGTTCTGCGAAGACGCGCTTGTGCGCGCGGAGGGGTGGGCGTTGGAAAACAACGCGCCAAAGGAAATGAACAGCAGCGACGACTTGTGACGGTAGCTAGCCACTTTTAATTCTGCAGGACACAACTCCTTGTAAGTACCAGTACCAATATTATTTTTGACGTTTCGCCGCGTGGACGCCGTCCGTCGCCCAATCCGGTAAACGTTTCCTCCCCGTTTGTTTCCCGCGCTCAGCGCACGATGCGCAGCGCCGCGTCCAGGGCGTCGCGCCACCGTGGGTCGTGATTCAGTTTGTTTTGCTCGTTATCCGCGGCGATTGTTTCACGCACGCAGCTCTCCGCGAGTTTCGCCGCCGCCGCGGCGAATTGCCACATGTTTTCGCCGCGTCGGTTGTGGCCGGTTTCGATAACCCTCACCCACACTCGGTCCGCGCCAACGCTCGGTTGGTTTCCGTGGTCAACAGGAGGACCGACCACGGCGACGACGACGAACCCAACATCTGTCCCGCACGCCTCGTGGAACGTGGGGCCACACGCACCCACCTCGGCGATTCCCCAATCCGCGCCGCACATGAGTTGCAGGTCGCGCGCCGCGTTGACCGCCCACACCACCCTGGATTCCCAGTACCGATCTTGGTTGGCGTAGTTGCCCGAACCACGAGCGCTCTCCAGGGCGATCAGGGCGTCGTGCGTACCGGGGACGAGCGCCTCCCTTGCCGTCGCGGAGTACGCCACAGCACCGCCGGTGAAATACGCGGATGCGCCGGGCAGGGAAAGAAGAGACGCGGCGAGGAGGCCTCCTGACGTGCACTCGCTAATCGCCACGGTTTGTTTTGTTGTCTTCAGCGCATCTGCGAGATCGGACGCCACGGCTTCCATGCACCACCCATGTCCACCCGACGTGGACGGCTCGGGGGACGCGGGCGCGTCAAAGGTTGGAATACGGTCACGCATTCCGGCTTTGACTCCGCCGTAAACAAGCGCGAGATGTGGAGCACGTTGCTTGGAAAGGCGCGCGAGAGTGCCCAACGTTTTGGACGCCCGACGCTTTTGGCCGGCCACGCGTCACTCGTTTGCCGTTTTGGGCGGCCGTTTTCGGCACTCGATGTCGCGCCACGACACGGTCGCGGGGACGAGGGGCACACTCGTGGACCCTGTAATTCTCCACGCACTCCAGGCGGCAAACACCACGCGCACGGTGAACCTGACCCGACAGGCGGCTTTTCCCGGCCTGGACACCCAATCGCTCGGCTCGCTCGCGCGTGTCATCGCGCGCGGTTACGACCGATTGGTGACCGTCAACCTGTGTGGGCAGCGCCTCTGTGCTGAGTCGTGCGCGGCGCTGTGTCGCGCCGCGCACGACGGCGCGAGCTTCCGCGTCCTTGATTGCGGGGACTGCGATATAGGCGACACGGCCGCGAGCGCTTTGGCGGACCTGATCATCCTGAACGACAACCTGCAGCGCGTGTACCTTCCAAACAACCGCATCCGGACAGAAGGCGCCACCGCGCTCGCCGGCGCGCTAATAGCGCGGCCCGGCGCGCGACTCAAAACCGTTGATTTAAGTTTCAACCCGTTGATAGGGAACGGCGGCGCATGTGCACTCGCGGCTGCGCTGCGAACCACCGCGCCTGAAGAGCTGCGAATCAGCCACTGCGGCGTTTGCGACGAAGGCGCTGTGGCGCTCGGGAAACAGTTGAAAAGAAAGGACTCCCTGAAAAAGCTGCACCTCGATGGGAACGCTTTGCGCGCGGAGACGCAACTGTTACTGGCGAAACTAGCGACGGAAGCAGACGTGACTCTTACACTCTTTTCGTGACGGGATGGACGAAAATATGAAAATAATGTGCACTCCTTGCTTTTCTCACAACCTAGTAACCAGAGCAGTTCTAATTTAATACGCAAACGCGACGCGGACCTCGCCTCCATCTCTTACGCAGCCTGGAGCTTGGCGGTGAGCTTGTGCGGAATGGTTTTCCCCACAATCTTCGCGGGCGCGATGCGCAGCAGGTTTCCTCGTTTCCCAGGGACGCTTCCCTTGACGATAATACAGTCCGCCTCCACGCGCATCACGACTAGTTTCTTCGCGGTGACGAGCTCGTTACCCATCTGCGAGTGCATCTTCTTTCCGGGAAAGATGCGGCCGGGGGAGGTGCCGGCGCCCACGGAACCGTGCTGCCGGTGCGACTTGGAACCGTGCGTCATCAACCCTCTGGCGAAGCCGTACTTCTTAACAGCACCTTGCCACCCCTTCCCGATGGACGTCCCGCGGACGTCAACCACGTCGTCTTTTTTGAAAATATCAGTCGGGTTGAGCTGCGCCCCCAACTCGTGCGTCGGCGCGCCAACCAACCGGAACTCCTCCAGGTGCCTCATCGGGGGAACACCGGCTTTGCCGCAGTGGCCCACCTCGGGCTTGGTGATCTTGTAATCCGCGACCTGGTCGTACCCAACCTGCACGGCGTTGTACCCGTCGGTTTCCTCGGTTTTGACCTGGCGTTTTTGGTAAAAAAATGTGGATAGGAATGTCAGCGGAATGTCGCTTTTCGGCATTGGTGGCGTCGAGGTTCACGCCACTGCGGTGAGAGGTATCCATACTGTTGAGCAGTACGAACTACTGCTCGGACAGCGCCGGTGCTGCGCACCGCGAGGGAAAAACGGGCCAAAGAGTTCTGGTGCTTCTCGAGTCGGATCTGCCTCCCTTTCGGCAAATGACCCAAATCTGCCAGTACCCTAAACCCTGTGACGCCGCGACGGAAGCCCTTGGTGCCGGAAACGACACCAAGGCCTTGGTGCGAGTCACGGTGTTGGCCGTACACGGGCTTTGCGTTTAGGCACGAGCTACATAGCTATACGAGAAACAGTTTAAACGTCACACAACGCACCTGAGTCACGACGTTGCCCGCTTGCACCGCGATGACGGTCACGGGGACGCACAGGCCTTCCGCGGTGAACAGCTGCGTCATGCCAGCCTTGTTCCCGAAAACCCCCACGCCCGCGTCGAACTTGGCGTCAACTTTGAGGCCACCGGTGGACGCGAGACGCACGGCGCGCGCGGGGACAGCCACGCGCGCACCCGTGAAGCTCGAAGCCCTGAGGTTGCGCTTCACCGGAGCGCGCACGCCGGCGGCAATTTGGATAGACGAGGCCATCATAAAAGCGGCCATCTTTCGTGTAGGTGCCTTCCGCGCGCGGAACGAGCGTGTCGACCGGTGTTAGTGATGCACTAAACCGAACGAAACCTACACGTCTCTGTAACACGAGGTTCGATTTGTGTCACCTACGAAACGTCGCGAACGAGTGCGGCGTCGTGAGGAATGCCGGTAACGCGCGGCGCGATTCGGGGACACGCCAAAAGCCACGTCCTGCGAAAAACACCGCGACGCGTGAAAAAACAAAGCCCGGACAAACCCTAAACCTTGAAAGGAGATCGAGTGCGGTTGATAGGTTTGGCTGATCGAACGCCGAGGTGCTGATCGGGGTGCGGTGAAAGGAGCGAGTCGATCGCGCCTTTTTTGATGTTTTTCTGTCGGCCCAAAAAAAGCGTCTGCGGTAACAACGAAATCGAGATGAAATCGGGGCGGCCCTCTGCCGAGCAGCAAGACGGCTGCGCGCCGGGGGTTTCGCCGGGGGCAGCCTTAGAGTGTGCGCGTTGGAGTGAAGACACCGGGAGGCGGTGATAGGCACTCGGCGTGGCGCGGGCGAGGTTGAGTCGGGGCGGGACCTGCGGTGGTTCTTGGAAAAGGAAGGAGGCGCCCACGTTTTGGGAAGTCTCGGACGATCCGAACGAACGCGCGGTGAAGGGACTGTTGTGCCCGGCATCGGCGACGTCGCGTGTTACCCAACGCGTGTCGCTGGACTGTTTGAACAGAACTGTGGAACCGCGTCTCGTTGCTTGACCACCACACACAACGCGATGGACGACCCCACGACCAGCGATTCCCCGCGTGGTCTTCCCCAACCGTCGCCACCCACCGCCAAGGGGGGCGTCCCCGTGTACGTGATGCTTCCGCTCGATACGGTTTCCAGGGAGGGCACGCTTCGAAGCGTGCATGCGTTGGAGCCCCGGCTCGTCGCGCTTAAAGACGCGGGCGTGGAAGGGGTGATGATCGACGTGTGGTGGGGTATCGTGGAGCGGTGCGGGCCGGGGCGGTACGACTGGAGCGCGTATTCAACGCTGATGGAGCTGCTAAAGCGGCTCGGGTTGAAACTGCACGTGGTGCTTTCGTTCCACGCGTGCGGCGCGAACCGGGACGACGACTACCACGTTTCTTTACCCAGCTGGGTAGAGTCCGCGGTGCAGAGGGACGCCGACGGCCTGCTGTTCAAAGACCGCGCCGGCACTAGTAGCGACGAGTACCTGAGTTTGTGGGCGGACGGCGCGCCGATGCCAATGATCGCGGGGAACGGCGACGACGACGATGAAGTACACCTCGCTCAAAGTACACCTCTCCACCCCCTGAGGACCCCACTGGAGTGCTACCGGGACCTGATGAAAGCTTTCTCGGAAAGATTCAATCGCGAGCTCAACGGAACAGACAAGCTCATCACCGAGGTGTTGATAGGGTGCGGCCCCTGCGGCGAGCTGCGGTACCCCGCGTACGCCGCGAACCGGGGGTGGGTTTTCCCCGGGGTAGGGGAGTTCCAGTGCTACGACCGACGCGCGCTTGAGTCACTCGCGAACGCGGCGAACTCGGTGGGAAGACCGGAGTGGGGAAAAGGCGGACCGCACGACGCCGGGTCGTACAACAGCCGGCCCGACGAAACCGGGTTTTTCGCAAACGGCCGAGGCGTCTTTGGATCTAATCAAAAACAGGCCGGTCAGTTTGGAGGAACCCCGGGTAACAGCGGCGCCCCAAGCAGCACCTCCTCTCTTTTCACCTCGCGGTCGATGATGCTACCCACGACGTTGGCGCCGGACTCGCCTGTGGCGGGGGGAGCGCCAAACCCCGACGGCGCGCTGTTTGAGGGCGTAACGACTCAAGACCATTTTCACCGCGCCGCGCATCACCGCGCGGACGGGCGGACGCGAAGCTTGGACGACCTCGTGTCACACGGCGACGCCCCGAACGGGCGGTGGGACGGTGAGTACGGCAAGTTCTTTCTTTCGTGGTACTCCAACGAGCTGGTGGCGCACGGCGAGCGCGTGATGCGGTGCGCGAACGAGGCGTTTGGGTCGTGCGACGCGCGGGTCGCGCTGAAGTGCGCCGGTATCCACTGGTGGTACAACACCCGGTCGCACGCCGCTGAGCTCACCACGGGGTACTACAACGTGCAAGGCGGGTGCGAGAGTTTCGGCTCGGAAAGCGCGCCCGCGCTTACCAACTCTGTGGAGAATTTCGGGAACCGCCGAGCCAGCATGGACTGGGTTCCCGGGCGCGAAGGCGGGGTTTTGAGTTCGTCGAGTTCTTTTTTGAGTCGGGAGGGAGGCGTAGGCGTAAACTCGATTTTCAAACCCTTGCACCGAAACACGAACGCGGGGAGCCACGGCAGCGTGAGCAGTTTAGCGTGCGACCAGGGGGCGCCGACCACAGGGTACGACCGCATAATGGCCATGGCCAAAGCGTGCGGCGCCTCCGTGACCTTCACGTGCGCCGAGATGAGCGACCGCGAGCACGACCCGAAACACATGTGCGGCCCGGAGGGGTTGATGCGGCGCGTGGTGGGGTGCGCGAGCCGGCACGGCGTGCCGGTCGCCGCGGAGAACGCGCTGTACCGGTGCGACGCCGTGGCGTTCCGGCAGATGGTTCGGAACTGCAAGCGGGGCGTTGCGCCTGCGTCGGCGGAGGACGCGACGAACCAAATGACCTCGTTCACGTTTCTACGAATGTGCGACTCGCTTTTCGAGCCGAACAACTTTCTCGAGTTCGTGGCGTTCGTCAAGGACCTCACGGGCGGCGCCGGCGAGTGGTCGCCGTGAAGATGTAACAGTAAAGCGTCGGGTTGAAATCGACTTTTGGGAGATTCGCGAAAGTGTAACCGGTAACAAAGAACACTAACAACGGGACCGTCACATTACCACAACAACTTTCTTGGATACTCTTGTTGATGCTTTTGATACCATAACGACTACGACACTATTCATCAATCAATAAACCCTTCCCCTGTTCCTTTTCCGTGTCGTCCGCCAGCCAAAACACCATCAGGGTTTCGTTTCGCGACGCCGCTTTTTTTCCAAATCCAAAGTCGCTTCCCGACGGAAAGTTCAAGGGAAAGCTGTTGAACAGTTTTTGCAAATCCTTCTTTTCAGACGCGGCATCGCCCGCGCCTGTACCGTCGTTCAGGTCTTCAACTGTGACGAATCCGTTTTTCAAATACAAACCAATCGCGGGCGCGTTGGCGTCGGCCACGTGAAGCGCCACGCACTTTGGTTTTTTATCGGTAAGGTTTTTTGCAACAGTTTTGCACCGCCCCAACAATGCGTCGCCGATTCCCATTCGTCGAAATTCAGTAGGCACGACCATCCCGGTGAGGTACAGGAAGTGCGAAGTTTCGTTTAAGCCCAGCTGCGCTGGAACATCACCAACCAGGCCCTCTTTGCTTTTCTTTTTGCCACCCGCGGGGAGCAGGGTGAGGTCGCAGGCGCCGACTATTTTGGCTTTTTTATTTTTTTCGGAAGACTCCCTTTTTTTATCGTCATCATCATCACCACCATCGTCAATCTCTCCTCCGTCGTCCGCCACCAGGCACACGAAATCCCCGCCGCTCCACCGGACTTTCTGCACCAGCCCGTTCAGCAAATCCCGGCTGCTCCGGCCACTGGCGTTGAACCCGTCCGCCAGCAAATCAGCCACCTCCCGCAGCTGGTCTAGCAACACCTTGCCCTCGCCAAACACCTGCCGCACTCGCCACGTTGTATCCGGAGAATCTGGCGCGTCGTCGGCGTGTGACGGGACGGCGTGAGGTTCTGTGCTACGGCGCCGAAGCGCGAGCGCGCGACGGGCGACTGAGGGGCGCACGCGACTCGCGTGAGGTCGCGCGATGACCGCGCGCGACGCGGGCACGGCCCCGGCCACGTGCATCGCGCTGTGCCGGGAAGAGCTGTCACACTTCAACTGACCACACATTTGCAGTTTTTTCGCTTAGTTGCCAGTACACAAAATCGTGCTCCGGTGGTGTAACCGCCACTCCTCCTCGCACAGGACGGACGGTCGCCATGCGGTCCGCGCGCGATGCGGACGCGAAGAGCCCCCGACGTGAGCGACGACCGCACGTTGAGTTCGCGGAGACCGCTGATGCGAAACCCAGCACACGCGACATGTCCGAGGAAAACGCGGAATCTTCTCGACGAGCCCTTGAGCGCGCGTCCGTGTCCGACCGCCGGTCGGAAACGTCCTCCGTGGGCCACCGCAAAGCGGACCGGCGGTCCATACGCTCGCGGTCGTCGCACGCGTTGTCGCGGAGCTTGGAGAACAGCGATTCAGAGTACACGTCGCACTCCGGCACTGAAACGGGATCGGAATTTCCAAATTCCGAATGGTCCGACGTCGGCCCCGGCGCGCCGTTCCCCGAAACGAAACAGGAAAGGGAAGCTCGCTTGCTGTTAAAGCTCAACGCCTCAATGGCGACGACGATGAAGTACTGGGACGTGGAGCAGGGCTTGGGGGGAGGGGGGGTTAAACCGGTGCCGAGCTTCCTTGTTGACGAGGCCGTGGCGTTTGAGTCGAAAAACGCGTCGGCGGATACGTGGCGTTTGCCTAGCGACGACGAGATGAGCCTCGGTGTGAACGACGGCAGTGTCAGTGGCGACTCGTTGGACGAAGTGCACGCAAACCTGGGCGACTTCGACTCCGCGCACGACCTCGCGACACCGTGGAACGACCGACCGAGGGTCATCGCGAAGAAAATAGTGCGGCACATCGTGAACAAAGCGCTGCGGGAAGCGTTGCCGCCGCCGCGCGGGTTTCTGGACGCATGCTTCGGATGCGTCGCGCCGCGAGACCCGGACCGGGGACGGCGAAGCAGCAGACGGAGGTAGGGCTCGGTATAAAAACTTTTGCATTAATAAGTAGTATTAATACCGCTGTAGTAGTAGTCCAAAGGGCAATCTACCTTGGTAGTCCGTGGTATCATCACTGCGTTTATACTCGGATTAATCATCCTCCGTCTCGAAGCGCAAATCCGCCACCATCGGCAGGTGGTCGCTCGGGAACTGGTCGTTGGGCAGCGCGGTTTGTTGTTTGACTGACTCTAGTGACGGCATCGGGGCGTGCGCGGTAGGTCGGAGGGGGGCGTGGTTAGAAACACCACGGTGAGGGTCACGGCCAAGGTTAGTTCCGGTGTCGCACCAGATGTAATCCAGCGCGCCCGCGAACCCGGCGACGAAGTTCGTCCATTCCGGAAACCCGCACGCGCTTTGCAAACGCAACGGGTGTCGCAGATGCACGGCGCACCCGCCTATTGGTTCGGCGACCCAGCCGGATGATTTTTCATTCGCCAGCTCGATCGTTTCCATCGCGTCAGACTCCAACGACGCATTCAATGAACTCACCAATCGTAACCCGGCTTGGTGCGCGAGGAGTGCCTTTCGAGCCGCCGAGGTCGCTGACAAAACGTCGGCGTCTGTTTTCAAATTTAAATCGTCGTCGTCTGTTTCCTTCTCCAACCCGGAACCGAACGCGGCGCGGTTGGCGTGGTGAACACCCACCGGGCCGTCAACCGGGGCGGGGGCGCACGTGTCTTCCCTTTGCCTGTCGGGGCTCATGCCGTTACGTGTGTCGCCCCCGCCCCCACCCCACGTTTCGTCACTAGCCATCGCAGCCTCCGCGCCCGGCCACCGCGTTTGGGACAAACCGCGCAGCGCGACGCCGCTTTGCATGTTCGCGTCTCGCCGAAACTGCCACGCCGCGACGCACACGCAGGTTTTGAACGTACACCCGTTTTTGGCGTGGTGCTGCGCTATCTGGAGAGGAGACAATTCTTCTTTGCTCGACACTGGTAACGCATCACACACGACGCCGCACGGAAGCCTCGCGCCGCGTTCGGTTTCCGACGCCACGCGCCAACTAGCGGCCATGCGACCGAGCTTTTGGCTCAAAGCGTTCAGCTGTTGCGCGGTCGGGACGCCCGGTGCTAATTCTGCATCGACCGGGTCTGCTCTGGAGAGTTCTCGCTGTTCTTGCTCAAACGCATCCAACTCCGGGTCTATCGCGAGTAACTCAGCCGCCGCGGCTCGTGAAGAAGTGCCTCCCCAGCGAAACACCGACCCTAGGGCCCAGTCGGGGTCACTCGCGCGTAGCGTGCCGCTTCCAACGAAACGCGCCGCGGCGTCAAACGGCTCGGCATTGAAGTCGCCGCACACCACCAGGGCTACTTTGGTTTGGGAGTTCGATTCAGTTTCAACGTAAGCATCCCTCGCGGCTTGCGCGTGCCTTAGCAGCCAGCGAGATTGTAACACCCTGACGTGCGTCGCGCCCGGGTGAAAGAAAAGGTGCGCGTTCGCGACGACTGTCGGACGGCGATTATCTTTCTTTTTTTCATCGTCCTGTTTTTCTTTCGTCGTCGTCCCGTCTTTTCCAACCGCCGCAAACGCCACCACGGGCTCCAGGGTCACCACCAAACCCACCGTGGATATCTTCCCAAGAGCCTCCTGAAGGTGCGGCTGCGTTTGAATGAATTTACTCAACCCCTCCTCCCCGGGAAAATCTCCGGGTTGTTTCAGGGAAATTGTTTCAAAACCCACCACGCGCCAGGCGTCGCGCTTCACGAACGTCGCGCACCCCTCGCGCGTTTTGCCGGTTTTCTCGACAAGACCCCCCGCCGGGTCATAACCCGCTGCTTTCATCTGCGGCACCCAGAACTGGTGGTACCACTTCCGGTCGATTTCCTGCAGCGCCACGACGTCGGGCTGAGACAAACGTATGTCCGCCATCGCCAGCGGCAGCCTGCGTTGCGGGTCCGCCGTTTCACTCCTCAAATACGGATACAAAACACTCCACGTGTGCGCGTACGCATCAGCCAAGACGTTATAGGTCATTACTCTGATGGTCGTGCCGTCATCAAGGGGCGGGCCCAAGTCCGCCATGCGTTTCCACGCGTCAGGGCGATCCGTAGCAATCACCACGGGGTTTTGCGTGGTGAACGCGACGGACTCGCCGCACGGCGCGGAGTCGCCGAGCGGGGGCTTCGGCGTCGCTGTTACCAAAAGTCTGCATCCGACGTCTTCGTCAGTGGGGACGTAGACAATACCCTGGCTGATTTCTTCCAGGGTCGAGGGTTTAGGGTTTAAGGTATTAGGGTCCCGGGTTTCCAAACCCTCGTTCTGTGAACAACATCTCCACCATCGCCAAAGCAAGTCCGTCTCCTCGTCGCAGTGCTTCGTTCCGCCGGCCGCCGCGACGAGCGGCGCGCCGACGGTCGGGTGCCCCGCCACCGACACGGTTTCCAAAAACGGCGCGTCTACGCGCACGCGGTACGACCCTACGCCGGCTATTTTTAGGACCACACCAGTTCGCCACGCGCGTGCGTTGCTCGTGTCAGGTGACACTTCCGTTTCGTTGGATGACTCGACAAGCGTCGCGGTTGGCGGTGTCGTCGTCCAGTTTTGGCCATCGTCGATGTCTTTTTTGGAAGGACGTCCTACCTGTTTCCTCGCCTTCTCGATCGTCGCCGTGAGCCTCGCCAGCGCCTTGGAAACCGGCTCGTCCGCCGAACGTTGTAAACGTTTCACCCCCATCGGGAAAGGCAGGGGGATCTCGATTTCCAAACCAGAGCCGTCGAAACGCGCGTCCGCGACGCCGTCCGGTATCGGCGACATCCCCGCGGTGGTGCCTAGTCGCGCACCCCCTTTCCGCGCACCTCTTGGAACCGCCAGGCGGAGGGGCACGGGGGCGGGGACGGGGGACCGACGGAACACGAATGAACCAAGATGCGCCACCGTCACCCACCTCGCGGCGCACAGCATGCGCGTTCGGGGGCTCACGCCCGCGCGCCTGCCTGTGCCCTTCCGATAAAATCTCCGAAAACTGGAGGAATTTTTTTGACTCAGATGGAATGGGGAAGCTTCGACCCCCAGTCCTCCTCGCGCCGGTCCCGACGCGGTGATGGTGGGTCAACCGACGACGAACTCGCGCAAGCGGTCGGACGAGGCGCGGCGCTTCGCAAGTCGTGCGGCGGAGGCGCAGCGCGAGATAACCAAGCAGCTGGCTCGAGGGGGATTAGCGTCGTCAATTCGCGAGCCAAAATCAGCATCAACCAGCTCGACCGGGTACTTCGACGTGTTCCCTCGCACCGCGACTTCCGGGAAGAGCAAGCCGGTTTTGCTTGAAGACCTGGAACGGTTGCTTCACGAAAAGCTTCGGCGTGGGCGGAAGCTGCGTGGCGACGACGGGGGCGGGGACGACGGCGACGAGGTACACGAAAACGACGCCCTCGACGCGCACCGGCAAACGTTCCAAGCCTTCATCGACGCGTTCACCACGTACAAGCCTTTGCTTGTTGCGATAAAAACGACGTACGACGTGGCGCTTGACAAGGCTTTGTTACGCGAACGTGAGTGTGCTGGCTTGCGCGCGGAAATAGCCGCGGGGGAGCGAAGACGCGTCGCGGAGGTGAGGGATGCGCGGGCGGATACGTTGACGAAAGCGGCGAACGTGCGCGGCGACGCAATACAGCGCGCGGCGGCCGCGGAGGCGAAAGCGGCTGCGGCGGAAACGAAAGTGGCCGAGGCGATGGCGGAGACGGCAAAACACAAAGCACTCGCGGAGGCGGCAACATTGCGGGCGGCCGAGGCGGACCAGGCGCGCGCGGAGCTGAAGCGACGGATAGACGCGGAGACGTCGTGGGCGACTGCTCGAGGCGAGGCGGGGAAAGCGTTGTTGGCGTCTGTGATGCCGCCGGTGCCCGAGCGTTTTGAGCGCGCGGATGTCGCGCTGGCGGAGGGAGAGGGGGGGCTTTACATGGATCCGCCGGAGGAGCAGACGCAGCCTCCTGGGGAAGACACAGAGGGGGACAGCGGCGATGGGACAGAGGAGGTGGTTTGACTAGGGTGAATAGAAGTATAGGGTAACTAACCGATCCCTACGTAGACGCAAAGAGCAAGTGCCGACTTTCATCATATTTCTTTTTTGGAAGGTACTCAGAAGGCCACGTCGATCGTAGAGAGCACCACTTTCCATGGCGACGACGACCGCTGTTTGTCGAGGCGTGACCCCTTCGCGGGTCACCGCGACGGCGCGACGATCGCCCCAGCGCTCCGTGTCCGGCGCGCGCGCCTCTGCTACACCCCTCGCGACGACGGCGTCGTCCTTCGCGGACGACGAGCTTCGTTCCGTGGAGCACTGCAGCGGATGTCCGAAAGGCGAACAGTGTCCGTGCCCGAAGGCGGTTCGGCGGCACCAGCGCAAGCTCCGGGAGCAGCGTCAGGTAAACTCGGTGGCATCGCGCTCGGGCGATGGTGTGAACAGACGCAGTTTGCTCGCAGCAGTCGCGGCGGCCGCCGCAGCCTCGACGGTTGCTCCCCAGGGCGCTTTCGCGATGTCTAGCGGATTGGTGAGCGACGCGTGGTCAACCATAAGCGGCGCGCCGTCTGACTTGACCTTCCCTGACGATTTCCTCGGCACGTGGCTGTGCTACAGCACGTTGACCGCGGTGAGTACTCCCCAAGGGGATGGAATGGTGCAGGACATGGCGGTGGTGAACCGCGCGAAAAAGGACGTGGGCGAGCAGATTATTTACCCGCTGCGTTTCATTAGGAACAACCAAAACAGGGTGGTGATGGACCGGGCGTGGAACGTGGTGCGCATGGCCGAAGCCACGGCGAGGGCGAGGAACGTTATTGAGTCGGTGGAGTGGGACGTGGACGACCCTAATTTGTTAACTGCGACGATGCCGGGTGACGGGAGGAGCGTTTTCTTCCGTGTTAACCAGCGAAGCGAGGAATACCCCGCGCTTGATCGAATCGAAACAAGCGAAGTCGCGCAAATTGTGTTTGACGGAGGGGACAACGGAGGGTACGCCCCGAAAACGGGTGATGCTTCTGGAATACCCACAGACGTGATGGCCGGGGTGACCGACACGCCAAGCGGCGCACCATCCGCAAAGCAGCCAAAGATAAAATCGTCGCGGACGTTCACGAAGTGGAAGTTCCGGTCGGTTGCATCGGCGGGGGACGGCCCGCTGATCGTGGCGGGGCAAACCGTGTACGACTACCTCACCTCGTTCGACCCCGGGTTCCTCGACTCCAAAGGTCAGCCCGTTACGCAGTACACGTACAAACTCGCGCTGTTCAAGGCGAACGACGTGAACCTCGAAAATTGAGCGAGAAGTAATCGTGAAAGTAGTCGAGGAATCATGAAAGTAGTTAGTACCGTCTGACAGTCGACAGTACTCGTAGTAGGTGAGAAGAATCATTCAGAGGTGGTAGTTCGGACAACGAGCCGTGAAATACACAACTCGTTTTAAATTAAAATCCGGGAAGCTCGGCGAAGTCCACTATTCCCTTTGGCAGGCTCGCCACCGCGTTGACGAGCGCGAGTCGGTTCCGCCGCAACTCAGGGTCGTCCGCCATCACGAACACTTTGTCGAAAAACTGCTCAACCGGCTCAGCGAGTGAAGAGGACGCTTGAAGCAAATCCCCCACGCTCGCGCTCGCCGCGTCCCCCAGGGATTCCCGCGCCGCAACGTACGCGTCGTACAAAGCGGTTTCCTCCGCGGTTTCAAAGCTTCCGGGGCGCACCTCCAAGTCAAAGGGCAGGTCCTTGCCCCTGACCAGCTTGGTGGGGCGCGCCAGCACCGCCATCGCGGTCTTCAACTCATCACTGTCACTTCCCTTTCGCTTGACCAAAGTGTCCAACTCAATCGCGGTCGCCGCGGCGAACGCCGGGTCGTCCCCGCGCTCCGCAAGCGCCGCGCGCACCGCTTCCACGCCGCACCCGCCGTCCACCAGGTACTGCTCTAGCCTTCTTGTTATGTACTCCATCACTTCGTTCACCACGGTCTCTGCAACCTTCACGGGCTGCAAAGAAGCCGCCTCACTCAGCGCCAAGCGCGCGTCGCACCGCGTGTTGGACGCCACCAGCGCCTGGACCGCGCCGTAGGCGGCTCGGCGCAACCCAAAGGGATCCGCGGTGGCCTTCGGCGCGCCCACCACGGCGAACAACCCAACGAGCGTGTCAAAGCGGTCCGCCACCGCCACCGTGATACCCGCCCGTGACTGGGGCAGCTGATCACCTGCCGACCGAGGCAACACGGCTTCGAAAATTGCGTCACAAAGCGTAGAGTCCAAACCTTCCCTCCGCGCGTAGTGCGCGCCCATCACGCCCGCCAGGGACGTGAACTCCGTGACGAGCGACGTGGCGAGATCGGCTTTCGCGAGCGACGCGGCTTGTTTCGCGATGGACGCATCCTGGGGTGAGAAACCCAGTTGTTTCGCCAGCAACGGCGCCAACAACTCGAGCCTTTTCGTCTTGTCAAGCATCGTCCCGAGTTTGGTTTGGAACGTGATTCCCTCCAGGGAAGGTTTGAAATCCGCGAGCGTCTTTTTCGTGTCCGCCGCGTAGAAGAACTGCGCGTCCTGGTACCGCGCGGTGAGCACGGACTCGTTCCCGAGACGCACGGCGTCGTGGTCGACCGCGCCGTTGGCGATGGTGATGAAGTGCGGCAAAAGCTCGCCCGTGGCAGGGTCCTCCACTGGGAAGTACCGCTGGTGCTTGCGCATCACGATCACAAGCACTTCCTTGGGCAGGGCGAGGAACTCGGGCTTGAACGAGCCGAGAATCGGCGTGGCGGCCTCTACCAGGTTCACGACTTCGTCCAGCAAACCCCCGGGTTCACCTGAGGAAGGAGGCACCACGCCGTTGACGGACTCCGCCAGGGCTACGGCGCCACGCCAAATCGCGTCCCGGCGTTTATCCATGGAGATTTCAATCAGTTCCCCCGCCAAAAGCGTCGCGTGGTGCGCCGCGCCGGTGACCGCCACGACGGGCGTCGCGCTGTTCCTCATGAGCCGCGTGGTGTCCCCGGAAGGCACACCCGCGGCGACGAACGGGATGTGGTGTTCGCCGTGCATCGCGAGTAGCCACCGTACCGGCCTCGAAAACGTCTCCTCCGAGTTCCAACGCATGGTTTTGGGAAAGTTCAGCCCGCCGATCACGCCGGGAAGCGCTTCGCGAAACACGTCAACCGCGCCGACCCCCACGGTCACCACGTTCGCCCAGACGTACTCGCCATCCTTTTCCAAATCCTCAGGCCCTATGCCGTTCTTGTTACAGAAGCCAAGCACGGCCTTGGTGGGAGTAACGCCGTCCTTCTCAAACGCGCGCGACTGCGGAGGACCGCGTAGTCTTTCCTCGCCGCTACTCTGCGCCGCCGCGAGCTTCGCGACGCGCACCACGGTTCGCCGAGGCGTGGCGCCCACGGTGACACCCTCGTGGGTCAGACCAGAAGCATCAAGCGTAGCTTTGATCGCCCCCAGCATCTGCGCTGCGCACGCGTCCACATCCGCGGCGGGGAGCTCCTCCGTGCCTAGCTCTATGAAAAAGTCAGCCGCTTCGGTCGGCGGCGGTCTTTTGGAAACCACCGGGTCGCCGATCGCCGCGATTTCCCACTCCCCGAGCGGGAACCCGAGCTCCTCGCGTCGTGTGACCCACAGCTTCGCGGACTCGCGCGCGAGCTTTCTCATGCTTGCGAAGAGTTTCTGGCGCTCCGTCACGCCGACCGCTCCTCTCGCGTCTAGAATGTTAAACGCGTGCGACGCTTTTAAAAGGTTGTCAAACGCGGGTAATGGCAATCGGCGCGCCAACATCGCGTTCGCTTCTTCGTCCGCCAGCTCAAACCGTTTCTGCCACCCAACCACCGACGCGGCTTCCATGTTGTACACGCTCATTTCGTACTCGTTCTGCGCTAGCATCTCGCCGTACGTCAAATGGTCGTTGTACCGAATGTCCTTGAAATGATCCACGCCTTGAAGACTCATCAAGATCCGTTCTAAACCGTACGTGATTTCAACCGCCGTCGGCGTCACTTTCAGCGACCCGCACTGCTGGAAGTACGTAAACTGCGTGACTTCCATGCCATCCAGCCACACTTCCCACCCCAACCCCCACGCCCCAAGCACGGGGGATTCCCAGTTGTCCTCCACGAACCGTAAATCGTGTGTAGAGGTGTCGATGCCGAGCGCCTCGAGGGACCCCAGGTACAGCTCCTGCGCGTCGCCCGGGTCGGGCTTCAAAATCACCTGGAACTGCGTGTGGCGTTGCACCCTGTTGGGGTTGTCGCCGTACCGGCTGTCATCAGGCCTTATGGAGGGCTCGGGGTAGCACACGCTCCACGGCTCAGGGCCTAGGGCGCGGAGGAACGTCGCGGGGTTCATCGTACCCGCGCCAACCTCGGTGTTGTGCGGCAACCAAAGCGCGCATCCTTGGCTGCTCCAATACTGCTGGAGACGCAGGATGGCGTCCTGGAACGTCGGGCCCACGGAGGCGCCCGAGGGCTTGCCCGTGGAAGTCGCCGCGTCCGCGACCGCGGGGGTATCCGTGGAGATAGCACGCGCCACGCGCACCGCACGACGGGACGCACCGAGGCGGCCAGGGGCGCAGGACGTGGGCGCGGCGCGGTTCGGGATCCAAGCGCCGGCGCCGGACGCAGCCACCGAGGTGGCGCTGCTGGCCTTGCCGCGGGCGCGCAGGGCGGCGCCGGGAGCGGCGAGCCCGTAGCACCGGACCGAGGCGGCGATCACGCGCTGCATCGTGGTTATCTGTCGCTCGCGAGTGCGAGATGCGCGCGACGACTACAGTGCCGTCTGTGTGAGGAGGCCACCCGAAACCTATCCCCACGGCGAGGGGCGACGTGTTTCGCTTTTTTTTTTTCTGATTTTCGAGGTTCGGCACCAGCGAAGTTGTAACATCCGAGGAACCATTCTTTGGGTCGCTGGGCTCTGCTTGGAGCTCGCGACCCGTGAGCCGTGGTTCGACGATGAGTCACGAGCCGCACGATACGAGCGTGACGCACTCGCTGCGCTACGGTGCCGCATCTGTGTATCCCGCGTTGGATGGAAGCGCGGTGAGAGGATGTTCGATTCCGAAAGTCGTTTCTCTCATCGTCGTGTCCGCTGTTTTGGCCATCCTCGGGGTGCGCGGCACGCTGCACACGGACGACTCAGTTTTCGACCCCCTTGGCGGCGGTGATGTGGACACAACCTCCGCAGACGCCATGCCCGCTCACGAGGGCGTGGACGTGTCGCTTCCCGTGCTAGTCCTGGGCCTGCCCAAAGCCGGGACCACCAGCCTGGCGTCCTATTTCGCATGCGGCGGGTTACGCACGTCGCATTATGTGTGTGTCGACGTCGAGGAGGGCGTTTCTTTTGCCAGCGACGGGAGCACGATGGAACAGACGTGCGGGCGGTGTATCAAAGACGCGCTTGAGGCGGGCAACGCACCCCTGCGCACGTGTGGCAGGTACGAAGCGTGGGCGCAGATGGACGTCACCGGTAAGCCCAACGACGGAGACTACGGGTTGGACTTGGACTTGCACGGCGAAGACGCGCAGCAGTCATCCGACGACACGTGTTTCTTCCCTCAGGTGGACGCTCTTGACGCGCTTGATCGGGAGTACCCGGACGCGACGTTCGTTTTGAACAAACGAAATTCGTTTGAAGACTGGGTGGCTTCCGTGGATGACTGGAACGACTTGCGCGCGCGGTTGCGGGATTGCGACCTCTCCGGCGCCGGGTTGCCGCCAGGCGACGGAGCTTCCGGACCGGAAGGAGACGAACAACTCATGCGATTCGTCACAAAACATGAGGCGAACGTGCGCGCGTTCGTCGCGGCGCACCCACGACACAAACTAGTGGAGGTCACGATCGAAGACCCGAACGCGGGTGACGTTTTGGAGGAGGCGTTTAGGATTCCTAAAGAGTGCTGGGGACAGGAAAACGTCAACCACGACGCGAGCGGGGAGGACGCGACGGCCACGGCGATGGGGTTCGCAGAGGGAGATGTACGGGTACCAGTGCTCGTGTTTTGACTTTCTCGAAGCGTAACTTCCTTAAAAGCGCGATTGGAAAATAGCACCCATAGTACCCATAGATAGTCTTTTGGTGGTCAACAAAAGTAGACACGAAACTCACGCTTGCGCCCATCATTCGCTACGCCACCTCCCACCTCAGGACGTGCAACGAGGGAAACGAAACCGAAATCGTGTTCCATTTTCGATCTTCGGCGGGACCACGACTCCACGAGTCCCTTTGCGAAACTTCGCACACGTCGAGACTTTGGCACGAGAACGCTACTGCTTAAATTTATCAAAGGGATCACGCGAGGTCTCGAAGGAGATAAGCGCGCTGAAGTGGCGACAAGGACAACTAACTATCAATGAATCTCCCACACAAATGTATCGTTTTTCAGCGGTGTTGCAATTAGATTTTAAGGCAAAAATTGTCATTCCGCACGATATATTTTTAAAAACATACGAGCGGTTTCCAGATTCGGAAGAATCGTGTCGTCGCGTGTGATTGATTGGCCAATTTTATCCAATTTTGGCCAATTTTGGCGAATTAAGTGTCTACGTCCGACCAGCTCCATCCCGCGCGGCACTCACGCACGCACTCGCGCACGCGCCCAACAAGACACCAACTCCGATCCCGTCCCATGACCACCACGATGCATCCGCTCCGGGCTAAACTGGAACCCTTTGAGCCAAAGGAGACGCTCCGCCTTGAGAAGTACTGTGGTGCGAAGACGATTTGTGTCGGCTGTTGTTTAGGTTGGGTTGGGCCTTGCATGTACTACTGCCCGCTCGACAGCAGGCTGGTCCCGGAATACGACCCGACCGCGATGCCGCCCGCGTACGTGGACGCGATGAACAAGATGGCCGCGGCTGGTGTCCTTTCCGTCGTGAGTTTCCCTGGCGGAAACGTCGCGCCGACGGGTACGGAGAAGGTGAAGGATGCGCAGACAAATACTCGCCGACGCAAATGATGTAGATAGGCTGGACGAGGCCCGCCTGTCGCGTTACAATCACCCGTTATTCGACGCGCCCATACCCCAATTCAAGCCCAGCACACCGGATTGCATCGGTAGCTATAAAAACGGGTTCTTCAAATGCGTGGTTGCGTACACCCTGTGTCTTCCCCTGACCATGGCGGAGAAGACAAACTCGTGCGGATGCAGTGAGAAGTACAGCGACAAGCAGGTGCAAGCTCTGATCTCAGGGATGATCGAAGGCCTGATACAGGTGAACACCAGCAAGCCCAACGCCCCCGCGCGTCAGCTCGCGGCGAAGCTCTTCGCCGCGGGATGCTGGGACGGTCCGACGCTTATTAACAAGCTCGCGCCCTCGGTCAACAACGCGGTGAACGCGAATTGGTTTAACATCCAAAAAAACACCTACGTCGGTGAAACCATCGGGGCCGTGATATTCCAAGAGATGTTCAAAAGCCCTGGGTACACCCCTGAAGTCGAGCGGATGATGCTGCTGCACACCAAGCGCCTGATAATAGAGACGTGCGTCCAGAATTGCAATCACGCTAGTAACGCGTGGGACAACACATCCGCGAAGGCGAGCGCGAAGGGCGTGGGGAAGTGGATGTGGGGAAAACTCGACATCAGCGCCGGCGACGTTCTCGGGGCGGTGGCTAACGTCCTGTGAGGATCAGGAGAGTTATACGCAGTAACCTGAGGGACGATGATCCAACAAGGCTGGTTTTTACGCATCTGCCGGGAAAATAAGACGTTGAAGACAAAATCGAATGGTCAACCGGCTCGCTGAAATCCAGTTTACGAGTTCAGAAGAGGAGATGCGTGAAATTATGAGATGATGTGCACGTCAAAAGCATCGCCTACTCCCTCTTCCCCCTTCCTCAAATGGTCCTTAATATAAATATGACATCGTCACCGCAACGCAACCCCTACCCAGTAGCTAGTTTTATCTTTTCGAACTTAACGTTTAACTCGCCGAAGAGATTTAAAATTAACTCTCGGATTCCGATGAGCTGCAATCTCCACTCTTTCCGGCGCGGAGCGGCGGCGGGTCGTGACCCCCGTGGCTGAGGCGCGGGTGCGATGGACCGCCCGATGGAGTCCGGGACGCTTGTCGAGATTCACGGTCTCAAGGCGCGGCCTGACCTGAACGGCAAGCGCGCCCGCGTTGTGACTTTTGCATCTGATCGAGACCGGTACCAAATCACGGTAGACGGCGGCGAGGAGCTGTACTTGAAAGCCGTGAACTTAAAGGTGACAGACGTGGGGTCGACATCTGGAGGTGCCGCTGCTGCGAAGAGCGCCGCGCCGGTGCCCGCGACGGTACCGACGCCAGGCGTTTCCGGAACGGCCACGCTGTTGCCCGACACCGAGGTTTCGATTTCCGGGCTAAAAGCTCGTCCCGACCTGAACGGTTTGAACGGAGTCGTCGTGGCGTACGTCGCCGAACGCGAACGGTACCACGTGGTGGTAAGTGACACGGAGGAAGAGACGTATTTGCGTCGCGCGAATCTCACGGCGATTGGTGGGTCTGATGAAACGAAACCGGCCGAACCCGAAACGAACCCGGAGCCCGAATCGGATTTCGACGAAGACGCCGCGGCGAAAGCCGCCGTGGCGCGCGAATCCATCGTCGCCGGCGCCGGCGCCGCCGCCTCGCAACCTCCCCCCCCCATTGAAGAGCTGAAAGACACGGAAACGCTGCTTCGCGAGTTTTTCGCGGACGTTTCGGACGCGACAAGAGATGCGGAAGTTGAGCGCATTTTAGGCTGTTTCAAGTTGAATCCGTACGAACACCTGGGTCTAAAATTCGACGCGGAGGAGAAGGACGTAAAACGCGCGTTTCGCAAGGTGTCGCTGTTAGTGCACCCCGATAAGTGCCAGCACGCAAACGCGAAAGCGGCGTTTGATGCGATCGGACAGGCGCAGCAGTTGCTTGGCACGCCCGAGGTGAAAAAAGAGCTGGACTTCAACTTAGAACGGGCGAAAGAAACAGTGACGAAGGAGTGGCGCAAAAATACGCGAAACGACGTCGTGCTCCGCGTGCGGTTTTCCGGAAATCGCGAAGCGCAGCTCGCCGCGTTTCTCGCCAGCGACGAGTTCCACGAGCTGTGGAAGCTGGAGGCGCGGAAAATCATCGTGGACATAGAGTGGCGGCGGCGCAAGCTGACGCTGCGGATCAAGTCCGAGGAGACGCGCGTGGAGAAGGAAGAGGCGGAGGAGTTTGCCGAGCGCAAACGGAAAAGCAAAGCGGCGAAAGAGTGGGACAACGAAAACGCGCGGGAAGGGCGCGTGGGGGGGTGGCGCGACTTCACGAAAGCGGCGCAGAAGGGTGGGAAGAAGCAAAAAGTAGCGGGGGGGTACAAAGGCCCGAAGCTCAAGAAAGAAGAGCGGTCAACGGAAGAGGAGTACCACGGGCTTGATAGGAACGGGAAGCGAGTAGCGCGGCCCGACGAGGTATCGAAAGCTTTTTGAAATTCTTGTTGTGACATAACAAAGCGTCTATTCTGTTTTTTCATCCTCCTCGGGTGGCTGTTTTTCAGCATCGGGTTCCGCGTCACCTGGGTCACCCTCTTTTTCTTCATCACCCTCGTTTTCCGGTTCGCCGGACTCCACCCTCTGCTTTTTACCGCCACCCTCCGTGTCTCCCGCGTCCAGCGCGCGTTTGCCGTTCGCCGCTCGCGCGACGTCTTCGCCTTGGTCCGCGGAAACGCCGGGTTCCTCGGTGCTTCGCAACTCAGCCTCGCTGACCATGGGAATGAACCGCGCGTCAGACAACGCCACCTGCGCGGGCAAGACATCCGGCGGCGGCGTGTCGTCGTCGTCCCCTTCGTTGAAGTAATCCTCCTCCCGGCTGTCCATGGACCCGTCGCGTCGCCGACGCGCGCTTTCGATGGCTTGCTGCGCCGCGACGGCTTCCCTGCTCGCGAAAATGCTCCCCGCGTCGCCCGAGTTCGTGTGCGAAATCAGCCCCACGAGCTCGCGGCCCTCACCCGACGGCGCCGTGCCGGGATCTTGCTGGTTCCGCTGTTCGTACCGCGTTTTCAAAAGCTTGAACGTATCCACGTACGTCACGGACGCGAACATGTGTTCGTACTTCTCCACGACGTGCGCGACGAGGGCTTTGATGTTTTCGCGTCGAATAAAGTCCATCAGCTCCAACACCGTGCTGTTCAACAGGTTGTACGTATCACCGTTCGCCATGAACACCTTCATGACCGGCGCGAAGAGGTTGTTTTTGATGATGTAACGGTTGTAGAACTCGTCCTTCAAACCGACGCACGCGCGGAGGAACCGCACGGACGCGACGACTAAATATTTCTCCCGCCGCTGCATCAAGTTCAAAACCTTCTCCACCACGTTGTTTCGCAACACGTAGTACTTGATTCGGAAGCTGTGGTGCTGCGCGCAGAAACACAGCAGTTCGATGGTCTTTACTAGCGTCCACGCGGGGACGGGGGAGCCGGTGTTTCCTCGGGACGGATCCGTGGATGTCTTCTCCGGGGTTCCCGAAAACGGCGGCGGCTCGTCCCGCACGCCCGCCGAAATCGAACCGATCAACCGGTCGACGTATTTATCGTAAAACAGCTCCAGAAACCCGCTTTTCTCAACCGGTTGGTCCATGGTTTCCGGGTCCAGCATTAACTTCAACAGCTCGAACAACTGCGCCTGGACACCCTCTTCGCTCTCCACGAAGAGCTGTACGATTCGCGTGAACAACGCGTGATCGTCTTGCTTGACTAAAAACGCGCGCAAAGCGCTCGGGTCGTTGTGCAGCGTTGACATCAACACGTCCGATCCTTTCAGCTGCGACGCTTCCTCGTCCGTGTCCAAGACATCCGTGAGCACGTGAAACAAGCCGTGCTGCACGAGCGAGGCGAACAGTGCGCCTCGTTGCTGGACTTGAAGGTGCTTCGCCAGCGAACACAACTCTTGAAGAAAACCCACCAGGTCGCCCCACTCTGGGCTGGTGCGCTGGGTTTTGCGCAGACGCGCGAAGAGTTCTCTGAGGAACGAGGGATCCGCCTGAAGCGCGAGAACCACCTCGACGTTGTTGAAAAGCATGATGGATGTCAACGTGCCGAACGTCGCGTCATCGAGCGCGCGTGGCAGGATGACGTCCTTGAGATACCCGATCCTGTACGTCTGGTGAATCTTAGCGCAAATCGCCGGATCCTGAATGGGCACCACTTGCTTGAACACCACCGAGTCACGCAGAAACGCCCTGTGTTGCGGAGGAGGAGGCAACGGAGGCTTGGGCTGCGACGCCGGAGCTTTCTCAGCCTCACCCGCGTCTTCGCCCGCATCCGTGGTCGCTTTGGCACCGCTCTTTGTTCGCTCATCGTTTTGCGCAGCACCCGCCTCGGTATTTTCCGCGCCGCTAACACCCGCGGCGCCCGCCTGTTCCGCCTGCTTCGCCTCTTCGTCTTCCTTTTCGCGTGCGAGTTCCTCACCTACGTATTCGTACTCCAGTGCCCCGACGACGTCCATCACGTTTTCCTCGCACAGAAGCTCGTCGAAGAGCGACGCGTCGTTCAGAAGCACCAAGCCGCGAACGAGTCGGTACATCAAATGCAACGATTCGCGGTCCTCCAGGTCCTCGCATACCTTGAAAAGGTCCAGAAGCTGACGAAGATACCCCTTACCGAGCACCAGATTCGCAATTTTCTCACGCGCGAAGGGCGAACAGTCCGCCACCACCTTGACGAGCTCGTCCAGGTTACCCAACTCCGCGGCGGGAAGTTCTTCGGGGCCTTGCCTGCCCGAGTCCTGATAATAAAAGCTGTCGCCGGGGGCGCTGCCGAACTCATACTCGTCCACAGCACCTCTTCGCATGCGTCCGGGAAGCTCACCTTGCTCCTGTTCTTTCTTGGCGTACTGCAACTGCACGTTTTTGATCTGTTCCCAGATGTAGTTGCACCCGACTGCTTCTTGGAAGGAGAGCGCAATGTCTGTGTTGATGTCGGGATCGCTCCAAGTGATGATTGTGTCGCCACCTTGCCTCTGGTATATGGCCTCCCGGGAAATGCGGTGCACCAGCAGCGGCTGCTGATCCTCTTCGGATACCACGACCAGTCCGACGGAATCGGATTGCTGCGTTGGGAAAGATGAGGGGAAGGGGAGGTATGTTAGGAATGAAATCCAACCCTAAAATAAAATGGAGGAAAATGAAGCGAAATGCGAGCGTCGAGGGAGGGGCGCGCGCTCGAGATCTCTTCACGTCGAAACTTCAAGTGCGACACGAGCGCATCTCCCGGATAATTCGTTTGTAACTCGTGGAAATACGTACCTCCATGTACTCGCACGACACGTGGCCGGTGCCTTTGTCGTCCCAGTGCCCGTTCTCATTCAGGCGGTACACCTTCACCCGCTGAAGATTGGCGAAGTCATCTTCATCCGGTGCTTTCTCCGGCGCGGCACCCTGCTCCCGGGCCTCGTCACCGCGTACGTCCTCATCCGCGTGCATCATGCCCGCGTCTCCCGCGACCCGAGTGAGAACCCCGGTGCGGCTGCGCGGCACGCACTGACGCGCGGTGACGGTGACGACGGCACCCTGGCACCTTCTCAATTTCGAGGACAGACAGACTGTTTTGGCGGGAGAAAGATCGAGAGAGTTAAATTCTTGGAGTCATGGCTGGTATAGTTTCGCTCCTCGACACCCTTCTCACTCACTTGGCGGCAGGGCGGGCAGCGCTAGCGGTCTCGCGGTTGTGCAGTGTTTCTCGACCAGTTTCGCCATCAGCTCAGGAAACGAAATCTTGTGGTGGTCCTTGGTCGCCTGCTTCAGGACCTTGAACCGACCTTTGATTTGGCTCAACGTGCGTCCGCGCACGAGCGACTCCCAAACGACGTGCGCTTCAATCGCGACGCGCGATTTCTGAATTGCGGCGACCATGGTGGAATCATCCCCCTCGCCCCACTCTCCCGCCGCAATAGCGTCTGGCGCGATGCGGTACCACTTCTGTAAACAAATGTTCTCGCTGCGGGTTTTCATTTTCAGCGAGATGGCTTTCCAGTTGATGTTATCTCGCACGGGAAGATGTTCGACGCCTTCGCCCGGCCCGCGGCCCGGAGCGCTACCCTGCGCCGCGAATTGTTCATTCACCAGGTGTTTCAAACGGATCAACTCCTCCGAGGTCCATTCACCCGCAACGTACTTATCCCGCATGGTGCGCCATTTGTCTCGGCACGCCCCTCCCGGGCGTTCAAGCACCGCGCCGATATCCTTCCACTTTTCACCCTTCTGCTGCACCAAATCGCTGAGTCGTTCCTTCTCCTCCTCGCTCCATTTTCCTTTGTAGTTGTTCGAATCGTAGTGCCGCGTGATGAACCCATACACCTGCTTGGGGTTACGCGTCCCGAATTCCTTGGCAATCTCCAAAAAAGCTTTCCTTTCCGAGTCGTCGAACTTCGCGCCGCGTCCGCCTTGCTTGTGTCGCCGCTTGAAGAGGAACTCGTACTCGCCCTTTTCGAAGCTGTCCGAATGGCCGTGCGCCGCAGCCCAGTCCTTGACGCGTCCCCTCAAATCCAGTTTCTCAGCCTTGCTCCAGCCACCGAACAACTGACCGTCAAATTTCTTATCCCACAACTCATCCTTGCGTTCCGCGTCGGTCACCGCTCCGCCCCTGGCGCTGCCGGCGAGAGCCAATTCTTTGCCCCCTTTTTTCTGCTTCTTCGCCTTTGACGGTCCAGCGCCGTCGGTGACTTCCACGAAGCCGCCCTTGCGCTTACCGGCCAGTCGTCCGGCGTCACCCTTACTCTTACCGGTAGTCATCCTCGCAGCCTCGGTCAAAATTTCGTGGACGTCTTGGTGTGACACGCCTGGACGATTGCGCGTATAGCGTCCAATTGCTACGAGGTCGGCGGGGCACCAGCGAAAAACCGTGGAGAAAACGCGCGGTAGTGCCGTCAGACTCCCCACGGATGCCTGGAACGCAACGTGATATGCCACGGGTAAAAAATCTGCAAATAGAACGGCGGGCTTTCAAGTTCCGCACGCCGCCTCCGCCGCGCGTGTGAGTTTGTTACACAAATCGGTTTCGTGCGTTGCTTCGCTTTTGTCAAAAAACGCGGACGTGGCTTGGAAAAGCGGATAGCGCGTCTTCGTGTTCCGGCACTCCGCGTGCGCCGTCTCAGGGTCGAGTACAACTAGCAAAATGGCGGCTTCCATGGCTTCCACGTCTCTCAGCTCTCGCCAGGGCTACGCGCCTGCTCGCGTTGCCGCTCGCGCTGGTGCCAAGCCTGTGTCGGCTGCACGAATCCCGCTCCGTGTGGTCGCCGGGGAATCGCGCATCGGCAAGCACCCCGTGCCGGTGCCGCAGGGCGTCACCTACACCCTCAAGGACAACTTCCTCTCCGTGAAGGTGCGTGCACGGACTGCTGAATACTCCGATAGTATCGACCGAGTGTAGCGCGTCGACATTCCGCGGTCGCGTCGTCCCGAACCTGCAACGCGCGTCGTACGTGTCGATGCCGCTATCGATAGGGTTTTAGGGTTCTGGCTATGCACTTTTTTCTGACCACCCATCTCCGTCTCGCCTCTCGTTTCACAGGGTCCCAAGGGTTCTCTCGACTTCCAGTTCCCCGAACTCATGATTATGACCGAGGAGGAAGGCGTTATTAGACTTGCGAAGGCGGACGAAAGCAAAAAGGCCAGAGAGGGTCACGGTTTGTACAGAACCCTTTGCAACAACATGATGGTGGGTGTGTCTGACGGTTTCCAGAAAAAGCTCAAGCTCGTCGGCGTCGGTTACAAGGCTGCTGTGCAGGGCGACGCCATTAACCTCAGCCTTGGCTACGCGCATCAGGTTATCCTCGATGTGCCCGCGGGTCTCAAGTGCGAGTGCACCAGCCCCACGGAAATCATCGTCAGTGGCTACGACAAGGTGGAGGTTGGTAACTTCGCCGCCATCATTCGCTCCAAGCGCAAGCCGGAGCCGTACAAGGGTAAGGGTGTGCGTTACGCGGATGAGGTGGTCCTCATCAAGGAGGGTAAGCGTAAGTAAATGTGCGGCTGCGTTAGGGGGATACCATCGCGGTGTCCGTCGAGTTTGTTGTCTAATATTTTCTTTGCTAAAAACGCTGGTCTTGTCTACGCGTCTACGGTGCGAATCCAGGCGTGACGAATGCAACACTCGGCGTGACGAACGCAACACTCGTCATACCCCACCGCTTGGAGGTTTCACCCCACCGGATTTCCTCCTCAGCCCCATTCCTTCTAAATCTTGCGTCGCACTGTTTGACCTTCCGCGAAGCTGCGGAGGCAACAGCGTATTGCGCGGCTTGCCTCCGGGCAACGCCCGCGCGTCGCTGCGATTGCTTTTTTGAGCCGTCCCTGAGATGGGGAACGACCCGCTCGCACTTCGTTTGGTACCTAAAACGGAGCCTCCGAAGCTGGAGGCGGCCACTTGCGCTACCGAAATACTTCCCACCCCCCCTACTTTCGCACCAAACAGCGCCGCAGCACTCGGAAGTGCGGACACGCGAGGCGTTGGCACGGTGCCCAATTCCGCGTGGGCGCCATGATTTTGCGTCCCCGGGTCGCTTGCCGTGTCGACCGAGGTAGGCCCTGTAGGCTCGACGCGCGCATCCCCTCCCTCATCATCAGAGCTCCCGTAACCGTCCAAACCCAACATGTCTCCCTCGCACCTTGCCCCGAGGAGGAAGGCGTTCCAGCTGCGACGTCTCGGACTGATGAGCCGAAAGTTCGTCCCCGCTTTTTCTCCAAAGTTTGACTGGGCGAAGCCGCTCTCAAAAACTAGCCGAACTGTTAACGATTCAGGAACGCGTTGGCCGATCACACCTCGCGAACACGCTCAGCCCGAGTATACGCAAACGAGGCAGCCAACATGGCCGCTCAAGGGCAAGCTATGGCGTCCCAGAACGACGAGCTGGTGAAATGTGCGTATACACAGCGCGAGGCTTTCGCGAACACACCCGCATGACAGCCATTTTCCAACGGGCCCAGAACGCGCGCGAACAATGTTCTTTTGAACGTTGCCCGCCTCACTGTCGAGGGTGATGGGTCCAGCTCGTCAACAACTTGTCCAACCGTTCTCTTTATTCGCCACACCGCTCTCCCGATGTTGCCTGTGAGCGTATGGCTCGAACGACGTGAAGGCGCCGTCTTGCCTTGTGGCGTTGTCTTCGCTCTGACAAAATCGCAAAATCTCGCTCACACGTTTCTTCCCCGCGTCCCGACGACCACAATGCAGGCATCGAGGACCTCCGCGAGAAGCGCGAGGAAATCAACCAGCAGATCACCGACGAGGAAGACGAGAAGTCTAAGGTTCAGAGCGATCTGACCGTCCTTTCCAAGCGTCTGACCACGCTGAACGACTCAATCGCTCGCAAGGTGCGTCCCGAGAAACTCCCTTCCACACATTCACGTCACGCAAGGTGGTCACAATTTTCCGTCGGTAAAACGCGCGTTTGCACGACGCTTACCTATGCACCCCTTTCATTCAATTCAGGTCGCCGCGAGAAACGATTACGATAAGACAATCCACGAGACGGAAGCTGCGTACCTGAAGATTCTCGAATCCTCTCAAACGTTGCTCACTGTACTCAAGCGGGAAAGCGTGGGGCTTTCAAAGAAGGGTGGGGACAAATAATTCTTTTAGAAGCATCCCGCGCGTTAACTTATAAAATGACATTTCACAACTCGTCCGGTGCATTGGAAGCCTCTCCCTTCGCACTCTCCTTTGATTGGAGGAAGAGAGCCCTCACCTCTGCTGAAGGCATCTGCTCGGCCAAATCGTGAGCCGTCAACTGCTTGGCATTCTTCACCGTATCGTCCCCGCCGGCCACGAGAACCGCTCTGACCATCTTCGGCTTCTGAGATTTCACCGCTAAATGCAACAGCGTGTCACCGTGCTGCCTGGTCTGTATGTTGGGATCAGCACCCACATGAAGAAGTGCCTGTACCATTTCATCCCAGCCTCTCTCCGCAGCATGATGCGCCGCTGTAAATCCGGCTGCGTCCAAGGCGTCCGCGTCTACGGCGCCGTCTTGCACCAGAATTTTTGCAGTTTCGATGTGGTTGCTTTTCCCTCCCCATACCGTGCGATGCAGAGGTGTGTAGCCGTCCTGGTGCGCCTCATCCACTCGAATATCGTGTTGAATCAACACAGAAGCGGCTCCTGGTCTGCCTTGAAAAGCAACGCCGTGTGGTGGGGTGTATCCATCCTTTTCTGGAATCGAATAGTCTGCTCCGAGCGCGAGGAGCGCTTCTACGACGAGATGTTGGCCCGCCAGCGACGCAGCCATGAGAGGCGTCTGTCCGCTTCCCGACTCACGCGCATCAAGCTCCTGAACATCGAACTCACTACCGGAGAAGTAACCTACGTCACCCGCTCTCGCTCTCTGATGCGACACGCCCGCTTGTGCGCCAGGAAGGAAAAACGAAATGCACAGCAGAAGCGTGCAAGTCACTCGCACGTGACGGGACATCGTGGGAAGCACCAGCAACCGTGCGCTTCGTTCTGGGGAGCACCAAAAAAAAAAAAATCGTCTTTTCGTCCTCGAGCGTCTGCATCGTGGAGCCATTGTTACGTGCCCTGAATCCGCCCACCACTTTCGAGGGCCGAGACTGGTGTGTAGAGATGGGCACGAGGCTTTTGAAACTCGGTATGTGGAAATCCTGTCTGCTCGCTTCTTCTTACTTGCCTTCCTCCAGCCATTACGTTCTGACTTCTGTCTTGCGTCACATCTGAAATCCACAGGATCGATCGTTGGAGCGTTCCTTGCCGTATGGGTACGCCTTGCCTCTGACGAATCTTCTCAAACCACTTATTTCACCGTCCTCGCGTACATCTCTGCGTATCCAATGCTTTGTGTTTGACCATCGTCCTCTCCTTCACGTCCATACTTCGAACAGGTTTACGCGTTGCAGAGCGGACTCCCCGAGCAGTACCGGAAAGCTGTTGAACTGGTGCCTCTTTGGGCGCTCGTATCTTTCGGTTGTTACTCCTTGTGCGTAATAGGTTGGAGTTTAGCGCACTTTCCGACGTGTGAGGAGGATGCAGCAACTCTTCGTGTCGAGATAGACAAAGCTCAGAAGGAGCTGCAGGCACGGGGAGTACTCACCGCTGCGGATCTCAACGGCGACAACGATTGATGCGGCGGGTGTAATTTTCCTCATACTGTAGTCTAGTAATAATCGGCACTACCTGCCTGCTATCCAACATCTAATTCGTCACCCGCTTCGCGCAGGCGCATCATCACTCCCATGACCATCGGCAACACGTGCAAGGATCGAATGGACTCGGAGTAAAATCGGGCCCACCTCTGGGTCGTTCATGTAGTCATGTGCGGAGGAAGGGTCCTCGATCATCGACTGGAAAGCCTGCAGCACGCGCTCGGACCGCATGCCTTCTTGGATGGTCGGGTGGCTGAGGATGTCGCCGAGGAGCATCTGCATGCTCTCGGGGTTCCCTCGCGCGCCCATACCTCCATCAACATCCTGCATTGCCCTCAATCTCCCACCACCCCTTTCACCGAGAAGCCAGGCGCACGCCGCGTCGTGGTCGTTGTGTGTCGCAGTGAGCGCGGCGAGCACTTCGTCGCGCGGGAAACCCATCTCGACGAGTCGTTGCACGTTGGCTTCATCAGGTTCACCTGCAGGCTCTCGCGGACCACGAAACATTGTCTGTGATGTTCCGAGTGTACTCATCACCTGTCTAATCTGTACGTCCGTCAGCTCAGCATCCGCCTCGGAACCATCCCCGACTTCCAGGAGCCATTCCATCGCCGCTCCGGGGTGATTACGGTGAAGGAGAAGCGCCTTTTTCGCGCGCGCCTCTGCGAACCCCATATCCAGCAGCGTCGCCATCGCCTCTGCGTTAGGTTCAGGAAGGGTAATTCCTTCGATCCGACCTGCTCGTGACGCCACTGTGGCGTACGCTTCAGGGCTCTGCCCATCGCTCGTTGGCATCAGCGCGGGTGTTCCGACGCGCAAACCCTCAAAGCTCGAGTTCAACCCACGGGAGCCAACCGATGGTGGCGACGACGCGCTCGTCGTGGCGCCAGCCTTGGCCATGACTCGGTTGATGTGCGCGGTATCCGGGCCTGATTGGCTAGATTCGCACTGTTTCCAATTTTCTCCACCTCTCTGCTTGACGACTACGACGATGTCCCCTTCCACGACTCCCGCATCGGACAACAGCTCGTCTCCGTTTGCGAGAGTGCGCCCCGAGTGGATTAATCGTTGCCGCGAAGGCAACAGGTCCACCAGACTGGACTCAAACAGCCTCGCCTTGAGCTTATCCACGGTGTCATGGGCCGCGATGTTGTCAAGCTCCTTGGCTCCGTTCTTCAGATTGAGGATACTCAGCCTCATCTCGCGCGCTCGCCTTCCCCGAGATCCAGGCGAGGAGGTCGGCGAGGACGAAAGTGGGAACTCATATGAATCGAACCTCGCGAGACCCAGAAAAAAAACAATTGCGCCTAAAAAATCAAAAATCAGTAAATCACCCGACCTTGGGATTTATACACACCTTTGTGGAGAAGGCTTTCCGAGACGTGAAAGAGCGCCAAAAATGATTCAGAGGTAGAAGGCGCGATTACCTACCAAACACGAGAAACGACACACAAATTAAAGCGCTGAATCATTGTAAACGAAAAACCAAAGTGCCCGTGTTACCCAGAGCCTTGAAATCCGCATGATCCGCGGCTTTTACGTCCTTCTCGAAAGATACGAAGTGACAACCTACCTTCTCTGAGAGTACGGAAACATCCAGAGGAACTGATTCATGCAAAATAGACGGTGGATGCGGGTAAACTGCAACTCCTATTGAAAATAGAAAACAACGCTTTATCGGATGATTTAGCCGTGGTACCGTGCCCATATCAAACATCGTGGTGCGTACCGTGTTGACTGTCCATCCCTGCAGGATGTATTAAATAATTCGAATCGCGGGGATATAGGTGACCGATTTCGTATTTCTCCGGTTCAGACAGTTCTGAAGTGCCCAGTCGTGAAACAATATCAGGCAGTCATTAACGCCGTAGATGTTCAGCGCAAACACACCATCTACGTGAATTGGACTTCAACGCGTGTCAATATCGAGTACATGCTCGCAGAACTTGGCGAATACGCGCACGTTATTGACGGTTTCCGACGCAAAGGGCCATCGACCCAAAACTCAACGAACAAAAGATTCAAGTAAAACGCTCCTGAATACATCTTACAAGCAGAGAACCACTTCTTTTCTAAGCGCTTTGAATTCTCTTCTAAGCCCTTTCCTCGTCCTTCTAATATCATTTGAGTGAGCATATTTCACAAGCGCTTGTCGAAGTCTTTCGGATGTCCATACACGCATGCGAGTTTGTCGCTAGATCATGGAGCTTACGGGTTGTTGTTCTTACAACGTCAACTCATCGCTGTCCATGCATTGGCGTTGCAGGGTACTACTATCTGTGGAGCGTGGAGAGCTTCCTCTTGTCTTGATGATACGGACATTTTTGTTGTTGATTTCGTCGCGTGATGCCAACCAGAGCTCTACGCGCTAGCTCAAGGAATACAAGACTGCCCCTTATCGTGGCTCTTTGCTCTGGGGAAATGGCAAAAAAATCGCTGAAGCGTCAGTTGCAGCTTCCGCTGCTATCGTCAGTCCGCTCACGGTACGTTTGAGACACTTGTAAGTGCATTCAATGCACACGAGATACTCAGTACTTCGATATCTTCGGAGGATGATGTTCTTTCCACCGTCAAGCGTTTTTTTGACAAGTCCTGAAGAAGGTGTCTCGATTGGCGTTGTTACGTGCGCAACCGCGCGAGTCTCGTCAAAAACACAGTGTTGAGAATTTGGATTCAGTCCCACCGCCTCTGATGTGCTCTCCGAGCTTACCCATCGTCGGTTGATTGAAGCCGATGCTAGCTAGCTTATTTAAGACGATTTTCGTTGTGCGTTGTCAATTTTTCTTTACCGCCTCTTTGCTCTGTTCCTTCGCTTCTTCCCTTCGCGTCTGGGATGATGGCTGTTTCATTGTTTTTTTTTGAAGATTGATAAACGCTTTTGCGCAATCTGCCAAAACTCGCGAGCCCGATTTTGGCAACGGTCACTGCATCTCTCGGAACGTGAGCTGCGTGACGGCAGAGCTTGGTTCCCGCGGCACGTGTCGTGGGAACAAGCGTGTAGGATGGGTCGAGGGGACGAGGCGTCGCGTCCCAGGGCCGCGCACGTAGCGCACATGATATCTGCGCGGGTGCGTTGTGGCCCCGGTGCTTGTGGCGACATCGTTTTCTCTCGGGACTTGTGCCTCTCTCTTTCCTTCGCTCTCCTCTCTCCCACCAACACTGTGACCCCTGACCCTTTCCAAACCCACTTGGACGCCACAGATGGACGCCTTCACGGAGAATCTACAGAGCGCGAGGGAATATAACGATGCGATAACCATGATGCTGCAGGATGAGCTGGAGATGCCCCGTGACGTTGCTGGTCGCCTCGCGGCACCCAACCTGTCGTTGGCACGGAAAAACGCATTCGAACAGGATGTGGCAGGAAGCTCAGGGTTAAGGCAACGAACCTCATCCGAAATGAATATCGCACGTTCTGGGATATCCTCACAAAAGGCCAGCATTCTCGAGGATGAGATTGAACGCTTGCAGCGTGACGTGGAGCGCCATCGTGAGGTGGAGGCTGAACTCGAGGCGATGATGTCAGCTGCATCCGAACACTGGTTGCGCGACACTGCGAAAAAGAGCGCCGAACCAAATAAGCAGGTTGAGGTTGAGGATGCGAGACTCAAGGCTGCCACGGACGCAAGCGCGAAAGAAAATCTCGCGGTTGAGGCGCGATACCGAGGGTTGGCTGAAGAGGAACTTGCGATGGCGCGGAAAGAACTTGATGCCGCAAGCAATAAACTAGTCGCAGCGGCTGAAAAGGGAGAACATCTTATTCGCCGAATAGCCACGTTGGAGGCGGATCTCGAGACTCGGAACCTGGAAGCTGACGAGCTCAGGGCAGAACTTGTCGTTTCCAGAAACCAACCATCGACATCAGCTGCAGTCATGGATGCGCCGAAGACTACTACGCCGGATGCCAAAATAGCCAAGGTGGTCGCGTCAGCGGAACTCGAACAAGCTTTACAGGAAAAACAAATGGCCGACGACGCACAGGCGTCGATGCTGCGTTCTTGTTTGGAGGACACGGAAGAACTCTTGGAGCAGTCAAGGTCCAAGGCGAGCCTGCTTGAAAAGAAGCTGCGGGCTCTCAAGTCCGAAACTACAACAGAAAATGAAGACGAGATCGAGCGACTTCGAAATCAAGCAGCTGAAGCAGAGAGCAGAGCGAGCACTGCTCTTCGGAGGGTTAAACAAGCCGAGTTGGAGGTAAACCTCGCGAAAGAAGAAGCACAAAAAATACGGCTTGCTGCTGAAGCCGAGCGCGACTCTGCCATCTCTGCGCCTCAGGAGGAGAAAAAGGTACTTTTAGCGACAACTGCAGGGCTATCGGGTGATGCCGTACAAGCCTTGGAAGGGCGCTTGCAGACGGAGTCACGTCTCAGCGCGCAGCTCAAGACGGACCTGGCTTCCGCGGAACGCAGAGTTTTGGAGAAGGAAGCAGAGGTTGCCGAGTTACGCGCAACGTCCGAAGTTCAAGCTCATCGCATCGAGAGTCTCGAGTTAAAGTCGCAGGCTTTGCAGGGTGAATCGTCCTCAGAAAAAGTCGACGCCAATGCTAGGCTGACACGCCTCACAGCGTCTTTGGAAGAAACATCTGGGAAGGTTACGGCTGCCGAGAATCGAGCAAAAGCTTTGCAGGCGGAGGTGAAATCTTTGACGCAGTCGTTGCAAGAAGAACGCGCCGGTGTGAAACTGCTGGTCGGTGCCGCTGATCAGGCTGCTAAAAACTCTGATGTGCAAATTAAAATCCTCGAAGAGAAGCTCGAAAACAAGCTGCGCGAGTCAAAGCGGCTGACAGCTGAGCTGGCAGCTTCGCAACTACGCGTCTCTCACATGCAATCTGACGCTCAAGTTGCTGCGCGTTCGTCTGCTGAAGTCGAGTCCAAGGTGGCAGAGCTTGAGACATCATTGGCCACATTTCGATCGGAAGCAACGGCAGCATTACAGCGCAAAACAGATGAACTTACTGAATCGTCCCGTGCGTCGGCTGAATTTGAGGCAAGCAACCAAGTCGCGGACGGCGAGATTCGGAAACTCAACGAGGCTCTACTTGAGCAGATAAAGACGTCCACTGGTGAATGTTCATCATCATCATCCGAGGTTGTGAAACTGCGTGAATCGCTCGCTAAATCAGAGGCTTCAAAACAAAGCTTAAGACTTGCTGAGGCTGATATTAAAATGAAGCTAGCGAGTGCGGAGGCCTATGCAGCGGAGCGAGAGGCTGATTACGCCGCAAAACATGAACAGCTCACCGCGAAGCTTGTGAAGTCGGAGGCGTGCTTGCAAGCGGCGCGCGCCGAGACGTCAACGATTGAGTGGGCTATTTCGGAGGTGAAGTCTCAACTTCAAGTAGATGAATCGAGAGCCCAGAATAAGCAGGCTGAAATAGACAACCTGGATGCGTTGCTTTCGGAAACCCGGACGAAGGCATCTGGCGAGAGAGCCTCGGCATTGAAAGAATTTAGCGAGAAACTGGCTGCGTCTGATGCCAAGTTTGTTATTTCTCAGCAGGAATGCGCTAATCTTCGGGGCGAACTTGCGGATGCACGACTGTCTGTGAAACATATTTCTGACGCTGCTGATTCTGCGAAGCGACGAGTTGAACAACTCTCTTCTGAATCAGCATCAATGACACAACGTATTGTTGAGGTGGAATCCAGGTGTAAGGAAGCTGAAGATTGCGCGTCAAACGCGGAGAGGGCGCTTTCGGCACTTAAAGAGGAATCGAGGAGTACGCTCAAGCTCAAATCTGAGGAGCTTGTCGTTGCGTTGTATGCACTCTCACAAGCTGAAGATGCAAAGACTGAGATTGAGGATGAACTCAATTCGCTTAAGGCGATCGTGTCGAGGGACGAACCTCTTGCAGCTGATGAGATGCTCCGCAAACAGGTTGTTGAGCTTCGCGAAGCGCTTTCAGAGGCGCGAGATGCTCAAGCCGGTCAACAATCAACGCAAACAGAATTTAGACTTTCGCTCGAAGCCACGGAAGCTGCCACCGCGGACCGTGAAAGTGAGTTTGAGCTTCAACGCAAAGGATTTCAGGACCAACTTGAAAGTGCTAAATTACGAGCGCAAGAATATCTGGCTGAAAATGCTAAGATGGAGTGGTCAATGTCGATACTCGAAACGCGTGTACAAACGGAACTGTCGCGCACTTCTGCAAAACAGGCCAAAATCGACGGGTTGTTGAAGCAAATACAAGAGCTCAATTTACTGGTGGAGACGACTAGGGCCGAAGCTGATGCAAGGGTCTCAGCATGCGAGTCAGAGACACTCGAACTAAAGGAGCTGCTCGCATCTACCCGTCACGAACTTCAAGAAGCTCAGGACACATCAGCTCAGCTCGTCGGTGAATTGAAATCTGCTGGCCTTGATCGCGAGGAGTCGGCCAAAACCGCAGCACGTCTCGCAAGCGAAATCGAGTCCAAACGTGCTATTGCGGAAGGACAGGTTGCAGAAGTTGAAGCTGCCCTATCCGCGTTCCGGATTCAGGCGAATCAGACTTTGGAATCCAAGACGGCAGATCTGCTATCGGCGACGCTCGCTGCTGCAGATGCCGAAACGGCAAAGAAATCCGCCGGCGCGGAGGTTCAGCGACTGAAGGTTGTCGTGCAGAAATACGAACAAGACAAGTGTCTTGATTCGGCGATAAAAGCGGAAGTTACGGAGCTTCGCGGTGCCCTTGGGGATGCATTAGATGCCCACAAGGGTCAGCAATCTTCGCTAACTGAGTTGAAGCTTCGTTTGGAAGCTACTGAGACCTCTACAGCGGAGCGAGAGGCTGATTATGCCGCAAAACACGAACAGCTCACGGCGAAGCTTGTGACGTCGGAGGAGTGCTTGCGAGCGGCGCGCGCCGAGACGGCAAAGATGGAGTGGTCTGTTTCGGAGTTAAAGTCTCGACTTCTGGTTGAGACCACCAAGTTGAAAGACGCCCAAGAACGGAGTTCCTCCTCCTCTACCAAGCTAATGAAAGCTGAGCAGGAAGTTATAAGCACTGGAATGGAACTTGCTGAAGCTAAGCGACTTTCGGAGCATTCTTTGGTTGATCTCGAAAACGTTCGGAGACGGTTGGAAACGCAAGTCGTTTTGGCGGCACAGCTTGAATCCAAGTGCGCGGATGCAGAGCAGCGAGCATCAAACGCTGAAGGAGCTCTTGCGGCCTTCAAACGTGAAACGATGCTTGTCGTGGAGCAAAAGATCGAAGAAATTACGGCGGCTAAACAGTCCAACGCCGAGCTGATGCACGCCGACTTTCAGAAGATGGCGACAGTCGCCCTCGAGAGTAAAACGGCTGAGCTCGCGTTGGCCACCCATGCCGCGGCGGAGGCAGATTCGGCGAGTGCGTCGTCAATTGGCAACATCGACAGGGTTAAACAAATGTTAGCTAAGGTTGAGGAAAATGCCGCGAATGCTGCTGAAATCAGGGTCTCCGCGGTTAGACGGGAATTTGCGTCGGAACTAGTTAGCTTGCGGAAACTTCTCGACAAGGCACCAGACTCACGCGCTTTGGAAGTTGAAATTTCGAGCCTTCGATCCGAACTGGAACGTGCAAGGGAGGCTCACGTGTTGCAGACGGCTTTACACGACGATATGCGCGCGCAACTAGATACATTCCAAGGACTGTACGAAGCGTACGAGTCTACCGCCAGAGAAGAGCTGTCAAGTCTGCGCGATCGTCTCGAGGAGAAGGAACGAACTTTGCTCGAAACGAAGCACCAACAGGTTGCCAAAAAAGCTGAGATTTCTCGCCTTGAAGCGAAGTGCAAAGAGCTGGAGATTGTCAACGAGGCGGCTAATTGTGCATTGACTGCCGTATCCAGCGAGACGCAAATTGTCATGACAGCCCACATCAAGCGAGCGACGGAGGCAACCGAACGCGCAACGCAGATGGCTTCGTCGACTGCCGCCGCGCAGGCGGAAGTCGCTCTTTTGAAAGTACGTTGTGTTGAACTCGAACGTCTTCTCGAGTCTGAGCAGACCCTTTTTGCGGCCGACATGGAAACCATGAAAATTTCCATGGATTCCGAGTTAAAGCGCTCCAAAGCGCGGTGTGCTGAACTGGAGCAGGCTCACGACCGCGACGAAGTCCAACGTCTGGTTACTGAGATCCATATCCTTCAGCGCGAAAATGCCGAAACTCTCGGCGTGTGCGAAAACCTCAAGGAACAGCTGAACAGAGTCGCGGAGGCGGCGGAGATATCGAATGACCTCAACAAACGTCACGTAGACGAGACACAGGCTGCGAGCCGTCTGGCTGAATCGGAACACGACGTGTCCCGTACCCAGAGCGCTTTGCTGGCGGAGGAGATCTCCATCGCGCGCGCAAACGTCGCCGCGCTCAGCGCCGTGAGGGATTCGCTTGAAAGCGAGCTGTGTGCCAAGGAAGACGTCGTGATCAACGCAAACAACGCTCGCGACCAGGCGATCGACGAAGCGCAGGAGCTTCGTCTCCAGCTCACGTACTTGCAGCGGGATA
>Ga0115003_10000246_pt1 | contig 46032 bp, 54 predicted proteins | sample ArcticOcean_MG_C_7_FD_88736 | JGI IMG/M metagenome (GOLD analysis project Ga0115003, IMG submission 88736) | Marine microbial communities from western Arctic Ocean - ArcticOcean_MG_CB11_88 | ecosystem: Environmental > Aquatic > Marine > Oceanic | place: Arctic Ocean: Canada Basin | collected...
GCCTTCCGCGCCTTCGGCGTTGGGCACGACGTCGACGATGACACCTTCCATTCCGTGAATGATTCCGTTCGCGGCTTCGATGTCGGGGGCGATGACCTTGACGCCTCCCACGAGCAGCTCTCCATCCACGGTCTTGTCGATCCGCACCGAGTTCTCGCCGTCCAGGGTGGGGACTTCGATTGGCAGGTCTAACGCGAGCGCGTCCGCGGCGGTGTACCTGCCTTTAATCACGTGCCGGCGCAAAATGTCCCCGAGCTCGGGGTTCGCCAGAAGCTCAGCAACCGTGATCTCGGAAGTCTCGAAGAACGTCTTGAACGCCTCGTTGTTCGGGGCGAACACGGTGAAGGGGCCGGCGCTGTTCAAATCCTCAGCGATCACGCCACTCTCCGCCGCTTGCACCGCGGCCAGAAGCGTGGCGAACTCAAGGTCGTTCTCCGCGAGGACGCTGGGCAACTTGGGCTTTTCCTCGGCAGAGGCGTCGACGTCCGTCGCGACGCCCGGAACCACGGGGTCGGTGGGCTGCTCAAGACTGCGCGCATCCATGCCGGTCTCCTCGGCGCAGGCGCCGAGGGCGCAGGAGGCGAGCGCGGCGACGAGGAGCAGCGTGAGCGTGGGGCGGAAGAAGCGGGGCATGGTTGGGAAGAGAAGCGTCGGGGGAAGCGACGTGCGGTGAGAAGTGGCGGCGGAGTCTCGGAGACGGCAACAAAGAAATGGCGTGTGCCAACCACGTGGAGGCGGCGCAATCGTGGAGAAAGAAAGAAATGACGTGTCCCAATCGAAACGGAGTATCATCTAGGACGACGCGAAGGTACCCGAGTGTCGGTGCTTCCAAGACCGCCCTCGGAGAAACGAAACTTGTTCCGAGAAAACTACTTTTTGCAAAAAAAAGCAAGACTTTCCTTTCCACGCCATATTTTGCTGTCGCGTTCACCCTTGCAAAGCACCGGGACAAGCTCGGTCGATTTATTTTCAACGTGGATTTGAAAGCGGTTCTGCCTTTTTGTCCTCTTTCAAGCATTGGCTGTCACGAGCTAGGCGCGAAACAACTCGTCGAGAGTGCGCTTTGAGTTAGCACGTGCGAGTCGGGCACGCGCCACACGAGGCTTGCGCGCGGCACGCACGCGACCACGGCCTTGTTCGTCTCTGTCCCCGAGGCGCGAAGGGAATCGCCGACGCGATAGGTGCGTTCCCAGTCACGCAACCCGACCGATCGAAACACCGATCCCGTCCGTCGGCTGCCCTCCTCTTTCGTGCAATCGGGTTAAATTTGATCCTACCGCTGCCTGCAGTTGGCACACAGGATCGCGTCGCGGATCGGGCGAACCTCGCGCTTCGCGTGTCCACCCCGGTCGCGCGTATCCCCCGTGGTGATCGTGTCGACGCCGCACCGCGGATATCGCGTTCGCACCGCGGTCACGCGTCTCTTTTTCCATCGCCACCGCGCAACCTCCGCTCACCACCACCTGCTGTAATCTCGTTTTCCGCGTCAACAGAACAACTGCGCCTGGCGCCGCGTGGTCCACCGTTCGCACACACACCATGGCGGGCAAGCAGAAGATCTCGTACTTCTACGACCCCGACGTGGGCAACTTCTACTACGGCCAGGGACACCCGATGAAGCCGCACCGCGTGCGCATGACCCATAACCTGCTGCTGCACTACGGCATCTACAAGGAGATGGAGGTGCGTCGCGACGCCGTGATAACCCTGGTTTCTGGACAGTCTTCTCGACCGCCAAAATGAAATGCTTCGTTTTTCGCACTGTTTGCCTGTGCGCACGATTTCTTTTTTTAAAGAATCCCGCGGGCGCGTCAATCAAACCTGCGTCGGCATCCCCCTCACCTCTCCTCACCGTACACCCTCCCCTCCTAAAAAATCAGCTGTTCCGCCCCGCCCTGGCATCCGCCGAGGACATGACCCAGTTCCACAGCGACGAGTACGTGGAGTTTTTGCGGTTAATAACCCCCGACAACCAGCACGAACACATGCGGCAGCTCAAGCGGTTCAACTGCGCCGAGGACTGCCCCGTGTTCGACGGGCTGTTCAACTTTTGCCAGGTACGGCCTTGGGGCTTTCCCAAATCCGTCACACTGTTTAATGCCCCTCTTCGAATACTGCCCGTCATCCAAAGGAAGTGCACTACTGGTAACTCTTACGGCGTACTCGCGGCTGTTACAAATATAGCACAAGTGCCCTGTTTTATCTCTCAGCTGGTGACTGTTTGTCCATACATCGCCCAGTACAGTACACCCGTACTCGCCGACTCAAGACTTTAACCCTTTTTTGTGCGCAAAAACAGATCTACACCGGCGGCTCGGTGGGCGGCGCGGTGCGTTTAAACCACAAGCAAACCGACACGGTGGTGAACTGGGCGGGCGGTTTGCACCACGCCAAGAAAAACGAAGCCTCCGGGTTCTGTTACATCAACGACATCGTGCTTGCTATTCTTGAGCTGTTGAAAGCGCACCAGCGAGTGCTGTACATCGACATCGACATCCACCACGGCGACGGGGTGGAGGAGGCGTTTTACACCACGGACCGCGTGATGACGGTTTCGTTTCACAAGTTCGGCGAGTACTTCCCGGGTACCGGGCATCTACAGGTGCGGGGCTTTCCCACTGAACACACACCGCCTTCGCGATTGCCCACACGGGACTGACACTTTCGGCTTTTACAATCAGGACGTGGGGCAGCACAAAGGCAAGTACTACAGCGTCAACGTCCCCCTGAAAGACGGCATCGACGACGAGAGCTACAACCTTTTGTTTAAACCAATCATGGCGAAAGTGATGGAGATGTACGCCCCGGATGCGGTTGTTTTTCAATCCGGCGCGGATTCGTTGACTGGGGACCGGTTGGGTTGTTTCAACCTATCGATCAGGGGACACGCCGAGTGCCTGAAGTACATGACCACGTTCCAGGTTCCCCTGCTGGTGCTGGGCGGCGGCGGGTACACCATTCGCAACGTCGCGCGGTGCTGGACGTACGAAACCGGGTGTTTGTTGGGGCACGAGCTGGAGGACAAGGTAAGTCTTGCATTTCCCAAATCCCGCCGACTGTTTGACCATACCATACTGACACTTTTCTGGCAAAACTCCAAGATGCCAACGAACGACTACTCCGAGTACTTCGGCCCGACGCACACGTTACAGATCCAACCAAGCAACATGGAGAACCAGAACACACCGGAGTACTTGGAAGGCGTGCGGAACCGCATCCTGGAGAACCTGTCGAAGATCCCGCCCAAACCCTCGGTGCCGTTCCACGACGTGCCCCCGGATGCGTTCACCGAGGACCAGATGGAGGTGAAGGAGGACCCGGACGAAGTCGGGGGCGGCGCGGAGGCAAACGCGGCGCGCAGAGCGAACCCCGATTCGATCTACCCGGACGAAGGTACGTATTTTATTTCACAAATCCAACGACTGTTTGCCCATACAAGACTGACACTTTCTTTTATTTATCTTAAGGCGACGTGGACGACAAGCCGTCGCGGCGGGACCACGCCGCGACCGCGTTTTCGGACGGCGACACGGACGGCGACAAGCACAAGGCGGGCGCGAAGGAAGAGCCGGGGGAAACGTTTGGGGAAGAAGCCGTTTCTGTCCCGGGTTCGGGAGGTGGTGCCGATGTCGTCACGGCGAAGGAAGAGGCGGAGGGAACGTTTGAACTGGGCGAAGCCGCCGTCGCGCGCGCGCCCGACGACGAAACGCCGGCGGCGGCGGCGGCGGAGGACGCGATTGACGCGATTGCCGCGCCTTTGGGTGCCGCGATGGAGCTCGACGGCACCGCTGGAGAAGAAGCCGGTGTCGTCTCCTTGCTCCCGCCGCGATCCCCCGCGGGGCCGAGCATCATGGCCAACGACCACGGCGACGAACGCTGAGTTTTCTTTTTGCGATTCTGGAGCCATTTTGAGTTGCAGCGGGTGACTGTTTTCGCGCGCGTAAACGACCTCGACCGGTCGCCGCGCGAATTGCCACACGAATAACCGTGTTATTGACAGTAGTACGTAACGGTTCGAATACGTAACGCTTCACCCGTAGTACGTAACGGATCGAGAAATCGCCATCAACCGTAGCACACACGTTCCGTTACGATCGCTCCGTCCACTACCCTCGCTCGGCTCCAAAAACCGGCGCGAAAACGTTTTCGGATGCGACCAAAAAGTCGGACACTTGCAGTTCCGTGGGCTCTGCCAGCCTCAGGTTCCCGGCTCGTGATAACGGCTCGGCACCCGATGGTGCCCAGTATCACAATCACACCTTCCCGCGCGGGCCGCGCGCGCGCGTTCGCCTTCCGATGTCGGCGCTCGCGTTCCCGACGTCGGCGATGCGCCTTGGCGCGGCGTCTGTTTCCGGCCGCGACCTCGGGGCGAGGCACCGGCTCGGTAGTTCCGACCGCGTCGCGAGTGTTTCCGCGAACAGGTTGGCCACATCCAATGTGGCTCGTTTTGCCCGCCACCGCAAACGACGCGCGACCGCGACCCCTTCCGCGGAGCAATACGCGGTTTCCACGTTTGACGCGCAGGTAATGTTCACCGAGCGCTTCCCGCCAGGCTCCGTGTCTGTTGCTTTACAAGAAACGCCCTGCGGCCGCGGTCTCGTGGCCCTTGTGCCAATCAAAGAAGGCGACCTCTTGATGCAGATTCCCTGGAAGCACACGATTCACGTGTTTGAAGACGGGTACGACGACCCGGACGACTTGAGGCTAGCGCTGGAGCTGCTGAAGGTAATCCGAGCTGCTGAGAGCGTGGATGCAGGGAAAGAGAGTGAGCAAGATGCAGGGAAAGCACGTGATGAGAATGAGCAGAATGAGCAAGACAAATACCCTACCGAAAAGCTTTTGGTTTGGGCGAGGTACCGCGCCATGCTGCCGTCGTCGACGGGCGCCGCCGCGTTTTGGCGCCGGGACATGATCAAGGAGCTGCAGCACGCGGACGCGGTGGAGGAAACCACGCGGCTGGCGATGGCGTTCAACGGCTATGCCACCAGAAACGCGGATGATAAAAACTCCAAAGACCAAATCCTGTGGGCGTTGAGCTTGGTGCACAGCCGGTCGTTTTCGGTGGTAACGCCCAACGGCACCGCAAGGGCGTTGGTGCCGTTCGCGGATCTGTTCAACCATAACCCGGAGTCCCCGGCGCAGGCCAGGAAAACGGACGGGATTCTGCAAAACGCGCTGCGGGTGAAACACGCGGACACGACGAAGAAAGAGAAAGTCGGACAGAAAACCAAAGTCGACTTCGACGACCTGGCCAACGACGAAGACTGCGCGACGAACGAGCGCGGCGAGGAAATATGCATGAGCGTCTCGAACGGAAGCGAGCCGTGGTGCGTGGCTTGGGGTACTGGGGAGGAAGGTGCTGGAGGTACTGGAGGTACTGAAGAATCCGGAAAAGAAGGATCCGGAAAACAAGCAACCTCCTGGTTCCAGATGCGTTCTATTTGGGCGTACGAACCCGGCGACGAGGTCTTCATCACGTACGGCCACGAAACCTCCGCCGAGCTGTTGGCGTCGTACGGTTTTTTCCCAACGCCAAACGCGGGGGACTTCGTGCGAATTTACACGGACGTGCAGGACGTGCTTGACGATGACCGGTACGTCACTGCCGGCGACGTGCACGGCGCCATGACGCGCGAAGGGGTGATGTGGAGCGCCCTGGCGGTGGCTGCGCCGCTGGCCGTAAGGCCGGGCGGGATCGCGCACGCGGCGCACTTGTTGGGTTGTTTGCGCGTGATGCACTCCAGCGAAGCCGCGTTAACGAAACTCCGGGACTGCGACGTGCCGCACATAGGACACAGCACGTTCGTGTGGGTTGGGGAGGATCCGTGCGGGTTGTGGGGTCCGGCGAAGTGTGAACAAGTCGTATCCCGAAAAACGGCCTGTGAAACTGGCGGTGAATCATCCGTCGCCGTGGCGGAGCGCCGGGCGAAAGAAAACCCGGCTGATCCGGAACGAAACGCGGTGGACACCGCCGCGCTGGGGCAAGCCGCGGCGCGGTGCGTGGAACTTCTAGCCGAGTTCCCAACGTCGCTGGAGGAGGACCTTGTTTTGTTGGCAGAACTGGCGCAGGAAAGGGAAAGGAAAGACGACGAAGACGAAGAAAAAGACGAAAACGATTCCCAATACGCCGTCGCCGTGTCGTACAGAGTTTCGGTCAAGCGCATGCTGGTTGATTTCGTGACGGAGTGCGCCGCGGTTGGAATCCCGCCGAGCGAGTGGTGACGTGGTAGTACCTATTACCAGTCGTGGTAAGGTGAGGTGGGTAGGTAGTGGGGGATTGAAAGAAAGTCACCCATGAACATAGACAAATTTTGATTACAGTTGTAGTGTTCCATGCCTAATAAGTGACGCTTATTTCACTGGACAGAACCACAACAAAATCACCTCCCCGCGACGGCTTGTCCGATTTGGTTCACCGCCGAGAGTGACGCCCCGACGACTCCGTACACGGCCATCGCGCGCGGGCCTTGCATGCTTTTGAACACACTTCCTGCTCCCGCGCCCGCTGCGATCGCGGTTATTACGGGGTACTCCTGGTCCAGGTAGTACCCGGCTAACGATTCGATCGCGGCGTAATATAAACCGATACATCCCCACGTGTTTCCCAGCGCCGCGCCTTTCGCGCCCCCGGTGTTCAAAACCCGGTTCAGAAGTAGTCTTCTGCTTTCGTTTCCCACGGACTGCGCCCCGGCAGAAGGTCCGACGATTCCACGGTACGCCCCCATCCCCCCGCCCGCCAGGGTGCCGCCGAGGTACCCCACCCCGGTGAGGAAGGTGAGATTTTCGCTCCAGCTCCTGCGTTTCATCCCGCGTTCTTCGTCAAACAGAAACTCGGGGGAGTCGGACAGGGAGTACAGCGCTTTTGACATGTTCGGATCAAACGGCCCGCCCAAGCCCGTGTACGGGTTGTACGGCTGGTTCGCGATCGCGCCCCTGGGGAGCGGCGCGGTGGAAGAGGTGCCACGCAAGTCACCCACCATCCCCGCGGGTGTCGCGAATCCGGAGCTCACGCCCTCGCCGCTGGACATCGGGGTGTCATCCGCTAACACCTCCCCCCGACCCATTCCCTTGGAAACCGGTGACACGGCTTGTTTGGTTTCCCCGCGCTTGCCGACGCCGAGCAAATCACGAAGACCCATTGTGCCTTGTCCGCGCTTTGTCTGTGCCGCGACACGTACCAGGGCTAATTCGCGGCGCTTCACAAACAGGTGGCGCGATCCACAGAATGTGTCGTGGCGACCACGCGCGGCAACCTCAACCGAAAGGCGAGCGTCCACAACAACACGCCGGCTCTCGCGCGTGCGGTGTCAAAGAAGGCGTGTCCCAGGGACGGACCCGCGCCGCGGTGCTTCCGAAGTGACAAGCAAGGGGACGTGCGACTCGATCGTGTCGAGACGCGATCGTCCAGATGACGAAAAATCGCCGCCACGTGATGATTTGGCCGCGGAGTTTCGTCACCCGTCATCTCGAAACCAGGCACTCTGCAATCGATCTCCTTCGCCCTGCGGCACTTTCGAGGGCGCGTCCCCTGCTGCATGTCCCATCCGAGAGCCATGTCTCGCAGCGGAGCAGGCCAGCGCATGGGTGGTCAGGAGATGCTCATCGAGCTGTTGGCGGGCACCATCGCGGCGTCGCTCGCGGGTTTGGCTTTGCATTTTTCGTTCAAGCTCTTAGATCCCAATCGCGCGGCACGGGAAGCCGCGGCTGCGCGGAAAAAAGACATCGCGCGGCGTCTGGGACGCCCGAACATCGTGACGAACCAGTACGAGGACATCATAGCGTGTGATGTTGCGAATCCACTGGAAATCACCACGACGTTTGACCAGATTGGCGGCCTCGGTGAGACGAAACGGGCGCTCCAGGAGCTCGTGATACTACCACTCCTCCGACCCGAGTTGTTCGCCAGCGGGAACTTGCTACGGCCGGTAAAGGGGTGTATGCTATACGGGCCGCCGGGCACGGGCAAAACGCTGCTCGCAAAAGCCCTGGCAAAAGAATGCCGAGCCTGTTTTATTAACGTCCGGTGCTCCACGTTACAGTCGAAGTGGTTCGGCGACGCGAACAAGCTCGTCGCCGCGGTATTTTCGCTCGCCTGGAAACTGCAGCCGTCCATCATCTTCATCGACGAGGTGGATAGCTTTCTGGGCTCCCGGAAGACCTCGGAGCACGAAGCCAACACGTCAATGAAAACCGAATTCATGACCATGTGGGACGGGTTCCAAACGAACGAACACGCGCGTGTTATGGTGCTCGCCGCGACGAACCGGCCGTGGGAAGTGGACGACGCGATTTTAAGACGACTGCCGCGGTCGTTCGAAGGTACGCAGTTGCACTGGACAAATCCCACGACTGTTTGCCGATTGTCCAGAGTACACTGTTTGTCCATACATCGCCCAATACACGACTGACCCTTTTCGGTTCCAATCGCAGTTGGGCTGCCTTCTTTCGAACAGCGCGTGGATATTTTGAGCGTGATTTTGAAAACCGAGTCGTTGGCGCCTGGATTTTTGCACTTAACAAGCGACTCGCCGGTGTGTCAAATAGCACGCGCCACGGAGCGATACTCGGGAAGCGACTTGAAAGAGCTTTGCAAGGCCGCCGCGTACGGGCCGATTAGGGATTTGCTGCGGGACGAACAGAAAGCGCGGGTTGAGAAAAGCACGCGGCGGGTGGAAAAAGCCGTCGTGAATGTGAAGGGCCTGGGGGGGGGGCTACATTCGTCTGGAAAAGCAACTGGTGGACAAACCCGGACAAAAACCAACCCCGTGGTCGGGCCGGGGGTGGATGACTTGGACGGCGATGACGTTTTCCACGACGCGGACGAGGAGGAGGACGTTCCTGTAAAACGCTTGAAACGCGCGATGACGCTATCGGACTTCGTCCATGTTCTTTCCAAAAGCGGAACCTCCGCGGACATGGCCGCGAAGTACAGGCACGCGGATAACGAACGGCGGTTCGACCGGGACGCGCGCGCGCATAGCTCGTTCAACGGGTTCCCAACGGGTCCGGAAACCGGCGCGTCCACCCCGGAACAAAACGCCGCAATGGAAGCGATGCTCACTCCCGAGATGAGGAAAATGATCGAGGGGATCATGGGAGCGCAGACGGCTGGGGCGGATACAGGAGCGGCGGCGGCGGATCAAAACCAGGAGGTGACCCCCGAGATGCTTTCGAAGATGATGGAGGCGTTCATGGTGCAAAGAGCGTCGGCGGGTATGGCGAGTAAATGAGGTCAGTTTTTTTTGTCTTTGAGTAACACAAACGCGATCAAACTTTGTTTAGTCGTGTGACGATGACCACCCTGATGCTTTGGTCGAAGGACCCGCACACAGCGAGGCCTTCCTTTTCTGGGGACCAGTCCCAGGACGAAATAGGCTGCGTTGATACGTTCCGTTTGTTCAAAAGGTCCATCGTCCCGGCGACGCCCACGGGCGCGCCGTCCGCGTCCTTGACTTGCCGCTGATCAGGGTACCGGTACTTGTACAGCATCAACGTGCCGTCCCCGCCAAGGACCATGGAGATTTCCCGGTTCTGGGGAAGGTGTTTCGCGCCCCACACCGTGGCGCCGACTGGTACTTTCTCGGTTACGTGCGCGAACCCGTTTTGGGGGTGTAGCGTCCGGGCGTCGTAAACAGAAAACTGCGACTCCAAACAAGTCACCACGAACTTGTTCATCGCGATTTCTTTCCGGTCAAACTCGACCCCGCAAACCCCGTTTCCAACGTTGGTTTCCAGCCGCACCGTGCCTGTCCGGAGGTCAAACAGCTTCACGTCTCCGTTGTCGTACCCGGCAAGCACGCACCGCTCGTGCTCGTTGAACGAGTTCCCGAACGCGACGCTCCAGCAGTCTCGCGCCGCGGCGCCGGTTTTCGGTTCAAACGATGCAACCGGCGCATCTTTCTGTCGCGCGTCCCACACACGCACGGCGCCGTCCCTGCCGCACGTGCAGATCTCGGGGGCGCCGTACCCTTTGTTCGTCCCTCCCACGCCGTCAATGGCGTTTACGATGCTCGTGTGCGCCTTGACGTCCATCACCGGTTTGTCGCTCCTTTCCAAATCCCACATTTGCAAATACCCTTCGAAGTTCCCCGTGGCGAGGTGGCGCTCGGCCAAACCGGATGCGCCGAAGGTCCCGCACTTAATGCTGGTTTTGGTTTCAACCTCCTTTTGAAGTTTCAAGGTCGTGCCGTCTAGTTCGTACACCTGTAAACACCCGGTAGCCCTCGCGTACGACCCCATCACCACGAACCGCGCGCTGGATGGAATCCACTTCACATCGTACGAAGTGATCTGCACGCTCTGGCTTATGTGCTCCAGAATCTGCGGCCCGACGGAGACGTCCATGGTTCCTTGTGTCTAGCTGGTGCCCAGTGGTACGAGGCGCACGAGTCCTGTGTGACTCCGAAAAAACACGTTTCGCGCAAACCAAGTGAACCGCCCTCGTTACCCAACCGAAAGCACCCGCCACCGCGTTGACCGCGACGATCGCAATGGAGTTTCATGGCAACGAAAGGACGACTTTATTGTTTCAACACAAGAGTGATTTTTTTTCCATTACACGATGCTCACGCGACGCTTCATCCACCCTACCCATCGATCACGCGTTACTCGTATCCCCGGTACGTTTCCTTCGCCGCCTCTTACTTCTCGTCCTCCTCCATGGTCGTCTCCGTCCCGAACGACATGGCTTCCAAACGAAGTTTCTCCAGCGTCGCGCGTTGTTCGTCACTCATGTTGGCGATTGTTTCGGCCGAAAGCTGGCCCGACAAGTTTGCCGCCCCCCCCGCGGTGCCCCCGGGATCAATCGCGCCCAAGTACTTGCTCCACTCCGCCCCAAACTCGCGCCACTGCTTTTGCGTGGTTTTCCCTTCCAGGTGTTGTCTGAATTCAAGTGAAGCGTACCCGTCCCCGAGCACGCGCATGGGCGGCGGTAACTGCTTTCGGTGCGCTCGCAGGATTTGGCGGTACAGGGCGAGCACCGAGGGTAGGCCTTTTTGAGACGCCATTTTTTCAAGGAAACGTCTCGAGTTTTTCCCCCCTTTGTCCCTCGATGCCGGCTAGGTATCTTGGTAAGGTTTCTTGGTACGTCCCACCAAACGAGTCCGCGTACCGGCAGGAAGGCAGAGCGTGCCTGTTTGCTTGTTTCTATTTCTAATCTATTTCGTCGATTTAGGGTTGTGCACAAAATCAGATAATCAAGACTTTTGTTCGCCTTGTGTGTTGCCGTTCCCTTCGCGCGATCGGTGTGTATCGCTTGTACAAACCGCGTTTACTTCGCCGGTTCCGAGACCCCACCACCCGAGTTCAACACGCTCAGTTGTTCCTGTTCCAGGGCCATCATCGACTCCTCCCGGTGCAGCTGGATGATCAGGGGCACGACTAACAGCAGGAAGGACGTGCCGAACACCCACGCCGCCTTGCCCGTGTGCCACGTCAGCTTGGTCGCCACGCGCGTGGTTTCAGCGACGCTGAAGGTGAAAGGCTTGTCCGAAGAAGCCGTCTCGGCTGCGGGGGTGATCTCCATGAAGGTGCTGGGCCGGGCGCGGTGCGCGGGAAGGAATGCCGCACAAGAACAAGACGAAGGGCGGTGTTTCGACGGAGCTCGACTCTCGCCGCATCTCATACGAGGTGAATTCTGTCTCATATGTCTTTTCAGTCTTAAACAACCGCGCGCGGAAGTTTCTGACTGTCGCGCTGTGTGCTGACGACTGGAAATTTGCGAACAGTTAGTTGCGCATAAAAAGTGGCAAACCCTCCGATGCCGGAAACGCGTTCGTGTCCTTCGCGCTCGTTCGTGGCCGCCTCACACCGCTCTCGCGCGTTCGTGCTCGCACGTCCGTCGCTCTACGTGCGTCGAAGGGAAGTTCTTCCCTCGTCGGTACTTTCGCCCAAGCTCGCTCGCGTGCCGGTCGTCCAAGACCGCCTTTCCTTCTCGGAAAAAGCGCTTTGCGGAAGTGGAATCGAAACGCAAACGATCCTTATCGTTCTCCCGCACCACACGCGACAGTCCGTCCCGTGTATGCGCTGAGGTCTTATCAGCCTAACTAAGGCAAAGCACGTTCCGTACAGGGCACCAACGCTCCGTAACAAAACGCACACCAAAACCGAACACCATGGCTTTCACCGGCGCCAACATGTTTTCCATTTTGGACGACGAGGATGGCCCCAAGCCCGTGGTGGCGCGCGTTCCCGTGCCCGCGCCCGCCGCGAAGCCCGTGGCCAAGCCCGTGGCTAGGCAAGCCGACAAGCCCGGTGCGTACTTTGCTATTGACGCGACAAACGTAGCTCGATTTAATGGCCCGTGTGAAGCACACCAAGCCGAACCCGACGGCCAATGCGATTGGCAACAACACGCATCGCGCGAAACACACACGGGATAACATCAAATCCTCCGCGACTTGATCACCCAAACCCTTACCCCCCTTCCCGTCGCTGACCCCCAACGTCCCGTTCCTTTCCACACCAGGCGGCAATGCCGGCGGTGCTAAGGGCAAGCCCCGCGCCCCAAGAGCGCCCCGCGAGTTCGAAGGCGAAGTCGTGGGAACCGAGGGCGCCAAAGCCCGGCCCCGCAACTCCGATCGCCAGCGCAAGCCCAAGGAAGGCGAAGCCGGTCCTGGTCGCCGCAACGACCGCGCGGACCGCAGCGGCCGAGGGTGCGTTTCTGGTCACATCACGTTCCTTTTCCCCGTTCTTCGCGCGATTTTTTGCGTCTCACCGCACCGCCAACACGCGCGCGCACCGCCCAGGGTGTCGCACCGAGACACAGCGCGACCGCGGCGGCGCGGCGCGCGTACGGCGCGCGGACCCGGCATTCGTGTCGCCGGCGTTTTTCCCCGAACCATGCGTTTCCAGACGAACGAATGATGAGTTGATTAATCATCTTCGTCTCGCAGAGAGACGAGTGTATCGATGGTGCATCGAGTGTATCAACACAGTCGCGCATTCCGTGTATCAACTCCGCACCCTCGGTGTTTCTCGGTCACAAGAACCACACGAACACCCGAGACTGACCTTTCCCCGTTTCACTCTTCCGTAACAGCAACGAAGGCGCACACCGCGGCGGCGCCGGCAAAGGCAACTGGGGCGTTCCCGGTGACGAGACCGGCGCCGGCGCGGACGCGGCGGTCGACCTCGACGCCCCCGCCCCCGAGCCCGAACCCGTCGTGAACGAGGTCTCCATCGACGACTACGAGAAGGCCAAGGCTGAGAAGAAAGCCGCGCTCGCCGTTTTGATGAAGAAGGGTGACGCCGTGGCGAAGGTCGTGGACGACTCCGCGTTTGCCGGGCTGAAGATCGGCGAAGGCAAGGCTGACGCGAACGAGTTCTCCGTGGAAGCCGGCTTCCACGTGAAGGCCAAGAAAGAAGCCAAGAAGGAAACCAAGACCAAGCAAGTTCTCGCCACCGGGTTCAAGACCGCGCCCATCGCCACCGACCGCGACGACAGGGACGACCGCGACGACCGCGGCGGCAGCAGGGGCGGCAGAGGCGGACGCGACGGCGGCAGAGGCGGCCGCGACGGCGGCAGAGGCGGCCGCGGCCGTGGCGACGCCCCCCGCCCCTCCGGCGGCCGCGGCGGCGGCGGCGGAAGCGGCTTCTCCACGAAGATTGACGACGCCTCCGCGTTCCCCACGCTCGGCGCCTAAGCGCGCCGAGTGTGAAGAGATGACGAGCGTGTGTTTCTTGTTTCAAAAGAACAGGGTACTCTCTCGTCATCTTTCGCCGCGTGACGAGCCGCTGATTATCATCCCGCGACTCGGAGCGCGAACCACGGCGAAGCACGCCGCAAACCATGAACACCTCCCGGTGCGCTTTATAAAACGGTTTGGGTATAGAAGGAGTTCGGCGGGCAACGTGACCGAACTCCGCCGGTTGCGAAGAGGACGGCTCGTAGTGAGGTGTCTTCCGACCGTAGCGAAGTGTGGGGCGAGATTGTTATTTTCAAAGAAACGAACTCGCGTTTTAACTCTCCTCACGCCTCCAGGACGAGACGGCATCGCCTTGGTCCATGCTGTCATGACGAGTTGCATTTTATTTTTGAGCAAATCTCTCCACGTCTCTCTCACTTGGAAAAAAAAGTGGTTTGAAAAGATCGTTAACCCACGGCCGCGGCGCCGGGGCGTCACATCTCGTGCGGCGACACGTCGTGTTGAGTGATGTACCTGTGCGCGTTGCCACACGTCGGCGAGAGGAGTTTAGGGACACCGAGCACCTCGGGCGCAGGCTTTCGCGCGGCGGCTTGTACGGACGCGAGTGCTCTTTTCGGGGGCAGAAGAGTGGGCGCCATGTCGCTTCGCAGCGCGACACGCGCGCGCGCGCTGGTCCGCGCCGCGCGCGTCGCGCTGGCCCCACACGGCGGGCCGTCGCCCACCGTGTGCTGTGGCGGCGCCGGCGCGATGCGACCTCGCGTCGTGGGGTTCCCCGGGGCGTTCCAAACAACCGCCACCCAACGCTTCGCCCCCCGTCATCGCAGAGCCCTGCATCTCTCCGTGTTTTCGCGAGGCGCCGTGGCCGTCGGCGACGAGGAGTCTTCCGCTTGCGCGGACACCAAGGAGTCGTCTATTTCCGTCGACAGAGACATCATCGCCGCCAAGGCATCCGCGCGCGCCGCCGCGGCGGCGACGACCGGGTCCGCGGATACGTACGGCGCCGGGTCCATCCAGGTTTTGAAAGGTTTAGAACCCGTGCGCAAGCGACCGGGGATGTACATCGGCAACACGTCTTCAAAAGGCTTGCACCATTTAGTCTGGGAAGTCTTGGACAACGGCGTGGATGAGGTACAAGCAGGACACGCGAGCTGCATCACGGTTTGTGTGGAGGCGTCAGGGTTTGTTTCCGTGGAGGATGACGGCCGCGGGATTCCAACAGACGTGCACCCCGCGACTGGGGTTTCGTCCCTGGAAACCGTCCTAACGGTGCTGCACGCTGGCGGGAAGTTCGGCGGGGACGAGAGCGGGTACCACGTGTCAGGTGGGTTGCACGGCGTGGGGATTTCGGTGGTCAACGCGCTTTCGGAAACAACGGAAGTCACGGTGTGGCGAGGGCAAAACGAGTACACGCAGAGTTTCTCGCGAGGCGCCGCGGTGCAGGCGATGGCGGCGCGCAAAAAAGATTCGGGGCTGGCAAAAAAAGGTACCAAAGTGCGCTTCAAGCCGGATTCGCAAATCTTCAAAGAGAAACTGGATTTCGACCCTAACATCATCTTGAGCCGCATGAAGGAACTCGCGTTTCTCAACAGCACCGCGGTGTTCAAGTTCCGGTGCGCGGTTGAGTTGGCAAAAAAGCTGAAGGGGTTCAGGCGCGGGAAAAACAGCCGCGACGACGACACCTCCGACGACGCGAAATCCGAGCCCGAACAGAAATCGCCGTTCGCCTTGGTCACGGACGAAAACGGCGTGGAGTACGTCGAGGAAGTTATTTCGTACCCGGGCGGGTTGAAGGACTACGTGGTTTACCTGAACCAAGGCGCCGAGCCGCTTCACGACCCGATCACGTTCAGGGCGGAGGTGGACGGCGTGCAGGTGGAAGGCGCGTTGCAGTGGACCAAGGAGGCGTACACGGACACGCTTCTGGGGTACGCGAACTCCATCCACACGCGGGACGGGGGGACGCACCTTGACGGGCTGAAGGTTAGTTTGACGCGCGCGGTGAACGTTCAGGCGCGGAAGGCGAAGCTTTTGAAGGACGGCGATACGAACCTGGGTGGGGACCATATAAGGGAAGGACTGAGCGCGGTTTTAGCCGTGTGGGTACCGCAACCCGAGTTTGAGGGCCAGACGAAAACAAGGTTGGGGAACCCGGAGGTCAGGAGGGTGGTGGAGGCGGTTATTTCAGAACAGATCAGCGAACACCTGGAGTTCTACCCGTCAGTGCTGGCTTCGATTTTCCAAAAGGCGTCCTCCGCGCAGAAAGCCGCGGAGGCTGCGAAGCGCGCGCGCGAGCTTGTTCGGCGGAAATCGGTGTTGCGCTCTGGTTCGTTGCCCGGGAAGCTTTCCGATTGCTCGTCCAGCGACCCCGCGGGCACGGAGATTTTCCTAGTCGAGGGCGACTCCGCGGGCGGCAGCGCGAAGCAAGGCCGGGACCGGCGTTTCCAAGCCGTGCTTCCTTTGCGAGGCAAAATTTTAAACGTGGAGCGCAAAGACGAAGCGTCCATGTACAAAAACACGGAAATCTCAGCCATGGTCACCGCGCTCGGCCTCGGGTTAAAAGGCGACGAGTTTGACGCTTCAGGTACGGCCTTGGGCCTTTCCCAAATCCGACCGCGCACTGCTTGCCCATACTCGTCCTGCGAAGGGACGTCTTACCTCTGCCGATTGTCCGCCTGTAATTACTAATACACATCACGAAAGACTGACACTTTTCGTTCACAACAACAGCGCTGCGGTACGGAAAGATCGTCATTCTCACCGACGCCGACGTGGACGGCGCGCACATCCGGACTTTGTTGTTGACGTTTCTGTTCCGGTACCAAAGAGGGCTTTTCGAGCAAGGCAAGGTGTTCGTCGCGGTGCCTCCTCTTTACAAAGTCGAAACGAAAGGCGTTAAGAAACCCACGTACTGCTACGACGAATCGCAGCTGCGCGCGCACCTTGCCGCGATTCCCGAAGGCGCCACGCGGAACATTCAGCGGTTCAAAGGCCTCGGGGAGATGATGCCGGAGCAGTTGTGGCAAACCACGCTGAACCCGGCGACGCGGCTCCTGAAACGCCTCACCGTGGACGACGCCTCCCGGGCGAACAAAACGTTCCAGCTGCTTATGAGCGACAAAGTCGCGCCGAGAAGGGAGTTCATCGAAACCGAAGGACCGAAACTGGACTCGATCGACGTGTAGAGTATTATAGGTGGTGTTTCAGTTTGTTGCGGTTTCAATTCTACCCTAAACTTTATTTCTTCAACTCCTCGAATCCTCGCGCAAGCTCAGACACGGAACCGGGTTCACGGTTTCGCGAGTCGCAGAAAGCGCGCACGGGTTCCAGCGCGCGCGCGATCGATTCGCTCAGGTTTTCCATTTTTATTTCCCCGTCTTTTTCCGCCTTGGTCGGAGACACCCGCGTTTCGTTGTGTTTGTCATTACTCGACAACACGACACTTTGGTTTTCCAACGACGTACCGTTCGTACCCTCTTCTTTTTCCCCTACGGAAAGGTCCATCACGGAAGAGTCGAGGGCATCAAGGTGATGTGCGGCGACCCCGGCGCTCGCCCTCGCCGTTTGCAGTCGCCGGTCCCTCAGACGTTCGCGTTGTGCCACAGCCTGTTCCAACGCCTTGTCCAGCTCCGCGCGCATCGCGTGAAGAGACGTTACGTCCTTGGAGTGTATCTCCGATAGCCGTCTCGTCATAGCAGGTTGTCCATTCTCCGTCTCAACACGTGTCGCAACGGGCGGTCGCGCGCGCCAGCGACGTGGGAACAACGCTTGGAAACACCCGCAGGGGGACGCCCTTTTTTTTTGGGTGTGTGGTGTCGTCTTCACCACGGCGTACTCGTAACCATCGTCAGCGCGCAGGTCACACGCACCACACTCCACCCCGGCGAACGCGAAAGCTTCCTGGGGGGTGCGATGCCAAGGCATGACCCTGTGTCTTCGCGTGGAAGTCTGTGCGCGACGCCCCACGCGTTCTCGCGACGACCTCGGCAAACTTTCCTCGGAGAAACGAACGCTAAAGATAACTTTCTTTCAGGCAAATGGAAAGGACACTTGAAAAGGTGAAGAGGTGTCCCCGCCGCGAGCGTTTGGAACGCGGACCATGAATCGGCAGGACACGACACGTGACAGGAACAGCAACTTGATAAGAACCGCGGCGTGCCGCGCGTGACTTTTATGACAACTGTTTTGCTAATCGACTTTACTCGTCATCTTCGCCTCGCTCAGACCGCCTCGCTTGGAAAAACACTCACCTTTCCCGTTTGTTTCGAGAAACGCCCACGCGCCGACACCGCGCCGCGCTCGCTCCCCCCAAACACCCACCCCCGTTTTTAAACCCAAAACGTTTTAGTTCATGCGTCGCACGAGGGCGTTGATCTTGTCCTCGCGGTTACCGGCCTCACCGCCTTCGATGTAGTGCAGGCGCTTCTTGGTCATGCCGCCGAGGGGGGCGCTGAGCTTGAACGGCCACAGGAAGTTGGACACGGCGGTGAAGTGGGGTCCGACGGTGTAGATCTCGTGGATGATATCTTCGATGCAGATGATCGCCCCCGCGGTCTTCTCGCTGAGCGCCTTTTCAATCAGGGTGTTGTCCGTAAGGGGAATGCGCTGCTTGTTCACCTTGCCGTACCCGCGCTTGTACACCAACTCCCGCACCGTCTTGAGGTTGGGGTAACCGAACATGATGTACGGTTCAACCTTGCGAAGCATGTTGATAGTCGCCTTGTTCACGCGGAGGAAGATGCCGTTGTGGATCTGCCTCAGCCTCATGAGCTGCAGAATCTTCCGTGTCTTCGGGTGCAAGTCGTTAAGACCGCGCAGGCGCATGACGAACATGAGCTTGGCTTCGGGCTCGACGTAGAAGCCACCCTTGGTGCGCGCGTCGCGCTTGAGGCGCACGAGGTCGGATTCCTGCGAGGGCAACCAAGTAGGGGGGAAGGGTCAGGGCCATGTTCGGTGGGAAGGAAGTACGCGTTTGGTAACATGCGCCCACAGCATAATCAGCGTGCCACGTGCGTCGTGGGTCGGGCCGCCCGGCGCGAAGCACACGCCGCGCCGCGTGCGTGACTCCCGCGTCGTATGGCTTTTTCACGCACAAGCCCTAGCTAGATGCGCCATCCCGGCCCGCCAGCGCGCCGGCGGAGACTCTGGGGACCGGTGCGACGCGCGGGCGCGGTGTTCGCACGGCAGCGCCGCTGTCCCCGCGAGTGCCGCGACCCCAGGGTTCGCCCCGTTTTGTCTATCGTCGGTCGCACGCGTCTAAACCCGAGCGCATCACTCGCTCGCCGTCGACATTCGAGAAAAACCAGTGTCTCGCGGCGCCGTGTTTCCCGAATCTTACCTGGTCGCGGTACTCCTTGACGTACTTCTCCGCGCGCATGAAGATCTCCTCCTTGTTCTTCTTGCCCGCAGCGGAGGCCTCCGCGTCGGCGGTGGCTTTCTTGGCGGCCCACGCCTCGTCGCGCTTGCGACGCTTGAGAGCGGTCTCCGGAACGGCGGGCTGCGAAATCGTGTGGGCGAGAGGAAAGATGGGAGCGATGGAGGCGTCAGCGAAATCGCGATGGACGGCCGGAAGCGAGATGCGAGGCGTGACGCGAGCGCATTGGGAACGCGGAAGCTAAAGGTGCGGTGACCGTAAGCAACAGCACGCACCATCTTGTCCTCCTAGAAGATGAAGGTACACGCTGTCGGAAAGGACACGCGCGACTGAAAGAGGCCGAGGTGGGGGACGCGATTGGCGTGAAGTAGGGTCTGGCGCGAGGAGAAATCGACATTTTTCTCGCCGGTGCACTTTTTGCGACTGGGTTTATTTTTCTTTTCACTGTCGAAATGCCCATACGAAAGATAAAAAAGAAAGTGTCAGTCTCGTATGGGCATTCAGTCGGCGGAATGTGGTAAATGGGAAATACTCACCGGAGAACGGGAACGAACCAAGCTCCTTGCGTCGTGGCGCGTTCGATTCAGCTTCGCGAGCACCAGTGGGTGGGCGTTTCTTTGGTGGGCACACCTCCGCGCTTCCGCTCCGCGCTTCCGCACGCGCGTTTCCGGCTCCGAGTTTCGTGACGAGACTCTTGTACCGCGCGACAGTCACCGGCGGCGCGCGTGGAAACGGCACCGGACACGCGTGCTGATCCGAAGGTCGATCTCGATCGATCGGAAGCGTGCGAAAATGGGCATGGGCGTCGGCGAACAAGTGCGCAAGATCGAGCTGGATGCGTACCAGGCGTTCATGAAGGTCACCGCGGTGACGGGCATGTCATGGGTGCGTTGGTTTGACGATCTCGCATGCTCACTAAAGCATGGGCCACGATCGACGGGACGCGTTTTTCGTAATCTGCAATTCCCAACGAATCGACTGCAGACAGATTCTGTTCCATCTGCCAAGTTGCCAAAAGATTGCAGTCCACACAGCCCGTTTTCGAGACGCACCGATCCACCCTGACCTTCCCATCATCCCCCTCCCCGTCGTGCACGTCAGGAGCGCGACGAGCTCGCGTCTAAGCTGCGGTTCGAGCTCCGGATTTCCAACGACGACCACTCGCGGATCCGGGAAAAGCTTTCGGAGGATGACAGGGTCAAGACGATGCGCGAGGGGTGGCGGCAGCGCGAGATGGCGCAGGCGGCGAAACGCGCGAGGGAGGACGCGGGGGTTGGTGCAGCCGGCGCCGGTCCTGCTGCAGCACCCGCTACTAAGGTCCAGAAAATGGGGACCGGGTCGGTTTCGCGGGCGAAGACCCCGAAGGCGAAGACGCCGGGCGGCGGGTCCAAACAAACCGGTGCGGGCGGCGTCCCCCTGGCCGTGAATGAGCTGATCTGCAAGCGCGTGCAGCGGTTCTGGCCGGACGAGGGCGGGTGGTTCGACGCTATCGTTACGGACTACCGACCTGTCACAAACGAGCACTGCCTGACCTACGAAATCAACACCCCCAACGAAACCTTCGAGTGGGCCAACGTCTCGTCCTTCGACGGCAAGGAGTTCAAGCTCACGCAAGGCGAACCCATCAACATCAACGACTTGAAGTTTTACTCGCAAGGCATCAAACCGGGCGCGGAGACCGCGAACCACAACCAGACCGTCCGGGAAACGCACTCCGCGGTGGGCGGGATCGACAGCCTCGTGAAGAAAGTCGCGCGAAGCAATGACGCGACACAAGTTGCGGAAGCGCAGGGAAACCTCTCCGCGCAGGAAGAAGCGCTGAAAGCGAAACTCGCGGCGCTGGAGGATTCGGACTCGGACGAAGACTGATGAGACTGGAGAGTTTTTGGTGAGTAGTCAAGGTCCGCTAACCTCGGTTTCGAAACGGTTTGTGACCTAGTATTTGATCGGATCGGTGGTAGTGGTTACCAGAGCTACCAGAGTTACCAGAGGGCATCTACGCGTGTATCTACGCGTGTGTGTCTACCGGCGCTTTCTACTCGCGCTTTCTAATTAGTCCGTTGTCCTCGCCGCGTTCCCGTCCGCCGCGTTCGTCGCCGTCTCGTTCGTCGCCGTCTCGCTCCCCATACCCCGCGCCCCTACGTACCAATCGTGCAGCTTGTCCACGCTCACGCCGATGTCGTACGCGAAAACTATGCCGGTGTTCAGCACCGAGGTCCGTACGTACCCCAGCTTATTGAACCGGCGCGGGGAGGTGGTGACCGGCGCGGCGACGATCGCGGGCGCCGAAATTCGCCGCAACCGCCCGACAAACTCCACGTCTTCCAGAAAACACATCTCCCGGAACCCACCCAGTTCACTGAACAACTCTTTCTGGAGATAAAGCCCTTGGTCGCCGTACGGGCGCGAAAACAACCGTGTGCGCGCGTTCACCAAAGTTTCTAAAACTCGGCGACACCCGCGTTGGAACCGCGAGTTGAGGTGTTTTGTTTTCGTTTTCGCGAAAGCTTTTTGCGAATCGTTTTCGTGAAACCCGTCGTCGCCCAGCGCGAATCGGAACGTTCCCCATTCCTTTGCCGGTTTGCGAGGCTTGGTCGACGTACTGGATGAACAAGTCCCGGCGAGCGCGCGCTCCACAAGCAAAGCCCACCCGACGGGCAACGTGGAGTCCGCGTGGAGGAACAGAAGTATGTCACCCGTCGCGTGGCGCGCGCCGACGTTGCACTGCGAGGCTCGGCCTTTTGGCGCCACCAACACAGTCGCGCCCGCGGCGCGCGCGCAGGCCACGGTGTCGTCCGCGCTGCCACCGTCCACCACGATCACCTCGCACGCACATCCGGACGTCGACGCGCACGCGCGCGCGCTCTCCACCGCGCGCCGCACGTTGTCCGCCTCGTTCAACGTAGGCACCACCACCGAGATTCGCGGGCGGTGGACGTTCGGTGGCATCGGAATCGCACGTCGCGTCGGGGACGTCGCGCGCGTCGCGGCGGGCGGCTCGCGCGCCGCCGTGGCCATCGCGACGCCGATTGCGGGGAACACGCGCGTTCGCGCGACGAAAGCGCGGGAACACGCGCGACTCCGGGCCGCGCGCTTGAGCAGTGAAAGCCAGGGGCGCGGGCGCGGGTCAATGTTACCTGAGATGACGCGACCTAAAATCCCGCGGGCGAGCGTTACGAGCTGTCGACGACTCCAAGGAAACGAAAGCTCAGAACGCGCGGCGCGAGACGGTGCCGTGGACGTTCGGTCCGCGGTGGTGGCGTGATGCGTGCGTTCCTTTCACGTCGCACGAGCGCCCCATCCGCCCGAGCCGCGCTGTTCCTCGCGCTCGGGCTCGGCCTCGCCGTGGTGTCCGCGGACGTGTCTTCCGAATGCGCCTCTGCAATACGGGTGCCCAAAGGAGACGGAGCGACGGTCGCGATGTTGGTTAGGGACGCGCCGTGCGCTTCAATTGAAGCGCCGCTCTTGCGTCGCGTGTTGCTTTCCGGAATACGCCTTTCTGTGGATTCCCAGTACGACGCGAACGCGCGCGAGGACGCACCGGCGGTGCCGCCACTACGCGTGCGTGTCACGTCCGTTGGTGGGAACTTTCTGTCCCTGACCGCGGCTGGCGAACAAGCGCTCGCCCAAGTGACACACCCGTTCCACGCCGGCGACGGCGTGCTGGACAAAACCATCGAGTTCGTAGCGTCCGCGGACGTCGCGTCGACGCTCCTGGCGAGCCTGGAGTTTGTCAACACGGACCTGGGGATTCTGCACGGCCAGGCTTCGGCTGGGGTAACGGAGGACGTCGGCGATGCGGAAACGCGCGGACACGAATCGGCGAGGGAAACTTCGTCACAAAAGAATTCGAAAAATCCATTCGCCGACGTTGTTTGGGTCGACGTGTTCGCGGATACCAGCGCCAATGCCGCGGCAGCACAAAAAGGCGTACGGCTCGAGATCGACATCACGTTGCGCGGTGGACAACCTTTTGGGTGGCCTGATGGGGAGCGAAAAACGTTTTCAAACGCGGCCCACAAAAACAAAGGATCGATGGCGCTTCGAAACACGCCAGTCGCGGCGGCGCTCCTGGCGTGTGTTTTGTTACTCGCCGCGCTCGTTCGCGCCGCCGCGCGAGTCTGTTTGCCCATACCAGACGAAAACAGGGAACGTAAAAAGTTTCAAAAGGCGCTCGCGGTGCGCTTGGCGAAACGAAAGCAACAACAAATGGAGATGGCAGCGCGCGCCGAGCCGATAAAAAACAACGCACCCGCCGCGCGAAACCAAGCCTGACGCGAACGGCCGTTTTCAGAATGCGTGTGGAGCTGATTGAGTCTAATTGCTCATACGACTTATTTTGCCGTGCCGGGACTGAAACATTCTTTTAATGTATGTATACTACCTTCGAAGGTAGTCACGCCGTGGTCCTCGGCATGCTTGGGTTCTTCGCGCTCCTCTGTTTCTTGGACAGCGGCGCGAATTCTGCTTTCGTGGAGCTCTGTTCTTTCACTTCTTTCACTTCCCTCGCGACCGCATCCTTCCCCGGGTCGTACACAGGCACTTGCACGTCAAGGTGCTTGCAAACCGCGAGCATCACGTCGTCGCACTTTGCGTTTATTTTCATCGCCGCGGTTTTGTCATGCGCCGTCCACTGCAGGTTGCAAATCACGCGTCGTTCCGACAACCGCGGCAGCGTGTTGGCGGGCGGGATTTTTAAAGAAGTGCCCATGACCACGGACAGGGTTGATTCCAAACAAACCTGCCTGGCCTTTTTTAAGACATCGTCCCTAAGTCGTTCCCCGAAGTGCACCACGACGTCTTTCAAGTCGCTCCCGCACGAGTCACACGCCCGGCCGGTTTTGTGTCGGTGCCGCCCGTTGTGCGGCTTCCCGGACGTCACGTCGAAGGTTCGCTTAATTTCAGTAACTTCACATTCGCTGTTATCGCACGTCTCGCGAAACACGCTGCCGTGCAGCTCGCTTACCAAAGAGTCACAAAGGCCGGCGCGCTGGTGCAGCCCGTCCACGTTTTGCGTCACCACTGCGATAGGTAAAACGAATTGTCAGTGTTGTGTGGTCAAACAGGGAGGCGGATTTGGGAAATGCAACACATACCGTGTTTCAAAAACTTGTTCGCGTGAAGCGCGACGCACGCGAGATGCGCGTGCGTCGGCGCGCACCGCTCGAACCTCGGCATCGGCACGTGCATCCCTTTCGCCCTCATGGTCCACACCCCGTGTTGTCCTCGGAAATCGGGAACCCCAGCCGCGGTGCTGAACCCGGCGCCGGTGTGTAACACGAACCCGCCGCGCGCGCGCGACGCGCGAATCAATTCCGCCAACTTTGCTGTTTTTTTCGCAATCGAATCCTTACTCTCCTCTCTTTCTTCCGTGCGTGTTGTGTGTGTGGCTTTTCTGGCTTTTCGGTGTTCCAGGGAGGAGACGATTGACACAACGCACGTGGCGTGCGCGCGCAGAAGCGATGTCTGGTCGGCACTGCGCTGGGTTTCGGGTATCAAGAGGACCTTCCGCAAACGCAAATCAAGCGCGTCGTGTTCCTCGCGTTGTGCAAACGCAACTTTTGCTTCCCTTTTCCGCTTCGCCCGGTCCGTCTCCGGAGCCGCGTCTCCGTGATCCCCCATCACGGGCGGCGGAAACGGACACACGGAGACCCGCGGGGACGCGCTCCGCACCGCGCGCCACGGTGTGTCTCTCGGTTGCCGTAGCAACCCAGATTTGACGAAAATATGATATTCCAGAAAACAGAGTTCTGCGAGATGCGTGACTCCTTCCCGCGCGTGGCGGATCGGCCCAGACGAGTTTGGCGCCGGGAGACGCTTCCCGGGACGTTAGCGACGTTCCCGTCCGCGCCCGGGGTGCCGCCGCCGCCTCCCGATGCCGCCTCCCGAGCGAAAGCGCCGAGTCCCAAGTCACGAGCGGAGTTTGCTTTGTTTCGTGCAGGCGCTTGTTGGATTGAAAACGATCGTGGAGCTGCGGGACGACGTGGCTATTAAAGGCACGCTTGTTGATGTTGACGACCGCATGAACTGCACTTTGTCTGACGCGGTGCGTCGCACTCCGGAAGGCACCACCATGAAACTGAACGTGGTGTACGTCAACGCGCGGCTGATTCGGTTCGTGCACGTCCCGAAAGAAATCGACCCATCTGCGCTTATTGAAAAGAAACGTCTCGAGCAGTTCGAAGCGGCCAGGCACTACCAGCGACTCGCCGCGTTCGGACCGAGAAATCCACAAAAAACTGTGGACCATGCGGGGGGATGAGCAGATGAGGATATGAAGTTGATGTCACCATACAGCGGATGTGTAGCATAGCCAGTAGGGAGGGAATAGGAGTACGTGGACGCGGCGGTTGGACAAAAGATTGCGTTCCACTAAGTTTACAGAGTGACCAAACTCAAAAAAGCGTCACCGCTACCTCGCGGCCGCGCCTTCCTTCGCGTCCAGTGCCGCCTTGATTTCCTCCGCCTCCATTATCACGAACTCCAGCCGTTCCCACTCCGCCATGTAAAGCTCCTGTTTCGCGATCTTCGCGTCTTTTTCAAACTGCACGCTCTGCGCCTTCGTTGCGTCGGCGCCGCACGCCAGCATCTTCGCGTCAATCGCGGCGACCTCTTTTTCAAGCACCACAAGCGCGCGCTCGATTTTGTCAAGCACGGACGGGGCGTTGTGCGCTTCTTTCAGCACGTCCCGTTCGTGTTGTTTTTTTTGCTTCTCCGCCGAAACCTGCTCCGGGGTCAACACCGAGGTAACAGAACCAACACCGTCCGCCGAAGGTAACGACCCGCGTTCCTTTTCCAAAATGCGAGCCTCCTCCATTTTTCGCAGGTACAAACGCAGCGCGCTGTAATCGCCGTTCCAGTCGTCGATCCCGCCCTTCCCGTCGAAGACGAAGATGTGATCCACGAGGTTGTCCACGAACGCGCGGTCGTGCGACACCACCAGGACGCACCTGGCCCGATAAAAAAGAAAGTGGTTAACGTCTCGTACGGGCAATCGCAGAGGCGGAACGTGGTGAGTGGGAAAGGCCCTTACCCGTCGAAATCCACCAGCATTTCCTCAAGCGCTTCTATTGTGTCCAAATCCAAGTCGTTGGTGGGTTCGTCCAGGATCAGGAAATTGGGACAATGGGCTAACACGGACAAAAGCTGTAACCGCCGCTGTTCCCCGCCGCTTAGATTTTTTATTTGCGTCATCTGTTTAGGGCCTCCGAAGTTGAACTTCTCAAGCAGCTTGTACGAGCTCATCCCAGAGTTCCCCCCGAACCCGCCCACGTTGTGACTCGCCTCGGCTTCGATTTCCCGGACGAACTCCGCCACGGATAAGTTTTCGTCTCGGAAGTGCGGGATTTGGGAGTAGTACCCGAACTGAATGGTCTCGCCAACCGAAACCCACCCCGAATCAAGCGCGACTTCGCCCATGATTGTTTTTAAGAACGTGGTTTTACCCGCGCCGTTCGGCCCGACCAACCCGATCTTCTCGCCTTTCGAAAACGCAAACGAGAACCCGTCGAGGATTTTTTTCTGTGGATTGTAAAAGAAAAGTGTCAGTCTCGTATGGGTAAACAGGGAGGCCGGGATTTGGGAAATGCAACACGTACGCCGCTCGCGCCCTCCCCAAACGCCAAGCTGGCGTTGTCAAACTCCACGATCACGTCACCCATGCGCAGCGACTTCGATTCCACCAAGTCGATGGTTTGTGTCCGGCTGCCTTTGTCGCCTGCTTTGTCCGTTAAACTGTGGAACCGCTCGACCCGCGCCTTTTCCTTCGTCCCCCGCGCCTTGGGTTGCCGCCGCATCCACTCCTTGAAGATTGTGCACGAAAAGGGTCAGTCTTTCGGACCGCGTTCGTAACTTGTATTCCGCAAACAGTGCGTGTGTGATGAATGTAGTGAACAGTAAATAGTCACGCAGGGGTGGTAAACAGTGTGCCTGGATTTGGGAAATACAAACTTTGCGTACCTGTTCCTTTCGCAGCGTGTTCTTCGCCGCCGCGACGCGCTGCGCCTCCGCAGCCCATCGCGTTTCCCGTCCTTCCAAGTAAGCCGCGTACCCCCCGCGGTGCCTGTGTGTGCCGCCCGTGCCGTCTAGCTCCAAAATGTCACTGCACACGGCGTCGATGAACGCGCGGTCGTGCGACACCAACAACGTCGCGGTGTTTGTCATTTGTTGTAACCGGTGTTCGAGCCACTCCACGCCTTCCACGGAGAGGTGGTTTGTTGGTTCGTCCAGGATTAACAGATCGGGCTCTTCTATCAAGGCTGCGGCTAGCGCGACCCGCTTGCGTTGCCCGCCCGAAAGCTCTCCCATTTTCCGCGACAGAAACTCGCTGCACCCGAGCTTGTCAAGCGCCGCGTGCGCTTTGGTTTCCGTGTCCCACGCTTCAAGCGTGTCCATCTGTTCCAACACGGCGGCCATTTTCGATTCGTCGATGTGCCCGGCGCTCGCGTCCGCCATGACCTTTTCGTACCGCCGCAACAGCCGCATCAGCGGCGTGTCTCTGGTGTACACCGCTTCCAACACACCCAGCTCCGGGTCGAACGGCGGTTCCTGTTCCAGAAACGCCAGGTTCAGGTCCTTCCTCAACCACAGCTCGCCATCCTCCCTACCAACATCTTTTCCGGCCAACACGGAGAGCAACGTGCTCTTGCCACTGCCGTTCGGGCCCACGATCGCCACCCTCTGGCCCTCGCTCAACGCGAAGTCGATGTTCCGGAACTGGTACCGCTCCCCGTCGTGCGTCTTCCTCAAACCCTTGCCAATCAAAACCGCGTCCTTGCCCGTCGCGTCGAACGCGTCCGCGCGGCCGTCTTTCCACGTTTCGCTGCCTCGACCGTCGCGCTTGCCGGCGGCGCGCGTTACCGGAACGCCCCCGGAACTCGACGCACGCGCGCGGCGTACGCCATGAGTGCTCCACGGCGAGGCTCGCGGAGACGACGCGGCGCGCGAAAGCGCCGCACAGGACATGCCTCCCATCGCTGCGTGCGGGAAAGTGCGCCCGATGGGAACGGGGCGTCCTGACGAGTTACAAGAAAAGTCCACGTCGGCACCATCGGATATCAATTCGGGTCGCGCGGACATGGCGCCTGCGACCGCTTTTCCCCCCGCGGTCGGCCGCGTTTCGGGTGGCGTTTCGCCGCGGACCCCTGGCGGACGACGCGCATGCGCGTGCGCGCCCCCGACCCGCTCTCTGAACCCGCGACACCACCCGAGGCACGTCAAGACGCATGCCGCGAAAACCGATCACCACTCGCCTCCGTACCAAGTCGCGCAACGCGGGGCGTTGTACGAGCTGCGGATTTACGGAGGGTATTACGTGACACGGGCTGGGTACGCCAAAAACCGCGAACACGGTCTGGCGGCGCTGATGGGATACGTGGAGGGCGGGAACGAGGAAGCCAAGACGTTTCCCGCGACGCAACCGCTCGTCATGAGGTACAAGGATTCGGAAGAAAACGATGGCGGGTTTACAAAAACAATGGAGCTCTCCCTCGGCGCAAACGTGGTGAACCCTCCAGCCCCCACCACCCTGAACGTGTGCGTCGCTGCCGCGGGGGGGGAGCTACTCGCGGTGATTGGGTTCGAGGGCATCGCTACGCCTGAAATGGCGATGAAGTACCGGGAGTTACTCACGCGAGCCGTGGAAATCGACGGCCTGAGTGTAGCGACGCCGAACGAGTTTCGCCTCGCCACCTACGGACAGCTGTACTCGCTGAAGCCCCGGCTGAACGAACTCATGCTCAAGGTGAAACTGCCGGGGGGGGCGTGAGGGGTGGAACGAGGGAGGGGGGGAATAGTCTATGTAACAAGTAGTTAAAACAGATTGCAAACACGTGCACATGCGCGCGGTGGACGAGCCTTTCTGATTTCGCAAAGAAGTCCCTCTAACTTGAAACCCAAAGCGCAGTTTTCAACCTGAAACGTGACCGCCTGTGCCCTGTTTGGTCTGTTTTTGTTTTGCCGGTCGACGGAACCAAGCACTTCCCCTTTTTCTTGGCAGCCCATTGGTCGGTCTGTCTTTCATCCCACGCGCGACCGACCCGCGCGGGTCGGTTTCCCAGCCCCAGGTACGCCCTCTCGTGTCACCGCGTGTCTCTGTGTGCACGCGTTTGATCGCGCCCGATATTCCACGCGCGGCGCACCCAAAGTCGAAGACGCGCGCTCGTGCCCCCGCCGCGGCGGCACCGCCCGCTCCGCGAGGACTACGACTTTTCCAGTTCTCGTGCTTCCCTCGGCCTGCCTGCGCCACGCCCTGGCCCTCCATCGCGTGGCTTGCGTGGCGTGATACGTCCTTCCGTAGTCCCCCGCTGACGCCCCCCCCCGTTTCGCAGCGCACACTGAACGGGCCGGCCGGCACGATGCCGAACCTCCCCCTCCCTGAAGGCGTGGCGGACCAGATCCAGGCGCTGGTGAAAGAGCGCGAGGCGCGCGACGCGTTCCTCGCGGCGCGGGTTCCCGGAAAGCGCAACAACGTCCGCGAGCGCACGGATGCGGACCGTGCGAAGGAGCGCGAGCGCAGCGCGCGGCGGCGCACCACGCAGACCACGCAGCAGCGCGAAGCCTAGCGGTTACGGTCGCTGCGCCGGCGCAACGCGATGTCGCCGGAGCAGCGCAAGCTGGCGGGCGCGCGCCGGGTGAAGCGACGCGCGAAGGGCGGGGGACTCGAGGGCGGGGATGACGCGCGGCCGAGCGGCGGTGACCTGGACGTAACAGGTGCTGGTGCGACAGGTATTGGAGCGGCGGGACAAGGGGAAGATACACAGTCACCGGGGGATGTCACCACGCGCTTCGCGCCGCCCCCGGGGAGCGGTGCGCGCGACGCGGAGGCGGAGGAACTGGTCGCCGCGGCGAACGCGGGGGATGCGACATTCGCGTCGCTTGACGTGCTGGGCGTGCTCGATGCTGTCGTTCCAAGGACGGGGGGGCGGCTAGCGTACAAGGAAACGCAGACGTTGAGGGAACAGGAAAGGCTGCGCTCTGCTTTTCGCCGCGAGAAAATGACCCCCGAAGAGGAAGAGAAAACAACCGACTCGCGCTGCGCGCGGAGGGTGAAACTCGAGACGCCGGGGACCCTGGAGGCGTGATTTTGTGGGGTATTAGTGGTGGGAGGTACGCGTTTTTTGTTGTACATACATTGTAAGTACATTGTACTGTTTCAAATCATTTCTTGGGCGCTATCTTTTTTGGCGCCGCTTTCCCGCGATCCACCAGCGTTTTTTTCACGGCACCCTCCGGCGCGACTCTGTTTCGGTTCTTGTTTCTTTTGTTAAGTGAAATCACGCCCACCACGACTCCCAGGAGTACGCCCACCCCGACCGCACCTGAGATCGCGATTCCCAGCACACCGAACCCGAAAAACAACCCCTCCCCGTCCGACTCGGGGGTGAACATCCCCCTGTTGTCCATCTCGCTTGTCACCGCCGCGTGGAAGGCGGTTCGGTTGCTACTCCTCGTTCCAATCAAACCCGCGGCGGTCGCGTCGTCCGTGCCGATCTGGATCGAAATCGTGGTCGCCACCGCGGGGGCTCGGGTGATAGTAAGCGCGCCGAGGCTGGAGGCTGTTTTCGTGGCGAACGTGGCTGGGCTCGCGTTCGCATTCGCGGCGGCGCGCGCGGGAGCCATCTCGTCAAAGGGAATCGTATACGTGACCTGCAACCCGGCGGACGAGGCGAGCATTTTTCGACGCCGGGCGGGGAAACCGACGGCGGCCGCGGTGACGTTGACGTCGTACCATTTCGTGACGCCCCCCGTGATTCCCGCGACCTGGCCTGCGAACCACTCCTCCGGGCCCACGGCGCCACCCAGTGCGTTCCACGTCTCTACACTCGCGCCTTCGTAGAAATGAACCGAAGAAACGTCGTGTGTTATTTTTGAAATCTCGATTGTCGTCGTCCCTGGATCAACGCCGAGCGCGGCGTACACCGCGGCGCGCGCGTTCGCCTTGCTGTCGCCGTAGTCGTCCCATTTCGGCAGGGCTAGGGTAAGTGCTACCTGGGTGAACTGCCCGTACCCGCCGTCGTAGGTTGATGGCCAGAACTGCTGCCAAGGCACGTCGCACCCGATACCAACGAACGACGCGTTGACGAGGGTTTCGCGGCAATCGCAAACGCCCGTTCCCCGGTTGCACGTTCCGCGCCCGAAACACTCCACACCCGCGTCACTTTTTGGGCAGTTCGCAGGGCAATAAATCGCCTGGTGAGGACACGTGACGTGCCCTGAGAACCCAGCCACGGTGAGTTTCCCGCCAAGCTCAGGACATAAATACCAAGCGCCCTTGATTTCGATTTCAACCAGGTTGTTCGCGTCGCACCTTTTTTGGAAAAGAAACGCGAAAAGTGTCAGTCCTCGTATGCGCAAACAGCGTGTGTCGGATTTGGGAAACGCGCAAGGCCGTACCTTTTCTGGAAACAAAACGCGGTTTCGTACGTAAACGCGCGTTTCGCTTCGCCGGTGGGCTCGATGCTCCCGCGGAAACATCGCGAGTCCGCCACCGCGCTTTCCCCGTACCGCTCCTGGTTCTGCGACCCCGCGTATTGACACGACCCCGGAAGTTTCGTGTTTGTTATGTTCACCGCGCCAGTCGTGGTGCCGTCGTCGTCCGTCTCGCCCGGAATCCGCCCAAAGTTGTGCGTTTTCGGCTGGATCATCGCGTTTCGAATACCATCCGCCTCGCCTTGCATCACACCGGAACAAGGACCGCTCGCGCACGGCCCGTTTCCGCGGTGGCCGTGCGGCATGCACACGTACTTGCTCGCTCCGTCGATGGAGCAGTAGTCTCGCTTCGTCAGGTCGCCGTTCCAGGACGCGCCGTTGCAGAAAATGCCGCTGTACCCGGCGTGAGGGTTGTGGTACGTCAAGCCGTTAATAGGGCTGACGTCCCCCGGGTCCGTCGTCTCGTCCTGCGGCCACGGCCACGGCTCGTCGAAGTACCCGCACCCGCGTTTCCAGGTTTCTTTGAAAATGTCGTGCTGAAGCTGGTCGTTGAACGGGTGCTGCTGGTAGTTCGGTATGCCGGTGCCTTGCCCGAGCGGGTCGTTCGTGGGTAACGACCCGCCGAACAAGTCCTCGTTGACGTTTTGGAAGTTAACGTTAGTCCAGTTCACTTTCCACTTACCAAGGTCCTCAAGAACCGCCCAGCTCATGGCGCTGGTACACCCCTTGCCTCCGTACGCGAAGTTGTCGCACCAGGTTCCGAAAACGTTGTGCTGGTGGCCGTAGTAGTACCGCGCCGGGGGTTTTTCCTTCATGTCTTGGCCGTACGCGAACCCACTAAGGGTGGGGCAGTTGAACCAGTGCCGGGTGTGCTCCAGCACGCGAGGAGTGTTTTGGAAGTAAATGCTTTGGCGCCCGAAGTGCGACGTCGCCGGGTCGTACTTTACCGGCATATCGGTGTAGAAGTTCCGGACGTACGTAGCTTCGGGCCAGTGCGTGGGTCGTTTGTTTATCACGTTTTCCTGAAACCACGGCGCGTTGCCGTCGCCGCCTTGGTTGATTGAAAAAGTCGGGTCTTTATTCCCCGCGGTTGTCATCGTGGTGCCGCGTAGGCCGTGCCACATCTCGTGAATCGTCGTCGACACGATCGCGGAAAATGCACCGAGCGTGCCGACGTGCGACGCTGGGCAATAGTCGTCGGCGGCTTTACCCGCGCACGTTTCGTAGTAGCTGTTCACGAACCCCGACATCGCCTGGACGTCGAGCTTGATGTTGCACAAAACGACCCTGCCGTATTTGTCGTGCCCGCCCCCCGCGGCTTTCCCCGCCGCACCGAGGTCCTTCACGAACCGCCACACCACTAGTAAGTCGCGGTCCGTTATGTTTTTGCGGTAATGCGCGTGAAATTCGTCGTTGAAATGAGACACCACGGACGTATCAATCGGGTCGCCCGTGCGCACCACTAATAATCGCTTGGACATGAACTCCGTAATCATCGGAGCGATCGTGTTGTTGTAAAAGTTCACCACGTCCCAGTGCTGGTGGCCATTCGGGTGGCCCCACCCGGCCGCGGTGTAGTACTCGTCCGTGGACGTCGCGGACGAGCCGGGGTAGATGAACTCGGGCGAGCCTTGGTGGCACACCCGGGCCGGTTCCCACCGCGAGCCTTGCGGAAAATCTTCGAGGGTCCAAGTTTCAGTGGTGGGCGAGTGCCACTTCCCGTACTGGTCCGTGTGCGCCAGGGCGCCGCTTGGACCAACCGCGAGGAGCGTGACGGTGGCGCATAGCAGGCTGAGAGCTACGCGTGGCATCCCCATTGAGTTCCGTAGACAAGTGTGGGGATGTGGGGGGATGTGGTCTCGTACACGAAGTTCCGGAAATCGTTCGACAAGCGTGACAAATGCACAAATCACAAATATGCAGACAAGAAAAAATTATCACAAGTAAACCCCTGCCAGGCCTTGCCCCTTCTGCTATGCGGGCGAATGATTGATCAAAGCCGCCGCCTCGGCGCGTCTGCAGACCTCCGCCGCGCCTCGCCGTCGGATCTCTCGGCTGTTGTCGAAATCGTGATCGCGCGCACGGACCAGGGTCGTGTGTTCCACTGCTTGTAACTCGTTCGTTTCGTTTCGCTTCGGAAGACGAAGTATTGAGCCTGTTTTGCCCGTGCGTACGGTTCACAAGGAACGACGCGCGCCATGTTTTGCGCCATCTCGGGGGTCACACCCACGGAGCCGGTGATCTCCCCCGCCGGGCACTTGTTCGAGAAGTCGCTCGTGACCAAGGCGCTCAAGGTACGTGCGACGCATACGCGCGAGCGCGTTTGCGAACCCAAAACCGAGTGCGATCGAGGCGATCGCGTTGCCCCGTTTTCACGCACGAAAGGGTTTCCCAACGAGTGCACAATTCATCATTCGTTTGTTTTTCGCCAAATCCATCCGTCCCATCCGCGAGTAACTCGGATGAACACAGGTGAACCCTTCCCGTGTTCCCCGCTCACCTCTTCCCTTTCCCTTTCTTTCGCGTCCTCGCTCAGGAAACCGGTCAATGCCCGGTGACGAAGCAGCCTCTTTCTGTGGAGGATTTGGTGGCGGTTCAAACGAGCGGCGCGATCAAGCCGCGCGTCGCATCCGCCGCCTCCATTCCCGGGATGCTAAGCCAATTCCACGACGAGTGGGACGCGCTTATGCTAGAGACGCACACACTAAGAACCGATTTGCACGCCTCACGACAAGAACTCTCGCACGCGTTGTACCAGCACGACGCCGCGTGCAGGGTGATCGCCCGGGTGGTGAAGGAGAGGGACGAAGCGCGGTCGGCGCTGGCGAGCGCGCGAGGCGCCGCCGCGCAAAGCGCGCCCGCCTCAGGGAAGCGCGGCGCGGATGTCATGGAGCCCGAGGACGAGGACACGAAGCGCGCTAAGGGTGGTTTGCCCGCGGAAACGGTCGAGGCGATGGTCGCGAAGAGCAAGCTTTTGTCGAAACAACGGAAGACACGCGTGATTTCCAAAACGCTCGCAACGGTTGAAGAAATCGCCGCGTTTGGGGACAAACCAACAAGCACCCCGTGCCACCCCACGAAGTGCAAGGGCATCCTCGCCATCGTGGTGAACCCGGAGGACACCAACGTGCTGGTCACCGCGGGCGCGGACGGCAGCGTCGCGGTTTTCGACGTCGGAAAGGGCAAGCGCTCGTCGCAAATCGCGGCGCACAAAAAACGCGCGAAAGCGCTGGCGTGGGCGGGTGACGCTTTGCTCACCGGCAGTGCGGATGCCTCGATAAAGATCTGGAGGGACGGGACGTGCGTGGGGACGGTGGCAGGGACGCACGTGGGCGAGGTAAGCGCGATCAGCACTCATCCCATCAAATCGCACGCCGCGACCTTCGGCGCGGACGGCGCGTGGGGTTTCGTGGATATCGCGTTGGCGGAAACCGTGTCGGTGGCGAGGGACGACGACGCCGCGGCCGGTGGCGGGTTTTCCTGCGGCTCGTTCCACCCCGACGGGCTGATTCTCGCGGCCGGCGGCAACGACGCCACGGTACGGCTGTGGGACGTCAAGACGCAAAAAAGAGTCGCGGAGGTGGCCGGGCACGTCGGCGCGGTCAACTCGCTTTGCTTTTCCGAAAACGGTACGTATTTCCCAATCACACATTCCGCCGACTGATTGCCCATACAAGACTGACATTTCTTTTTTTACAATCAGGGTACTACCTGGCGACTTCGGCGTCGGACAGCGCGAAGGTTTGGGATTTGCGCAAGCTGAAGGAGGTGTGTTCGTTCGCGTCAGTCGACGACACGCACAACGCGGTCGCGTTTGACGCTAGCGGGTACTTCCTGTGCATCGGCTCCGGGACGCAACTCACCGTACGAGGCGTGAAACAGGACTGGGCGGTTGTGAAGCAATGGGAAACCCCGAAAGCGATCGCGTCGGTCGCGTTTGGCGACGACGCTAAAAGCGTCTACGCGGGGTGCGTGGACCACAACCTTCGTTTGTTCAAGTAGGCGCGATTAAGGGCAACGTGAGTGTGTTGTGTGTGTGCGTTGATATTTTAATGGCAGGGCCAGTACAGATACGTTTATTACAATCAAACACTCTTCATTTGCTACATCCCTACTCTCCTCTCCTATCGACACTATTCCGCTCCGCCTTTTTCAGCTACGGGGACGGGGACCTCCTTCGGGATTGCCGTGGGGGCTTCGCCCCAGCCCTGCGTGATTCCGTGTGGTGCGTGGTGAGATGGATGGGGATACGTCAGGGAGGAATGAAACGGTGACGTTCGCGGACACGCCACGCGACGGCCCGCCGGTCCATGCGGCGGGGACGGATTGACGGATTTCGGGCCTTAAAAATAGTCGTGTCGGGACGAAAAGACACGCACGAAGTACTGCTGCATCCCGTACGCCACCGCCGCGGTGCCGCACAGCGCCAGGGTGTATTTATCATAGGCCTTGACGAACTTCTTGGAAGCCGCATCCTTACCGAGCTTATCAAGCATCTTGCGGTGCTTGATAAGGCAGGGCGCGATGCCGAATTGATTCGGGATGACGAAGTGGTTCTCCTGTCAAGTCTTTCTTTTTGCTTGTGAGAAAGAAATCGAAGGGCACCGACTCACACTTCGTGCACGAGCCTCTCGTGCCGTGCTCCGACGGACGCTTCCGAGGCTACCGACACAAGCGCAGTACATAGTTGCGACGATGCGATAGCCGCACGCGGCCGTGCGTGTAATATCCGCGATACCGTCGTACACGAGACGCGATGGGAGGGAAACGGTGCTCGCATGGAAAGGAGAAAAGAAATTGTGTGGAGTGCAACCCCTGCCCCCACGGCAAGCAGAAGGCCAACTCCACGGTACGCAACCCCTGCCCTCACGGCAAGGTGAAGTACAGCTGCGTGGAGTGCATCGGCTGCCTCCACGGGAAGCTGAAATACAACTGTGCGGAGTGCAACCCCTGCCCTCATGGCAAGATGAAACGCAACTGCGCGGAGTGCAAACCCTACCCTCACGGCAAGCTGAAAAACAACTGCGCGGACTGCAAGGGGTGCCCCCACGGCAAGCGGAAATACTTCTGCGCAGAGTGCAACCCCTGTCCCCACGGCAAGCTGAAAAGCGGCTGCGCGGTGTGTACCCCCTGCCCCCACGGCAAGCTGAAAGGCGACTGCGTGAAGTGCAACCCCTGTCCGCACGGCAGGGTGAAAAACAACTGCGCGAAGTGCAACCCCTGCCCTCACGGCAAGGTGAAACGCTTCTGCGCGGAGTGCACCCCCTGCCCTCAAGGCAAGCTGAAAGGCATCTGCGTGGAGTGCGTTGGGTGCCCGCACGGGAAGCTGAAAAGCAACTGCACGGTATGCAGCCCCTGCCCGCACGGGAAGCTGAAAAACAGGTGCGCAGAATGCACCCCCTGCCCCCACGGCAAGGTGAAATACGACTGCTGGCGTGCAACCCTTGTCCTCACGGCAAGTAGTTGAAAAACAAGTGCGTGGAGTGCAGGAACGACTCTTCTGAGAGATAGAAATGTGAATCGCATCACATAGGTATAGCGACTGAAAAGAGACGAGAGACGTGTATTTGGGGAGAAAAACATATATTACATCAGTCCGGCCATCCCCCAAACTCCGAGGCTCTCCCCCCAACAGAAGAAGGTCTCCCTCCTCCCGGCGGTGTTTTCTGCACGTCCCGCGGTCTGTTTTTCAGACGGGGTAGGGTTTCAAGGGAGGCCGGCCGCGGCACCCCGTACCCTTTGTAAGTGCTGTACGGCATCAACAGTTCAACCGGCATTTCTTCAAACGGCGTGATGAGGTTGGCGTACGATGGCGCGACGTCCAGGTACTCTTTGATGTAGTCCTTTCCCAAAGGCAACGCCGTCCCCCCCGTTTGCACGAGGGCTCTTTCGTCAGACACCGTGTTCCAAATCGGCGACGCGTCGTCGCCCCCGAACAAAACGGTCCGGGGCCGGGTGTAAGGCGACAACAAGTCCTCGCCGTCGTTCGGCTCGAGCGGCGCAAAGATTCGCGTCGCGACGCGCTTCGGAACCTCATCACCAATATCTCTCTTTCCTACAGGCAAACAGTCACGCACCGGTGTCGCCGCGGACTGACGAGACGTCGCCGCCGCCTTTTTCGCGTCATTCACGGGCGTTTGGGGGATGCCTCGGTTGGGACTCCTTGGTTTTTGATGGAATATATCCAACAACGTGATCCCGTTTCCGTTTCGCAACGGCGGACGCGTCGTCGCGGGAACCGTCATCGGCGTGACCGTCCCGTCGTCGCCCACCGGCAAAGGCGGCGGCGTCTTCGTGGTCGCCGCGATTTGTTTCATCGTCGCGCGCACCGCCGAAACCGACGCGTCTTTTTCACGTTTCTCCATCGCCTGCTCCTCCTCCGGAAGCGGCAAATCCGCAGGAGGCTCCAGCACACCGCACCGCAGCTGCGACACGAACCACTCCGCGACGGGTGGCAGGACGTGTTGTCGGTTCCGCGCGTTTAGTTTTTTCGCGTCATCTCGCGGTTTGTGTTCGTTGGATTTCTTTTCCTCAGCAGCGTACAAAACCCACTCGTTCGCCAAAACCGTTTCGGGGTGGTCACGGCCATAACCAAGCGCGCACATATCCGCCGCCTGCGTGAAACGCATCAGCGCGCGTTCGTAGTGCCCCATGTCGTGCAGCGCCGCGCCCAAGTTGCTGTTTTTGGAAAAGAAAGGGGTTAACGTCTTGTGTTGGGCGTGTATTGGGCGATGTATGGACAAACAGTCACCAGCTGAGAGATAAAACAGTGTACGGCCAATCGGCAAACGGCCGGTGTCTGAGTTTGGGAAAGCCCACTCCACGTACCGGTACCGCGCCGCGCCGGATGGGTCAAACTCGCCAACCGCGATGACGGCTAAGGAAATCGCGCGCAAGTACCTGTGATTGTTAACGAAAAGTGTCAGTCTTGAGTCGGCGAGTGTGGGTGTACTGTATGGGCAAACAGTCTACTTGTGATGTAAGAAGTGCATTTCCTTTTAATGACGGCCGTGTAATCAAACAGTCACGTAGGGACAGTAAACAGTGCGCCTGGATTTGGGAAACGCGCAACACGTACAACCGCCGCGCGCTTTTCGGTTCCCCCAGGGCTTTGTACAAAACCCCGAGGTTGTTCAACACACTGGATGCGGTGTTCAGGAACCCTGAATGCCCTAGCATGCACTCCGTGTCTTGTTCGGTGGTGATTTCCCTGCGGTCAATCGGGTAGGAGAGCGCGCGCTTGTCGAATCGATCGCTCTCCAACGCAAACGCGGCGCTTTCCTCCGCCGCGACGACGTTCTCAATCTCGGCAACGGCGGGCATGGCTTTTTTCAAGTGCACCAACGCCCGGACGTACGCGTCGATTGCTCCGTCGTTGTCTCCTTTTGACCGGAACACCCCGCCCAGGTTGCTAAGGTAGGACGCCAACGCGGTGCGTCGCGAACACCCGTCGCTCCGTTCCTCGACTCTCGCCGCTTTGGTAAATAAAAGAAAGTGTCAGTCTTGTATGGGAACGCAGTCGTTGTGTTGGATTGGGAAACGCGCAACACTCACCTTTCGCGAAATACTCCAGCGCGGCGTCGTCATCACCACTCGCGCGGTACAAAGCCCCGATGGAGCAGTACCGCATCGCGACGTGCGGGTGATTCGGGTTCCGGTGGTGAAAATCCTGATCCGCGCGCAGGGCTTCGTCGTATTTAAACAGCGCCTCTTCAAGCAAACCCTGCGAGGCGAACGCGTCGCCCTGGGAGGCCAGCGATTCGCCATCCGTGATGTTCCGGCGCCCTGACCCACCAGGACGCGACATCACCCGGAACCCTAAACCCTAAACCCGGACACCCTAACCCTAAACGTCACGTCTCGACTCGCGCGTCGCCCGGGACGGCGCTCCGCCTCGTCCCGCGCGCAGCGCGGGGTCGCTGTGACCGCCGCGGTGGCAGCACCTCCCCGAGAATGAAGAAATGTCAGTGGCTTCTTTGCGACTCGAAACAAGCCGTTGGAAAGTCCGGTCCAAGAAAAACGCCTCATCGCGGGTCCCCGCCCGCGCTGCTCGGCAATGGCAGTTGCGCGCACGAACGAGATGTCCTTCTCGTTCGAGCACCCCAACGCCGGGGGCGTGCTCCTGCCCGGTCAGACGTGCTGCCACACGGGAAAGCTCATCCCGCGCAAGGTACGCGGCGATCCCCTGGCGGACCCGCTTCTTCCGGAACTGTGCCCGAAGCTGTGCTCTCCCGTCGGTGTGTTTCCCAAGGACCACGCCGCGCTTGGGAAGAAAAAGGTCGCTGGCGGCGAGGACGGCGACGAGTCGGACGATGACGACCGTGGGGACAAGGAGAACGGGGAGACGAACACGGCACGCACGGGGAACGACTCGGACGACGACGACGACCCGACCGCGAAATCCGGTGCCCTTCCCCTTGAATCCTCCCCGGCTCGCCTTGCGGGATGCGCGCCCTGCGGCGCCGGCTTGAAGTGGTCGTGCTGCAACGCGTGCTGCGGGCCGTGCACGTTGTGGTCCAAAGACGGCTTCTTGGCACGCGAGGACGCGACTGCCGATCCGACATCAAGAGAGTACGCGACATGGGACGGGTGCACGGCAATTCCCGAAGACGCCGCGGTGCCCGACCTCGGCCCGAGGGACGACCTGGGCGAGCGCCTTTCCAAGATACAAATCACGGGAGGCCACGTTTCATGCATCGCCGTGGCCCCGGACGGCACGTGGGTGGTGGTTGGCCACGAAAACGGAGCCGCGACGTTGTTCTCGGCGGACCCGACGGTTGACGACTTGGGGCTGGAAAAAAGGGGCGTCGTGCTTCCGGGCGTTTCGCGCAAACACAAACCCAAAGCGAGGTCGTTTCTGGACAGCGACGACGAGGATGACACGTTGGTGGCTGACAGCCCTGAGGACAAGGAGACAGATGGCCAGGAGACGGTGCCTACCTCAGTGCAGGGGGGGCACTCTGGCGAAATCACGTGCGTGGTTTTTGCGCCCGATTGCCAGTCCATCTACACCGGCTCGCGCGACGGCACGGTGAAGCAGTGGAGCCTTCCATCGCTTGTGCTGCAATCCACGTTTGACGCGTCCGAGGGAGGTGAGTTACCGCCGAAAAAGAAAAGCCCCGGAGCCGACGGCGACGGCGACGGCGCCTCGGGTGACGATTCGTGTTCCAAGGAAGCGGACGACGTCCTGGCGGTTGCCCTTTCCGGCGACGGCGAGCGCTTGTACGCCGCGGGGTCGCGGACGTGCGTTGTGTCCTGGGACGCGAACACGGGCGAGCGACGGGGGGTGCTTTTCCAGGGCAAAATGGTCCGGGCCACGATTCCGGGCGCGAGAGACTCGGAAAGCGACGAAACCGTGCCGCGTCCGGCGAAAGTGGAGGACACCAGCCGCGCGGCGCGCCTGGAGGCAGAGGCGCGCGTCGCGGAGGACGCCGCCACCGCGGCGGCGCTACTCACGTCGCGCCCCGCCAAGGGTGTTCCCGCCAACGTGGTGCGGTGCCTCGCGATCGCGCCTGATGCCCCGGACGGCGAGCTTTTCATCACGGGCTCGCGAGACGGCGCCGCGCGGAGGTGGCGCATGGCAGAGCGGTCGTGCGAGCGGGAGTTCTTGGCGCACAGATCCGCGCTCGCCGCGCTCGCGACGTCGGCGGACGGCGGCGAGCTCATCACGGGCGGCGGGTTCGGGGACGGCGAACTCAGGCATTACCGGTGGACCCCGGTGGCTGGGGTAGACCAGCAATACGTGGAAGGCGAGGCGAGTTTGAACGGGGGGGCGTACGTGCGCGTGCGCACGCTTCGGGGCGCGGGCGCACCTTTTTCGCCGGCGCACCCGGCTGGCGTGCGGTCCGTGGTGCTCACCGCGGATGAGCGGTTTTGTTACTCAATCGGCGTAGACCCGTTAGACCCCGTGGTGCAGTGGAACCTCTCTGACGGGAGTTCCAAGCTCAGAATCGACGCACCGCACAAAGGAGGCACCTCCGTGGTGTGCATGCTCCCGGACGGCGTTGGCGGGAAGGCGGTACCGGCGGTTCGCCCGACCGGAACCGGCAACCTAGCGCGAGCGGCGGTGGAAAGAGCCGCGGCGGCGGCGAAGGGCGGGCGGCTTCTCACGGCGGGTAGGGATGGGGTTCTCGCGGTATGGGCGGTGAGTTGTGTAGACCCCATCGCGGGCGCGACTTTAGCGGCGCGGAACGCGCAGCGACGCAACGCCACCACCGCGACGGAGTTCCAGCGGAAACAGGAACGCGCAGCGAGGCGGCAACCCGAGCTTGCGCGAACGGCGATGGCGATCAAAGCGCGGAAGGAGCTTCCCGCGCTGGAACGTAGTAAGTTCCCGGTGAACCCTGAAACGAACGAACCTACGGACCTGGAGGACTTATCAATCGCGGAACTGGAACTGATGACAAGCGCGGAGTTGTTAACCTGCTGCTTAGCGCACGGGCTTTTAGTGGTGAACCCGAAACAACCGCCACGCTCGAAGCGGGAAATCGCGAAGCGCATGTTTGACTTTTTCGAAAAGGAACGAGCAAAGGCGAAGGCGCGCATGCGGGCGGAGAGACTGGCGAGGAGATAGGAGGGTAGGTGGTAGGTTGTACGCTGTATCTATATTTTCTTTAATCGAACATCCAGCTAACTAGAAATACGCTGCAACTATGTTGATGTGTTCGAGTCGCGGTCTATACCTAAATATGCCTTAGTCTGATGTTTTCGAGTCGCGGTCGGTGCCTAAATATGCCTGAGTCTAGCTAGAGGAGGTGAAGCTACTTAGTCTTCCCCCGTGTTGAACGCGATGGAGACGCGCTTGTTTTCGCGTTCGTTTTTTGTTCCGTCACCCTTTCCTTTCCCCGAAAACGACATCACGCCGTGCATGATCCACGACGGGAAAAGCACCACGCGGCCTGGTTTCGGCGGCACGGCGTGCCACACGCACCAGCCGGTTTTATCGGTTTTATCGGTTTTATCGCCAAGTTCGGGAGGTTTCGGTTTCGCACGTGCCTGTTCCGACTGTTTGCTCATAGCACCTCCCGTGTTTTTGCCGCCGGAACACACGCGGAGCACCAGGTTTCCGGCGAGACTTTTTTTTTTTTCGCACGCGGCGTCGTTTCCGTCCACTCCTTCCGCTTCACACGGAACGGCAACGTAGTACACCCCTGACCAAAGCGCTCCGTGGTGGTGGTGCAAGCCGTTACGATTACCGGGCCGTGATACGTTCACCCAGGACGAAGTTATCGTGGCGTGTTTCGGTTTTTTGTCAGAAGCGTTTCCCGTCTCTGTCTCTGCTTTTCGTTTCTTTCCCGCCACGGACGCCGCGACCGGCTTGCCGGCTTGCTGCGCCACGCCCTCGAGCAGTTGCATGAGGAACCGCGCGGCTGGGACGGGCTTTTGCTTTTGCTTTTGTTTCTGTGTATCACCTTTTTTGTCATCGCCATCGCCATCTACATGTGTCACGGTTGTTTCTTCGGCGGCTACGCGTTTCAGGAAATCGGGCCTCGAGTGGTACCCGCCGATGTTGGACACCACCACGCCGTCGTGAGTTGCCTCCTCGGTTTCCGATGCGGGCAGGAGCTCGCGATTCAACCTCTCCGCGGCAACGGGAATGAGGTCGTACGTGTGCACCACGGGCGCTCGCCCGAGCTCATCCGCGTCCCAGCGTCCCACCGTGAACTCGTGAGTGGTGTGTTTGGAGAACACGCGCGCGTCGCCAACGCCGACGCGCGATTGCACCGTCACGCCTTCGGGAACCGAGGGAGATTTCGACACATCGCCAGGGTGACTCGAGGCGCGATGGTACGAAGCGAACGCCCCGAGGAGCGCATGGAGCTCGCCGTCCTCGCCGCGGTGGCCATCCTGGCCGTCGGCAGCGTGGTCTTCCTTTACCATCCCCGAACCCCGCGCGCGCGCGCGAGTGACCCGAAGCCTTTCGGGCGTCCCGCCTACTCCAGAAATTGTTCTGTTCGAGAAAAGCATCAAAGTTTGTCCGTCACATGTTCCTTCCCCACAGATTGGCCCCGCGCGCCTCCTCCGCGTGTCTGGTGCCATGCCTCCCCCGGACGCGTGGGCGTCGGACATCCTGGTATCCGTCGCGTTGGCGTTGTTCGCCGCGTACCTCGAGTTCCAGCCCCCGTTCGAGCGCCACCTCGTGTCCGAGACGTTACACCGCGTCTCCTTTCCGCACACACCTAAGCAAACGTTTCCCACCTGGACCCTTCCGTGTCTCGGCGTGTTCATCCCCGTTTCCATCATCTTCCTTGCGTCGCTCGCACCGCACGCGCGTGTCGATCGCGCCAGGCATCGCTCCCAGACGCAACGCGCGGTGGTGGGTTTGTTGCTCGCGGTGACCCTGGGGTTCGCGGTGACCAACGCTTTGAAGAATGCGGTGGGTGCGTTCCGACCTGATTTCAAAACTCGGTGCTGGCCGAACGACGCGCCGGTGCGGTGGGCCTCAACGGGGGTCCCAACGTGTTCCCCGGGTCACGACGAGAGACTGGTGAGCGAAGGGCGGAAGTCGTTCCCTAGTGGACACGCCTCGATGGCGTTTTCGGGGCTCACCTTCGCGGCGAGGGTGGTGGCGAACCGAGTAGGTTTGGGCGCGGCGGCGATGGCGGCGCGTGGTAACAAACAAGGGGCGTGGCGCCTGGTCGCGACAATATCGCCGCTGTTCCTGGCGCTTTTCGTCGCCGTGTCCCGAGTCACGGACTATATGCACCACGTGGAGGACGTCGTGGTGGGAGGAGCGATCGGCGTTGGCGCGGCGTGCGCGGCGTGGGAAACGAAAACGCTGTTCGCGGATGACGACGATTTCGGCGTCGCCGGCAACGGTTCCGGGAAGAAAAAACACAAAGACGGAGTGTTTTGGGTCAAGAAACAAACCGCGAACCGACCGCCACGGCGACGGGGACTGGGGTGCAGCGCGCACGAGGACCACGCACCCGCGGGAACGCGGCGGTGAGGGATAGCAGGGTAGATAGAAGAGACGTTGTGACACAAAAAGTGTCGTGGGGATTCCCCGCAAAAAGAAAGAAAAATAATGCTCATTTTGGCGTCAGACCGAAACTTGCATCTTTGTGTTCTTGTACGTCACGGTTCCTACGTTGAACGCTGTGGTGGGTATGGTGCTCACCACCGTTCCGACCTGCGACCGGTAAGCTAATGAACGTTCCCAGCTTTACCCTTGCATGCCTTGCAACGCTTGAGATGCTTTGGCGAGCCTCGCGCCGACGCCGCAAAAAGCCCAAAAAGCCACACACACCTCAAGTTTCGTCACTGCCCGCCCAGGCTTTTTTACGCTACGACTCCCGAGGGACTCACGGGACGCACCGTGCCCCGCCACTGAGACTACGCGCACGACGTGTGTCATGACACGCAAGAAAGATCGCGCGTGCGACACGCGCGCTGCTTCTGGACCGTTCCTGGGACGCCCTGGTAAGACCACCAAAGCCAAACGCACTGGCGAGCCGAAACTCGGAGTGTTCGAGAGGGCGCCCTTCTCCCCAAAAAGCCACTACTCTCTCCCTCCGTTACCGACACCCCCCCGAAGAAAGAACTCCACGACTCCATGACGCCGTGGGAGTGCGCGGCGTGTGGTCACGCGCACAAGCTGACGCGAAGGTCCATGCACTTGCTGGCGCAGTGCGCGCGGTGCGCGTGCGTCCGCGGCGACGTGGTGCACGCACTCTTTCTTCTCGCCGAACGCGTTTCCACAAACGCGAGAACAAGTACCCATCTTCTTTTTACTGCTTTTGGCTCATCTTAGCGCATTTGACTACAGAAAAATGCCCATACAAGTTGATCACTTTCAACACCCTGTTCTACATTATTGATAGCCGACACACCCCTTAATCTTTTTCCCTGACTGGTTGCCAGGTGCCTTTAAATCGAATCCCAAGAGGCGATTTGTCCCCGAGTCGTCGTCCTGTTCTACATTTCGCTCCGACAGTCCGAACAGTCCGAGGTTTTGGTCGGACGAAAAATGTTGAACAGGGTGTTGAAAACAACTGTTTTGCATGTTCGGTGTACTCTTTGCTCTCACTTCCCCCCGCGTTCCGCACGCCCAGAACCAGAACCACGAACCCAACCACGAGGTGCGTGTACGCCCGCCGAAATCCTTACGCTCGTTCCGGTCGTCACTTCCGTTGTGTCGCACGTTACGCCGCGACCGACACCCGACTGACCCGATCGCGATCGCGATTCTTCTTTTCCCCTTTGTCGGCGCAGACCTCGGAATCGACTGCCTTCATGAACGACCCTACCCTTGATGAGCGCGCGGCTCTTTTGCACAACAAGCGCGTCGTCACGGCCGCAAGCACGTGCGTGCGCGTTGCCGTCGCGGGCGTGTGCGTCGTCGCGGGCTGCCCCGTCGCCGCCGTGGCGTACACGCGCGTGGATGGCGTACGCGCGCTGACCAACACCCAAAGCTGGTTGGGTTCCAGCGCAACCAACCCCCCCCCCCCCGGGGCGGGCCACGGCTCGGACGATTACCCGGGCTTCCCCAAACCCCCCCCCCCCCGGGGCGGGCCCCGGCCCGGCCGGTTACCCCGGCACCCCGGGTGGCCGGCTAACTTGCGAAGGGGACGATATTGACGAACA
>Ga0115003_10000248_pt1 | contig 45589 bp, 51 predicted proteins | sample ArcticOcean_MG_C_7_FD_88736 | JGI IMG/M metagenome (GOLD analysis project Ga0115003, IMG submission 88736) | Marine microbial communities from western Arctic Ocean - ArcticOcean_MG_CB11_88 | ecosystem: Environmental > Aquatic > Marine > Oceanic | place: Arctic Ocean: Canada Basin | collected...
CAGATTAGGAATCATATATAAAGGTAGAGAAAAAGTTGATCAATTTAAATCTGCTCATGCTGTTGAAACTAATTTAAGGACGCTTACCGAAGCAATGCAAGGTGCGGATGTCTTCTTGGGTTTGTCCGCAAAAGACGTAGTAACAGAGGACATGATTAAATCAATGGGTAAAAATCCTATTATTTTTGCATGTGCTAACCCTGATCCAGAAATAAAACCTGAATTAATAGATAAAGTTAGGAGCGATGCTATTGTTGCTACTGGAAGATCTGATTATCCAAATCAAGTTAATAACCTTATCGGCTTTCCTTATATTTTTAGAGGTGCACTCGATGTTAGGGCTAAAGAAATAAACGAAGAAATGAAGGTTGCGGCAGCAAAAGCTATTGCACAATTAGCAAGAGAAGAAGTGCCTGATGAAGTGGTTGCTGCATATGGTGGAGAACGGCCAAGATACGGAAAGGAATATATTATTCCATCAACTTTTGATCCAAGATTAATTAGTGTCATTCCTGCTGCAGTAGCAGAGGCTGCAATGAAATCTGGTGTGGCTAGAAAAAAAATTAATGATATAGAAAAATACAAAGAAGAATTATCTCGTAGACTCGATCCTTCGATGAATATTATGCAGGGTATAAACGTACAAATAAAAAAATCACAAAAAAGAGTAGTATTTGCAGAAGGGGAGGATCCTAATATTTTAAAAGCAGCTGTAGCTTTTAAAAATAGTAAATTAGGTATACCAATTTTAATTGGTAAAGAGGAAAGAGTTAAAGAACAGCTTAAAAATATAGGCTTAGATGAAAATTTTAATATAGAAATTGTAAGCTCAAAAGACACTGAAAAAAGAAAAAAATACACAAAAAATTTATACAAAAAACTTCAAAGAAGCGGCATGTTAGAAAGAGAATGTGACCATTTAGTAAGAAATGACAGAGTAACTTGGGGTTCGTGCATGGTTGCTTGTGGGGATGCCGATGCTATGGTTACTGGTGGCACAAGACACCATGCAGCCACAATAGAAAAATTAAATAAAGTTGTAGATTCTAGACCTGGAGAAATAATTTTTGGATTAACTATGTTAGTTTCAAAAGGTAGGACAGTTTTTGTATCAGATACAAATGTTCATGATAATCCAACTGCGGAACAACTAGTACAAATAGCAATTTCAAGTACTAGAATAGCAAGATTATTTGGTTTTGATCCTAAAGTTGCTTTTCTTTCTCACTCAACTTTTGGTAAACCGGCAACGGAAAGAACTAAACATGTTAGGGAAGCTATTAAATTGATGAGAACAAAAAAAATAGACTTTGATTATGATGGAGAAATGCAGCCAGATGTTGCTTTAAATCCAAAGTACAAAGAGTCATACCCATTTTCAAAAATTGTTGGCAATGCAAATATTTTAATTATGCCGGCCTTACACAGTGCTTCTATATCTGTAAAATTAATGAAAACATTTGGTGGTGCTAAGTTAATTGGTCCATTGTTAATTGGTTTAGGTCTTCCAATTGAAGTTGCGCCTTTAAGATCTTCTGCTTCTGATATTTTAAATCTTGCCTCTATCGCTGCATACTCTTCTGAGGTTATCGATTATAAAAATTAAATTTTATTTCTACTAAGTTCGGAGACTAAATAAATAGTTGGTACAACTTCTTTTACATCAAAAATGTTATTTGCTTCTTCTATAACTTCTTTTTTTTCTTCATCATTTATAGCAATACCAAAAATATAAATTGTTTTATTAATTGTTTCTAAAGTATAATTACCAGATTTAACTAATTTATTTAAAAGTAAAGCAGTCCTTAATTGTGTGGTTATTAAAACATCTTTTCCAACACTTTTAAAATTAGACTGTCCTTTAATTTCTATAGCATTTTTAACTGATCTTACGCCCTTTGTTTCCCAGGCCATTTTTGTTATTTTGATTTTTTCTTCTGGTTCATCGACTTTGCCTGTCAAAAATATTCTTCCGTCTAGAACTTCAGCCTGTATATATAAAAAATATTTTTTTTCAGTAAAAGTCAATCTTGTTATTAAATTTTTTTGCATAAGAGTGTCGTCGATTTGCATTCCGACAGTTCGCGGGTCGAAACCGATAGTTACTCCTTTGCCAAATGTAGAAAGATTACTTTTTACACAGCTAGTTAATATTAAAATTAAAAAAGTTAAATTAATTATTTTTTTTATCATTTTTTATTTTCAAACAAATTTCGTAAACTTTTTTTTTAGACACTTTCTCTTTTTTTGAAATTAATTCCACTACATCTTTTAAACTATATTTTTTAAGATATTCAGCTGCTTCAACACTAATATCTATATCTAGTTTTTGATCATTATTAGTATAAATTTTTGATATTACAATAGTCAATTCTCCTTTTGGAGGGGTCTTAAAAAGCTTTATTGTGCTTATTTTATCTCTGTAGAAAGTTTCGTGTATTTTACTAATCTCTCTACTAATTAGAATATTTCTACCTAAAAAATATTCTTTAAAAAATTTTAAATAAAAATTTATTTTTATACCGGGTACAAAAAAAACTAAAGAATAATTTATATTTTTAAGGTTATTAATAGTTTTAATAAGATCATTTTCAGTTTTAGGTAAAAACCCAAAAAAAAGAAACTTATCTTCAAATCCTGAAACTGAAACAGCAGCTGTTATTGCGGATGGTCCTGGTATAGGAAAAATTTCTATATTTTTTTCTACACAGGATTTAACTAATAAAAGTCCCGGATCGGAGAGAGTAGGTGTCCCCGCATCAGAGATTAAAGACAAAATTTTGCCCTCATTTAAATATTCAATGATTTTTTGCAACTCTTTTTGTTCATTAAATTTATGATATGAAACTAATTTTTTTTTGATCTTATAATGATTTAATAACTTTAAAGATCTTCGTGTATCCTCACATAAAATTATGTCTGATCTTTTTAATACCTCTAAAGACCTTAATGTTATATCATCTAAATTTCCAATGGGCGTTGATACAATATATAAACCTGGCTTAAATGTGCTCATAAAAAAATGATTAAAAACATTATTACATTTTTATCTTATATATTTCTATTGCTTAATGGTAATTTAGCTGCTGGTGAAAATGATGAAAAACTTAGAGTTGGTTTACTTGCTCCTTTTTCAGGCGAGTATAAAAATTTAGGTGAATCATTGTTATTGTCTACTCAACTTGCTCTCAACGAAATAGACAATGAAAATATTATAATTATCCCAAGAGACAGCGGCTCTAATGACAAAGCTAAGTTAAACAAAGCAATTAAAGAAATAATAGAGAATGGTGCAAAAATAATAATTGGGCCTATGACCTCTTCTTTTTTTGAGGATCTTAGAAAATATAATGATACAATTTTTATTTCTCTATCTAATAAAGATCCTAAAATATCTAATAATGTAATCAATATTGGAATAAGTCTCGAATCTCAACTTAAGGCTATCGAACAATTACTAATCAAAGAGAAGAAAAAAAAAACAATAATTTTATATCCAAAAAATGAATATGAAAAATTTATAGATGAAAAAATTAAATCACTTAAATTAAAAAATTATAAAGTTTTTAAATATGATTCAGATCCAAGAATTCTTACTGGTGAAATAGAAAAATTAACTAATTATAGCCAACGAAAAAAAAACCTTCAGAGAAGAAAAAATATTTTAAAAAAAAAAGACGACAATCAATCAAAAAGAGAATTAAAAATACTTGAAAGACTTTACACTCTAGGCACTGTTAATTTTGACTCGGTTATTGTTATAGATTTTGGGAACAGTCTTAAAAGTGTTTTGTCGTCCTTAATCTACACTGATGTTGATGATGATTCTGTTCTTTTTACAACAATAAATCAATGGTTTGATGAAAGTATATTTCGTGAAAATTCAGTTAAAAATTTATATTTCCCATCTGTTGATATGAAACAATTCAAAAAATATAATGAAAATTACTTTAAAACTTTTAGAATTAAGCCAGATGAAATTACTATTTTAGCATACGATGCTTTAGGACTAATTTATTATGTTTGGAATAAAAATAATGGCATCAATAATATTAATAATTTTTTTATTAAAGAAAAAATTCAAGGAAAAATTGGAACTTTTGAGTTGAAAGACAAAAAAGTATTTCAACGATTAAAAATATACAAAACTGAAAATAATAAATTTAAAGAATATTAGTTTTTTTTTTTAATTTTTTAAAAGCCACAAACCTGTGATCCATAAGTATTTTTTTTTTTTTATTCATCTGACCAAAAGTTATTCTGCTTCCTTGTGGAATAAAAATAGGATCATAGCCAAATCCATTGTTGCCTAATATTCTTGCTGAAATATTTCCTTGTATAACACCGGTTGTTGTAATTTTTTTTAAGGTATTAGAATAAAAAGTTAAGCTACAAATAAATTTAGCTTTAGTGTTTTTTACCTTTCGGTTTTTATTTTTTATTTTTATTAACTCGATAATTTTTTTCATCGCATGGTTAAAACTTCCATATTTTTTTGCCCAACGAGCAGAATAAATGCCTGGTTTGTCATCGAGACAATCTACACAAAGACCGGAGTCGTCTGATAATGTGGAAATTTTTGATTTCTTAAAAAAATATTTAGCTTTTAACTCTGAGTTTGATTTGAAAGTTTTTCCAGTTTCTCTAGGGCTTTTAATATTAAGCTGGAAAGGAGTAAATTTTTTTATTTTTTTATTCAATAAATAACTAATTTCTTTAATTTTTCCTTTATTGTGTGTGCCTATTAGCATCTCTTTAATTTTTTTCATTTCTCTCTAGTAATTTATTTTTAAAACCCTATATAGCAGTTATGGAAAATGAGAACGACAATATAATTGAGAAAAATCAAGTTTCTGATAATGACATAGAATCTCAAACAATTAATAAATCTGAAGAAATTATCGAAACTTCTCTAGAAGATAAGTTCAGGGAGGCTCAGGACAAAACGTTAAGAGCGCTAGCTGAAACAGAGAATCAAAGAAGAAGGTTTGAGAAAGAAACGAAAGAGGCTTTTGAATATGGTGGCTTCAATCTTGCGAGAGAGACACTGTCCGTTCTTGATAATTTACAAAGAGCATATCAATCACTTAAAAATGACGACAGCTTAAAGGACAACAAAGATTTAAATAAATTTTTAGAAAATATTGAGATTATTGAAAAAGACTTAATTACTATTTTTGAAAAAAACAATATTAAAAAAATAAACTGCCTTAATGAAAAGTTTGATCCTAGCAACCACCAAGCAATGCTCGAAATAGAGGATGAAAAGGTTGGTCCAGGAACTGTGTTGAAAGAAATACAGCCAGGCTATTTTTATAAAGACAGGCTCTTAAGACCTTCATTTGTGGCTGTAGCTAAAAAAAAAGATGTCAAAAATAATGAAAAAGAGGAAAAATAATAAGTTCTAATGACTTGTAGAGAGACAAAAAGCACCCATATATCTAGAAACAAAGGAATAATAAAATGAGTAGAATAATAGGAATAGATCTTGGAACTACTAATTCATGTGTAGCTATCATGGAAGGTTCTCAAGCAAAAGTTTTAGAAAATTCAGAAGGAGCCAGAACAACACCTTCTGTTGTTGCGTTTTTAGAAAATAATGAAAAATTGGTAGGCCAATCTGCAAGGAGACAAGCAGTTACAAATGCACAAGATACTATTTTTGCATCAAAAAGATTAATTGGAAGAAGTTTTGATGACAGCTCCGTAAAAAAAGATATTAATAAAGTCCCTTATAAAATAGTGAGCTCTGATAAAGGTGAAGCTTGGTTTGAAGCAAAAGGTGAAAAATATTCTCCCTCTCAAATTGCAGCTTTGGTTTTACAAAAAATGAAGGAGACTGCTGAAAAATATTTAGGTCAAGAAGTCACAAAAGCCGTTATAACAGTTCCAGCTTATTTTAATGACGCACAGAGACAAGCAACTAAAGATGCTGGTAAGATTGCAGGACTCGAAGTTTTAAGAATTATAAATGAACCAACCGCCGCTTCTTTAGCTTATGGCTTAGATAAAAAAGGTGGAAAAAAAATAGCCGTATATGATCTAGGGGGAGGAACTTTTGATGTTTCTATACTTGAAATTGGAGATGGCGTTTTTGAGGTAAAATCTACAAACGGAGACACTTTCTTAGGTGGTGAAGACTTTGATGATGAAATCGTTAACTATTTAATTAATGAATTTAAAAAAGATAACGGTATTGATTTAAGAACGGATAAACTCGCTTTACAAAGATTAAAAGAGGCGGCCGAAAAGGCAAAAATTGAATTGTCTTCAGCAACTCAAACAGAGATAAATCTTCCCTTTATTACTGCCGATAAAACTGGGCCCAAACATGTTAATTTAAAATTTACTAGAGCCAAACTAGAAGCCTTAGTTGAAAAATTAATTGAAAGAACACTGGCTCCTTGTAAAACTGCCTTGAAAGATTCTGGCTTTTCTGCTGCTGAAATAAATGAAGTAGTAATGGTTGGCGGCATGACGAGAATGCCAAAAGTTATAGAGACAGTAAAAAATTTTTTCGGTAAAGAACCAAATAAAAGTGTTAATCCAGACGAGGTTGTAGCAATGGGCGCCGCTATACAAGCTGGTGTACTTCAGGGTGATGTTAAAGATGTTTTGTTGCTAGATGTAACTCCTTTATCATTAGGTATTGAAACTTTGGGCGGCGTTTCAACTAAATTAATTGAAAAAAATACGACAATCCCAACTAAAAAAAGCCAAGTTTTTTCTACTGCTGAAGATAATCAACCTGCAGTTTCGATTAGAGTTTTACAAGGTGAAAGAGAAATGGCTGCCGATAACAAAATGCTAGGTAATTTTGAACTTATTGGTATTCCACCAGCTTCAAGAGGAACCCCACAAATTGAGGTAACCTTTGACATTGATGCCAATGGAATCGTAAGCGTGTCTGCAAAAGATAAAGGAACTGGCAAAGAACAGAAAATACAAATTCAAGCCTCTGGTGGTTTAACAGATGAAGATATTCAAAAGATGGTTAAAGAAGCCGAAGCTAATAAAGAGTCAGATAAAAAGAAAAGAGAAAATGTAGATTCGAGAAATCAAGCTGATAGTATTATTTTTTCTACTGAAAAAAGTTTAAAGGAACATGGAGATAAAATATCTGAAGAAGAAAAAAAAGCTATAGAAACTGGAATTTTGGGTTTGAAAGATACTCTTAAAGGAACTGATACCGAGGAAGTTAAAAAGAAAACTCAAGACTTAATTCAAGTTTCTATGAAACTTGGGGAAGCCGTTTATAAAAGTCAGCAAAAAGATACATCAGAAAAAGCTGATGATCCAAAAACTAAAAAAGACGATAAAGAAAATGTAGTCGATGCAGATTTTGAAGACGTAAAAGACGATAAAGAAAAAAGCGCCTAAGATATATTAAAAAACGGAGCAACTTTTTGTGGCCAAAAAAGACTACTACGATGTCTTAGGAGTAGAGAAATCTTCTTCTAAAGATGAAATTAAAAAAGCTTACCGTACTACAGCGTTCAAATATCACCCTGATAAAAATCCTGGTAACAAAGTTGCTGAAGAAAAGTTCAAAGAAGCGAGTGAAGCTTACAGTGTATTGTCAGATGATAAGAAAAAAACCAACTATGATCAATTTGGACACGCTGCCTTTGAGGGCGGCGGTGGAGGTGGTCAAGGATTTGGGGGATTTGATACTTCATCTTTTTCCGATATTTTTGAAGATTTTTTTGGAGATTTTACAGGAGGATCTTCTCGAGGATCAAGTGGAAGATCGTCTGGGAATAGAGGAAATGATCTAAGATATGATTTAAGTATAAGCCTTGAAGATGCTTACAAAGGTTTAGAAAAAACAATAAAATATACAACATACAAAAAATGTGGTGATTGTAAAGGAAGTGGTGCAGAACCTGGGTCAAAACCAACAGAGTGTGATTATTGCGATGGCAAAGGTAAAATTAGATCCAACCAAGGTTTCTTTACAGTTCAACAAACATGTCCTCAATGTAATGGTTATGGAGAAACAATTAGTAAAGCATGCTCAAAATGTCGAGGTAATGGGAAAGTTCAAAGTGATGAGAATGTTTCAGTTAAAATTCCAAAAGGTGTTGATGATGGAACTCGTATAAGATTATCCGGCAAAGGAGAGACAGGTACAAAAAATGGGGGGAGTGGTGATCTATATCTATTTATTTCAGTTCAAAATCATAGTCTTTTTAAAAGGTCTGAAGAAAATTTATTCTTTGAATTACCTATCACATTTGCAGATGCAGCTCTAGGAACTACAATAGAAATTCCTTGTATTGACGGCAGTAAAACAAAAATTAAAATTCCAGAAAGTACTCAGTACGGAAAACAACTAAGATTAAAAGATAAAGGTATGCCTATTTTAAGAAAAAGTTCTTATGGTAGCTTATATATTAGAATTATTGCAGAGGTTCCTGTATCATTATCTAAAAGACAAAAAGAGCTTTTAAGTGAATTTAAAGAGTTAGAAAATTCTAAGCTAAGTCCTTCGATAAAAAGCTTTTTTGATAAAGCTAAAAAGTTTTGGGCATCTAATTAATGAAAAAAATTAATTTAGCAATTACAGGCTGTATGGGGAGAATGGGGCAACAACTCATAAAATCTTCCCGAAAAAACAAAAACTTTAAACTAACAGCTCTTACAGAGAATAGAGTGATCAAAGGAAAAATTAAGGGCATTAAACCTTGTTTGAATAGTGATTCGGCTTTTAAAAATTCAAATGTAATAATAGACTTTACCATTCCAAAATCTACTCTTGAAATTTTGAGAATTGCAACAAAACTAAAAAAAAAAGTTATTATCGGAACTACAGGTTTTACTCAGAAAGAAGAAAATCTAATCAAAAATTATTCAAAAAAAATTGCAATTCTAAAAGCAGGCAATATGAGTCTTGGAATTAACCTGCTTATGTATTTGACAGAAATTGCATCAAAATCTTTAGGAAGTAATTTTTTAAGTAAGATATTTGAAGTTCATCATAAATATAAAAAAGACTACCCATCAGGCACTGCTTTAATGCTTGGTAAAGGTATATCTGATGGTAGAAACAAGGATCTTTATAAATTAATAGGAAAGAAATTTTTAAATAAGAAATCTTTTCCTTATGGAAAAAAAATAAATTTTAACTCATTAAGAAAAGGTGATGTGATTGGAAATCACGAAGTTAAGTTTTCCAGTGGTAAAGAAATAATAACGTTAAATCATGAAGCCTTTGACAGAGCTCTTTATTCAGAGGGAGCATTGACAGCTGCAAAATGGCTAATAGATAAAAAACCTGGTCTTTATTCTATGAGAAATGTTTTAAATTTTAAATAGATTTAAAATAATGAGTGAAAATCAACGGGCTGCATTAATCTTAAAAATACTAAATAAAATTTATCCCACAACACCTATTCCTCTTAAACATAATAGTAAGTTTACTTTGCTGGTTTCTGTTCTTTTGTCTGCACAATGTACTGATGTGAATGTAAACAATGTAACCAAGAATATATATCCCAAATATAATAAACCTGAACATTTTGTTAAATTGGGGAGAAAGAAAATTGAAACACTAATTAAAAGTATAGGCATCTTTAGAGTAAAGGCAAAAAGTATATATTTAATGTCAAAACAATTAATAGCAAAGCATAATGGACGCGTTCCTAAAAGCTTTGAAGAGTTAGAAAAATTACCAGGTGTTGGCCATAAAACTGCCAGTGTAGTTATGTCTCAAGGTTTTGGCCAACCAGCTTTTCCTGTTGATACTCACATTCACAGATTAGCTCAAAGATGGGGACTAACCAACGGTAAAAATGTGGTACAGACTGAAAAAGATTTAAAAAGACTATTTCCAGAAAAATATTGGAATAAGCTCCATCTTCAAATTATTTTTTATGGACGGGAATATTGTAAAGCTAGAGATTGTTATGGTATAAGTTGCAAAATTTGTAGCACTTGTTATCCCAGTAGAAAAAAGCCAGTTAAAAATATAAAAGCTTGATAAAATTATGAAAATTTTAGGAATAGGAAATGCAATCGTAGATGTTATTTGCAAAATCGATGACGACTTTTTAATCCAAAATAACCTAACTAAAAGTACAATGAAATTGGTAGATGAAAAAGAGTTTAAACTATTGCTGTCTAATTTAAAAATTGAAAAAACTATAGCTGGTGGGTCTGTTGCTAACTCTATTGTAGGACTGTCTCAGCTTAATAATAAGGTCTCTTTTATAGGAAAAGTTAATGATGATAAGTTGGGTAATGAATATGAAAAAAGCTTAACGGATGAAAAAGTAGATTATTGTTATAATAAAAAAAAAGAAAACATTCCTACTGGGACTTGTTTAATTCTAATTACTCCTGACTCTGAAAGAACAATGTGCACATTTTTGGGCATAGCTGGGAACATTATACCTGATGATATTGATGAAAATTCTATTAAAGAAAGTGAATTAGTTTTTTTGGAAGGTTATTTGTGGGATGAAGGTATGCCCAAAAAAGCATTTGATAAAGCCCTAGGACTTGCAAAACAGTCGGCCATGTCATTATCTGATAAATTTTGCGTTGAGAGACACAAAAAAAGTTTTTACGATTTAGTTAAAAATAAACTGGATATTATATTTGCTAACGAACAAGAAATAATGGAGTTAATTGATGCAAAATCATTTGATGATGTGATTGAATTTGGAAAAAAATTAAATAAAACGTTAGTGATAACAAGATCTGATAAAGGAAGTATTGCAATTAGAGGTCCTAAGGTTGTGGAATGTGAAGGCCAGAAAAATCTTAAGATAGTAGATTTAACTGGTGCAGGAGACTTATTTGCGTCTGGTTTTCTCCACGGATTTATTAATAAAACTTCAATCGAAGAGAACTTACAAAAAGGCACTGAAATGGCATCTCAAATTATCCAAAAAATTGGCGCTCGATTAAATTAAAAATATTAATTTTTTTTTCTTTTAAAACTACCTTTACCTTTTTTTGCTTTAACAACACGTTTTCTATATTTCTTTGTAAACAAATCTATTGCAAATTTATTTCTTTTTTTCAAATTGAATAACCAGATTTTAAGTTAATTAAAAAATTATTGTCACTAAATTTATCAAGAATTTTTTTTCTTAACCTATATATATGTGTTTCTACAGTATGTGTATCTGCATCTTCAGAATATTTCCAAATTTTTTTTAAAAGAGAATTTTTAGATAATGGTTTTGTTTCATTAAATAACAATTCAATTATTTCAATTTCTCTCTCTGTAACTGCAATTGATAAATTATTTTTTTTTAATTTTTTTTCATTTTTATCTACCATATAATCTTTAATTTTAAGAAAAGAATTTAAGTTAAATTTTGCTGAGGACGTAATCTCTAAAATCTTAGTGTTAAAATCAGACAACATAAAAGGTGAAATAATTTTATCAGTATAATTACAACTTTTAGAAAAGTTTTTTTTTTCAATCAATAAAATCGGCTTATTTTTTACACTATTTATTAAGTTTACGTTTTTGAAATCACTACATACCTCGCTATCAACTATTATAGCATTTGTATTAAAAATTTTATTTTCAAATACTGTATCATCATCAAAAAAAGATAATGAAAAACTCAGATATTCTTTAATTTCTATTAATGAATTATTGAAGTTTTTCTTTCCAAAAACTAGTAATATATTTTTCATAATTACATGAATATAAAATTAAAAAATAAATTTTTATACTTTGATAAGTATAAGATAAAATGTGCTATAGGTAAAAGGGGAATTACACGTAAAAAATTAGAAGGTGATAATAAAACTCCAGCTGGTATCTACAAATTTAACTTAATTTTTTATAGAAAAGATAGAATATCAAAAATTAAAGTTAATATGTCAAAAGAACCTATAAAAAAAAATATGGGTTGGTGCGATGACTCTAATTCAAAATTGTACAATAAGTTAATTAAATTTCCATTTAATTATCGAGCTGAAAAACTTTGGTTAAGTAACAGTAGTTATGATATTATAATAATTATTAATTACAACACGCGTCCTATTATTAAAAAAAAAGGTAGTGCCATATTTTTACATATCGTAAAAAAAAACTACAAACCAACGAAAGGGTGTATTGCTGTTTCAAAAAAAGATATGAATTTGTTACTTAGTAAAATTGATAACAAAACAAAATTAATAATATATTAAACTCTATTTCCAAAAATAGAACTTCCAATTCTTACGAAAGTTGCCTCATATTTCAGAGCTTCTTGAAAATCACCTGACATACCTATGCTCAATTCTTTAAGACCTAATGATTTATTTAATTCCATTAAGTTTTTAAAATGAATACTTTGATTTCCGTCGTTTGGTGGTATCGCCATTAACCCAATTACATCAATATTTAACTCTTTTATACAATAGTAATAAAAATCGTCTAGCATCTCTATTCCTATGCCTGATTTCTGTTTTTCACTCCCCACATTAACTTGAATAAAATATTTTATCTTTTTATTAGCTGCTTTCTCAAACTTAGCTAAGAGATTTGCTAGTTTTTCACTGTCTAACGTGTGTATGTATTCAAATAAATTAACTGCTTCTTTTGCTTTATTAGACTGTAATTTACCAATCATATGAAGATTGATATGTGGATTGTTTTTTTTTATATCATGCCATTTCGACTTTGCCTCTTGTACTTTATTTTCACCAAAATGAACATGTTTGTGCTTAACTAGTGGCTCAATATAATCATAAGAAAAAGTTTTGCTGACAGCTACAATCTTTACATTGCTATTATTAATAAGAGATTTTATATTTTCAAATTGTTTAATTATTAAATCCATAAATGATTATTATAAAGAATATTTATTATTTTTATATAGAAAATACGAAAGATATAGACCTTAATAATATTAAGGGGTGTAAAAAAAAAATTATTATATATAGAAACAACAAGACCAAAGAAAATATCGAAAGACTAAAAAGTTTTAAAAAGCAGTGCAACAAAAAAGGTCTCAAATTATATATCGCTAATAACTTAGGAATAGCAAGAGCCTGTAAAGCAAATGGGTTGTACCTTTCCTCGTACAACCAAAAAATATATTTAAATAAAAGCCTAGATTTAATTGGATCAGCTCATAATTTTAGTGAAATTTACCAAAAAATTAAGCAGGGATGTAAAACTATTATTTTATCACGTTTATTCAAAACTTCTTATAATGATAATAAAAAACATTTAGGTGTCGTTAAGTTTAACCTGATACAAAAAAAGTATTCAATTGATTTGATACCTTTAGGGGGAATTAATAATTCCAACTTGTTGAAATTAAATCTGGTTAAATCGAAGGGTTGTGCTTTTTTGTCAGGGGTAAAAAAAAAGCCGACTATTACTAGCCGGCTTTTTTAATTTATTTATTAATATTACTTAAAACGCCATAGTTACAGCAAGTAATGTTTGTTCAACATCAATACCATCTGCATAACCTACGTTATCAGTTTGACCGTATGAAAGTGCAACTGTCATACCACCCATTGTGTAAGCAGCTTGTACCGCTTGCGCTGAAATATCGAATTCAGCAGCTCTTGCATATTGCTTTCTTTCACTCTCTTCTCTTTCGAAAGAAACAGACAATGCATCGTTTACGTTAAATGCAACTGAACCTTTAGTAGATGTGTAAGTTCTAGCTGAACCAGCGTTACCGCCTGCAGCCGTAGCATTTGCAATTGTGTTTGTTGCAGCATCTGCAGCTTGGATCAAAGGAGCTGTTAAAGTACGACTAAGCCCGAATGAGAAAGCACCAGTACTGTATGTACCAGCAACTGAACCAGCTTCGAATTGCTGTATTACATGAGTGTAAGCACCTTTTTCTTCATAATAGTCAGCGAAAAGTTTTAGACCATCGATTGGAGCTGCAGTTACTTGAAATTGTTGAGCTACATTTCCGAACTCGTTTTCAAGACCTGAACCTCTAGCGTTATGAGAGTTCATACCATTGTTTTGACCTGAAGCATAAGCAGCTTTAACTGTCATGTCATAAGGCAATATACCAGCTGGTGTGTGATATTGAAGATTGTTAAACGAATCAATAGCAGGACCATCAACCATTCCTGAAGCTAAACCAATATCTGTTGGTCTTCCATAAACTGATTGTGAAGCCGCGTTATCTGTATCTAACCCACCTTCTGATACGAAAATTCCTAATGTTCCGTAATCAGTTGATATAGTTAAACGTGAATCGTCAGCTTGTCCGTTTGAACCACCTGTAGAGGCTGCAGTGTTACCCGGATCAAATTGTACTTGGTAATTCCAAGTCCAACCGTTGTCCAGTTCTCCTGACGCACCTAAATCGAATTCATTTGCTACACCAATTCCTTTACCTTGGTTTATATCACCACTAAGGATGTTGTACGTAGCTTTAGCATTACCAGTTACTGTTAATTCTCCAGCAGAAACTGAGCTAATTAATGAAACCGATGTAAATAATGCGATTATTATTTTCATTATGTTTTTCATTTTTTTCCTTTGTTTTATTATTAGTAATTATAATTATTAACTCCATCTTTATATCTGATCAGATTTACTCTTTACGTATTTTGCACAGAAAATTGTTGTTTTAATTCAAATTGTTGTATTTTTGCAACATAAGAATATTAGCTGTAAATAATAGCTTTTTGATCAATAAAAGTTTATTTTACCTAAAACACTTATAAAAAAGTTATAATTATCTGATCATTAAATGAAAAACATAAAATTTGAATTTTTTTACCTTAAATTTTTAAAAAAAATTATTTTTATTGTTTTTTGCACATTTTTTTTAACACTAACAAATTGTGTAAAATTTGATCCTGTTAGTTCAAGAGAAAATCCAACCAATTCAATGGAGAGAGCCAAAAAAAACGTTGAAGAGGGAAGAGGCGTTTCAGTAGGTAATATTTTTGGTAAAGGTGGTAAAGGTACTAACTATGAATTCAGTACGTCTAACCCGATGTGGAGAGCATCTTTAGAAACATTAGATTTTTTACCTTTGTCAGTTGTTGATTATTCTGGTGGTGTTATAATAACTGATTGGTATGGATCAGGAAGTAATGATGCTTTAAAAATTACTTTAAGATTTTTATCAAATGAAGTTAGATCGGATAGTATTAAAGTAATAGTTCACCAAAAAAAATGTTCTACAAACGTAAACTGTAAAATTAATATTTTAGATTCTAAAATTCGAGATGAATTACTTACATCGATAATAAAAAAAGCAGCAATCTTAGAAAAAAAAACTAAGAAAAAATAAATTTTCTAAACTAAATGGAAAGATACAATTATCAGATAATTGAAAAAAAGTGGCAATCTTTTTTTGATAACAATAAAATTTATAGAACGAAAAAATCTCCTAAATTTTATTGCTTAGAAATGTTTCCATATCCATCAGGTAAAATTCATATGGGTCATGTTAGAAACTATACTATCGGCGATGTTATAGCCCGATTTAAATATTTAAATGGTTACAATGTATTGCATCCAATGGGTTGGGACTCTTTTGGATTACCCGCAGAAAATGCTGCGAGAGAAAATAACCTTCATCCACAAGAATGGACAGAAAAAAATATATCTCAAATGAAAAGGCAACTTAAAATGTTGGGCCTATCTATTGATTGGAATTTAGAAATATCAACCTGTAGCGAAGATTATTACAAACACCAACAAGAGTTGTTTATAGATTTTTTTAATTTAGGTTTAATCTCTAGAAAAGAAAACTATGTCAACTGGGATCCGGTAGAACAAACTGTGTTAGCAAATGAACAAGTTGTTGATGGTAAAGGTTGGCGTTCCGGTGCTGCTGTCGAGAGAAAAAAACTATCTCAATGGGTTTTCAATATTAAATTATTTGAAAATGAACTTTTAGAATGTTTGAGCCAACTTGATAATTGGCCAAACAAAGTCAAACTAATGCAAAAAAATTGGATTGGAAAATCAATAGGGTGTGAAATAAATTTTAATATCAACAAAACTAGCAAAAAAATAAAAGTTTTTACCACTAGACCAGATACGATTTTTGGTGCATCTTTTATAGCACTATCTGTTGACCATTCATTAAGTTCAGAATTTAATAATGATAAAAATTTCATCAAATTTAAAGAGGAATGTTTAAAATCAGGTACTACTGAGGAAGCTTTAGCTCTTGCTGAAAAAAATGGTTTTAAAACGGGTTATTATGCAGAACATCCTTTCATTGCTAACAAAAAAATTCCCATATATTTTGCAAATTTTGTTCTAATGGATTACGGATCTGGAGCTATTTTTGGATGCCCCGCTCACGATCAAAGGGATTTTGACTTCGCAAAAAAATATAAATTAGAGATTATTCAAGTTGTTTTAAATAACAATAAAGAATTAACTGAGGCATACGTTGGGTCGGGTAAATTAATAAATTCAGATTTTCTTAATGGATTAAATGTTGAAGATGCAAAATTAAAAATAATTGAAGCTATAGAAAATAAAGAAATAGGGAAAAAAACAATTTCTTTTAGATTAAAAGATTGGGGTGTTTCCAGACAAAGATATTGGGGTTGTCCGATACCCATGATTTATCTAGAAGATGGTACTATAGTACCAGTTGAAAAAGATGAACTTCCTATAACATTGCCTAAGGATGTAGATTTAAAAAAAAGTGGAAATCCTCTTGCTAACCATCCTAGCTGGAAACGAACTATTCAAAAAAATACGGGAAAGCCAGCTATTAGAGAGACTGACACATTAGACACTTTTGTAGATTCTTCTTGGTATTTTATGAGATTTTGTTCACCCAAAAATAAAAAAAATCCTTTTAATATTGATGATTTAAATTATTGGATGCCAGTTGACCAATATATTGGTGGTGTTGAGCATGCTATCTTGCACTTACTCTATTCAAGGTTTTTTATGCGTGCTGTAAAAAAAAAAAATACAAAAATTAATATAACAGAGCCTTTTAAGGGTCTTTTTACTCAGGGCATGGTTTGTCATGAAACCTATAAAGATAAAAATGGGAAATGGTTAAGTCCTGATGAATTAAAAAAAAATGACAAAGGGGAATTTGTAAAAAATTCAGATAAAACTCAAGTTACTGTTGGGCCCTCAGAGTCGATGTCAAAATCTAAAAAAAATGTTATTGATCCTGAAGATATGATTAAGAGCTATGGGGCAGATGCTGTTAGATGGTTTATTTTATCTGACAGTCCTCCTGAAAAAGACGTTCAATGGTCAAACCAAGGTGTTAATGCAGCTTATAAATTTTTGCAAAAACTTTATAACTTATCACATACAATTATTAACCGAGAAAATTCTACGTCTGATAAAGATGAAGAATTTGAGATTAGATTCAACAATTATATTATAAAGATAACTAACTTGATTAACAATTTTCAATTAAATGTAGTAGTTGCAAACATTTATAGTATTTATAACTTGTTCAACTCAGCATTAGATCAAGAGATAAGTAATAAATGCATAAAAGATAATTTTTCAAGGTTAATGAAGATACTCATACCTTTTGTTCCTCATCTTGCACATGAATGCCTGGAACAACTAGGATCGAAAGATATTAATATTTGGCCAGAGGTAAATAATAGATTAAGCTTAAACGAAAAAATAAAAATTGCTATACAAATAAACGGTAAAACAAAAGAAGTTATAGAGGTTAAAAAAGATTTAAATGAAAAAGATATTATACATGAATGTAAGAAAATAAAAAAAATTAACGATCAGTTAAATAAAAGTAAAATTAAAAAAACAATATTTGTAAAAAACAAAATAATTAATATTCTAACCGGATAATTAAAATGAAAAAAAATATTAAAATTATATCAATACTTGCTTGCTCAATGTTGCTACTATCTTGTGGGTTTAAGCAAATTCAAGGTAAAAAGAAAATTCAAATTCAAAACATTAATATCAGCGGCGAAAATAGAATTGCCTATGTTTTAAAAAATAATATTTCTTTAATGTCTGATAACAACTCAAAGAATAAATATGACGTTGAGATAAATATAAAAAAAGAAAAAAAAAATAAAATTAAAGATTTAGCTGGCAGAGTAATAAGATATGAGCTTTTCATTGAAGCAGATTTTAAATTAACCGATCTTAACGATAATAAAATAATACAAAAAAAATTTATAAAAAATAGTGATTACACAGTAGGCTCAAGTCACTCAGGTACAATTGATAATGAGCGCAACGCCACTAAGAATATTATACGACAGCTTTCTGAGGATATTAATAATTTTATAACTTTTTTAAATTAATACTAATGATACTAAAAAGTTATTTAGTTGAACAAAATGTAGAAGTATTGAAAAACTATCAGGCTTCTCTCATTTACGGAGAAAACAAAGGTATAAAAGATGACATTAAAGAAGAACTTAAAAAACAAAACAAAGATTGTGAAATTATTAATTTTTTTGAAGTAGACATATTAAAAAATAATTTATTATATGAAAATATTACAAATCAATCTCTTTTTAGTGAAAATAAAATAATTTTAATACAAGAGGCTACCGACAAAATTTTTGACAAAATTATAGAAAGTTTAAAAAAAGAAAGTAAAAATATTCAAATTTATATATTCTCTGAAAATTTAGAGAAAAAATCAAAACTAAGAACTTGGTTTGAAAAAAATATAAAATTAGCTATTTTACCGTGTTATATTGACAACGAACGGACTTTAATCTCATATATAAATAAAAGTCTAAAAGATTTTAAGGGGCTTACAGGTGAAATAGGCAATTTAATAATAAACAACTCAAATATGGATAGAAGAATTATTAAAGGTGAGCTTATTAAAATAAAAAATTTTTTTTTAGAAAAAAAAATTAATAAAGAACAAATTTTTGAATTATTAAATATTAAAAATAATACGAGTTTTGATGAGATTAGAGATAATGCTTTAAATGGAGAGAAAAAAAAAATTAATAAATTATTATCAGAAATTGAGATATTAAATGAAGAAGCTTTTTTTTACTTAAATAATCTAAACTATAGAGTCATGAAACTACAAGAAATAATTAAAACGAGTGAAGAAAACAAAAATAAATACGAACGAACTTTGGAAAATATAAAACCACCTATTTTTTGGAAGGAGAAACCAAGTATTATGCAACAACTGAGCAAATGGGATCTAAAAAGTCTAACTCGATTAAGTGCAAAAATAGGAGAGATAGAGGTTTTAATGAAAAAAAATTCTTACATACGAAATGATATTATAATTAAAGATCTTATTATCAACCTTACTAACAAGGCATCATCTATTTATTCTTAGTTAATAAATTAGAGAGCATCTGAAATTGATCTGCATCTTTAAATTCAATTGCTACTTTTCCAGATCTATTTTTTTTTATATTTATTTTAGTTTTTAGACCTGTTGATTCTTCTATTAGTCTTTCGGCTAATAATATATTTACATCGGTCTTTTTGGGGGATTTCGATTTATCTTCTTCTTTTTCTTTTTCTCTTCTTACTAAATTTTCGATAGATCTTGCACTTAGATTTTCTTTAATTATCGATTGAGCTATTTGTACAGCATTAAATCTTCCAATTAATGGCCTCACCTGCCCGGCTGTAAGTTTACCTTCATCGACAAGTTTAATTACTTCTATAGGTAGTGTTAAAAGTCTAAGAGTGTTACTTATGTGACTTCTGCTCTTACCCATAAAATCAGTAAGTTTTACATGATCATACTTAAACTCTTTCATTAATCGATCATAACCTTTTGCCTCTTCTATGGAGTTCAAATCCTCTCTTTGAATATTTTCTATAATTGCTAATTCTAAAGATTGAGTATCATTTAGTTTGAGAACGATAACAGGAACGTCGTGAAGACCAGCTTTTTGTGCTGCTAACCACCTTCGTTCTCCAGCTATAATTTCGTACGCATTATTTTTACCAGGTCTAACTGCTATTGGTTGAATTAATCCATTTTTTTTTATAGATTGTGCCAGTTCTTCTATTTTTTTTTCATCAAAGTGTTTTCTTGGTTGAAATTTATTTGGTTCTAAATCGCTTATAGATATTGATAAATATGTGTTATTAGGTTCTGTTTTTTTCTCAAGATTTGCTGGTTGATCTCCAAACAACGACATCAGGCCTCTACCTAGTCCTTTTTTATTTTTTTCTTCAGGCATATAAATTTATACTCTTCCCTCTTGATCGATAAACTCTTTTGCTAACTCAATATATGATTTACTTCCAAGACAATCTCTATCGTAAACAATGCATGGCACACCGTGAGAAGGTGCCTCGGATAATCTTACATTTCTCGGTATCACTGTCTTGTAAACCTTGTCTTTAAAATATTTTCTTGCTTCTACATCTACTTGATTTGACAGTTTGTTTCTTTTGTCAAACATGGTTAAAAGAATTCCTCTGATATTTAAGTTAGGGTTCAAATTTATTTTAATTCTTTCAATTGTTTTTACTAGTTGCGATATTCCTTCTAGAGCAAAGAATTCAGTTTGCAGCGGAACTAATAATTCATCGGCAACTACTAATGACATTACTGTTAATAAACTTAATGAAGGTGGGCAATCAATAAAAATATTTTCATATTTAGAAAATAAACTTTGATTTTTTTCTAATATTTGTTTTAATAAAAAAGCCTTGTTCGGATCGTCAGCAATTTCTACTTCAAGCCCTGATAAATTGACGTTTGAGCCAATTAAATCAAGGTTTTTAACACAAGTTGCTAGAATGCACTTTTTTGGGTCATTTTCACCTATAATGATTTTATAAATATTCTTATCTGTTTCTTTGTTAGATGCTCCTAAACCAGTTGTGGCATTTCCTTGTGGATCAAGATCTATAACTAAAATTTTTTTTCCCAATTCTGCTAGTGCGGTTGCAAGATTTATAACAGTTGTTGTTTTCCCGACGCCGCCTTTCTGATTTATAACTGAAATTATTTTATTCATTTTTTTTTTTTATTTCAATAATCAAAATTTTTGATTCTGCATCTGTAATACTTTTTTCTATTTTATATATAAAACTTTTATGGTGTTTAAGTCTATTAATTTCATTTTCAGCATTTTTGCCTTTTAATATTATAAGCTTGTGGTTAACTTTTATAATTTCACGTGAAATCCTAATTATTTCTTCTAATTTTTTAAAAGCTCTAGAAACTAAATAAAAAGAGTTGATTTCATCATTTTTATAATCTCCACATATTTCAACACTTATATCTATTTTATTTCTTATATTATTGAGAAAATCGCATTTAACAGTAGATTTTTCATATAATTTCACGTGAAAATTTGGATTTTTATTAAATATTGCTAATACGACACCAGGAAATCCAGCTCCTGAGCCCATGTCTGATAGGGAGTTATTGCTATTGAAATTTATATATTTAACTAATTGAGCTGAATCTAAAATATGTCTATGCCATATTTGATTTTCGGTAAATTTAGAGATAAAATTATATTTCTTGTTATACTTCAAAAGTTCATCATGAAATATTTGAAGTTTGTCTATGTCTTCAGTTGTGAATTTTAAGATATTTTTAAGATCTAACAGAGCTGTTTTTTTGTTCATTAAGCAGATACTTTATATCTGCTTTTCTTTACAAATCCCAAAAGAATAATTGCTGCAGCAGGTGTAACACCATCTATTCTTAAAGCTTGACCAAGTGTCTTAGGTTTTATTTTCTTGAGTTTAGATTTAATTTCAATAGATAGGCCACTAAAGGAATCGTAGTCTATATCTAAGGGAATAACTATAGATTCATCCTTTCTAAAAGCATCAATATCATGACTTTGCCTTTTTAAATAACCAGAATAATGAGCATCTATTTCAACCTGTTCATCAATCGACTGTTCATAATAGGGTATATTATCCCATATTTTTCTAAGCTTTGATACAGTGACACCTTTTAGCGCAAGTACATCTATTCCAGATCTTTTAACACCATCCATAGAGATTTTTACAGAATGTTTAGCGGCTGCATTAGGTGTAATTAAATTAGAACTAAGGGCGTCATAAACTGAAACTAATTTTTTCTGTTTTTTTAAAAAAGAATTTTTTCTAAATTCTTTTACTAAATTAATTTTTATACCTAAAGGGGTAAGTCTTTGATCGGCGTTGTCAGCTCTAAGAGACAATCTATATTCAGCTCTAGATGTAAACATTCGATATGGTTCTGAAACACCTTTTGTAATTAGGTCATCTATCATAACTCCAATATAAGACTCTGATCTATCTAAAATAAATTCTTTTTGGTTTTTAATCTTTTGTGCTGCATTTATCCCCGCTATTAAACCTTGTGCAGCAGCCTCTTCATATCCAGTTGTTCCATTAATTTGCCCCGCTAAAAAAAGAGATTTAATTTTTTTTGTTTCAAGTGTTGCATAAAGTTCTCTAGGATCTATATAATCATACTCAATAGCATAACCTGCTCGAATCATTTTAACTTCCTCTAAACCCTTGATTTTACTTAGTAATTTGAGCTGTATCTCTTCTGGAAGAGATGTAGATATACCATTTGGGTAAATAGTATTGTCTTTTAATCCTTCAGGCTCTAAGAAAATTTGATGTTGACCCTTTTCTTTAAATTTAACAATCTTATCTTCTATAGACGGACAGTATCTGGGTCCAACACCTTTAATGTTACCCGAATACATGGCGCTTAGATGTATGTTCTCACTTACAATTTTGTGAACTTCCATATTAGTATGAGTAACACCACAAGCAATTTGTTCATTAGCAAGTTTGTTTGTTAAGGAAGAAAAAAAGTAGGGATCAGTATCAGCTGATTGCATTTTAATATCATCGTAATTTATTGTTGTTCCGTCTAATCGGGGTGGCGTTCCTGTTTTAAGTCTACCGAGTACAATATTATATTTTGCTAATTGCTCACTTAAGCCCGTTGAAGGTTTTTCGTCAAACCTTCCAGCTGGAATTTGTGTTTGACCAATGTGTATCAAACCATTTAAAAAAGTTCCAGTTGTTAAGATTAATTGTTTACAGAAAATTTGTTTCTTACTTTCACATATAAATCCAACAACTGTATCTTTATTAAACAAAAATTTTACAACTGGATCTGCTATAACTGTTAAGTTTTGATAGTGAAGCAAAGTTTTTTGCATATGCTCTTTGTACAGAGCTCTATCTGATTGTGTTCTTGGTCCTCTTACTGCCGGACCCCTGCTTCTATTTAGTAATCGAAACTGTATACCTGATTTATCTGTTACATCACCCATAACTCCGTCAAGAGCATCAATCTCTCTCACAAGGTGACCTTTCCCCAAACCTCCTATAGCTGGATTACAAGACATTTCCCCTATGGTTTCTATTTTATGTGTAAAAAGTGCTGTATTTACACCCATTCTGGCGGATGCAGCTGCAGCTTCACAACCAGCATGACCACCACCTATAACTACAACATCAAAGCTCACATCTTTCATGGGCCAAATGTATGCTTCTAATTTAAATTTACAAGATCTTATTTTATTATTTACCTATACAGAAATCTTTAAAAATAGATTCAAGGATTTCTTCAACATCAACTTTTCCAACAATACTTCCGAGATGTCTAGTGGCTAATCTAAGGTCTTCGGCAGCTATCTCTATATCTTTTTTCAGGTCTTTTTTGAAAAAGTTATCTATTTCTTTTAAGCATTCATTTAACTTTGTTCTGTGCCTTTCCCTTGTAACTAAGGTGTTTTTTGACAAAATAAATTTTGAACTTAACTTCTCCTTTATTTTTTCTACCAATTGATCAATATTTTTATTTTCTTTTACTGACACTAATATTGCTTCTTTAAAATTGTATTTTTGAGTGCCCTCTATATCTGATTTATTTAAAACAATAATACTATCTTCATTTATTAAGCTTTGTATTTTTTTGTCTAATTTCTTTGAAGAATTGTCTATTATAATTAAATTCAAATCTGCTTTTCTAAATCTATTTAAGGCCAATGAAATTCCTTTATTTTCAGTTTGATTGTTAGTTTCTCTAATCCCAGCTGTGTCTGCTAATATAACTGGATATCCATCAATATTAAGATAAGTTTCAATAACATCTCTTGTAGTTCCCTCTTCTTCGGAAACAATCGCTACTTCTCTTTTAGAAAGTAAGTTTAGTAACGAAGATTTACCTGCGTTTACTTCACCTACAATGGTTACTCTAAAGCCATCTCTAATTTTCTCTCCAACTTTATTGTCGTTTAGAATTTTTTTAATATCATCGTAAATCTCTTTAATCATCACTTTAACTTCTGTTAGAACAGTGTCTGGCAAATCATCTTCTGCGAAATCTATTTGAGCTTCAACGTAAGCTAAGGATTTAATAAGTTTTTTTCTTAGGTTGTTATAGTAATTTGAAGCATTACCTTGAACTAGTTTGATTGCTTGTTGTCTTTGCAGTTCAGTTTCTGAATGAATTAAGTCGCCTATACTTTCGGCTTCCAAAAGATCAATCTTATTATTTTGAAAAGCGATTTTTGTAAATTCACCTGGTTCAGCTAATCTACAATTAGTTTGTTCTGAAAGAACCTTTAAAAATTGTGCAATAACCGCATTGCTACCATGGACATGAAATTCGGCTAAATCATCACCGGTATAGCTGTTGGGACTGGGAAATACTAACAATAAACCCTCGTCAATCAAGTTGTTGTTTGAAGGATCGTAGAATTTATACAAGTTTATTTCGTTAGATTTTAGATTTTTTTTTTTTGAAATAAGCTTAACAATTTTTAATGTATCTTCACCAGATAATCTTATAATTGCTATTCCTGAGGGGCCTCTTCCTGATGACAGAGCATATATATTCATTTTAAAAAGCTTTTAGATAATCTATATTTTTATATGATTCAAATTAACTGGAAATTAAAAGCATTGCTATATAAAGTTTTTGGTATTTTTAGACTAAAAATTTTTTTTATACAAAAACACATTACCAAAAGATCAAGAGTTGAGATTAACCAAGTTAATGAACTTTGGATTCATCATGCAGATGCTATAGAAAAAAATAATGCAAAGAATATTTTGGAAGTTGGTGCCGGTAAATCCCTCGAGCAAAATATTTATATCTCCTATAAGTTCAATAATTTAATAAATCAAACTACGATAGATATAAATAAAATGATCGACCTTGATTATGTGAACCAAGCAAGTGAACAAATTGCCAATATACTAAATTTAAAGTTCAAGGGAAAAGTAAAAAATATAAACGAACTAAAAGATCTTTACAAAATAGAATATATTGCACCATTTTTTTTGAAAAACTTAAAAAGTAAATACGACATGTGTATTTCAACAGCTGCGCTTGAACATTTTAAAATATCTGATTTAAAAGAATATTTGAATGATTTGAAAAATGTTTTAAAAAAAGACGGTTTAATTTCTTCAATTATTGATTACTCTGATCATTATAGTCATACAGATTCTAAAATATCTAATTTAAATTATTTAAGTTATTCGAAAAATACCTGGGAAAAATATAACAACAAATATCTTTTTCAAAATAGACTAAGACACCAAGATTATATAAGAATGTTTGAAGCTAGCGGTTACAAAATTAAGGAAGTTTTTTTAGGAAATACTTTAACCCCTCCAAAAATAATATCAGATGAGTTTGATATAAATGATAAAGATGTTTTTCTTGGTTGGAGTTATATTTTAATGAGCAAAAGAGTTAATTAGGTACTCTTATTCATAGACTCAAAAAAGTCTGCGTTATTCTTTGTGTTTTTAAGTTTGGAAATTAAAAACTCAATTCCATCCATGGTGCCCATAGGACTTATGATTCTTCTTAAGACATTCATTTTAGATAAATCATCTTTATGGAAAAGAAGTTCTTCTCTTCTTGTTCCAGATCTAGTGATATCAAGCGCAGGATAAATTCGTTTATCAGCAACTTTTCTATCAAGAATTAGCTCACAGTTTCCTGTGCCTTTAAATTCTTCAAAAATTACTTCATCCATTCTGGAGCCTGTGTCCACAAGAGCTGTAGAAATAATTGTAAGCGACCCACCTTCTTCAATATTTCGAGCGGCACCAAAAAATCTCTTAGGTCTTTGAAGCGCATTAGCATCCACGCCTCCAGTTAATACTTTTCCAGAACTGGGTATAACAGCGTTATAGGCTCTTCCTAATCTTGTAATTGAGTCTAATAAGATTACTACATCTTTTTTATGTTCAACTAATCTTTTAGCTTTTTCAATAACCATTTCAGCAACAGCAACATGTCGTGTTGCGGGTTCATCAAAAGTTGAACTGACTACTTCGCCTTTTACCGATCTTTGCATGTCAGTTACTTCTTCTGGTCTTTCATCAATTAACAAGACCATCAAATAACATTCTGGATGATTGGTCGTAATAGACTGAGCAATGTTTTGTAGAATTATAGTTTTTCCAGCACGGGGAGGAGACACAATTAAAGCTCTTTGACCCTTCCCAATGGGACTAACAAGATCTATTAATCTTGCTGTGTTGTCTGGTTTCTTTTCTACTTTTTCTGATTCAACTTCTAAAGTTATTCTTTCATTAGGGTATAGCGGCGTTAGATTGTCAAAAGCAATCTTGTTTCTTCCTTTTTCAGGTGCTTCAAAATTAATATTATTTACTTGAAGTAGTGCAAAATATCTTTCAGCATCTTTCGGTGATCTAATTTCTCCTTCAACCGTATCTCCTGTTCTTAAACCAAATCTTCTAATTTGACTGGGACTTACATAAATGTCATCTGGGCCGGGTAAATAATTAGACTCCATGGCCCTTAAAAAGCCAAAACCATCCGGAAGAAGCTCCAAAACTCCTTGGCCAGTGATCTGTTCGTTTTTTTCTGCAAGTTTTTTTAATATAGCAAACAGAATTTCTTGTTTTCTTAATGTGCTTGGGTTTTCGATGCCAAGTTTTTCAGCTTCAATAATAAGTTCAGCAGGATTTCTTTTTTTCAGTTCTTGTAGGTTCATATGATTGTTTGGTCGATGAGGTGTGTGAGACAAATATAGGTGTTTTTAATAAGATTTCAAGCTTTATAATGGCTTGAAAACAACAACAAATATAATAACTATTAAGAGCAAAGTAGGAACCTCATTTAATATTCTATAAAATTTAGGTGAGTATTTATTGTTATTTTGACTAAAATTTTTAAGACAATAAAAAAGAAAAAAATGATAAATGGTCAACAGTAGTACCAATATTAGTTTTAGTTGAAGCCATAAATAAATAAGATTTTCCATTCCTATAACGTAGATCAACAAAACACCGAACAGCCAAGATAAAATCATAGCCGGGTTCATGATATAAAAAAAAAGTCTTTTTTCCATTAGTTGAAAAGTTTCTTTTTTTTCAATATTCCTTTTTGTTTCTGCGTGATAAACAAATAATCTAGGCAAATAAAGCAAGCCTGACATCCAAGAAATTACAGCAATTAAATGAAGGGACTTAAATAAAAGATAATAATTCATTTTTTATACATCTTGCAATCTTGGACACTTTTTAAACTTTGTGAGACATCTAACAGACGACGTAAAGAGATCCCCGCTGCTAGCCGAAAGAATACTGGATTTTAAAGAATTAATGAAGTCTTGATTTACAGTAACAGCAGGAACGCGTATATATTCCTTAGATCCATTTTGTTCTGCTAATTTTTTATATTCAATATCAAGCTCTACTAATGTTTCTGAGTGCTCTGAAACAAAAGCAACAGGAACGACAATTATGACTTTCTTTTTTTTTGCCTCTTCTTTAATGATTGTTTCTGTAGAAGGGCCTATCCACTTTAACGGTCCTACACGACTTTGGTAGCTTAAAATATAATTTAAGTTTTCTATTGATAATTTTTTTATTAAATGATTGACTGTGTTTTCAACCTGCCACTGGTAAGGGTCGCCTTGCTTAATTTTGTTTTCTGGAAGACCGTGGGCTGAAAAAATTAGAGTTGTTTCTGGTAATTTATTTAAATTAATTTTTTCTCTAATTAAATTTGCATAAGCTAAAATAAAATTTTTTTCAGTTGGATAACAACAGATAATCTTGTTTTCAGTATTTAAATTTTCTTTTTTACAGACATCTAACCATTCTTTTATTGAAGAACCAGAAGTAGCATTTGAATATTGAGGATATAGCGGTAGTAGGATGGTTTGTTTGGGGTTAAATTTCTTAACTTCTTTGATTACATCTATTGCTCTTGGGTTCCAGCATCGCATTACTATAAAACATTTAAATTCGTCAGCTTCTTGTTTTAGAATTTTTTCTATAGCGTCTGCTTGGGTTTGAGTTTCTTCTAAAATTGGTGATTTACCTCCCATTTCAGCATATATTGCTTTTGCAACGGGCGCCCTTCTTTTGGAAATAAATTTAGCAAGAGGGTATCGGAGTATTCCTGGTAAGTTAATTATCGCAGGATCGTTAAATAAATTAAATAAAAAAGGTTGAACTGCATCAAGACTATCAGGCCCTCCTAAATTGAATAATATAATAGCTTTTTTCATTTAAAATTATTTACTCTCTCTGTGACGGCTTTTAAAACATCCGGGTTAGTTTCTGGCAACAAACCATGACCAAAGTTAAAAATATAAGGGTGGCCTTTAAAAATGTTTAAATATTTATCTACTTCTTTGAATATTTGGTCCTTTTTTTTAAATAGAATCTTAGGGTCAAGTCCTCCTTGCAGGCAAAAATCACTTAATTTGTTTCCGGCCCATGTAGGATCTATTTCATAATCTAGGCTTAAGCAGTCGGGATTTACCAATTTAGCAAAGTTTAAATAATTTTTTTTTATACCTCGTGGAAAACATATAACTGGAATTTTTTTTTCTTTACAAAAATCTACAATTTTTTTGTTTGGCTCATAACAATAATCAAATAATTTTTCATCTGGTATTAGTCCGGCCCACGAGTCAAATATCTGAACTGTATCTGCACCAGCTTGGATCTGTTCGCTTATATGGACACACAAATATTCATTAATTTTATTTAAAACTATTTTAATTTCTAATTCTAGTTTTTTTAATTTATTAAGATTAATTTCATTTTTATTTATCTTTAATCCAAACATATAAACAATAAGAGTCCAGGGGGCGCCAATAAATGATATTAAAGATTTTTTTTTATTTAAATTATTTCTTGTTATTTTTATTGCTTCATAAACAGGTTTAAGTGTTTCAATAAATTTTTTAGTATTGTGGTTTAAAAAGTATTGTAAGTTAAATAAAGATAAAATTGGCCCTTTGTTTTTTTCAAATTTAACTTCTTGACCAAGTGCAAAAGGAACCATTAAAATATCTGAAAAAATTATAGCAGCATCTAAATTAAATCTTTTTATGGGTTGTAATGTAATTTCAGAACTAAGATTGCTATTTAAACATAGTTTAATAAAATCTTTATTCTGAGATCTGATCTTTCTGAATTCAGGAAGGTAGCGTCCTGCTTGTCTCATAAACCAAATTGGGAAACAAGAAGGATCTTTATTTAATATACAGTTTGTTAGTTTAGTCATTAATATAATAAATTATTTAAAAGCATATTATTTGATGTAGGTCATGTTAGTTTGTGAAATAATTATTTATACATAGTTTTGAACAGTTTGTCCTACGGTGAAATCAAAAAAAGCAGCTTAATTTATAAAAATCTCAGATTATCAAGAGACTCTTAAAAGATTATTATTTCTTATTAACAACTAATAAAATGTTAAAAACATGTTAATTGATGTGAAAGAATTTTTTTATTAAAAATCTCAAATGTATAACAACGAGTTGTAATAAAGTTGTTAACAGGATTACTTATGGGACATAAACACCAAATTAAACTAATTTCAGATTCAACGGGTGAAACACTCGACAGAATATTTCTTGCGTTAAAATCGCAATTTTCTAATTTTGATTATGAAAAAAAAGAATATGTTTTTGTTAGAACAGAACAACAAATTAATAAAATTATAAAAGAATGTGAGGGTAAAGAAAATGTAATAATCTTATATACTGTTGTTGAAACAAAAATAGACAAGTACATTGTACAGGCTTGTCAAAAAAAAAAAATACCCTGTTTCGGTATATTAGGAAATTTAATATTAAATTTTTCAAAGCTAATTAAACAGAAACCCACACACACTCCTAGTGCTCAACATGTTTTAGACGAGGATTATTACAAAAGAATCGAAGCTTTACAATTTTCTATGACACATGATGACGGAATGAAAACAGAAGACATCGGGAGTGCAGATATTATTTTATTAGGCGTTAGTCGAACCAGCAAAACACCCACATCAATTTATTTGGCTAATAGAGGGTATAAAACTTTAAACATTCCTCTTGTAGGAACACAAGAAATTCCTGTTCTTTTAAAAGAAGATTCTAATAAATTTTGTATTATAGGTTTAGTCGTTGAGGCAGATCGATTATCTGATATTAGAAGCAATAGGTTAGAAATTATGAAAGAAATTAAAATCCCGAACTATTCTAGTTTGGACTTTGTTCAAAAAGAAATTGAAAAGTCCAAAAAACTTTTTAAAAAATATAAATGGCCTGTTGTAGATGTAACTAGAAAATCAGTCGAAGAAACAGCTGCCACAATCATAAAAATTTTTGATATAAAGAATGTGCAAAAAAAATGAAAATAATATTAGCATCTAAAAGTGCGGTCAGGAAAAATATATTAGAAAAAAATAATTTTAATTGCACTGTAATTCCTTCGAACGTAGATGAAGATCAAGTTAAAGATTCCTTATTAGCTGCTGGAGCCACTCCCTTGCTGGTTTCAAAAAATTTAGCAGAATTAAAATCAATAAAGATCAGCAACACTCATCAAGATAAAATGGTTCTAGGTGCAGATAGTGTTATAAGCTTAAATAATGAATTGATTAATAAACCTAAAACAAGAGAAGAAGCCTTAGAAATATTAAAAAAACTAAATGGTTCACTACATTACCTAATAACATCAGTGTGTATTTCCAAAAATGGTGCAATGATTTGGAATTTTACAGAACAATCAGAGCTACAAATGAAAAAACTTTCTGACCATCAGCTCAATGATTATTTAAAAAAAATTAAAACAGAGACTTTGTTAGCATATGGTGTTTATCAAATAGAGGCGGGAGGGTTAGAATTATTCGAATCTGTTAAAGGAGATAGAGATGCAATCATGGGCCTGCCCATTAAACAGATAATAGATTATATTAAAACATCAACATGACAGAAAAAAAATTTGGTATTATTGGAAAACCTTTATCACACTCACTCTCACCATTGCTCCAGAATTTTTGGTTTAAAAAATACAATATTAAAGCAAGTTACTTTTTAATAGAAACCGAAATAAATCAAATTGGTAAAGTTATAAATAAAATTAAAAAAAAAGAATTAAAAGGAATTAATATAACAACGCCCTATAAACAAGAAGTAATTCCTTATTTGGATTTAGTTATAAATGATGCGAAACAAACATCATCTGTAAACACCGTATATTTAAATAGTAATAATAAAATTGTTGGAGAGAACACAGATGTTTATGGATTTGACCGTTCGTTTGTTAAAAAGTTAAAAGAAAAAGATTTATTAGAAAAAAATATTTTAATACTTGGTGCCGGTGGAGTTACACCCTCAATAATCTATGCACTAGTTAAAAAAAATATAAAAAAAATATTTATAAGTAACAGGACAATAGAAAAAACTGAAATTATAAAAAAAAAATTTCCATTTGTTGAAATTATTTTGTGGGAAAATGTTATTAGCAAATCAGGAGATGTGGATGTTATTATTAACGCCACTTCTTTAGGCATGAAAGATGGGAATAATTTTGATCAAGTAATTAGAAAATTTAACCCAGCGTTGATTTATTATGATGTTATTTATAATCCGTTAGAAACCACAATGTTAAAAAATTTTAAAAAAAAAAAAATTAAAACCTTTAATGGTTTAGAAATGTTTCTTTATCAAGGTCAAAAATCCTTTTACTTGTGGAACGGAATAAATCCAGCAATAGATGATGAACTAAAAAAATTAATAACTAGTAATTTAAAATGAAAATTATAGGAATCACAGGATCAATAGCCTCAGGAAAAAGCACCGTTGCACACTTGATGGCGCGTAAAAAATATCCGTTATTCAGTGCAGATAATATTGTTTCTAACCTATATAAGAAAAAAAATTTTAATAAAATTTTAGTAAAAAAATTTAAATTAAACAGTAAAGAAAGAATCAAGAACCAAATAAAATTAATTTTAAAAAATAATAAAGATAATCTCTATAAATTAGAATCTATCATTCATCCCTTTGTTAGAAAAGAAATGATAAAGTTTATTAAAAAGAAAAATAAACTATTATTTTTGGAAATACCTTTGTTAATAGAAAGTAAATTGAATATGTATTTTGATAAATTAATCTTTGTTGAAGCAAAAAAAAATTTAAGGTTAAAAAGATACCTTAAAAAAAAAGGTGATCTAAAAACATTTAGATTATTGAATAAAAGGCAATTATCACCAGCTTTAAAAAAGAATGTTTGTGATTATACAATCAATAACAATTATTCTTTAGCTATTCTAAGAAAAAATGTTAAAAATTTTATAAAAAAATATGAATGAGATTTTTTTAGACACAGAGACAACCGGTCTTTCAGTTAACGATAAGCATAGAATAGTAGAAATTGCCTGTATTGAAACAAATGACCTCATCCCTACAAAAAGAATTTTTCACAAAGCAATTAACCCCCAAAGAGATGTCCCAGATGAAGCATTTAAAATTCATGGTTTTTCAACTTTTTTTTTAAAAAACAAAGAAACTTTCGAAGAGGTTGCTGACGAATTTTTAGAGTTTATAAAAGATAAAAAAATTATAATTCATAATGCGTCTTTCGATCTTGGCTTTTTAAACTATCAACTAAAATTAATTAGAAAAAATGAAATTAAAAAAGTCAACGTTGTTGATAGTCTCGAGGTTGCCAGAGGAAAATTTCCTGGTACCTCTAATTCTTTAGATGCTCTTTGTAGAAGATTTAATATAGATTTATCCAGAAGAACCAAACACAATGCTTTATTGGATTGTGAGCTTTTAAGAGAAGTATATATAAATTTATTAGATGCAAAAGAACCTAAACTTATTTTTTCAAACGAAAATTTAGAAACCAATCTTGAAAATAGAACGAATAGTAAAAGAGATTACTGTAAAATAGTTGTTGAGCCAACCAATGAAGAGCTTGAGCTTCACAAAGCTTTTTTAAAAAAAGAGTTAAAAAAAAATTATTATTGAATACTTCTTTTTAGATAAAGTTCTTTAAAATCTATACTTTCTTCAATCTTAATTCTTTTAAATCCAGATTTTTCAAACAATAAAACGAATAGAGATCTGATTTCAGGGTAAATTTCATTAGGAACTTTGATTAAAATAACTTCTTCTAAAGATTTTTTATTAGTTAGCTCACCATCAATTTCAACAATAGTAGAAAAAACTATTTTAGTATTTATTTTATCAAAATCATCTTTATTAGGATTGAGAGTAAGCGTTGTTTCAACTTCAATAATTTTTTCTTTAAATTGATTACTTTTAATATCAATATTAATTTTATAATTAGAAATATTTTTCTCTAATAAAAAAAAGGTTTTAGGGTTAGGTATTTCAAATTTTAAATCCTTAATATATTTAGCTACTATCTTATAATTCATCCTTTTCTTTCTTTTCCACAATTATTTCAGCATCTATAATATCCTCTTTATTCCGGGGATTATTTTTATATTTGTTTCTAAGCCATAAGCTTATTATTAATTTTCTGGTAAAAGGAACAAGAAATAAAAAACCAATCGCGTCCGAAATAAATCCTGGTAAAATAAGTAAAACAGCCGCTATAGCAATTGATGCTCCAGATAATATTTCATAAAAAGGAATTTTATTTTTATACAGGTTAACCATACCTGCCTTAATAGTGTTTATACCTTCTACTTTTGCATAATAAATTCCAACTATTGCAGTGAAAAAGATTATTAAAATTGTATTAAATGTTCCGATTTCTTGACCAATTTTAATCATCACTGCAATCTCCAAAATTGGTATACCTATAATTATTAATAAAAGTGAGTTCATTTGGTTCGTACAAAATTATATTATTAATGTATATTTATCAAATAATGAGTAACATTTTAGGCTTTATAGACATAATTTTACTAGCAATGATTGCTGGATTTATCATTTTACGTTTAAGAAACATTTTAGGTAAAAAAACTGGTCACGAAGGTAAAGTTACAAATATTTTTGACAAAAAAGATTATAATCAATTCAAGCCCCAAGTTAAAAATACATCAATTATAAAAGAGAATTTAGAAGATGACGAAAAAAAACAATTTTTAAAAGGAGCTGAAATCGCCTACGAAAGTATTTTGACTTCCTTTGCCAAAGGAGAAAAAGAAAAGTTAAAAAAACTTTTAACGAAAGATATCTTCAGTAGTTTTGAACAAGCAATAGACCACAGAAATAAAGAAAACATAAAATCAGAACTCACTTTTATTGGATTTAAAGAATCTAAGGTAGAAAAATTTGAGAAAATAAAAGATGAATACTTTTCTACGGTAAAAATAGTTTGTGAAATCATATCCGTTAAAAAAGATAAAAATGAAGCTATCATAGAAGGTGATCCCGATAAAATTAAAACAGTAACTGATTATTGGAAATTTTCAAAAAAAACTTCAAGTAAAAATCCAAACTGGTTCCCCGCTGAAATTATTAGCAAGTGAAAAAAAAAGAGGATATTTCTGATACAGAGAAACAGCTTTGGGAAGAATATCTTAAAAATCCAAAAGATCTTTTTGACAAAGAGTTAGAAGATAAAAAACAATACCATCGCTCTGAGAGATTTCGTTTTGATTTACATGGTTTTACTCTACATGATGCAAATAAAAAAGTTCGAGAATTAATAATGCATTGTCAGGAAAATAAGTTTAAAGAAATTCTATTAATAACAGGTAAAGGATTACACTCAAATATAGATCAGAATACTTATGTATCTAAAGAGTTAAGCAAATTAAAATTTGCCATACCAGAGTATATTAAAATGCAAAAAGATTTGTCAGATAGAGTGATAAGTATTGAGGCGGCTAAAATTAATGATGGTGGAGAGGGAGCCATTATAGTTAAATTAAAAACTATAAAATAAATTTACTAAGATCCATATCTTTTGTTAGATCCCCAAGGTTTCTTTCAATATATTTCTTATCGACTATAACTTTTTCACCTGTACGATCTGATGCAGTAAAGCTAATATCTTCTAATACTTTTTCTAATAGGGTGTGCAATCTTCTTGCACCTATGTTTTCAACTGAAGCATTAACTTCTGCTGACACTTTTGCCAATAATTCGATACCATCATTTGTAAATTCTAATTCTACATTTTCTGTTTTTAATAAAGCAACGTATTGTTTAATCAAACTATTATCTGGCTCTTTTAAAATTCTCTTATAGTCTTCCTCCGTTAAAGCATTTAATTCAACTCTTATCGGTAAACGTCCTTGCAGTTCAGGCAACAGGTCTGATGGTTTGGCTAGTTGAAATGCACCTGAAGCAATAAATAAAATATGATCAGTCTTTATAGGCCCGTGTTTCGTGTTGACAACTGTCCCTTCAATCAAAGGAAGCAGATCTCTCTGCACACCTTCTCTCGATACATCTCCTCCCGTACGATCACCACGGGCTGAAATCTTATCAATTTCATCTAAAAAAACAATTCCATTATCTTCAGTGGATTTTCTTGCGTTACTTATTATTTTATCTTGTTCAATCATTTTGTCTGATTCTTGAGTTATTAAAATATCGTGTGATTCTTTAACGGTCATTTTTTTCTTTTTAAGTTTTTGACCCATAGATTTTCCTAGAATTTCAGAAATATTTATCATACCTACATTGCCACCCGGCATTCCTGGAATGTCAAAACTTTGCATATTTGATGGATTCTCACTAACCTCTATTTCAATTTCATTATTATCAAGATCACCATCTCTAAGCCTTTTTCTAAAGCTTTCTTTTGTAGCAACACTTGCTTTATTACCTACTAGAGAATTTAAAACCATTTCTTCTGCTGCTAATTGCGCTTTGACATAAACTTCTTTTCTTTTTTTCTCTTTTTCTAACGCTATAGCTATTTCAATTAGGTCCCTTATAATTTGCTCAACATCTCTTCCAACATACCCCACTTCAGTAAATCTCGTAGCTTCAACTTTGATAAAAGGTGCTTGAGCTAGTTTTGATAATCTCCTAGAAATTTCTGTTTTTCCAACTCCTGTTGGTCCTATCATTAAAATATTTTTTGGTAAAACTTCCTCTCGCATCTGATCGTCAAGAGCTTGTCTCCTCCATCTATTACGTAATGCTATAGCAACAGCTTTTTTTGCATTATTCTGGCCGATAACATATCTATCAAGCTCCGAAACAATTTCTCTTGGTGATAAAGCACTTACTTTTGAATTTTTTCTTCTTCTATCTTCTTTAACTAAATTTAATTTTGCAATTTTATTGGCTTCTTTCATAATTATATTTTTTCCACTGTGACATTATTATTTGTAAAGACACAAATATCAGAAGCTATTTTTATTGCTTTTTTAGCAACATCTTCCGCTGAAAGGTCCATCCCTATTAAAACTTTTGCTGCAGCTAAAGCATAATTTCCCCCAGAACCTATTCCTATAATACCGTCTTCAGGTTCTAAAACATCACCTGTTCCGGAAATAATATAACTATTTTCTTTATCTGCTACTGCCATTAGAGCTTCTAATCTTCTTAGATACTTATCAGTTCGCCAATCTTTAGCGAGTTCAACAGCTGATCTTGGGAGATTACCAGCATGTTTTTCAAGTTTAGCTTCTAATCTTTCAAATAGAGTTAGAGCGTCAGCTGTAGATCCTGCGAAACCCACTATCACATTGTGCTTGTCAATTTTCCTAACTTTTTTGGCTTTACTTTTTAATATCGTATTACCGAGACTAACTTGACCGTCTCCTGCAACCACAGTTTCATTGTTCTTTCTTAATAAAACGATCGTAGTTCCATGCCATTTTTCAGCAGTATTCATAGCTTTGTATGTGGCGACTAATTTTATTTGTTCAATAGATACTCTGCATTTATTGATAAAATTAAAATTTATCTATATATCATTGGGTAAATTCTCTTTTATTTATGAGTAGAAAAGCAAAAATTTCAAGAAAGACCAAAGAAACAAGTATTACTGTCGAGGTAAATATTGACGGTAAAGGTAAATATAAAATTGAAACAGGTATTGGTTTTTTAGATCATATGTTGGAACAACTTTCCAAACATTCTTTAATGGATATCTCGGTAAAAGCTAAAGGTGATACCCATATTGATTTGCACCACACGACCGAAGACACGGGCATAGCCATCGGGGAAGCAATTAACAAAGCAGCCGGCAATCGCAAGGGTATAAAAAGATATGCTCATGCATTAATACCAATGGACGAAACATTAACACGTGTTGCTATAGATGTTTCTAATAGACCTTATTTAATTTGGAAAGTTGATTTAAAAGTTGAAAAATTAGGCGAGATGGACACAGAGTTGTTTAAAGAGTGGTTTCAGGCTTTTTCACAATCAGCAGGAATTACTCTGCACATAGAAAATATCTATGGAGAAAATAGTCATCACAAAATTGAATCTTGCTTTAAAGGTTTAGCAAGATCCATAAAAGATGCCTTTGAAGTAGATAAAAGAATTAAAAATTCTGTGCCATCTACTAAAGGCTCTTTATAAATTTGATGAATGTCACAATTGTTGACTACCAATCAGGAAATATAAGTTCTATTATAAATTCTTTTAAACTAGTTGCAAAAGACGAAGTAAAGATAGAAATAACTTCAGATTTAAATAAAATACAATCAAGTGACAAACTAATATTACCAGGACAAGGTTCGTTTAAGAGCTGTGTCGATTCCTTGAATAATATTAATGGTTTACACTTTGCTCTTGAAGAATTTGCAATTATAAACAAAAAACCACTTCTGGGGATTTGTGTCGGAATGCAGATGTTTGGTGATGTTGGTTATGAAGAATCAGAGACTAGAGGGTTGGGCTGGATACCTGGAAAAGTAACTAAAATTGATAACCAAGATGGTAAATTCAAACTTCCTCATGTTGGTTGGAACGAAATTCAAATAGTAAAAGAAAGCAGAATATTTAAAAACATCCAAAGTAATTCCCACATGTATTTTGTGCACAGTTATGAGTTTGTACCTGAAGATAAATCTGTAATTTCAGCAACAACAGATTATTCGTCTAAAATTGTTTGTTCTATTGAAAAAAATAATTTGTTTGGGACGCAATTTCACCCAGAAAAGAGCGACAAAACTGGACTAAAGTTAATTGAAAATTTTTTAAATTTATAAATGAAAATACTACCAGCAATAGATATTAAAGATAAAAAATGTGTGAGATTAATTCAAGGTAACTTTGAAAATAAAACTGAATATGAAACTACACCTCTTGATCAAGCAGGAAAATACAAAGAACATGGCTTTAAAAACTTACACATCGTTGATCTTGACGGAGCTTTAACTGGTCAGATAGTTAATTTAAATATAATTCAAGAAATAGTGGGTAAATATAATTTAAAAATTGAAGTAGGTGGAGGCGTACGAACTCTTGATAGCATCAAAAGATATGTTGATGTGGGTGTAGAAAAGATAATTTTAGGTAGTGCCGCAATAAAAAACAAAGAATTTTTAAAGGAAGCATGTGTAAAATTTAAAAATAAAATTGCTTTAGGTTTAGATGCTAAAGACGGAAACTTATTTGTTTCGGGTTGGAAAGAAAATTTAAATATTAAAACTTTAGATTTTTTAAAAGACGTGAATGATTATGGTATAAGTAGATTAATTTATACAGATATTAATAGAGACGGAACCAAAGAGAGTCCTAACTTTGAAGAGACAATAAAAATTGCAGGTGTATCAAATTGTCCCGTCATTATTTCTGGAGGGGTTTCTTCAATGAAAGATATCAAAAAAGCAAAAGAGTTAAATAACAAAAATATTGAAGGTATTATAATTGGAAAAGCTATTTATGATGGTGATATTAAACTTGATGAGCTGGCAAAGGAAATAAATGCTTAAGAATAGGATCATACCTTGTTTAGATGTAAAAAATGGGAGAGTTGTTAAGGGTATTAATTTCGTCGAATTGAGGGATGCAGGCGATCCTGTTGAACAAGCTAAAATTTATAGTGATGGAGGCGCAGATGAAATTTGTTTTTTAGATATTACAGCATCTAATGAGAATAGAGAAACAATAATTAATATAATAAAAAAAACTGCTAAAAATTGTTTTGTACCATTAACTGTTGGTGGGGGGATAAGAAGCATACGGAATATAACAGATCTTTTGTTAGCTGGTGCAGACAAAGTTTCAATAAATACTGCGGCAGTAAACAACATTAATTTAGTTGTAGATGCTTCTAAAAAATTTGGCTCCCAATGCATAGTTGTGGCAATAGATGCAAGAAATATTTCAAAAAACAAATGGGAAGTCTTTACTCATGGGGGTAGAAATAAAACAGGGCTAGATGTAGTAGAATTTTCAAAAAAAGCAGAAAAAGCTGGAGCCGGAGAAATTTTATTAACCTCTATGGATAAAGACGGAACTAAATCAGGTTACGATATTGAATTGCTAAAAATGGTTACAAAAAACACAAATATTCCAGTGATTGCTTCAGGTGGTGTTGGTACGCTTGAGCACTTATATGATGGAATTAACAAAGGTGGGGCCAGCGCAGTACTAGCTGCATCTATTTTTCATTACGGTGAACATAGTATTAAAGATGCTAAAGAATATTTGAATTCAAAAAAAGTACCTGTAAGATTATAAAATGTTTGAAAATTTAGAAGAACTCATTAAAATAATAAGAGAGAGAAAAAATTCTTCACCAGACCGATCTTATACTAATAAATTATTGAATGATAAAAATTTAAGTGTATCAAAAGTAAAAGAAGAAATAGGAGAACTAATTGAAGCTGTAGAGGAAAATTTAAACAAGACACATGAAGCGGCAGATGTAATATATCATTTAATGGTTTATCTTGAATCGAATGGCATCAAAATAGAAGATGTGATGGAAGAGTTAAAAAAAAGACAAAAATAAATGAGTTACGACAATAACAATATATTTGCTAAAATACTTAGAGAAGAAATACCTTGTAAGAAAGTATATGAAAATGAATATGTCTTGTCATTTTATGATATTAATCCTCAAAAGAAAATACACGTACTTGTTATTCCAAAAGGTGAATATGTCGATTTAGATGATTTTATTAATAAAGGTTCGGATAAAGAAATAGTAGAATTTAATAAGGCGATCATACACATCGTTAAAATTTTAAAAATTTCTAACCAAGAAGGTGGCTACCGCATGCTTAGTAATACCGGCAAACACGGTGGACAAGAAGTTCCCCATCTTCATTACCACATCTTTGGTGGTGAACAAATCGGAAAGATGGTCGTTTAATTTTATTGGATGCCTAAAGTACAAAGATTTTTTTTAGAATTGAAAAAAGATAGAAAAACAAATCTATCAATTATTTCACCAAAAAATATTAAAATTCTCCCTGATGCTGAAAAAGATATTAATATAAATAAATTTTTTTATAGGCAAGTTGGAAAAGATCATTTCTGGCGTGACAGACTTTTATGGTCCTATAAAGAGTGGAGCAAATATATTAATAATAAAAGCTTAGAAATAGGAATTATGAAACTTGATGATGAATTAATCGGTTTTTATGAACAGGAATTTCACGAGAGTAAAAATGAAATTGAATTAATACAGATGGGTGTTTTGAAAGAATACCAGGGTAAAAAATTTGGATCTTTTCTTTTGAAATACATAATTCATGAGGGTTTTAATAAAAATGTAGAAAGAATATGGGTTCACACTTGTAGTTTAGATCACAAATATGCTCTAGATAATTACTTATCGAAAGGTTTTAAGATATTTAAAGAAGAGACAATTAATATTACTTTTTAATTAATTTTGATGGAATTTTAAAAAGATCGTTGTCAATTTCTGTATTTTTATTTTGAATATCTAATGAAAAATACATTTCATTTTGAAATTCATCTTCTATTTTCCAGCCTATTAAATCATAATTTTTTTTTTCAAAAAAAACTGTAATTTTCTTTTTGTTTTCATCAATGTAAATTAAATCAATATTATCATTTAATTCTAAATTTGATTCTCTAATTAAGCTAATTAAGCTATTTTTACTTAAAATTTTTAAAAATGGCGATTTTGAAAAAGGGTAAAAAAAAATTTTATTATATCTTTTTTGTTCAACTACTAACGTTTTATTGTTAATTATAATCTCTTTTTGTTTATCATCAATGTAATAGCATTTAAGTTTATTATCGAAAACAAGCAAACAAGTTCCTGTTTCTATTTTTCCTTGCGAGATTTGTTCAAAACTAAAAGTAAAATTATTAATTTCTAATAATTGATTTATAATTAATTGCTTTTCATCTGCTGCTGAATTTAAAGAATAATTAATAAATAAAAAAAAAATTAAAAATATTCTTATTGACACAATCTACAAAACCTCTCTTTTTCCCACATGGTTAGCTTTACTAACAATCCCTTTTTCTTCCATCATGTCAATAATTCTCGCTGCTCTATTATAACCGATTTGTAATTTTCTTTGTAAAAAGCTTGTTGAAGCTTTACCCTCAGTTTTAATAATATTTATAGCTTGATTGTAAAGTTCGTCAGTATCATCATTAGAAGTAAAATCTGAATTATCATTTTTTTCATTAACTGTAATTTCATCAATGTAGTCAGGTTCTCCTTGTGCTCTTAAAATATTAGTAATTTTTTCTATTTCTTTTTCAGAAACATAAGGACCATGAATTCTAACTATTCTATTTGCAGAAGACATAAACAACATATCTCCATTACCTAAAAGTTGCTCTGCACCTTGTTCACCTAAAATAGTTCTACTATCTATTTTAGAACTTACCCTAAAAGATATTCTTGTTGGAAAGTTTGCTTTAATGGTTCCTGTGATAACATCTACACTAGGTCTTTGGGTGGCCATTATAATATGAATACCTGCTGCTCTAGCCATTTGTGAAAGTTTTTGAATATAGTTTTCTATTTCTTTGCCAGCTACAAGCATTAAATCTGACATTTCATCAACAACAACGACGATATAGGGCATTTTAAGCTTATGTTTTGCATTATATCCATCAATATTTCTCACACCATCTTTGCTCATTAATTTATAACGACTATTCATTTCTTTAACTGTCCAGCCTAGAGCGGACGCTGCTTTTTTAGAATCAGTAATAACAGGACTGAGTAAATGTGGGATTCCTTCATAAGCTGAAAGCTCTAACATTTTTGGATCAATCAAAATAAATTTACATAGATCAGGACGTAACCTGTAAAGAAGAGAAACTATAATTGTATTAATACAAACAGATTTACCTGAACCAGTTGTCCCAGCTATCAAAAGATGAGGCATGGATGTTAAATCTCCAATAATAGGCATTCCTGAAATACTCTTTCCTATAGCGATAGGAAGTTTGATTTCTTTTTTTTGAAATCTCTCATTTCCAACTATTTCTTTTAAATAAACACTCTCTCTAGAGTCGTTTGGAATTTCTATACCAACAGTATTTTTTCCCGGTATTATTGAAACACGCGCAGATGTAGAACTAGTGTTTCGAGCAAGGTCATCAGATAAATTAATAATTTTTGAAACTTTTACTCCAGGTGCTGGTTCAAATTCATACAAACTAACTACGGGTCCGTTATTAATTTTTGTAATTTTTCCATCTATTCCAAAATCTAATAGTATTTTTTCTATAAATGAACCCTCAGGTCTATTCTTAGATTGATCTAATAAAGTAATTTTAGATGGATTTTTTTCAAGTAGATCTAAAGATGGAAGCTTAAAGTTTTTAAAACCATCATGCTGAACAGGTGGTTCTTTTATATGTGATATTTTTTCAAAAGAAAAAGTCTGTTGAGTTTTTTCTATGATTGAATCTTGATCAAGTAATTCTTCAGATTGATTAAGGTTTATTTCAGATTGATTTTCATTATTGTCATTTTTCTTAAAGATATTTATAAAAAATACCGGAATATATTTAAAATTAATATTAGAGGCTAATATAAAAAAAACTGAACTTAAAGCTACAAGAACAAAAATCGTGTAATCGTGACGAATAAAAGGAAAAAGGTTTACAGCTTTATTATATAAAATTTGTCCTACGAAGCCAGAATTCCCATTATCAATTAGCCAAAAGGAATTATTGTAAGTTAAATAAATTAAAATACAGGTAAATAAAATATATAAAAATAAATAAAAGATCTTAAACTTTATTTTCTTGAGTTTTTTTTTTGCAATTAAATTTATTCCCCACGATATAATAGTTATTAAAATAAGAAATGAAGTTAAACCAAGACTTTGTAATAGAAAATCTGCAACTATACCTCCATAGACGCCTAATAGATTATTGGTTTTGATGATTTCTGCTCCGTATATAACTGTAGGATCATTTGGAGAATAAGAAAAAAAAGATGCCATCAATAAAAGGGCAATAAAAATAAGACTAAGCCCCATTAATTCAATGGCTCGGTTTTTTAAAAAAATAGTAAAATTTTTATAAATCATTATTCATTTAACGAATCATTTAGTTTACCTTGTATCATTTTTATTAAACTGATTAAATTTTTTTAAATATGAATGAGCAAAAAATTTGCATTATTGGAGATGGTTTAGCCGGCTTAGCTGCAGCTGTAATTTTAAGTAAAGAAAATGTAAAAATTGATTTGTATTGTAATAATAAAAAAAAAAATTTAGACAATAGAACGACAGCCATCTCTGAAAGCAATTATCAATATATAAAAAAAAAATTAAATCTTAATGGGCAATATTTTTTTTGGTCATGTAAAGAAATAAATTTATTTTTTCAAGATAAAGAAAAAATAATAAATTTTTTTAATTTTAAAGAAAAAAATAAAAATCTTATGTACATTTTTCAAAATAAGGATTTAAAAAAAAAATTGAATAAAATTATTTCTACAACAAAAAAAATAAAAATAATAAAAAAAAAAATTGAAGATATTAATAATGAAGAAGGATTTATCAGATATGCTAAAAAAAAAATATTTTATGATTTAATAATTTTAAGTACAGGAGGTAATTCAAAATTATACGACACAATAGATGAGGGAAGATCTATTAAAAAAAATTATGAAGAACTAGCATTAACTGCAATTATTAAACACAATGCAAGAATTGAAAACTCAAGCCAATTTTTTTTAAAGGAGGGCCCACTTGCGATCTTACCTTTTAAGAAAAAAGTATTTTCTATTGTGTGGAGTGTAAGTAGTAAATTTTTTGACATAAATAAAAAAAATATTAAAAATATTTTGAGTGAAAAGCTTAGAATATTACTAAAAATAAAAAGCATTAAAAACATTGTAGATATCCATTCGTTCCCAATTAATTTAAATTTAAAAACAAAGTATTTTAAAAAAAATGTTCTTATTCTTGGAGATGGACTGCACACAGTTCACCCAATGGCTGGGCAAGGATTTAACTTAGTTTTAAGAGATATAAAAAAATTACAAGAGTTAATTTCAAAAACATTAAAACTTGGCTTGTTGATTAAAAATAGCTTTATTTTGAAAGATTTTTACAATTCAAGGAAGTCAGAAAATAATCTATTTGGCTTTGGAATAGATTTAACTAATATTTTTTTTAAAGAAGGTAAATATTTTAATTCACTCAAAAAAGGAATACTTAAGAATATTAGTAAATTTAGTTTTATAAATAAAATAAGCCAGTCTGTATCTGACCGAGGAATTTTGTTTTAATTATTGTAAAGTTATTTTGCTCGTACTTTTTTCATATAAATAAAATTCAACGATCTTGGATAAAACTTTAGTTTTAGAGTCAATATGAACAGCCTCTAAAATCATTTGCTTTTCTTCATTTGAAATAGGAGCTATCATAGCTAACGTATTAATTTTTTGGTCTTCATCTAGTTTTTCAAATTCTGCCCAGTTTAACAGTAAACCATTTTTTAAAAAAAAAGTTTTAGTTTTTTCATATATTTCTTTAATTTTTTCTAACATTATTGTTTGTTTTTTTTCGAGTCCTTGATCTTCTTTAAATTTTTCATAAGATACTTCAAATTCTCTGTAAATCTTATCATTATTAATTTCTGTCTTAATTTCAAAACGGCTTATACCTGTCAAGTTTACAAGAATTCTGCCATCTTTAGTTTTTTTGTGATCTGTAATTTTACCAAGACAACCAACCGAATAAACATCAGATGAATTATTTTTTGACTGTATCATTCCCATATATTTATTTGATTTAATACAATCATTCACTAGAGTTAAATACCTAGGTTCAAAAATAGTTAAGGGTAAGTTAGTTTTTGGAAAGAAAATAACACCACTCAATGGAAAAATAGGAATAGTAGTAGGTAAATGTAATTTCATAATAATTAATTTATAATATAAAAAAGAACTAAACCATAGTGGCAAACTTGTTATATTTATAGATGTTGATCTACTTAAAATTAATGTATTATAATATTTGTATTTTGCGGGCATAGCTCAGTGGTAGAGCGTCTCGTTGCCAACGAGAAGGTCGAGGGTTCGAGCCCCTTTGCCCGCTCCAAAATTTTAATGAAA
>Ga0115003_10000254_pt1 | contig 45321 bp, 50 predicted proteins | sample ArcticOcean_MG_C_7_FD_88736 | JGI IMG/M metagenome (GOLD analysis project Ga0115003, IMG submission 88736) | Marine microbial communities from western Arctic Ocean - ArcticOcean_MG_CB11_88 | ecosystem: Environmental > Aquatic > Marine > Oceanic | place: Arctic Ocean: Canada Basin | collected...
AATTTTTTTTAAGAACCAGTGGCACTGTTCCGTATTTATAATAAGTTTCTGTAAAACCAGCTACTTCAGCTCTTTTAGGCGTTTTAGTTACACTTGTAGAAAGATCATATCTATTGTCTGTAATACCCGAAACTATAGTTTTCCAATCAGTAGGCACAAATTTAACTTTAACACCCATATCTCTTGCTAATTCATTCATAACATCAATATCAAATCCTTTATACTTGTTGGTAGCAGGATCTTTCATTGTCATTGGGTCCCAATCACCCGTTGTACCAACTCTCAATTCACCGTTTTTTTGTATTGTTTGTAATCTGGACTCTGCGTTGGCTACTGTTGTAAAGATTAATAATGTAATAAACGCTAAAATTTTTCTCATTGTTCTTTTTAATATTTATTCTTTGTTTTTGCTAAACGCATATTGACCCAATTAATGACTTGACCAGGGCTCCTTTTATGGCTTATAAAGAACAAAACAAGAACATTATGAAACTAACAATACCATTTTATTTACACAAAGTAGGAGCGGGTTTCCCATCACCCGCAACTGACTACATAGAAGACGATATTGATTTAAATTCACATCTTATAACAAATGCTCCAGCTACATTTATAATAAGAGTGCAAGGCAAATCCATGGTGAATGTTGGGATTTATGATGGAGATTTATTAATTGTAGACAAGAGTATAGATCCACGAAATTTTTCAACTGTGATAACAAATGTAAACGAAGAACTCGTTGTAAAAACTTTGGTCAAGGAAAAAGGAGTTAGCTACCTTACCTCAGGATCAAAAAGTATATCAGAAAAAATTAATCTTACAGAAAATCCAGAAATAATAATTTGGGGAGTAGTAACCTATGTCATTCATAAACAGCAGTAAAAAAAATAAAATTGCGCTAATAGATTGTAATTCATTTTATGTTTCATGTGAGAGATTATTCAATCCTAAAATAATAAACAAACCTGTTGTTGTTTTATCTAACAATGATGGATGTGTAATATCAAGATCCATAGAAGCGAAAAAAATCGGAATTAAAATGGGAGAACCTTATTTTAAAGTTAAAGAACTAGTGAAAAAAAATAATGTTTATATTTTTTCTTCTAATTATGCCCTATATGGAGATCTATCTAGAAGAGTCATGAAAACTTTAAAATCTTTTTCAGAAAAAATTGAAATTTATTCAATAGATGAAGCATTTGTTGATTTATCACATATACAGGAAAAAGAAATAGAGAATTACGGAAAAGAAATAAGAGAAAGAATTTTAAGATGGACCGGAATACCAACAAGCGTTGGAATTTCAAATACAAAAACATTAAGTAAAGTTGCCAACAATTTAGCTAAAAAAATAAATCAGGCGTTATATATTTAAAAGATAACATTGATGAATATTTAAAAAAATTTTATATTTCGGATATTTGGGGAGTCGGAAAACAATTATCAAAATTATATATAAAAAATGGAATAGATACTGCCTATAAGTTAAAAAATATTTCTAATACCTGGGTTAAAAAAAGCACGAATGTTTCTGGAGCAAAAACAGTTATGGAGCTTAGAGGTATTTCCTGCATAAACTTAGAGACACATGAGGTTAAAAGAAAAAGCTGCTGTGTCTCCAGGTCATTTGGAAAAAAAGTTGAAAGCTTGGAGAAATTAGAGGAGTCTGTAACAACACATTGCTTAAATGCAGCAGAAAAAATTAGGCACGATAATCAAATAACAAGATCAATAACTATATATATTAGAACAAGTCCTTTTGATAAAAATAGAAAATATTATTCAAACTCTATTACTATCGACTTACCGGTTGCTACCAGCAATAGCTTGGAGTTAGTGAAAGCAGCAATTGAAGGATTAAAAAAGATATATAGATATGGATATTTTTATCAAAAAGCTGGAATTACTTTTTCTAAATTAACAGAATCAAGTGAAAATGAATTAAATTTATTAGCACCAATTATGGAAAATAAATCCCAAACATTAATGAAAGCAATAGACTTTACAAATGCAAAATATGGAAGGAATGCAATTAGTGTAGCCAAAGCAGGAATTAATACTAGCTGGAAAATGAAGAGAGAACACTTTTCTAAAATTGACACAGCTTCATTTAAAGATTTACCAATGTTAAAAATTTAATAAATTGACAGTAATAAAAAATTAAATTAAAAAAAGAATAATCAGATTCTGGGGTGCTTAACAGCTGAGATCATACCCAAAGAACCTGTTGTGTAATTACAACGAAGGGAAAAAAATGAGCGAGTTTTATTTAAGTCAAACAATAACAATAATAACATTAATAGTAACTTCAATTATTTTTGCAGGACTGGGTATTTACTATTCCAAAGGAAAGACATCAATCTCATCTTATTTAGCTGCAGACAGATCAATAGGAAGAAAATCATTAACCGCATCATTAATAGCATCATGTTTTGGTGTTTGGATTTTAATCGGCCCATCCGAAGCCGCAACTTGGGGGGGGTTAGGAGCTGTTATAGGTTATGCCTTAGGTCAGGCGCTTCCATTTTTAGCACTTATTACAATAGGAAAGAGGATGAGAAAAATAATGCCTGAGGGAAATAGTTTAACTCAATTCGTTCTCGTTCGTTTCGGTGGAGCAATGTTCAAACTAGTATTGGCATTAAGTGTATTTTATATGTTTATATATTTGTGTGCAGAGGTTACTGCTATCGCAAAAATTGTAAATTTAATATCTGGATTTTCTCTTTGGAAGACCTCTCTACTAATAATAGTGTCCACATTAATATATACTCTTTACGGAGGCTTAAGGGCTTCAATTTTTACAGATAAAATTCAATTTATTATAATTTTCATTTTCTTAATTATAGCAATTAATCAAGTTTTCTTAGCTGATAACAATTCTTTTTCAGCAGAACTAATTAGAGAAAAAGCAGCTACGCTAATTAGCGGTAAGTATTTTTATGGTTATACGGCAGGGATAACTTTTTTTATAGCTGTATTTGCTACAAATTTATTCGATCAAGGTGTGTGGCAAAGAGTATATGCAGCTAAAAGTGATAAAGATTTAACAATAGGTTTTGCTTCAGCTTTTTTTATAATTTTACCATTTCTTTTAGTTCTAGGTTTTTTCGGTATTCTTGCAGTAACATTGGGTAACGCTAAAGATCCAAGTACTGTTTTCTTTTCTCTGCTGTTAAATCCAATGACTGGATACAATTCCATTTTAACAATTTCTATATTAGTACTTTCTTTATCATTAGTCATTAGTAGCATAGATACTTTAATTAATGCTATTTCTAGTTTAATTATAATTAATGGAAATAAATTTTTACATCTTGGAACTAAAGCTTTAAAAACTCTTTCCATTTATTTAATTATAATTTTAAGTTTCATAACTTTTATAATTGCTTCAAAAGGTTTTAGTGTGCTTTTCATGTTTTTGTTCGCAGATTTACTATGTTGCGCTGCAGTCTTCCCAGTATTTTATGGAATGTTTAACAAAAATATTTCTAAAAAATTAGGCTTTTATTCAGTTTTATTTGGGTTGGCATCTGGGCTATTATTATTTCCCGATCAAACATTTTCAAAAAGTATATTAGTCGGCAATATATTGCCGGTAATTTATTTTCCAAACTGGATTTCTTCCGCTCTACTTTTTTGGTCCTTTATTTTAGCTACATTTGCACCAATGGTAATTGTCTTTCTATTTAATAAAAAAGCAAATGTATTCGTTTTTAATAAAATAGCACAACAAGTAAAAGAAATTAAATAAATTTTATCAACATATAAAAATAAAAAAACTCTTTATATAGATTGAAAAAAAGTTGCAAGATTAAGTGGCAGGTTAAACGGAACAAAAATATCTGAGTAACTATGTATCAAATAAGTTGCTTACAAATACTTTTAAAAAAGTAACAATTTTAGAAAAAATTACTGGAAAATGAATTAAGTAATATTATTCTTTTCTTAATTCGTTTAAATATATAATTACAGCTAACCAAATAAATATAAAAACAACGAGTTCATTTAAAATGAGTGGTTCATTAAAATAAAATATACCTAAAAAAAATTGTGCAGTAGGTGTTAAAAAAAAAATCATACTCGCCGGACCTATGCCAATTAAGCTAAAACCTTTTGTATACCAAAAAAGAGGTACTAACGTCATTAAACCAGCCCAAAATAAATAAAAAGAAAGAATAGGTTCATTATATGAAAAAATATTAGCACCTTTATTTGCTAAAAATAAAAATAGGCAGACTGCTATAGGTGTTAGTAATAGTGTTTCAATAAGTAAACCCGTATCGGAAGATACTTTAACTTTTTTTCGAATTAAACCATATAGACTAAAAGTTATTGCCACAGTGAGTCCAATCCAAGGAACTTCACCTAATTTTATTAGAAAATAGATTAAACCAACCATAACTAATAAAATAGAAATAATTTTATTTCTATTGTATTTTTCATTTAAAAAAATAATTCCAAAAAAAACGCTAAAAATTGGAAAAATATAATAACCAAGAGCTGAGTCTAAAAGGTTGTTAGTTTTTACCGCATACAACCATGTAAACCAATTTACTGAAATAAGTAATCCAGTGAATAATAAAATAAAAATATTTATTTTATTCTTTATAATTTTATTAAATTCACTCCATTTTGAGTAATACGATGTAGTAATAATTAATAATAAAGCTGTCCAAATAGTTCTATGAACTGTTAATTCTAAAGGTGAAGCAAAAGATACAAATTTAAAATAAACTACACCTAAAACACCCCACCAAAGAGATGCTCCAACCGTGAATAATGAGCCCTTAAATAAATTTTTCTTCATTTGACCATTTTTTTGATTGATTTATAAGATAGTTGTTTAATAATTAGAACTAAATAAACTTGGTTAATTTGGAAGAGTGGGTGAGTGGCTTAAACCATACGGTTGCTAATGGGATAAACTCACAGTTCCTTATAATTCCTTTTCATACCTTTGAATTCCTTACAGTCTGCTAAACCTTTAGTTTAGCCACTGAATGAATATTAGTAGTTAAAAACACTAACAAAGGTAATCAGATGAAAAACGAAAATACTCGCACAATTCTCGAACGGTCAAACTCGAATGAAAAACTCGAACAGAAAAAAACTCCTAGCTTAAAATTAAATGATAGGTCAATTAAAACATTAACAACAAACTTTCTTACACCAACACAAAGGGACTGTATTTCTTACAGGTTCAAAGACTGTAAAGGCATGTCGTGCCAGGGACTAAGATTGGTTCATTACAGAACCTCAAATAGAAAGCAACTGATATTAGATTATTGGATTAATGGTAAAGCCAGAAAATATGTAATGCCAGATTATAACCCAGAGACTTTTAATGTTAGACACATTGAAAAGAAGATAGCTGAATTAAGAAATGTATATGGCAACCCACATAATTTAACTTGGGATAAAGATATTAATATTGGCGAGAAGACTGCCAAGATATCCAGGTTCAAAGAGCAGCTGTCTGAAACTTCCAGTAAAACTATTCAAGAGATTATTGAATTATTCTATGCAGCAGGTTTTCCTAAAATTAGGAACGACGGTACTTCTCCTAGCAGAACCTCAATTAGCAATATGAGTAGGTATATACTTGGAACAGGAGCTAGAAAGCATTCATTCAAACTTGACGAAGATACTTCCCGAAATGGTGTAATGGTTTTGAAAAAAGGCTATTCATCATTCACGGAGGTATTTAAAAAACACCCACCTAAATTTAATCCAGATGATTATAACCATAATGATATTGTTTTTAAACCAAAGGTGGCAATCTATGACGGTCCACTAATTGTTTATAATATTTCTGAATTAACAACAGAGTTAGTTAATAAGTATTTAGCAACATCAGATAAACCTTCAATTAAGATAGAGCTTAAATTAGCTTTAAGTTATTTGTGGAACTTTGCTAAACACCAGGGATTTATTCCTGGCACTCCAGAAAATCCATTTAAAGAAGTAAGAATATCTAAGCCTAGATTAACTCATATGACTGAATGGAATAAAAAAGAATTTACGCAGGAGCAGCTAAATTTAATCTGGAATGTTTGCGAAACAATTAAACCAGAGTTTCCTGCTCAGCCAGAGTTGTTCCAATTAGCTTTAGTGACTGGTAGAAGAATTGAGACTTTACTTAATCTTAAATGGAGCAACATTGTTCTTAAAGAAACAACTGAAGTTTATGTTGATGATGAAGGTAATGAAAAGATTATTAAATATCATGGAGTAATAAGTGTTCCACCTTGGAGCAATAAAACAGATGATACAGATAAACTCCCTATTACTAATACACTACTCGCAATCTTAAAAAGTCTTCAATTAGTTAGAGATACGCAGGAGCCCTGGAGAAGATTTATAGACTGGGTTTTTGTATCTCCTAGAGTTGCAGATAAAGAATATTTAAGAGCAGACAATAGAAATGATACAGCTAAAGCTAGATTAAAAGAACCCAGACACTGTTGGAAAAAGATTGTTTCCTTAACCGGTCTTACAGGCCAAGCAATGCAGAAGATGTTTAGAACAACCTATCAAAATAAAGTTGATAGATTAAAAGGTGTTAAATCTAGTTGGGATGCTATTACAATCACGGGACAGCAGGATACTAGAGCTCATGAAAACAACTATATGAATAAAAAGCTTACTCCTAAAGTGGTTCATCATTTTACGCAGCTAGATGATGATTTTTCTGAGGCATTTAAAACTAGAAAAAATAATTAACGGTGTTATATTATTTTTGGAATGAGCCTGGCAATCACTCGTTCCATGATAGCAAGTGGAAATAGGAAGATTGGGTGAGTGGCTTAAACCAGTAGTTTGCTAAATTGCCGTAGGGGCAACCCTACCGTGGGTTCGAATCCCACATCTTCCGCCACTATCCCAGATGAAAATAATATTTAGTTCCAGGTCCAAAGGTGCTTGATGCACGAAGGCTCCGCCAACGCATCTATCACAGAGAATAAAAATACAATATACTCGGAGCAAGGTAATTGTCGCCCTTAAAGATTCACAACCCTACAGATAATGTGTTATATTTTCCGCATGAAAGCTGAAAGTGAAAGCTGATTACTGGAACCAAGTTCACGGCACCTGGCAACAGAACGTTCCTATTAATTAAAAATTTTGAAGTAAATATGAAAGATCAAATTATATCAAAACTTATCGATAACATTGATAAAACTAATAAGAACAAATCTTCTTATTGGAAAAAACATATGGATTTGAAAAGCAATTTTTTAAATGAGTATGAAAATTTAAATTTTGGATCTTTTACAAAAAAATCTTCAAAAAATATTATTTTTAATTTTCTTTCAAAGATTATTTTTGGAAAAAAAATCTTTAATTCAGATACATTTAAAAAATATAAATCTGTATTTGACGAAATGAATAGATTCGTTGATGCTGATACAATAAGACATATTTTTATTTTCGAAAAAATTAGAAAAATTTTAAATCCTGCAAAAATTTGTTTAATAGGAGATGGAAAAATAAACGGAATTCTTGGGGCTCATTTGACCTTTCCAAAAGCAAAAATTTATAGTGTAAATCTCTCAGAAACTTTAATAAATGATTATCTAATAATAAAAAAATTAAATTTAAATTTAAAAAATTCTATTTCATTAGTTGAAAATATTGATAGCCCAGATAGTGAAAAAACACTTCATATTATTCCAGCAAATCTTAAAAATTTTTTACTAAAAAAAAAAATAGATTTATTCATAAATGTTGCGTCTTTCCAGGAAATGAAATTTGAAGAAGTAAAAAAATACTTCGAAATTGTTAAGAATAATAAGGCTATTTTGTATTGTTGTAACAGAGAGTATAAAAAATTGTACGATGGTGAAGAATTATATTTTGATAAATATCCATGGTCAAATTGTAGAAAAATATTCTGGGAAGATTGTCCATGGCATAAAAAGTATTACTCATTAAGGCCTCCTTTTATTCATAATTACGATGGTAGAGTAAAACATTGTCTGGTAGATTTTTCTAATTGAAATATTCAATTATAATTCTGAAATAAAAGAAATGAAAAAAGAACGATAGATGACCCGCAAGTCCAAAGATTTATGGGAATAAAAAATTCACGTAAAGATGACTTTTTTGGTACAAAGACCCACAACTATTTTCCAAACTCAACGGGACCCCTACAAATCGCTGCAACGGATAAACAAAGGAGCAGGAGGACGAGGCCCGAAGGGCCGAGTACGACTTAAAGAGTTTTAATCCAGTAAATTGCACTGAATTATGTCTGCGTTATATCCCCGTAAAACAAAGCTTTCTTACATCTGAAACCATAGGAAAACTGCACTGTTGGATTGAGTAATAAACCGCATAATATAAAGAGTATGGGAGTTAATATAGCTGCTCAAACTATTCTTATTCTCGAATATAAAGTGTGTTTTCAAAATAAATGATTCTTTTTCCCTTTGTTTATGCTATTATTATTTTGAATCCAGGGGTTTGCTAACTGTACGACGGGTAACCCTGTCCGAGAGTTCGAATCTCTCCTCTTCCGCCAATAAATTAATTAAAGAAACTATCAATTTTTACTGGTTCTTTATTTAGTATGTATTTGTAAGTGTTAATATTTTCCAAGACTCTTTGTACATAATTTCTAGTTTCCTTAAATCTTATTAACTCTATCCAGTTCACGTATGACAATTGTCCCTTTGAAGGATCTCCATTTACTTTTCTCCAGGTTTTAACTCTATTGGGACCAGCATTATATGCTGCGATTGCAAATGGATATACACCATTATAATTTTCTATTAATGAATTAAAGTAGTACGAACCTAACTTAATATTATATTCTGGATCTCGTGTTAATCCACTAATGCTGTAAGGTAACTTTGCTTGTTTGGCGACTAATTTTGCAGTAGGCTTCATCAACTGCATCATGCCACGTGCACCCGCCCAACTGTTAGCCTTTCTGTCAAATTCACTTTCCTGTCTAATTATCGCTAATATCACTTCTGGATTCGGCATTTGTTTTTTATTAATTATCTTTGGAGTGCTTATAGTTGGATAATTATACTTATTAAAAAATCTTTTTTCATAAGATGCAAGCTTAGATATTTGTATGGCAAAATCATATCTTTCAACGGCTGTTGAAAGTTTTGCAGCTAGAACTTCACTACCTTTTTCAACATTTAATGTAGCTAAATGTTTTAATATATCCTTCGAGTATTTTGTTGCATTTAATTCTTTAAGAAGAATAACATGATTAACTAATTTATTTTTCTTAAATTCTTTTTCATAGTCTTTATCAAAAAATGATTGATCTATTAATTCAAAATTTTCTCCAGGTTTAATCTCATTAAATGATAGTTGACCATAGTAAGTCATTGGAAACTTTGCCCCCTCATTAAAATATTTATTAGAAAGCTCACTATTACTCAAAGTTTTATAGGTAATGCCTAGCCAATAAGCACCGCGAGCTAAGCTTATTGGGTACCCGACATTATTATAAAAGTTTTCAAAATGATTAATTGCATATTCTGGAGAATTTAAGAAAGATAGAGCGATCCAACCAGAGAGCCACTCTGCCTCAGCAAAAGAAGGTCCCGATGACATAGAATGTTCACTTGCAATTTTATAGGCTGTTTTATATCTTTTTTTATAAATTAAAGTTCTAGCTACACTTTTTCTTTGCTCCCACCACTTGTCAGGTCTAACCATTTGAGAACTTGTTCTAATAGAATTTTTATATAAAATTTCCAAAGATCCCTCCAATCTTCCACGTCTATTTCTCCATCTAAGTCGGTCATACGCTAAACCAGGATCATTCTTAAGATGTGCAGGAACTTTTGTAATAGCGCTATCTACCCCATACGAATTGCTCATTAAAATTTGCCTAGCATTGTAAAGAGCTCTTTCATCTTTTGGCAAATATCTTAGCATTCTTTTTAAGTCCCAATATTTTCGCTCCCAAGCTAAAAAGTCTGCTCTATTTATATGGTCATCAGAAGTTATAAACTTTTTAAATTTTGCTCTATAATATCCTAAATCATTTTTACTTATTACCGCTGTAGACCAACCTTCTTTTATAAGTTTCTTAACTTTATCAGTTTTACCTTGTTCTAAATAGGCTTCTGCTAATTTAATTTTTCCTATTCCCCCTAGAGGTGGGTTTTTTTGAAACCAGTTTATGACTGAAGTTGGTGAGCTATTTTTTAAATAAATTTTCTGTTCTGCGAGATACTTAATTCTATTAATACGAGGATAATTGCCATGTTGTTCAATAAAATTCTTATAATCATTAAAAGTTGCTGAATTGCCCGTAGTTTTTAAATACATCCATGTAACTAAATTTCTAAACTCAATATTTTTAATTTTTTTAGTACTTTTTAAAGCGCTATTCCATTTTTTAGCATTTATAAATTTAATCACTTCTTTTGCTCTAGCAAAGTCCTTGTCATTGAGTATTGATGATTTTTCTATATCTTTTGAAGATATTTTGTAAGTAACAGGTTTTTTTTGAGGAAGTAAAAAACTAATATTTCCTACTTTTATTTCTTTAAGAGAAGTTATTACTTTTTTTTCGGTTTTTGTATCTTGTATTGAAATTTTCTCTTCAACTATTTTATTTTGAGTCGTTGGTTTTCGTTGCGGTAAATTTTTATTCTCTTTTACAGTAATTTTACTCTCTATTTTTTTAAAAATAGATGGTTTTTTCACCGGAAAAAGGAATTCATTTTCCGAATAAGTGTTATTAATAATTGAAATAAATAATAAAAATACTAGACTAATTAATTTATAAGGCATAAGTTTAAAATAACTATCTTATATTGTTTTATGCTAAAAGGATCAATCGTAGCTTTACTCACACCATTCAAAGATAATATTCTTGAAGAAGATGTTTATAGTGATTTGATTAATTATCATCTTGAAAATGGCACAAATGGGATAGTACCCGGGGGCACAACAGGAGAGTCACCGACATTATCACATAACGAACATAAGAGAATTATTGAGATAGCTGTTAGAGAGTGCAAAGGAAAAATACCTGTAATTGCGGGTACAGGCTCTAATTCCACACATGAAGCTGTTGAATTATCTAAATTTGCAGAAAAAGCGGGATCTAACGCGCTTTTAGTAGTAACCCCATATTACAACAAGCCGACTCAAGAAGGTTTGTATCAACATTATAAAAAAATTAATGACAACGTTGGTGTGCCAATTGTTATCTACAATATTCCTTCTCGTTCGGTAATCGATATGTCTGTAGAAACAATGACAAAATTATATGAACTAAAAAACATTATTGGAGTAAAGGATGCAACGGGAGATCTTAATAGAGTCGATCGGCAACTAAAATCAATGGGAAAAGATTTTATTCAATTGACTGGAAACGATGACAATGCGTTAGAATTCAATAAACGTGGTGGAGTAGGATCAATAAGTGTTACAGCAAATATTGCTGCTAAGTTATGTTCCCAATTTCAAGATAGTTGTGTTAGTAATTTAAATCAAGCAGAGGAATTAGATAAAGTTTTGCAACCAGTTCATTCTTGCATGTTTATAGAAAGCAATCCATCGCCCGTCAAATATGCGGCATCCTTATTAGGCATGTGTAACCCGGATGTAAGATTGCCATTAGTTGAAGTAAGAGAAGAATCCAAAAAAAAAATATCAGAGTCGCTTAAAGTAGCTAAAATACTTTAATGAAACAAAAAACAGTTCCCGGACAAAAAATTATTTGTTTAAATAGAAAAGCGAGCTTCAATTATTTTTTTATTGAAATGTTAGAAGCAGGAATAGCTTTAAAGGGATCTGAGGTAAAATCATTAAGGGACGGAAAGGGGAGTATTGCAGACTCTTATGCCGTAGACAATAACGGTGAGTTATTTTTAATTAATTCTCATATTCCATCATACAAACAATCTTCATATAATAACCATGATCCCAAAGGAGATAGGAAATTACTTTTAAATAGAAAAGAGATTAATAAATTGATTGGTAGAATTAACCAAGAAGGATTAACAATCATTCCAACAAAACTTTATTTCATTAAAGGAAAAGTTAAAGTAGAAATCGCAGTCGCTAAAGGTAAAAAACTATACGATAAAAGAGAAGTTAAAAAAACCAAAGATTGGAATAGAGAAAAAGCCAGGTTATTAAGCAAGAATAATAAATGATACATATAAATGTTGGATCAAATCTAGAGTCAAATTTTGGTACAAAGTTTCAAAATCTTTCGATTGCAATAAATTTACTAATTAATTCAAACGTTGATATTAAAAAAATATCTAATTTTTATGAGACGCCATCTTATCCGAATAGAAATTTACCTAAATTTGTTAATATGGGCGCTTTAATAGAATGCAAATTTGATTATTTAGTTTTATTAAAAAAAATTAAGTTGATTGAAAAAAAAATTGGCAGAGTTAAATCAAAAAAAAACGACCCAAGAGTTTGCGATATAGATATTATTGATTTTAATGGTCTAGCAAAAAAAACTAAAATATTGCAATTACCTCATCCTAGATGCCATCTTAGAAATTTTGTACTTTATCCAATAAAAGAAATAGACTCTAATTGGAAGCATCCAATTTTAGGTAAAAATGTTGATTTTTTAATTAGTAATTTAAGTCGAAATTCCAGGATAGAGATTACAAGATTAAGGAAAAGTGTTATTATTTAACCATGATTAATAACAATGAATTAATTAATAAAATTAAATCTTATAATAAATTTTTAAACTCTGAATCATTAAACAAAGCATATAATTTTGCGCTTAACGCTCATCAAAATCAGATAAGAGAAGAAGGTGTACCGTATATTATACATCCTGTTGCAGTAGCAAATATTTTAACAGAATTAAAGCTTGATAGTGCAACAATTACTACAGGCTTATTACACGATACAATTGAAGATACTAATGTAACTTTTGAAACTGTTAAAAAAGAATTTGGTGAAGAGGTTGCAAATCTAGTTGATGGTGTAACAAAAATATCTGCATTAGAAGATAAAGCTTCTAACAATTCTAAAGCAGAGAATTTTAGAAAATTAATATTAGCTACTTCAAAAGATATTAGAGTTTTGCTTGTCAAATTAGCTGACAGACTTCACAACATGAGAACTATTAATTTTGTAAAAGATAAAAAAAAAATTATTAGAAAAGCAAAAGAAACTATGGAGATATATGCTCCCCTAGCTGATCGTATGGGCATGAATAAAATTCGAGATGAATTAGAAGATCTTTCTTTTTCAGTTTTAAACAAACCTGCAAGAGATTTAATTTTAGATCGATTAAAATTTATTAAAAGTAATAGAGAAGATACCTTCAAAATAGTTTCTGCAGAATTAATTGATTTATTAAAGTCAAATGGAATTAATGCATCAATCACAGGTAGAGAAAAAACACCATTCTCCATTTGGAGAAAAATACAAAATAGAAAAATTTCCTTAGAACAGCTTACTGATATTATTGGATTTCGTATTCTAGTTGATAACGTTCAAGATTGTTACAAAGCTTTAGGAGTTTTTCATAATAAGTTTTCTGCGATACCGGGTAAATTCAAAGATTATATTTCTACTCCTAAAATTAACAAATATAAATCAATACACACGTCTGTCATTGGACCAAAAAAAAATAGAATTGAAATTCAAATAAGGACCAATCAAATGCATGAATTTGCAGAAAGAGGTATAGCATCACATTGGAAGTATAAATCTTCAGAAAAATTTTCAGATCTATCTTGGAAAGAGTATGATTGGCTGAGAGATTTAGTGGAAATAATTGAAAAAGGTAATAGTCCTGAACATAATTATGAATTTACAAAACTCCAAATGTTTCATGAAAACGTATTCTGTTTTACTCCAAAAGGCGCGGTAATAAAATTGCCAATACATGCTACGTCCATAGATTTTGCTTATGCCGTTCACACTAAAATAGGTGACAGTGCAATCGGTTGCAATATAAATGGAACAGAATCGACCTTACAAACAAGTTTAAAAAATGGAGATATGATAAAAATTAATACTTCTAAAAATGCATCTCCATCTCTTCATTGGCTGTCATCATCTAAAACCGGCAAAGCAAGAGCTTCAATTAGGCGTTATTGGCAGGATAAATCTTTGGAAATCATGAAATCAAAAGACAAAAGCTATACAAGCACAATTGTTGTCGATTTACCCCATCAACCGGGTGCTTTAGGTAATATATCTTCTTTAATAGGTATTAATAAAGGTAATATTCTTAATGTAGAAATGCTTGAAAGAAAAAAAAATTATTTACAATTTTCTTTTGATTTGCAAATTAAAGATTTAAAAAACTTTACGAATTTGATAAGTGAAATAAAACAAAAAAATTTAAATTTTAAAATAATTCGTCATAAACAGAAAAAAAATGCTTTCATACGAAGAATCATTGAAAATTTTAAAAGAAACTAAGGCTATAATAGAGGGGCACTTTATATTGTCTTCTGGCTTACATAGTTCAAAATATGTTCAATGTGCCCAACTATTAAGTAAACCCAGAGAAGCCTCTAGAATATGCCTTTCTTTTGCAGAGAAAATTAAATCAAACTTCCAAGAATTTGATTTAATTTTATCACCAGCTATGGGTGGAATAGTAATCGGATATGAAATTGGAAGAATTTTAAATAAGGAAACAATATTTTCCGAAAGAATTGAAGGTGAATTTAAATTAAGGAGGGGCTTTACTATTAAAAAAGATTCTAAAATCCTAATTATTGAAGACGTTATTACAACAGGAAAATCTAGTTTAGAATGTTCAAAATTAGTTGATGTTGCTGGTGGAATAATAATTGGATATGCGTGTATTATTGATAGATCAAATGGAAAGTCTCTAATAAAAAACAAAATTGTTTCTCAAATTAAATTAAATATTCCCACTTACAACAAGGACAATTTACCAAATGACCTTTCTTTAATTGAACCACTCAAACCTGGTAGCAGAAATCTTTAATGAATAATATTAGACTTGGTGTAAACATAGATCATGTTGCTACAGTAAGAAATGCTAGAGGTGAAACTTATCCAAGCCCATTACGCGCCGCTATATTAGCGGAAAAAAATGGAGCAGATTCTATCACGATTCATTTAAGGGAAGATAGACGCCACATAAATGATTTAGATTTAAAATTAATCAAATCAAAATTAAAAATCCCGTTAAATTTAGAAATAGCAGCTACAAAAGAAATGTTAAAAATCGCAATTAAAAATAAACCCCCATTTATATGTATAGTCCCTGAAAAACGCAAAGAAGTAACTACAGAGGGCGGTTTAAATTTAGATTATAAAAAAATATTATTAAAATCAATTATAGATAAATTAAAAAAAAATAAATCTCGCGTGAGTTTATTTATCGAACCAAATTTACTTGATATTAAAAAAGCAAAATTACTAAATGTTGATTGTATAGAGATCCACACGGGTAAAATATGTAATTTAATCAATGAAAATAAAAATTTTAAAAAAGAATTAGATAAAATAAAAAAAGCAGTAAAGTTTGCAGGTAGTTTAAATTTAGAGGTTCATGCAGGTCATGGTTTAACGTATAAATCTGCAAAAATTCTTTCAAAAATTAATGGAATTCAAGAATTTAATATAGGACACTTTTTAATAGGAGAATCAATTTTTATTGGTTTGCCAGAAAGTGTTAAAAAATTTATAGAAATTATAAAAAAATGAATATATTCGGGATTGGTACAGATATAGCTAATATAAATAGAATTAAAAAATCTTTAAAAAATAAAAGCTTTATAAAAAGAATATTTAACTCGACCGAAATTGAAAAATGCAACAATCAAATCAATAAAGCAAATTGTTTTGCCAAAAGATTTGCTGCTAAGGAAGCTTTCTCCAAAGCTTTGGGAACAGGTATCTCTAACGGGGTGAATTTTAATGAAATAATAGTTCATAATATAAAATCTGGAAAACCTAATATTATGTTATTAGGAAATACAAAAAAAATAGTTAACAAAATTATCAAAAAAAAAAAATTTACCGTTTTTTTATCTTTGTCAGATGATAAACCCTTTGCTTTAGCAACTGTTGTTATTTCATTATGAATAAAAAAAAATTAATAAATTCAATATATGATAATATTAAGACAATATGTGGAGCTTTATTAATTGCTATAGTAATTAGATCGCTATTTTTTCAACCGTTCTATATACCCTCTTCATCTATGGAGCCCACTTTATTGGTTGGTGATAGAATTTTTGTTTCAAAATACACTTATGGTGTTAGTAAGCATTCCTTCCCTTTTAGCCCTAATTTTTCAAATAAACGTTTTTTGTATACTCAGCCAGACCAAGGAGACCTTGTGGTATTCAAGACACCCGCCGACAACAGAACAGATTATATTAAGAGATTAATTGCTTTACCCGGTGATGAAATACAATTTATTGATGGTTCAATATTTATTAATAATAAAATAATTAGCCGGATAAAAATAAATGGACAAAATAATGTTAGATGTGGAAAAAATTTATTTGAGGTAAACACTTTTATTGAAACACTCCCTAATGGAACTAAGCACATTGCTGTATATAGAAAAGCGGGCACAATGATGAATACTAAAAAATTCAAAGTACCATATAAACATTTTTTTCTATTAGGAGATAATCGTGACTGTTCTAGAGATAGTAGATTTCTTGATAGTGTTGGATACGTAAATTTTATTAATTTAGTAGGAAAGGCACGATTTATTTTTTTTTCAAATGATACATTTGAAAATAGCTTATTAAAATTTTGGAATTTAAATAATTCATTCAGGTTTAACAGGTTGTTTAAAAATTTAAAATGAAAAAAAATATTAAGGATTTAGAAGATATATTGAATTATAAATTTAAGGATTCAAGTTTACTTAAATTAGCATTAATACATAAAAGTTTTGATAACGTTAATAACAATGAAAAATTAGAGTTTCTGGGCGATCGTGTTCTCGGTTTGATAATTTCAAAAAAACTAATAGAAATATATCCTTCAGAAAAAGAGGGGATTATTGATAAAAAATTTGCCAACCTTGTAAATAAAAAAACTTGTTTAAATATTGCTAAAAAAATTAATATTAGTAATTTTATGACTTTAGGATCATCACAAAAACACCTACAAAGATCTGCTGATAAAATTATGAGCGATTGTTTGGAGGCACTAATAGGAGCTATTTACCTTGATAGAGACATCAAACATGTTGAGATATTTATACTAAGTTTTTGGAAGGAATATCTTGAAAATTCATCTATTACCTTAATAGACTCAAAGACACAATTACAAGAATATAGTTTAAAAAAATATAAAATATTACCAAAATATAATTTTTATAAAAACACTGGTCCTCAACATAGCCCCACATTTAAAACAGATGTACAAATACCTAATTCAAAAAAAATTACTGGATCGGGAACTTCAAAAAAAAATGCGCAACAAAATGCTGCGACTAAATTATTACGTACACTTAATATTACATGAATTGGGAAGATGAATGTTATCTTTTGTCTAAAAGAAAATTTAGAGAAAATGCAAATATTATAAATGTTTTTACTTTGGAAAAAGGTAAAGTTGGAGGAATTGTTTACGGTGGAAATTCTAGAAAAATTAGAAATTATTTACAAATTTCGAATAAATTGTTTATTTTCCATAATTCGAAAAATGATAATAAAATTGGTTATTTTAAAACTGAATTAATAAAAGCTGTTACACCAAAATATTTTAACGATAAGGAAAGAACTTCTGCATTAATTTCTTTATGTTCTTTATTAAATATATTATTACCGGAGTCGCAACCTTATAAAGAAATATATAAATCTTATGAAAAATTAATTAATTCCTTAAATTTAGATAATTGGATTATTTTATATATATTATTTGAAATTAACCTAATTAAACAATTGGGATACGATACAAATTTAACTACTTTTCAAAAATCAAATGATGAATTGAGTGACATAAAGACCGTAAACATTGACGGATACAAGTACGACGTTCCTGCTTTTTTGATATCTCAAAAAATACCAAATCAACTTACAAATACTTTAATTAAAAAATCATTAAATTTCACTAGAAATATTTTTATCAATAAATTTTTTCTTCCTAATAATTTAATATTTCCTAGGTCAAGAATAATTTTAGAAAATTATTTTAACTAATCTTTCTAATTTTACTAGCTATATCTAAAGCAAAATATGTTACTATAGCTGATGCGCCTGATCTTTTAAATGCCATCAGGCTTTCTATTATTGCATCTTCATCTATGTATTTATTTTTAATACCACTTTTTATTAAGCTGTATTCGCCAGATACTTGGTAAGCCAATACAGGGATCTTAAAATTTTCTTTTACTTGTTTAATTATGTCCAAATAAGGTAGACCTGGTTTAACCATGATCATGTCAGCGCCCTCTTTAATGTCTAACGCGACTTCTCTTAAAGCTTCATTGCTATTTCTGAAATCCATTTGATAGCTTTTTTTATTACCCTTAAATGTTTTTTTTGAACCAACAGCATCCCTAAATGGACCATAAAAACTTGAGGCATATTTAACAGCATAAGAAAGTATTTGAACCATCTGGTGACCATCTTTATCTAGAGCTTTCCTTATTTTTCCAATTCTACCATCCATCATATCTGAAGGGGCAATTACATCACATCCCATCTTAGCTTGTAGTAAGGATTGCTTAATTAAAACTTCAACAGTTTCGTCATTTAATATATCGTCTGATTCTAATAGCCCGTCGTGACCATGTGCAGTATACGGATCTAATGCAACGTCACACATGATGCCAATTTCATTTGCATACCTTTTCTTAATATATTTAATTGCTCTACATACTAAGTTTTTTTCATTTAAAGCTTCATCGCCAAATTCATTCTTATTTTTTGCCTGTATAAATGGAAATAATGCCACCATAGGTATTTTATTTTTGATTGCTTCATTTACGATAATTCCTAAATTATCAATCGAATATCTATACGTTCCAGGCATGGTTTTAATACTTTGCTTTATATTTTTCCCATCTATTAAAAATATTGGTAATATAAAATCACTCGTAGAAAGGCTATTTTCTTGAATTAATCTTCTTGACCAGTTGTGTTTTCGACTTCTTCTAAGTCTTAAATTGGGAAAATTTCCAGTAATCATGCTTAAATTTATTTATAAAATGCGACAAATATATTATACAGATATATAATACAAAAAGATAAAAACAACAATATGAATAATAATACAATTATAAATTTAAATTTGAAAAGAGAAGATAAAGTTTTAAATTTTAGTGATTTTCAAAAACAGAATATTAAATTTGATATAATCAAACTTAAAGAAGCGTATAATCAAATTATTCAAACAAAAAAATTTGAAGACGGTGGTGGCATAGCACATTTTGGTGCTATATGCTTAACACAAATACCTGGAAATCCAGAATCTGTTAAAGGAAATAAAGCTAGAGGTTTGTATTGGACCAAGCCTAATAAATCTGGAATAGAAGTTTCACGAGATATCTCAATAAATGAGTCTGAATATTCAGAATTTATACCCGATTATGAAAATACTTATTTTAAAGAAGTTTACGATATCCTCTCTTCAAAATATAAATTGGGAAGAGTGAGAATTCTTTTAAAAGAACCAAGATCTACATTAAGTTGGCACAGAGATCCTGAGCCAAGATTACATGTGCCAATAATAACTAATCCTGGCTGCTTGATGGTTATTGAGAACGTTGCAAAACATATGCCAGCAGATGGATCTACCTGGGTTACAAATAATACCAAATATCATAATGCATTTAACGGTGGAGAAGAAAATAGAATCCATTTAGTTGCTTGCGTTTTAGATTATAAATTTAATTAATTTGACAATTTTATTTAAAAAAATTTGTATTGCGTCTGATCATGCTGGTTTTAAATTAAAAGAGAATATAAAAAATTTTCTTGTAAAAAAAAATATTTCAATTTTTGATCTAGGTCCTATGAATGAAAATTCTGTAGATTATCCTGACTTTGCTAAAAAAGTTTCGAATAGAGTTAAATCTAATAGAAGTGATATTGGCATTTTAATTTGTGGTTCTGGAATTGGAATGGCTATTAGTGCCAATAAGATAAAGGGGATTAGAGCTTCTGTCTGCTATAATGTAAAATCTACAAGATTGTCACGTTTACACAATAATGCTAATATCATTACTTTAGGTGCTAGATTAACAAATAAAAATGTTGCTACTAAATTAGTTATGATTTTTTTAAAAACAAAATTTGAAGGTGGCAGACACTTAAAACGAATTAGAAAAATATAGATTATGTCTACAGTTATTAAATTTAATAAATTTTTAAATAATTTTTTTAAGCAAAATCTATTAGAAGCAGATAAAGAATTATACGACACCATTAAAAATGAATTCACGCGACAACAAAATCATATTGAGCTGATCGCTTCCGAAAACATCGTTTCAAAAGCAGTTCTTGAAGCACAGGGTTCGGTTTTAACAAACAAATATGCAGAAGGGTACCCTGGAAAAAGATATTATGGCGGGTGTGAGCACGTCGATATTTCAGAATCTTTAGCAATAGAGAGAGCACAAAAATTATTTGATTGCAATTTTGCAAATGTACAACCACATTCTGGTGCACAAGCTAATGGAGCGGTGTATTTAGCGTTAATTAAACCTGGAGATACAATACTAGGTATGAGTTTGAATTCCGGTGGGCATTTAACTCATGGTGCTAAGCCTGCTCAATCTGGAAAATGGTTTAATGCAATCCATTATGAAGTTGATAAAGAGACAGGGCTAATTGATTATGAGAGTGTAGAAAAATTAGCAATTGAAAACAAACCAAAACTAATCATTGCAGGCGGTAGCGCTTATTCTAGAATTATTGATTTTAAAAAATTTAGAGAAATTTGTGATAAAGTTGGTGCTTATTTTCTTGTAGATATGGCACATTTCTCTGGCCTAGTTGCTGGGGGTGTTTACCCAAACCCCACAAAGTTTGCTGACGTTGTAACTTCCACAACCCATAAAGTTTTGCGTGGACCTAGAGGTGGAATAATTCTAACTAATAGAGAAGATTTAATTAAGAAATTCAATAGTGCCATTTTCCCAGGCCTTCAAGGTGGCCCACTAATGCATGTCATTGCAGCAAAAGCTGTTTGTTTTAAAGAAGCATTAGATGATGAATTTAAAATTTATGTAAAAAATGTAATTAATAATGCTAAAGTTTTATCACAAAGACTTTCAAAAAATGGTTTTAAAATTTTTTCAGGTGGTACTGACACCCATCTAATGCTTTTAGATTTAAGGGAATTTAATGTTACTGGTAAAGACGCTGAGGCGTCATTAGTTCGCGCAAATATTACCTGTAACAAAAATGGTATACCATTTGATACTCAGAGCCCAATAATAACCTCAGGCATAAGACTTGGTACCCCTGCTTGTACTACTAGAGGGTTTGGTCCAACAGAATTTAATTTAATTGGTGATCTAATTACCAAGGTCATTAAAGGTTTAAGTGAAAATAGTTCAAATAACTCTAAAATTGAAAAAGAAGTTCAAAAAGAGGTGATTGATCTTTGTTCATCTTTTCCTATATATGGTAATTAGAAACAAATAAATAACTATGCTTTGTCCATTTTGTAAAGAAAAAGATACATCTGTCGTCGACTCTAGACCTTGTGAAGAAGGTACAGCTGTTAGAAGGAGAAGGTTGTGTACTTGTCATGGTGGCATGAGATTTACAACGTTTGAGAGAATTCAATTCCAGGAACTAACTGTTATAAAAGGTAATGGTAAAAGAGAACCTTTTGACAGAGAAAAAATTTCCAAGTCAGTTAGAATAGCAACAAGGAAAAGACCAATAGACTCTGAAACTATCGAGAATTTTATTTCAAAAATAGTTATGAAAGTAGAGGGGCTTGGTGAAAGTGAGGTCCCAACACCTACAATCGGAAAATTTATCATGGAAGGATTATCTTATCTTGATAAAGTTGCCTATGTTCGTTTTGCTTCAGTTTATAAAAACTTCAAGGAAGCGAAAGATTTTGAGCAATTTGTAGGCAATTTAGATGAAAATAAATCATAATAATTTTTTAAATTTAGCTTTCAACTTAGCAAAAATAAATTTAGGTAAAACAAATTTAAACCCATCTGTAGGTTGCGTAGTTGTAAAAAACGACAGTGTTATATCTTCTGGATTTACTTCTAAAAATGGTAGACCTCATGCTGAAGCTAACGCTTTGAGTTCAAAAAAAAATTTCAAAGACTCAGAAATTTATATAACAATGGAGCCTTGTACTCATTATGGTTTAACACCACCTTGTACCAATATTATTAAGAAAAAAGGCGTAAGAAAAGTTTTCTATTCTTTTAACGATGTAGATAAGAGAACTGCTAAAAAAGCTCAATATGTTTTAAAAAAAAAAAATATAAATACACATAAAAAAAAAAGTATTAATTTTAATGATTTTTATAATAGTTATTTTATAAATAAAAATTATTATTTACCGTTTATCGATGCAAAAATAGCATTATCAAAAGATTATTATTCAATTAATAAAAAAAAGAAATGGATAACTAATCATCACTCTAGAAACAGAGTACACCTCATAAGATCAAACTATGACTCAATAATTTCTACATCGAAATCAATTAATAAAGATAATTCATTACTTAATTGCAGGTTGAATGGTTTTGATAATAATAAACCAGATTTAATAATCATAGATCTAAAGCTAGACATAAAAACTAACTTAAATTTATTTAATTTGCCAAAACAAAGAAAAATTTTGATAGTTACTTCCAGTATACAAAATAAAAAAATGTCATATCTAAAAAAAAGGGGAGTAAAATTTATTAAATTAAAATTTTTAAAAAATAAAAACGACTTTATTCATCTATTTAAAACTTTAAAAAAAAAGGGTCACAATAGAATATTGGTAGAATCTGGTCTTAAATTTTTAAATAAATTATTAAAATATAAATTAATCTTTAATTTATATTTATTCAAATCGTTTGATAAATTAGGAAAAGAGGGCTTAAATAATGCGCCAGTAAATTTTATAAAAAGACTTAAAATATTTAAAAAAATTAAAGTAAACTTAAACGGAGATGAGCTATATAAAGCAAAAATCATATAATGTTTAACGGTATTATACAAAAGACTGGAAAAGTTAAATATATTAAAAAAGAAATAAATAATTTCTTTATTGGGATTGAAACAAAACTTATTTTTAAAAATAGTGAGATTGGTTCATCAATTTCATGCAACGGTGTATGCTTAACTGTTACCAGGATTAAAAAAAAAGTAATTTTTTTCTATATTTCTCAAGAATCTTTAAATAGATCAAATTTAAAATTTTTAAAAAAAGGTGATTTAATAAATATAGAAAAATCACTGATTTACGGTCAAAAAATTTCTGGTCACTTTGTTCAAGGTCATGTAGATACCACTGCCTCGATAAAAAAAATAACTTTATTAGGCAAAACTTGGTTAATTAAACTTTTAATTAAAGATCGAAAGTTAGCAAAATTTTTAGTTGATAAGGCTTCAATTTCAATAAACGGTGTTTCATTGACAATTTCTAAAGTTATAAATAATTATTTAGAAATTAATGTCATTCCACATACATTACAATTAACTAATCTTAAAAATTTAAAAACAAAAAAAATTGTTAATGTAGAGTTAGACATATTTGCTAAATACATATTAAAAGTTTCCAATTGAATGATTAAAAAAATATTTTCTCCCATTAAAGATATAATAAAAGACGCTAAAAAAGGTAAAATGTTTATTTTAGTAGATGATAAAGACAGGGAGAATGAAGGAGATTTAATTATTCCTGGCTCAAAATGTAATTCAAAAAGTATAAATTTTATGGCCAAGCATGGAAGGGGATTGATATGTCTTGCGTTAACTAAAAATCAAATAGACAAATTAAAATTACCATTGATGTCTCCAGCCAATAAATCTAGAATGCAAACTGCTTTTACAATTTCCATCGAAGCCAAAAGGGGGATAACAACTGGCATATCTGCTTATGATAGAGCCAAAACAATTAAGGTCGCAATTAATCCTAATTCAAAGAATAATGACATTGTATCGCCGGGACATGTTTTCCCTTTAGCTTCTCGATCTGGTGGAGTTCTCGAAAGAGCAGGACACACCGAAGCATCTGTAGACATATCTAAATTATCAAAATTAAACCCAAGTTCAGTTATATGTGAAGTAATGAATGAAGATGGTCGTATGGCTAGACTTAATGATCTTCATAAATTTTCAAGTAAACACAATATTAAAATAGCATCTATTGAAGATTTAATTGCTTACAGGTTAAGAAATGAAAAGTTGATTCATAAAATACTTGAAAAACAAATTAGTTTTAAGAATCAAGGAAAACTTTCTTTTTTCGTATATAGAAATAAATTAAACCTCTCAGAGAACTTTGTAATTAAAAAGGGAAAATTTATTTCTAATAATTCTATTAGAGTAAGAGTTATTACTACAAATTTAAAAAAAGGAAATTTAATTTTTAAAAACTCTAATGTAAAAAGATCTTTGAATTACCTATCTAAATTTTCAAATTTTTTGTTAATTATTATTAATAATAAAAAAATAGACAAAAATGAAAAAGAAAATATTACACTTAGATATTACGGTATAGGAGCGCAAATAATAAAAGATTTTAAAGTTAAAAACATGATACTTGTAACTAGAAAAAGAAAAAAAATTATTGGATTAGAGGGATTTGGACTAAAAATTAAAAAACAAGAAATAATTAAATGAATAAAATACTGATAGTTAACGCAAATTATTATGAGAATATTTCATTTAATTTAATCAAAGCTGCCAAGGTAGCTTTAACTAAATACAAAACTAAAATTGATATTATAAGTGTGCCAGGGATTTTTGAAATACCTATAACAATACGAAAATCAATTAAGAAATATGATGGTTTTGTGACATTAGGTTGCGTTATTAAAGGAGAAACGCCTCATTTTGATTTAATATGTCAATCTACATTTAATGGTATTATAAAAATTTCAATTGATTTTAATAAACCAATTGGTAACGGAATTATTACAGCATTAAATATGGCTCAAGCAAAAGAAAGATGTTTAATAGATGCAAATTCATTAAAACCCAATAAAGGATCGGAAGCTGCAAAAGCAGTGATTTCTGTTTTAAAAAGTGAACCAAAAAAAGCGTAAAAATTCCTCACCTAGAGTTAAAATTATTCAAAAAATCTATGCTGCTTTAATGAATCCCGATGAAGAAATTATTTATTCTAAAAATCAATATAAAAAATTTATTAAAGATGTTGTCTCAGGGACCTTGGAGAGAAAAGAGCTAATCGAAGAAACAATTACCAGCTACCTTGGTGAAGACATAAAATTGGAAAAAACTGACAAATTATTAAAAATAATACTATTTGCTGGTGTTTTTGAACTTTTATTTAAACACAATACACCTAAAAATGTTGTTATAAATGAATATGTCAGCGCTTCGGAGTTTTTCTTAGAAAGATCTCAAATAAAATATGTAAACGCTATATTGGATAAATTATCAAAAAAGATTAGAAAAACTGAATAACCGTCAAGTTTAGCTTGCCTTTTTTATAATTATTTGGCATTTATCCCTCATAATCAAATGAATAATTATTTAGAACTATTATACCTAATTTCTTTTACAGGTATTCTTGCTGTAGCTTATAGCTATCTATTATCAGGACAAATACTCTCTGCAAGCCCTGGCAATGCAAGAATGCAAGAAATTGCTGAAGCAATTCAAATTGGTGCCAAAGCTTATTTAAATCGACAATACAAGACAATTGCTGTTGTTGGAATTATTGTGCTAGCAATTGTCATTTACTTTTTTAATTACCTTGTAGGTTTAGGATATTTTATAGGTGCTTTTTTATCAGGCTTGGCTGGTTACATTGGGATGTTAATTTCAGTAAAAGCCAATGTAAGAACGGCTGAAGCCTCAAGAAAAAGTTTGCAGTCAGGTTTAACAATTGCTTTCAAATCAGGCGCAATAACAGGTCTTTTAGTGGCTGGATTGGCTTTATTATCAATTACATTTTATTATATTATCTTAATTAATTTAAAAGTTGATAGCAGAGAAATTATTAATGCTTTAGTTGCTTTAGGTTTTGGAGCGTCGCTAATATCAATCTTTGCTAGATTGGGTGGAGGAATTTTTACTAAAGGAGCTGATGTAGGGGCTGATTTAGTTGGTAAAGTTGAAGCCGGTATTCCTGAAGATGATCCAAGAAACCCAGCTGTTATAGCTGATAATGTTGGCGACAACGTTGGAGATTGCGCGGGCATGGCAGCTGATTTATTTGAAACATATGTTGTAACAATCGTAGCTACAATGGTTCTATCATCTATTTTTTTTCCAACTGATTATAATTTGATGGTTTATCCTTTAGCAATTGGCGGAGCTTGTATTTTAACTTCTATAATTGGTACATGGTTTGTAAAATTAGGTAAAAGTAAAAACATTATGGGAGCTCTTTATAAAGGTTTCATCGTGACTTCGGTTGCGTCATTAATAATTTTGTATCCCGTTACTGATTCAATAGTAGGCTTAGATAATGTTTATAGCAATAATGATAAAAATTTTACTGGGTTAAATTTATATATCTGTGGTGTTGTTGGGTTTTTAATAACTGGTTTGTTAATATGGATCACAGAATATTACACTGGCACTAATTATAGACCTGTTCAATCTGTAGCTAAATCTTCTACTACTGGACATGGCACTAATGTTATTCAAGGTCTTGCTGTTTCAATGGAAGCGACAGCTATACCAGCTATTATAATTGTTGCGGGAATTTTATATACAAATAATTTGGCTGGATTATACGGGATTGCAATTGCTGTCACCTCTATGTTGGCGTTAACAGGAATGGTAGTTGCTCTAGATGCTTATGGACCCGTTACAGATAATGCTGGTGGTATAGCTGAAATGGCAAAACTGCCAAAAAGTGTTAGAAAAACTACTGATGCTTTAGATGCTGTAGGTAATACGACTAAAGCAGTCACAAAAGGCTATGCCATTGGTTCAGCTGGACTCGGAGCTCTAGTTTTATTTGCTGCATACACAGAAGATATTAAGTATTTTTCAACTGTAAAAGAATCAGCTTTAGCTGGTGTAAATGTTACTTTTGATTTAGCAAATCCATTTGTTGTAATCGGTTTATTAATTGGTGGAATGCTTCCGTATCTTTTCGGCTCAATGGGAATGCAAGCAGTAGGCAGAGCCGGCGGAGCTGTTGTGATTGAAGTTAGAAGACAATTTAAGAAAATACCTGGGATTATGAAAGGCACAAGAAAACCAGACTATGGAAAATTAGTTGATTTGTTAACTAAAGCAGCCATTAAAGAAATGATTATTCCATCTTTATTACCTGTTTTATCTCCAATTGTTTTATACTTTATTATTCTTCAAATTGGTGGCATAGAAGCTGCTCTTGCCTCATTAGGAGCCATGTTGCTTGGTGTTATAATTACTGGTTTTTTTCTAGCTGTTTCAATGACTGCTGGAGGAGGAGCTTGGGATAATGCAAAAAAATACATTGAGGATGGTAATTATGGTGGCAAAGGTTCCGACGCTCATAAAGCTGCAGTAACTGGCGACACTGTTGGTGATCCCTATAAAGATACAGCTGGTCCAGCAATTAATCCAATGATAAAAATCACAAATATAGTTGCATTACTTTTGCTAGCCGTTATCGCTCATTAAATTACTTTTTTTTACCATACATTTTTTGTCTAACACTGCCTAAGAAAGATTCTATAAAACTTTTATTTGATAATTCATTTTTTGTATTTTTTTTTGTAAATCTAATTTTTTTGATATCCTCTTTGTCGTATAATTTTTTTGTAGTTAATACACCGTATTTATCAAAAGTTAGAACTAATGTATTGTTTGTTTTCAATTCGTGTCTACCTAATTTATGGTATTTACCTTTGGTAATCGTTCTCTCTATGTAAATCCATACATTATTATTATTTATAGATTTTGAATGAGGCTGACCTATAAGGTTAATAACATCATTACGGTTGCTTTTATTAATGACTAGTTTATTAGATCTATTTTCAAGAAATAAAATGCCATGATGTTTAGTTGGCTCTTGTAATTGACAACCTATTAAAATAAAAAATATAATTAAAAAAAGTTTATTAAAATGGCAATTAAAACTAAAACACATAAGACTGATCTTTATAACACTTTATTAACATTGTCTCGAAATTTATTTTTTTATAACAAGATTGGTCTTAAAGATACATTTGAAACAAGAATTTACCTGATGTTTTTTCATTTTTCATTAATGTTAATAATTTTCAAATATAAAAAAATAAAATTTCCACAAAAGTCTTACGATGATCTTTTTTTTTGTATAGAGAATAATTTACGTGAACTGGGTTATGGAGATGTTGGTGTAAATAAAAAAATGAAAGACTTAAATAAAATTTTGTATGATATATTGCTTAAATTGCATAAATACAAAAGTGACTTTAAAATTAATAAAAATATAGTATTACGGTACTTTGTTGAATTTAATATTACAAACGAAACAAAATACAGCTATTTTGATCAATATTTGACAAATTTTTATCATTTTTGCTTTGAATTAAGTCCTGATAATATGATAAAAGAAGCAATTAATTTTAGGAATTAACTATGGCTGTACCGAAAAGAAAAACTTCTGTTTCCAAAAAAAGAATGAGAAGATCTCATCATAAGCTTTTATCTGTGAACGTTGTTGAAGACAAAAAAAGTGGCGAGTATAAGTTATCTCATCACGTTGATTTAAAATCGGGTTACTACAACGGAAAAAAAATTCTAGATATTTAATCTTAATACATGACAAAAAAAATTACTATTGCAATAGATGCAATGGGTGGTGAAAATGCACCTACAAAAAATATAGCAGGTTTAAATATTTTCTTAGAAAAGAATTTAAAAAATAATGATTTTTTAATTAATTTATACGGAAATGAAATTATTTTAAATAAAGAGTTGTCAAAATTTAAAATTCCAAATGGTGTGGTTAAAATTATTCATGCAGAAGACTCTGTATCTGATGAAGAAACTCCCCTTACTGCCGTTAAAAATTCAAAAAATACAAGTATGTGGAATTCTATAAAAGCTCAAATTGATGGGGATGCTGATATTAGTTTGTCAGCTGGAAATACCGGCGTATTATTAATTATATCTAGAATGATTTTAAAAATGATTAAAGATGTAAATAAACCTGCGTTAGCAGGCTTGTGGCCAAGCAAAAAAGGAATGAGTGTTGTTCTAGATTTAGGCGCAAACATTGAATGTGATGAAAAAAACTTAATTGATTTTTCAGAAATGGGTGCAGCACTTTATAAATCTATTTTTCCTAACCAAAAACCAAACGTCTCATTATTAAATATAGGCTCAGAGGAAATTAAAGGTACAGACGTTTTAAAAAAAACATATGCTAAATTAAAAAAATTAAGTGGTGATAATAATTTTTTATTTAATGGATATATAGAAGGGAATGAATTGATGAATGGTGAGTCGAACGTTATAGTAACAGACGGTTTTACCGGAAATATTGCCCTTAAAACAGCCGAAGGAACTGCGAAATTTATAACTGATAGTCTCAAAGAATCTCTTACTGAAAATATATTTTCTAAATTATCTACTGTTTTTTCTTACTCTTCTCTAAAAAAATTTAAATCAAAATTAGATCCACGCAAATATAATGGAGCTATTTTTTTAGGTTTAAACGGTCCAGTTGTTAAGAGTCATGGTGGAACTGATGCAATTGGTTTTTATTATTCAATTGATTTATGTTATAGAATTATTAAGGGTGATTTAATGCATCAAATTAAAAACAATTTAAGCCATTTAGATGCCAAAGATATATAGATCTAATTTAACAAAAAAAGATATATCAAATAAAATACATTCAAATATTGGTCTTTCAAATACCTACACCAAAATTATAGCTGAAGATTTAATTTTAATTTTAAAAAATTTAATTAAAACCGGTAAATTAAACATTTTAAATTTTGGTACTTTTAAAAGCATTAAAAAAAAGGCTAGGCTAGGACGTAATCCAAAAAATAAAAAGACATATAAGATATCTGCAAGAAAAACCATTACCTTTACTGCTTCAAAAAAATTAATAAAAAAAATAAATAGTTTCAATGAATAAATTAATAAACATCTCTCAACTGGCAGAACTATTAAATTTAATCGATATTAAAAAAAAAAAACCAAACAACCATATATTGAGATATTGGGAAAAAGAGTTTAAGCAGATTAGACCATTAATTATTAAAAAAAGGCGCTATTATTCTGAAAAACAGATTAATACAGTAAAACTAATTAAATTTTTGTTAAAAGATAAAGGGATGACTATAAATGGAGTAAAAAAAGTACTTGAATCTAAAATTAATAGTCTTGACGATTACAATTCAAATAGTTTAAAAGCTGATTATTATAAAGCTAAAATTAAACTTAAAAGCAATGATATTTTAAATAAGATTAAAAAAATAAAAAAATATGGCAAAAAAAACACACATTAAAGTTCGTATGGTACCGGAAAGTAAACCCGATAGTAAATTTGTTTATTATGCAAAAAAACCTACTAAGGGTGAAAAAGTAAAGAACAAACTGAAATTAAAAAAATATAACCCGAACACTCGAAAGCATGAATTTTTTGTAGAAAAAAAATTGCCACCTCACAGCAAGTAATTATTTTTTTACAAAATTTCTATATTCATAATCAATAAACGCGTTGATCATGTTTGACCAAATTCTTTTAGTTATTTTAGGGTCAATTTTATTTTTTTTAGACTTTTTATTTATAAGCTTTAAAATTACTTCGATTCTTTTTTTATCAACAATATCTTTTTTATATTTTTTATTTAAAATAACTTGATCTACTAATTTTATTCTTTTTTTAATTAGTTTTAGAAAGGCGTTGTCTAGCCGATCTAGTTTTTTTCTTATTTCAATAATATTTTTGTTAACCATAGCGACATTAAGATATTATAAATATTGATAATTAAATTATATATTAAACTTTATGCAAATTTACGATAAAAAAATTAAAAAATTTTACTATAATTGGCTATTAATCTCCTTCTTTATGATTTTTACTATGGTTATCATTGGTGGCTTAACTAGATTAACTAATTCTGGCTTATCGATAACTGAATGGGAATTATTTGCAGGTATTCTTCCTCCATTAAATGTTGATAAGTGGAATAAATATTTTTTACTCTATCAAGAAATACCTCAATACAGTCAAATCAATTATAATATGTCTTTAAAAGAATTCAAAATTATTTTTTATTGGGAGTATGTACATCGAGCGCTAGGAAGAGTGATAGGATTATTTTTTTTACTACCTCTTATTTATTTTCATTTTAGTAAAAGTATTGAAAAAAAATATTTAAAAAAATGTTATTTACCTTTATTTTTAATTATTATTCAGGGAATAATTGGTTGGTATATGGTAAAAAGCGGTCTAGTTAATAAAATTACTGTTAGTCATTACAGGCTTTCCCTTCATTTAAGTTTGGCTTTTATAATAATTTCTATAATTTTTTGGAACCTACTTAATATTAAGGAAAAAACTTGTATAAATTTTTTTACTATAAAAAAGTATAATTATATTTTTTATTTTTTAATTTTTCTAATATTTTTGCAAATAATTTTTGGTGCATTTGTTTCAGGTCTGGATGCTGGACAAATATACCAAACTTGGCCTCTGATGAATTACAGTTATTTCCCCGATGATGTGGCTATCAATGAAGTGCAAAATTTATTTGATTTTGACAATCATGGATTAATCCAATTTTATCATCGAAATATTGCATATTTAATTTTCTTCTATTGGTTAATTATTGGTTTTTTTATATTTAAAAAAAACATGTCCAATTTAGTAAAACCTTTTTATCTAGTATCACTTTTTTTAGTTTTCCAGATTTTCTTAGGCATAATAACTCTTATAAGTAGTCTAAATATTTATCTAGCCCTAGCTCATCAAATTTTTAGCTTGTTACTAATTTTAAGTGTACTTAATCTATATTATCGCCATATAAATTGAATTGACATTTTTAGTTAAAATTAGTACTTATCGCCAATAATTATGACACCCTTTATAAAAAAAAAAGATGTTAAAAAAGACTGGTATATAATTGATGCTGAAAATGCCGCTGTTGGTAGATTGGCCTCTTATATTTCTAAAGTTTTAAGAGGTAAAAATAAACCTACTTTTAATCCTCATATTGATAACGGTGATTTCGTTGTAGTTACCAATATCGATAAAATTAAATTTACTGGTAAAAAATTTAAAAACAAAATTTATTATAGACACACAGGTCATCCCGGAGGAATTAAAGAAAGTACTCCGTTAACTTTAAAAGAAAAAAATAAAACGCAGGATATTTTAAAACTAGCTGTAAAAAGAATGCTACCAGGAGGACCATTAGCGAAAAAACAACTAACTAAATTAAAAATTTATAATGGTGTAAATCATCCGCATGATGTACAAAAACCTACAATTATAGATTTTGCAAAATTAAACAAAAGAAATTTAGTAAAAAATTAATGGAAAATATCGCTGCTAACACTGCTCCAATAAAAAAAATAAAACTTGATTTTAAAGATAGCAAATATGCTACTGGCAGAAGAAAAAGATCAATAGCTAAAGTTTGGGTAAAAAAAGGTTCAGGTAATATTCATGTGAATGGAATTAAGATGAATGAGTACTTTAAAAGACCTGTCCATCAAATTATTGTTACTAGACCCCTTGAGATCTCTGAAGTAAGCACTAGTTACGATGTTAGATGCTCCGTTAAAGGTGGAGGTTTGTCAGGTCAGGCTGGTGCAATAATTTTAGGTATTTCTAAATGCTTAATATCACATGATGAGACGTTAAAAAGTAATCTTAAAAAAGAAAAATTAACCACTCGTGACTCACGCGTTGTTGAGAGAAAGAAATACGGCCGTAGAAAAGCTAGAAGAAGTTTTCAATTCTCTAAGAGATAATCATTTAAATTTAACAATCTACTGGACAGTGATATAAGATAAAATGTCTAAAAAAAAGATTAATACCGCTGTTATAGGAGCAACAGGATACACTGGTTTGGATTTAGTTTTTTTACTTTCTAAACATCCATATGTAAACATTAAACATTTATGTGCTACTAAAAAGTTAGGTAAAAAAATCACTTTTTTCGACAAAAGAATTAAAATAAAATTACCAAATATTTCATCAGTGAAAAAAATTAAATGGGACAAAATTGATTTAGTTTTTCTTTCACTGCCAGACGGTGAGGCTCAGAAATTAATTAAAGAAATTTATTATAAATATAAAAAAATAAAATTTATTGATCTCTCAGCTGATTTCAGGATACTAAATCCAAAGGTATATAAATTAAATTATAAAAGCGAACATAAGTGTAAAAAATTAATCAAAGATTCTATTTATGCTATATCTGAATTTGTACAAAAAAATATTCACAAATATAGAATCATAGCAAACCCCGGGTGTTATCCGACTTCAATACAAATTCCTCTAATTCCTTTGATTAAAAAAAAATTAATTAATATCAATAATATAATTATTGATGCAAAATCTGGATACTCAGGCGCAGGTAAAAATTTAGAAAAAAAGTTTAAACATAAAAATCTTTACAAATCTATCTACGCCTACAACACAAAAAATCATAGACATGTTGCGGAAATTGATCAAGAGCTTAGAAAATATACAAATAAAAAAATACAATATTCTTTCAATCCATATTTACTTCCAACATTTAGAGGTATTTTAACCACCGCATATGTTGAGGTAAAAAATAATATTTCGGCTAATAAATTAAGAAATGAATTAATTAAATATTATTTTAAAAATAAATTTATAAAGATATTAAAGTTAAACAGGGAATTAGGATCGGGAAATGTTTTAAATACAAATAACTGTGAAATTTCAGTTTGCAATACGAGAGTTAAGAATAGAATTGTTATTTTTTCAGCAATAGATAATTTAATTAAAGGTGCTTCTGGTCAAGCAATTCAAAATATGAATTTAATGTACAAATTTCCAGAAACTACTGGATTATGATCAGATATATTTTCTTATTTTTAGTTTTAATCTCTTTTTACGGATGCAATAAACCTAGAACTGTACTAATTTGCGGTGATCATGTTTGTGTAAATAAAGATGAGGCCAAACAGTATTTTGAAGAGAATTTATCACTAGAAGTTAAGGTTATTAATAAAAAAAAATCTAATAACACTGATCTGGTTGAATTGAATCTAAAATCTAACTCTGAAGGCGATAAACAAGTGAATATTTTTAGTAGAAGTAATACTAAAAAAAAAATTATAAAACTTTCGAATAAAGAGATAAAAATTAAAAAAAAAGAGCTTAAAGATAGAAAAAAATTAAATATACGAAAAAAAAAAGAGTTAAAAAAAAATAAAATAACAAATTATAATAAAAACCCTAAAATTAAAGTTTTAAATGCCGAAAATGTTAATAACGATAAAAAACAAATAGAAGATATTTGCACTATACTTGAAAAATGTAGTATTGAAGAAATATCTAAATACTTAACTAAACAAGGAAAAAAAGAAAAATTTCCTAATATTAATAATAGAGAATAAATGAGAATTAAAAATAGATTAAATATTGCTATTGTTGGTTTAGGAAATATTGGAACTTACCTATATAAATATTTACAAACTAATAAAGTTATTTTATCTAAAAAAAACAATTGTATACCTCATGTTATTTATGTTTCCGCGAAAAATATAAATAAAAAAAGAAATGTTAAAATAAGTAAAAATAAGTGGCTTAAAAATTATTTAGACTCTACTAAATTAAAAAACGTTGACATAATAGTTGAGTTAATTGGAGGTGCGGAAGGACCTGCCAAGAAATTAGTTTTTGAGGCATTAAAAAATAAAAAACATGTCGTTACTGCTAATAAAGCCTTAATAGCGAAATATGGAGATAAACTTTCTAAAATTGCAGAAGAAAATAAAGTTAACTTAGAATTTGAAGCTGCTGTTTGCGGTGGTGTTCCAATTATTAGATCTTTAAAAGAAGGATTAATTGCCAATAAAATAAGTAGAGTTTATGGTATTTTTAATGGAACCTCTAACTACATACTTTCAGCTATGGATAAGAAAAATAAAAGTTTTAATGAAGTTTTAACAGACGCCAAAAAATTAGGTTACGCAGAAACTAACCCTTTATCTGATTTAAATGGTGATGATGTCGCTGCTAAATTAAAAATTTTATCATCTTTATGTTTTAATTCATTTATAAATCATAATATTCATATAGAAGGTATAAAATATATAGATAAAGTTGATATTGATAACGCTAATATACTTGGATATAAAATTAAATTATTAGGTTTTTCAGAAATCATTGACAAAAAAATCTATCAAAGAGTTCATCCTGTAATGATGAAAAAAAGTTCCTACATTGCAAGTGTAGATGGTGTCTTAAATGCAGTTATTGTTGAGGGAAAACCAGTAGGACAAAGTGTAGTACAAGGTGAGGGTGCTGGTCCTGAAGCAACGACTTCTGCTCTTGTCTCCGATATTTCATCTATTTTAAGAGGAAATATTAAATTTCCTTTTTCTATATCTCAAAAAGAGAGAAAAAAATTGAATTACAGTAACATCGAAGAAAGGTTCTTCTCTGCTTATTTGAGATTTGAAGTTTTAGATAAGCCTGGTGTTTTATCTAACATTACTAATATATTTTCTATTAATAAAGTTTCAATTAAAAGATTAATTCAAAATCCATATAAGTCAAAAAAATACTCTTCAATCGTAATTGTTACCCATCAATCAAAGGATAAATTTTTAAATAAAGTTTTAAAACATATAGAAAAAAAACCTTACATAATAACTAAACCTAATTTAATTCGAATTGATGATAATTAATGTCAATTAATCCTGAATTTTTAAATCAATTTATCAAAGCTACTGAAAAGGCTGCGTATGGTGCTTCTAAATTTATTGGAAAAAAAGATAAAATTGGCGCTGATAAGGGAGCCGTCGATCCATTAAGAAATGAATTAAATAAAATTAACATGCGTGGTACAGTTGTCATTGGAGAAGGAGAGATGGATGAGGCACCTATGCTTTACATTGGCGAAAAGCTAGGTACTCGTGATGGTCCTGAATTAGATATTGCAGTCGACCCTTTAGAAGGCACAAAATTTACTGCCAATAATCAACCAAACGCTTTTTCTGTTTTAGCGGTAGCCGAAAAAGGCAACCTTCTATCAGCCCCGGATACTTATATGGAAAAAATTGCAATTGGTGCAAATTTACCTAATAATTTATTAGACTTAGATTATGGTGTAAAAAAAAATATTAATTTACTAGCAGATGCAAAAAATAAAAAACCATCTGAATTAACAGCATGCGTATTAAAGAGACCAAGACATGATCATATTGTAAAAGAACTTTTAAAAATGGATGTAAAAATTAATTTTATTACTGATGGTGATATAGCAGGTGCTTTAACAGTTATTGGAGTAAAACCAGTTAATGACATTTATTATAGCACAGGAGGCGGGCCCGAAGGAGTAATAGTGGCAGCAGCACTATCTTGTTTTGGAGGACAAATTCAAGGTCGCCTAATATTAGATAATAAGGAAATCATTAGAGCAAAAAAACTCGGTATTGTAGAGATGGATAAAAAATACAATATTGACGATATAATAAAAGGAGATGTAATATTTTGCGCTAGTGGAGTTACGACCGGTGATCTTGCAAAAGGTGTTCAAGTTTATGATGACAAATTTGAAGTTACTACATTTGCACTTCATAAAGATCAAAATATAAATAAAACTATTACAAATATATATAAAAAATGAATTCACTTTCTGTGAGTGGTAAAAATTGGGTTTTGAAAAAGTACAATCAAGAAGAAGCGCTATTTATTAAAGAAAATTTTTATCTTGATGAAATCACAGCTAAACTTTTAACAATTAGAAATATTAAAAAAAAAGATATCAATAGTTTTTTAAATCCTTTAATTAAAAATTTTTTGCCAAATCCAAATATTTTAAAAGATATGGAGAAATCTTCCTTACGCACAATTAAAGCTATTAAAAATAAAGAAAAAATAGGTATTTTTGGTGACTACGATGTTGATGGAGCAACTTCTACAGCCTTACTCGGAAAATATCTGGGTGAGTTGAATTTAACTTATGAAATTTACATACCAGATAGAAAAAAAGAAGGCTACGGACCCTCTGTAAAAAGTTTTAAAGAATTAATAAATAAAGGAGTTAAAATTATTTTTACGGTAGATTGTGGAACATTATCATTTGAAGCAATTGAATATGCAAAACAAAATGATATAGATGTTATAGTACTTGATCATCACCAATCAGAAATTAATTTACCTAAAGCTTATTCAGTAGTGAATCCTAATAGAATAGATGATAAATCTTATCTTCAATACTTATGTGCTGCAGGTGTTTCATTTATGTTTTTAGTATCAATGAATAAAGAATTAAGATCTATAGATTGGTTTAAAAATAATTTGATTAAGGAGCCAAATTTAATCAATTATTTAGATTTAGTTTCTTTAGGTACTGTTTGTGATGTGGTTCCATTAATTGGTCTGAATAGAGCTCTAGTTAAACAAGGCTTAAAAGTTCTTAAGGCTAAAAAAAACTTAGGTTTAAAAACTTTATTAGATATATGTAGAATTGAAACTAATCCTTCTATCTATCATTTAGGATATGTATTGGGTCCAAGAATTAATGCTGGTGGCAGGGTAGGTAAGTGCTCACATGGCGCTAATTTATTATTAAATTCAAATCCTAGAGAAGTTTTTAAATTAGCTACAGAATTAGATCAATATAATAAAGAAAGGCAAATGTTAGAAAGTGATCTTTTACAAAAAATTTTAATTAAATCGGAAAAATACTCCAAAGACCCAGTTATAATTTTAGAGGGCAATAATTGGCATGAAGGTGTAATAGGCATAGTTGCCGCTAGATTAAAAGATAAATTTAATAAACCTGCTATTATAATCTCTATAGAAGGTGAGGTAGGAAAAGCATCTGCAAGATCAATTGTTGGGTTTGATATAGGCTCTGTAATTATAGCTGCGACTCAAGAAAAAATTTTACTTAAAGGCGGTGGTCATAAAATGGCAGGAGGCTTCTCAATAGATATTAAAAATATTGATAAATTTAAAGATTTTATATTTCGTAAATTTAGAAATATAAATGAAGATTTGACGTCTGAAAAACCCCTATACATAGATAGCACAATAGCACCTGCAGCAATTAATTTAGATTTTTTTAACAAAGTTAATGTTTTGGCTCCCTTTGGGTCGGGTAATCCTGAGCCAAAATTTATTATTGAAAATTTGAAACCTGTAAACAGCAAAATAGTTGCCGATAAGCACATTAAATCAGTTCTTGTTGGGCTTGAAGGCACTAGCTTTAAAGTCATAGCTTTTAATGCCGTAGAAAATGAATTAGGAGCATATTTGCTTAAAAAAAATAACAATTTATTTAATATTGCTGGAAAATTATCCCTAAATGAATGGAGAGGGCAAAAAAATGTAGAGTTTATTATCGATGATATATCTGTTAATAAGAACCACAAAAATACGGTCCCATCGTCTATCGGTTAGGACAGTTGGTTTTCATCCAACAAAGAGGGGTTCGATTCCCCTTGGGACCGCCAGAAATTTTTAATTTAAAAAAGATCGACAAATCTAATTTTGTTTGTTTATAATTAATTTATATGTACGAAAAATTTGGACAATTTATTGATGGTAAATGGCAAAAGTCTTTAAGTGGTGAGACTTATAATGTTATCAATCCAGCTACTGAAGAAATAATTGGCAAGGCTTCAAAAGCAAATAGTGAAGATATTCAAAAAGCTCTTAGTTCTGCTGAAAAAGGTTTAAAAATTTGGAAAAATACTTCTCCTTGGGAAAGAGCCAAAATAATAAGAAAGATTTCAGAATTACTGAGAAGTAAAGTCGACACACTATCTAAATGGTTAACCCTTGAAGTTGGTAAACCACTTGTTGAAGGACCGGGTGAAGTTAATGGCGCTGCTGATATTTTTGAATGGAATTCAGAAGAAACAAAAAGAATTTATGGTGAAACAAATCAAAGTAGATTCCCTAATACACGCATCCATGTTTATTACCAACCTGTTGGTGTTGTTGCAGCTTTAATACCTTGGAATTTCCCTATAATTTTAGCATCTAGAAAAATATCTACAGCACTAGCTGCTGGTTGTTCTGTTATTGTAAAACCAGACGTAATAACACCAGGTTGTGTAATGGAAATTGTTGATATTTGTAGAGAAGCTGGAGTCCCGCCAGGAGTTGTAAACTTATTATCTGGTGATCCTGCTCAGGTATCTTCAGAACTTATCAATTCAAATATTATTAAAAAAATATCTATTACTGGATCGACAAGAGTTGGTAAAATAATTTTAAAACAAGCAGCTGAGAAAGTTCAAAGGGTAACAATGGAGTTAAGTGGTCATGCTCCTTTTATTGTATTCGATGACGTAAATTTGGATAAAGTTACTGATATGGCTATAGCTGCTAAATTTAGAAATAATGGTCAAGTGTGTATTTCACCTAATAGATTTTACATTCATGAAAGTAAAAAGAATGATTTTGCAGACTTAATGGTTAAAAAAACCAAAAAACTTAAAATTGGCAATGGCTTAGATAAAGATACTTTATTAGGTCCCCTGACAACTAAACAGAGGCTACAAGAGATAGAAAAATTAGTAGAAACAACAAAAAAAGAAGGTGCTAAAGTTTTGTTGGGTGGAAAGAGACCAGCAAATTTTAATAAAGGTTATTATTTTGAACCAACTATATTTGATGAAGTAAAAGATAATTTTACAATAATGAAAGAAGAACCATTTGGACCACTGGTACCAATATTGACCTTCAAAGATTTTGATGAAGTTATTGAAAGAGCCAACGACAATGACTTAGGCTTGTGTAGCTATATTTATACAAACAACATGGAAAAAGCCAATAGAGCATCTGAATTGATGGAAACTGGATGTGTTGCAGTAAATACAGCGGCTGTAGCTGTAGCAGAAGCTCCTTTCGGAGGAATTAAACAAACAGGTTACGGTAGAGAAGGAGGATCTATGGCTATTAAGGATTATTTAAATATTAAATTCACTCACTTTGGAATTAGCCACTAATGAGAAAAAATAAATTAAAAAAAATTTTTAAAGAAGGAAAAGCTGTAATTAATGGTTGGTTACAAATACCGAGTTCTTTTAGTGCAGAAGTAATGTCTAAACAACCATGGGATTCACTTACAATTGATTTACAACATGGAGTTGTAGATTACGCGAGTGCTTTACAAATGTTTCAAGCAATTTCAACAAGTGAAATTGTTCCAATGGCAAGACTAAATTGGAATGACCCAGGTCAAATAATGAAGATTTTAGATGCAGGATGTTACGGTGTTATCTGCCCAATGGTTAGTAACAGAAAAGAAGCTGAAAAATTTGTTGAAGCATGCATGTATCCACCAAAAGGTTATCGAAGTTTTGGTCCAATTAGAGGATTGCTTTATGGTGGAGCAGATTATGGTGATCATGCTAATGACGAAATAGTAAAGTTTGCCATGATAGAGACAAAAGAAGCTTTAGGAAATCTAGACAAGATAATGTCAACTCCTAATCTTGATGGAATATATATTGGCCCTGCCGATTTGAGTTTGGCTATAGGTGCAAAACCTAGTTTTGATAATCCAGAGAGTTCACCCACATATAATGAAATGTTAAATATATTAAAACACGCAAAAAAAAACAATATCATTGCAGGAATTCATAATGCTACACCTGAATATGCAGAAAAAATGATTAAGCTTGGCTTTCAGTTTGTGACGGTAGGATCTGATCAAAAATTTATGGCTCTAGCCGGTACAAAAGCAGTAAATTATTTAAAAAAAAATAATACAAACAAAAAAGATACTAAAAATTATTAATTTTTTAATATTTCACTTAAATTACCGTTGAATCCATCGGAAGCAAACACACCCCCGTGTAAACTTAGTGCAACTTTATTATTTTTTTCATTAAAAGTTAATTTATCTTTTAAAAATTTTTCTGCATTATCCTGTGGTTTATACCCTAATTTATAGGCATGTGAATTATCCCACCAACTTCTTTTATTTTTTGAAACACCAAAAACTCTTGAACAGTGAATTTTTTTATTTTTTAATCCAATAGAAACAAGCTGTACTAAATCTCTAAAGCTAATCCATGTTGATAGAAAACGTTTATCTGAAGCTTTAGGTAAAGCAGATCCTATCCTTATACTCATAGATTTAATATTATACTTATCAGCATATAAACTTGCTAAGGATTCTCCAAAGCATTTACTTACTGCGTAATGTGAGTCTGGTCTTAGTAGATTCATATGATTTATTTTTTTTTTTCTATTATGATATCCAATTGTATGAGCAGAACTTGCAAAAATTATTTTTTTTACTTTATTAATCCTGCAGGATTCAAAAACATTATATGTACCAATAATATTGTGATCAATTATGTCTTTATATTTATCTTCTTGTGGTTTGTGCCTTGGTATTCCTCCAAAATGCAAAACAGCATCAACATTTTTGGTAATTTTTAAAACTTCATTCATTTTTCTCAAATCTACTTTCTTGATTTCTTTACTAACTTCAATGTTTTGTGCTTTCGCGGCTGGACTAGGTGATGTTTTAATATCACATAATTTAATTTTATAGTTTAATTTTGAAAGTCCTTCAAAAAGAACGCTTCCACATAAACCTGAAGCACCAGTTATTAAAATTTTTTTAATCATATTTAATTATAAAATAAAGTTATTATTTGAGGAAATAAAACTGACATAAACAAAACAAAAATCATAATTCCACAAAATGGCCATATAGTCCAAAAAACTTTTGAAACAGTTGTGTTTGCAATTGCGCACGATATATACGTTAAAATTCCCACAGGCGGTGTTACAGACCCTATTACTATTGCCATTACTAATAAAACTCCAAAATAAACTGGATCAATTCCTAAGCCGTTAATTACCGGAAGCATTACTGGAGATAAAATTATCAAAACTGGTATACCCTCAACAAAGAGTCCTAAAACTAAAACAAAAATTAATATTAAAAATAATATGACAGTAGGATTGTCACTCAGTGATACTAAAAAATTTAAAGCTATATCGCCAAAACCTTCCCAAGCTAACGTCCAAGCAAAAGCGCTTGATGCAGCGATAACAAAAAGGGCAATCGAAGTAGTTATAGATGCTTTAACAAGAATTCTTCCTAGATCTTCAAATTTTATCTTTTTATTCACAAATATCCCAACTATGATAGCGTAAAATACAGCTACAACACCTGCTTCAGTAGCTGTAAAAATACCTCCAAATATTCCACCAAGAATAATAACAGGCATCATTAAAGCTATTAAAGAATCAAAAAAAGATTTTATCAAATTTTTTAATGAACTTCTTTTTTCAGATGGGTAGCCTCTTTTTTTTGCGTAAAAATACGTAACAATCATTAATGAAAAACCAATTAATATTCCTGGTATGATCCCACCTAAAAATAATTTTGCTATGGAAACATTTGCAATAGAACCATAAATAACAAAAAGAATACTTGGAGGTATTATTGGTCCTATGGCACTTGAACTGGCACTAACAGCAACAGCAAAATCTGTATCAATTCCACTTTTTTTCATCGCTGGTATAAGCATAGAACCAAGTGCCGATGCATCAGCAGTTGCAGATCCAGAAATACCAGAAAAAAACATACTAGAAACTATTGAGACGTGAGCTAAACCACCTTTTATATGACCTACAAGAGCTTTTGAAAAAGAAACTATTTTATCTGTAATGCCGCTTTCATTCATTATTTCACCAGCAGCTATAAAAAAAGGTATTGCTAGTAGAGTAAAGGAATCAACACCAGAAAACATTCTTGTAACTATAGCGCTAAGAGGTAAATCTCCAAACAAACATAAAGCCGACATAGATGATAGGCCAATAGCGAAAGCTACAGGGAGATTTAAAAACAATAAAATAAAAAATGAGCAAAATAAAACTGTAAGCATATTAATTTTTAATTATTTCTATTAATTTATTGATTATTATCAAAATCATTGCAAACATTGAGATTGGAATTGCTGCATAGATAAAGGTGAGTCTTATTTCTAATGCAGGCGAACGCTGTGAATAATTATCAATTATTAATGGTATTGAACCAGCTATTATTAAACTACAAAATATAACAATTAAAATATTTGTGAAAATTAATATTAATTTTTGATATTTTTTATTTAAAAAGTTTGTAAAAATATCCACACCAATATGTAAACCTTTATGAAGTGTTATAGCAGCACCTAAAAATATTATCCAAATAAAAAAAAATATTGTTATTTCTCCAGCCCAAGGTAGGGCAGAATTTAATATATATCTAAAAATTACTTGTGTGAAAGTAATTAGAATCATTATAAAAAATAATATAGCTATTATAGGTTTAAAAATTATGCTGATTATATTTTTATCAATCGTTTGATCGTCATCTTTAAGTGAATTAACAATAAATTTTTTAATTGTTTTAATCATAAATATATATATATTATATATAATTTTTATACTTATTTAAAATATTAAATATTAAGCATGTAATTATGTTAATTATAGAAGATAAAGAACTGAAAGATAGAGTTGAAATTCTTAGAAAAGAAATAAAAAGTAGAAATCTTAATGGAATAATTATTTATTCCGATGAATATAGATCTGGATATTGTACTTATTTCACAGGTTATAAGCCAATAAATGTGATTGAAGAATCTCCTCAAACTTTAATTATAATGGAAAATGAAGATCCAATTCTTGTAATTGGAAGACTAAATTATTATTCTGCCAGAGAAACTGTTTGGATAAAAAATATTTTGCAACACCATAAATTTGACACTGAAATTTCCTCGATGTTAGAAAAATTCAATAAGAAAGGATCAAAAATCGGTATTGCAGGTGAACATCTGATGCCTTTTTATTTAAGAGATTTATTTACAAAAGCGATGCCTGATGTAAATTTTCCTATAGTTACTGAAATATTAGATGATATGAGAAAAATTAAGAGTCCTCAAGAGATTTTACTAATGGAAAAAGCAGCAGAGATTAATGATAAAGTTTTAACTAAATTAAAAAGTATAATTAAAATAGGGATGACTGAACAGCAAGTCGTGGCTCACGCTGATTTCTTAGGTAGACAAATGGGAGCTGATCTTGGTTCAGCTACTGTTGTAATGTCTGGAAAAAATACAAAATTTCCTGCGTGGAGAGCTACAGATAAAAAAATTAATAAAGGTGAATTAGTAATGGTAGATTTTAACCCAGCTATTGGTTATTACTGTAATGACGGTGGTCTTACTTTCTTAATGCCAGGAGCTTCAAAATATAAATCTGATGCTTTAAAAAATTCACATCAGATTATAAAAAAAACAATTAATTCAATCAGATCACAGTCAAAAGCAACTAATGTTCATGATAGTTTTTATGATTTATTAAAACCTTTGAGTTTAGAACCCAACTTTTCACCTTATGTGACTGGAACTAGAGGCACAGGCCATGGTGTAGGACTAGATGTTGTAGAATATCCTGATTTAAATAAATTTAGTGATTTTATTTTTTATCCAAATATGACTTTTGCAATCAAACTTGACTTACATGATTTAGAGGGTGAGGGTTTGAGAGTAGAGCAAGTGGTTCAAATAACTGAGGAGGGTGTCAAGCCTTTAAACAAACTTGCTTTAAATAGCACTGATGATTGGGCTATTTTATAACACCTATAAGTTGCATCTCAAATTTTTTTAATTGTATCCATATAATTAATATATATAATTATTATATATAATAACAAACGGGGGAAGAATATGAAAAAAAAAATAACAAAGTTATTTGTTACATTTATTTTAATATTAGGTTTCTCTAACTTATCATTTGCTGAAACAACAATAAGAATTGCTTCAGTATCTGGTCCTAGTCATCACCACAACACAGCTTTAAATTGGTTTGCTGATAAAGTGAATAAGCAAAAAATAGGTGTTACATTTAAAGTAATGTCTGGTGGTCAACTTGGTAAAAGTGAGAGATCTTATATAGAAGGCATGCAACAAGGTTCAATCCAAATGTCTCAAGTTTCTACTGGTCCTATGGCAGGATTTGTAGGTGAATTTGATATATTTAGTTTGCCTTACATGTTTAGAGACACTAAACATTTTAAAAAAGTTCTTAGTGGACCTGTAGGAGATA